>WNGI01002059.1_pt1 | contig 17703 bp, 13 predicted proteins | sample 5400621 | NCBI WGS metagenome assembly WNGI01 (sample SAMN13153374, study PRJNA577476) | soil metagenome | isolation source: 20 cm soil or saprolite under Garry oak tree replicate 1 | place: USA:California | collected 2016-06-15 | reverse complement strand
CACTGTCGCCTCGCGCGCAACCTCGCCGAGGAGCACTTCGACGGGTGCCGGGTGGTGACGCGGGTGCTGGAGCGCGCGCTCACATGACGACGCGCGGTGTGGCGAGTGTGCGCGAGCGCCTCGAGCGCTCGCTCGAGCGATGGCACGAGCCAGGTGCGGCGGAGCTGTGTGAAGCTCTCGAAAAACTGGTGAGCAGCACCGCGCCACCGGAAGAACCGCTGCAGCTCGAGCGACTCAAGTCGGCGGTGTACCGCCTGAAGGTCGGGAGCACCCCCGGCCGTGCGCTCATCGCCAAGCGGCACCCGCCGGCTGTCGCGCAAACGGACCGCCTGGTTGTCGAGCGCTGGCTGCCCGCCCTCGACTTGGCCGATGGGTGTCCTCAACTGCTTGCGGCCGTGGCGGAACGCCAGGGGAGCTGGATGTGGCACGTCTACGAGGATTTAGGTGACGGCAATCTCGCCGCCGAGCGCCTGCCGTGGCGCCTCGATGCGGCGGTGGACTTCATGGCGGAGCTGCACCTGCGAGGCGCGGGTCCGATGCCGTCGCGGCGCTCGAAGCGCTCGTGACGCCGCCCCGGGACGTGCCGCCGGCGTTCGCCGGCGCGCGCGAGCGCCTGTTGCAGTGCCTGTACGCCCTGCGCGACGACGCGCCGCGGCGCGTGCGCCTCATGGAAGAGGCGGGCGGGCCGGACACGCTGCTGCACGGCGACCTGTGGCCCAAGAACGTGTTCGTGTCGATGACGCCCGCCGGCCCGCGCGCCCGGCTCATCGATTGGGATCACGTCGGCGTGGGCCCAGCGAGCTACGACGTTTCCACCTTCCTCTATCAGTCCGCCCCCGAGGAGCGGCCGGCCGTTCTGCAGCGTTATCGCGAGGCGGTCGAGCGGCAGGGCTGGCGGCTTCCCGAACACGACACGCTGAATCTCCTGTTTCACACGGCGGAGTGTGCGCGCTACGCCCACTGCATCGTGTGGGCGGCCATGGCGCTGTTGCACGACGGCGCCGAGTGGGGCATCGGCGAGCTGATGGATTTCGAGCACTGGTTCCGGGCGCTCCGGCCGCCCCTCGCCGAATGACCGGACCGGCGAAGCTGCTCATCGTCACGGCCGACGATTTCGGCATCGGCCGCGGAGTCAACCGCGGGGTCGTGCAGGCGCATCGCGAGGGCATCCTCACGAGCACGAGCCTGATGGTGAACCGGCCCGCGAGCGTGCAGGCGGCCGACGTGGGCCGCACATGCCCCGCCCTGAGCATCGGCCTGCATCTCGAGCTCGATGCCGGCGCGGCGCGGGACGTGCCCACCGAGCTCGACCGGCAACTCGCTCGCTTCACCGAGCTCGTCGGCGCGCCGCCGACGCACCTGGATTCGCACCACGACGTGCACAAGAACCCGCGTGTCCTGGCCGACGTCCAGGCGTTGGCCCGGCGCGTGGGCGTCCCGCTGCGTGGCTACTCGCACGTCCGTCACCTCTCAAAGTTCTATGGGCAGTGGGGCGGCGAGACCCATTTCGAGCAAATCAGCGGCGAGGGACTGCTCCGGCTGCTGGATGCGGAGCTCGGCCCCGGCGTGACCGAGCTGACCTGCCACGCCGGCTACGTGGACGAGGGGCTGACCTCGAGCTACACCGTCGAGCGTGAAGCAGAGCTGCGCACGCTGTGCGACCCGCGCGTGCGGCAGGCGCTGGCGGAGCGGGACATTCGCCTGGTGGGGTTTCGGGACCTGCCGGCGCTCGTGGCTGCTTCCCCGGTTTCGGAGGGCGCCGTGTGATCGCCGTCATCTCGGTCTACAAGGTCGCGAACTTCCCGGACGGCGGAGGTCACTTCTGGGTCTACATGCAGTACGCGCAGGGACTGCGCCGGCTCGGCTGCGAGGTGTATTGGCTGGAGCAGTTCCGCCCGCCGGCCTCGGGCGATTCCGCCCAGGAGGCGTCGCTCTTGTCCCCCTTCTTCGAGCGGATGAAGCGGTTCGGACTCGAGGGCAAGACCCTCCTCTATTCGGCGCAGCGCGGGTCGGCCGGGGGTCCACCGTCGTTCCGGTTCGTCGGATGCGAGTGGCCCGACGTCGAGCGCGTGCTGAAGCGGGCCGACCTGTTGCTGAACTTCCACTACGCGATCGACCCGCGATTGCTGGCGTGCGCCCGGCGCACGGCGCTCGTCGACATCGACCCCGGGCTGCTCCAGTTCTGGATCAGCACGGGTCAGCTCAACGTCCCGGCCCACGACTGCTACCTCACCACGGGCGAAACCGTGGGGACGCCGGCGGCGCGCTTCTCCGACTGCGGCCTGCCGTGGCACCGCATCCGGCCTCCGGTGTGCCTCGACCTCTGGCCCTTCACGTACGATCCCCACGCCGAGGCGTTCACGACGGTGTCGAGCTGGTCCACCACCGATTGGCTGAAGGTGACGGAAAACGGCAAGACCGTGTTGCGCGAGAACACGAAGCGGGTCGCGTTCCTGCAGTTCGAGAGCCTGCCACGTCACACGAGCCAGCCGCTGGAGCTGGCGCTCTACACCGACGAGCGCGACGCACAAGACCTCGCGTGCCTGACGCGAAGCGGGTGGCAGGTGCGGCATTCCAGGGATGTCGCCGGGAGCCCTGAGGCCTACCGCTCCTACGTGCAGCGCTCGCGCGGCGAGTTCAGCTGCGCGAAGGCGTCTTGCATGGAGTTCCAGAACGCCTGGGTGAGCGATCGGACGCTGTGCTACCTGGCCAGCGGCAAGCCGGTCGTAGTACAGCACACGGGTCCGAGCTCCTACCTCGTCAACGGTGAAGGCATGTTCCGCTTTTCCTCGGTCGACGAGGCAGCCACGGCCCTAGACGCGATCAACAGCGACTATGAGCGTCATTGCCGCGCGGCCCGGGATTTCGCGGAGACGCATTTCGACTCGCAGCGCGTCCTGGAGGGCGTGCTGAACACCACGCTGATGGCGAGGGAGACCATACCGTGATCCTCATTCTGCCGCTCTTGCTCCTGCAGTCAGCGTCCGTCGACCGGGCCCGCGTCCCGGACATCCCGGCGACCGTCACCGCCGCGCGGGTCACACCCGCCGCCAGACCCGTGCTCGACGGACGGCTGGACGACCCCGCCTGGACCCTCGCGACCCCAATCGACGGACTGATGCAGCGGGACCCGCAGGAGGGCGCGCCCGGCACGGAGCGGGTGGACGTGCGGATCCTGTACGACGCCCAAGCACTGTACATCGGCGCCCGCCTGTTCGACTCCTCGCCCCATTCCATCATCCGCCGGCTGGGACGTCGTGACGCCACGACACATAGCGACGAGTTTCGGGTGTTCCTGGACAGCTACCACGACCGTCGCACCGCGTTCGAGTTCGTGGTCAACGCCGCCGGCGGGAAGCGGGACCTCCTGCTGGGAGACGACGGGGGCTATTCCGACGACTCGTGGGACGCCGTCTGGGAGGCCGCGACCACGGTCGACTCGCTCGGCTGGACCGTGGAGATGCGGATTCCGCTCTCCCAGCTGCGGTTCTCGGGCGCGGCGGCGCAGGTGTGGGGCGTGCGCTTCGAGCGTTGGATCCAGCGCAAGAACGAGCTCGACATGCTCCCGCTCGTGCGCAAGACCGAGAGCGGCGTCGCGTCGCGCTTCGCCGATCTGCTGGGGCTCGCAGAACTGCCGGCGCCCAAGCGCGTGGAGGTCTTACCCTATGTGGTCGGGCGCGGCCACTACGACACGCCCGCATCGCCGCGCGATCCCTTCGACCACGGCAGCGCGTACCTGGGAGGGATGGGTGCCGATCTCAAGTACGGCGTGACCTCGAACCTCACCCTCAACGCGACCGTCAACCCCGATTTCGGCCAGGTGGACCTGGACCCCGCGTTCGTCAACCTCAGCGCCTTCGAAGTGAAGCTCGAGGAGAAGCGTCCGTTCTTCGTCGAAGGGGGCAACATCTTCGGGTTCGCGGGGAACGGCAGCGGGTTCGCCAAGCTGAGCGATCGACCGCAGTTCTTCTACTCGCGGCGCATCGGTCAACCGCCCCAGGGGGAGGTCACCTCCGCCGGACAGTTCTCCGACATCCCGCCGAACAGCACCATCCTCGGCGCGGCGAAGCTGAGCGGCAGGCGGGCGAACGGCTGGTCCGTCGGCATCCTGGACGCGCTCACGGCACGCGAGTGGGCAACCGTGGCGGACACGACGACCAACCTGCGCCATCGTGATGAGGTCGAGCCGCTGACCAACTACTTCGTGGGCCGCCTCAAGCGGGACCTGCGCCACGGCAACACCACCCTCGGCTTCGTCGCGACCGCGGTGAATCGTGACCTCGACACGCCGGCGCTCAACCTGCTCGGCAGCGCCGCCTACACAGGCGGGGTGGATTTCTTCCACCGCTGGGGGCACAACACCTACACGCTGGCCGCGAGCCTCGGCGGCTCCTACATCCGGGGCGACACCCTCGCCCTCCAGGAGGCTCAACAGTCCTCCAGCCGCTACTACCAGCGGCCGGACGCCCGGCGCTTCACTTACGACCCACTCCGCACCTCGCTCGCCGGGACCACGGGGGACGTGTTTCTCAATCGGGTCGGCGGCCCATGGACCTGGAGCGTCGCGGGAGAGTTCGTCTCACCCGGCTTCGAGGTGAACGATCTCGGGTTCCAGGAGCGGGTCGACCGCATCTCCGCGGAGGTCGCGGGACGGCGGCGCTGGAGCCGGCCGGGCAAGGTGTTCCTGCACGCCGTCACCGAGCTGTCGCTCGACCGCGGCTGGAACTACGATGGCAACCAGATTCAGCGAAAAGTCGGCATGTACGCGTTCGGCCAATTCCGCAACTTCTGGAACGCAGAGGTGACCGCGACCTATTCGGGGGGCGCCATCGACGACCGGCTCACGCGAGGCGGCCCACTCGCACGCACGCCGCCCGCCTGGTACGCGACTGCCGACGCCTACACCGACGACCGAAAGAAGATGAGTGCCTACGCATTTGCAGCGGTCACGCACGATACGGCCGGCGGCTGGTCGCTGGAAATACTCCCGAAGCTCACGTTGCGGCCGAGCTCAGCCGTCTCGCTGAGCCTCGCGCCCGTGTACTTCACCGGTCGCTCGGCCGCGCAGTACGTGACGCGCGTTAGCGACGCCTTGGCGACGGCGACGGACGGCGCGCGCTACGTGTTCGCCGAGCTGATCGAGCACCAGCTTAGCGCGACGCTCCATGTGAACGCCACGTTTTCGCCCACCCTGAGCTTTCAGCTGTACGCGCAGCCGTTCACGTTCACGGGCGCCTATCACGGCTTCCAGGAGCTGCGGGCGCGCCAGACGTTTGCCTTCAACACGTACGGCCGAGATAACGGCTCCACCATCACCCCGGGCGACCCCGCCGTCTGTGGAGGCTCCGGTCCAGCGCAATGCTCGGGTGTCGATCCGGACGGGCCGGGACCCGCCCCCGAGTTCGCACTCTACAACCCCGACTTCCGGACGCGCTCGCTCAGCGTCAAGGCCGTGTGGCGCTGGGAATACCGCCCGGGGTCCACCATCTTCCTGGCCTGGACGCACAGTCGCTCGGGATTTTTTCCCTACGACGCGAGCTTCGACGTGGCACGCGACTTCGGGCACGAGCTGTTGCTCGACCGTCCGACCAATGTGCTGCTGGTCAAGTTCAACTACTGGCTGAGCCTATAGCGCCGCGAGCGCGCTCACGTCCTTGGGACGTGCCAGATGCACGTGCGCGACGCGGCGACCGCGCGCCAGCAGCGCGCGGATGTCGCCCCGCGCCTGGGCGGTCTTCAACCGCCCGAACGTGATGCCCAGCTCGGGCACGGCCGCGTCTTCGGCGTCGTCGGCCGTGAGTACGAGGAACAAGCCCGTGTTCGGTCCGCCCTTGTGCAGCTGCCCGGTGGAATGGAGGTAGCGCGGCCCGAACCCGACCGTCGTCGCGCAGCCGAGCGCCCTGCCCCACGCCGCGCGCACCGCCTGGAGCCTGGCCGTGACGTCGGCAGTGGGCGGCAAGTAGGCAAGGATCGCGACGTAGTCGCCCGGGCGGGCGCTCCGACGCAACACCTCAGGAGTCACAGTGGGTAGGGGCGCAGCATGCTGCGCCCCTACGGGGCCAGCGTCTCCTTGCTCCAGCTCGGCGCGCGCCAGGCGCTTGGCCTCCTCGACGTCGGGCTGATCGAAGGCGTCGATACCGAGGCGCTCACACAGCTCCCACGTCGCGTACTGCCACCGCACGAATTCAGTGCCCAGGTCGAGGGGGTCGCGCGAGAAGTCGGCGAAGGCTAGGACATCGGGCCGGCGCTCGCTCGCGGGGTCGTCGACGACGGGCACCACGCCGCGGCCGTTCTTGCCGGTGCTCTCCGCCACGAGCTGCTCGATCCAGTCCGCGAGCCGGGCGATACCGGAAGGCAGGCGCAGCACCAGCTTGTCGCGCCCCGCCTGCACCGCTGCCGCCAGCCCTGTTCCCACGGCTTTCGCCCGGTCCGGCTGCACGGCCTGCGCCCGCTCGAGCAGCGTCCGCCCGTCCACGCCGATCAAGGCCGCAGGCAGCATCCCGACGACGGTGAGCGCCGCGTAGCGCCCGCCCACGTCCACGGGGTGGGGGAACACCGCCCGGATGCCCCGCGCGCGCGCCAGGGTCTCGAGCGATGTACCGGGCTCCGTGATCGCGACGAACTGCTCCGGCCGCGCCCGGGCGGCGAAGTAATGGTAGAAGGCGAGCGTCTCGACCGTCGTCCCCGACTTGCTGCTGATGACGAAGAGCGTGTTCCCGATCCCCGCGCGCTCGAGCGCGAGCACGGCCGCGGGATCGGTGCTGTCGAGGACGGTGAGGGAGGTCGCGCCGAAGCTCGCCGCCAGCACCTGGGGCGCCAGGCTCGAGCCGCCCATGCCGCACACGATCGCGCGCGTGAGCCCCTCGCGTCGCACGGCGGCGGTGAAGCGGGTGAGCTCCTCCCACTGCGCCAGCGAAGCGCGCGGCGCGTCGGTCCAGCCCAGGTGGTGCATCGGGGCAAAAACATAACCAACCCTCGCCCCGCGTGAGGGGGCCGTTTAGGTTAGCCCATGAGATTGCCCGTGGCGTCCCTGACCGCCCCACTCCGCCTCTGGCTCGCCGCCGCCCTCAGCGCGGCGGGGATCGGCGGCGCCTACCTGCTCGGATCGCACGGCCACACCTGGGCGGCGGCCGGGCTGGTGGGAGCCGTCGTCGCGGCCGGCGCGGCCCGGTTTCTCGCGTCGCGTCGGGCTGATCGCCGCTACGCCAAGGTGCTGGAGCAGGAGGTCGCCACCCAGACCCGCTCGCTGGTGGACTCGCTCGCCGCGACGGCCGCCGCCGAGCGCCACCTGCGGCTGGTGATGGACGCGGTACCGGACGCGATCGCGGTGCTGGACCGGGACGGTCGCGTGATCGATCTGAACGAATCCGCCAGACGGCTGCTGGCCGCGCCCCCCTCCCCGGACGCGGGCACGGATCGCAGCGTGTTCGCATCGCTCGAGCCGGATGCCGCGGCGACCGTCCGGGAGCGGCTCGCGGCCGCGTTCCGGGGGGAAGTGCAGCGGTTCGAGGTGGCGGGACGGCGCGAGGACGGCACGAAGGGCCTGAGCGCCATGCTGTATGCCCCGGTGCGGGAGCGGGGAGAGGTTACGCGGGTCCTCGCCCTCGCCCGCGACATCACCGACCAGAAACACACGGAGCACCAGCTCCAGCAGGCCGAGAAGCTCAGCGCCATGGGCCAGCTCGTCAGCGGCGTGGCCCACGAGATCAACAACCCCGCGGCGATCATCTCGGGATTCGCGCAGACGCTGTTGCTCGACGTGGTGAAGGCCGAACAGCGCGAGATGCTGCAGATGATTTACGACGAGGCCACCCGCATCGGCCGCATCACGGCGAACCTGCTGGCGTTCGCGCGGGCGGGCGGCTCACAGCGGACGCTGGTGGACTTGAACGACATCGTGCGCCGTACCTTCGCCCTGCGCGCCTATCACCTCACGACCCTCAACATCGCGGTGACGCTCGAGCTCTCGGCCGCCGAGCCCAAGTTCTGGGCCGATCCCTCCGAGCTGCAGCAGATGCTCCTCAACCTGCTCATCAACGCGGAGCAGGCCCTGGTCTCGGTGGAGACGCCACGGACGATCGTCGTACGGACGGCGGCGAGCGAAGAAGACGTGCGACTCGAGGTCGCCGACTCAGGCCCGGGCATCGCGCCCGAGATCCAGGCGAAGATCTTCGACCCCTTCTTCACCACCAAACCGGAGGGCGTCGGCACCGGGCTCGGTCTGTCGATCTGTTACGGCATCGCGCGCGAGCACGGCGGCCGCATCTCGGTCGACTCGGCTCCCGGGCGTGGCGCGACGTTCGTGGTCGCCCTGCCCCGCGACCCGCGGCGGGAAGGCCGTGCCGTCCCGGAGGCGCCCGCGCCCACGGCCTCCGCCACGGGCCCCGTCACGGTGCTCATCGTGGACGACGAGACGGCGCTGCGCCACGCCCTGCTGCGGTTCCTCGGTCGCCGCGGGATCCAGGGTGAGGGAGTGGCCGACGGCGCCGACGCGTTGCGGGCGCTCGCGGAGCGCGACTTCGACGTCATCATCTCGGACGTCCGCATGCCCGGCATGAGCGGGCGCGAGTTCCTGGAGCGGCTGCGGCGCGAGCGTCCCGCGCTCGTGGCGCGGCTGCTCTTCAGCACGGGCGACACGTTCGCGCCCGAAACGGCGGCGCTGATCAAGGAATCCGGGGTCCCGACGGTGACGAAGCCGTTCGACTTCGCCGAGCTCGAGCGCGTGATCCGCCAGATCGCGGGCGAAGCCGAGCGGCGGCGCCCTATGGCTTCGGCGTGAGCACGACGTCCAGGTCCGAGGCGCCGATCCCGGTCGCCGTCCGCGCGAGCGTCACGCGCAGCGGCTGCGCCGTCGCATGCAGCACATCGAGCACGTGCGGGTCCACGGTCAGGTCGTACAGCCCCGGCTTGACGCCCAGTACGTAAAAGGCACCGTCCGAGAACGTCGCGAAACTGCGGCGCGCGCCGGTACGCCGATCGGTCAGCACGAGTGTCACGCCGGCCAGCGCCTCCGGACCTTGCGGCGTCACGCGGCGCACCCGCCCCTCCACGACGCCTGCGGGCACGAGCGGGATGTCGAGCGTCCGGAAACGGTTCGGCCCGGGCTCGATGCTCGCCGAGCCGAAGGCCGGCACCAGCAACGGCGAGTCGATCGAGAGCGAGTCGACCGTCACTAGAACGGGTTCGAACGGCACGAGATCCCACACCCGGAACCACCCGCTCGAATCCGTGGACGCGCTGCTGGTGCCCACCAGAACGCGCACGCCGGGCACGACCAGCTCTCCGGGGTCCCACAGCCCGTTCCCGTTCTCGTCGAGGAAGACACGCCCCGTGAGCCCGGCGCGCTCGAGCGAGGGACCCGCCGCGTAGGTCAGGCGTCCGTCCGAGCGGTCCCACAGGACCGATCCCTGCACGTACTGCGAGGCGGTGGGGGTCCCGCCGACCGTGGGCGCGCTCACCAGCGTCAGCGTGCGCACCGCCGGGAGGTAGCTCGACAGCGACAGCGTGAACGTCGCGCCCGGCGTGCCTTGCTGCCGTCCGACGCCGACCTCCACGCGAACCCCGGACCAGAGCGGCCGCGCGGCAACCAGCTGGGCGGCCTGCAGCGCGCCGCCGAGTTGCTGTTCGAGGTGGGCGCGCAGCCACACCGATCCCAGCACGCGGCCGAGCGCCGGTCGCGGCAGGGCGAAGACGTCGAGACCGGCGAAGGGACGGGTCGCCGCGGGGCCGCCGGTGGGGGCGTCGCGCTCGAGACGCACGAACGGCACCAGCCGCGTATCCGCGGCCTGGACGGACGCGTCGAGCCGCGCCGTCGTGCTGCTTCCGACGAGGGTGCGGGTCCCGGCGACGATGCCGTTGAAGAAGAAAAAGCCGGACGCCGGGATCGGTCGCACGAAGCCGCTCAGCAGCCAGGTCGAGCGCAGCCCGCTCCCGAACAGCACCGGGGCGGCGTCGCCCGCGTACGCCGTGTAGCCCGCGGCGAGCCGCACGTTGAGCGAGGGCTCGAACTGGACGCCGGCGGCGGCGGAGGCGCCCCCCACGGCTTCGAGGCTCACCGCCCAGGCGTTACTCGGGTTCACGACCGTCGAGACGTAGGGGTGGGTACGGTTCGGGACGCCGTCGCGCCAGAACTGCTCCACGCCCGCCCGCACCGTCCAGCGGTCGGTGACGCCGTAATGGAGGTCGACGTTGCCGGTGGCACGGCAGGTCGGAGTCGTGCACTGCCCGCCCGAGAGGCCGTACTCGAATTGGCGTGCCGGCAGCAGCTCGCTCAGCACGTGGTAGGTGGTGTTGAACTGCCGCACCTCGCCCAGCGGCCCGTACGCCACGAAGTCCACGGGGTTCTCGCCATACCGCACCGGCAGCGCCACCGCGAAGCGGCCGCGGGCGTCGGCCGAGTCGATCGCGACCAGGTCGCCGCTGCGGTACGCCTCGAGCGTCCAGCCGGGATCGAGCCGGCCGTCGTAGCGCATCGCGCCCAGCAGGGAGGGCCGCAAGTACGGCGCATTGGTCAGGAACAGACCCCGCTGGGACCGCAGGCGGGGACCGGTCGTGAATCCGTCCCCCAGGCGCAGCTGCTTCAACCACCGTGCGTCGCGCCACACTCCGGTCCACGACGCCGCGCCTCGGGCGTGGCCGTCACCGGTGGGCCCGACGCTCTGGACACCGAGTTCGAGCGAGCCGCCGAACGCGTCGGCCCCGAGGCCGGCCGAGTAGGCCCCGCCGCCGAGCGGCTGCTCACCCGCCGCGAGGAAAGAGTAGTCCAGCACGAGCCCATCCCAGTGTGACCGCTCGAGCCCGAAGGCGCGCTCCGGTTGCAGGCCGCGCGTCCGCTGCAGCAACGCTTCCCGTGCCCGCTCGCGCCGCACCCGCAGGCCCAGGGGCAGCTTGTCTGCATCCATGAACGTGACGCTCAGCTCCGTCCAGTCCACGACGAGCCGGGTGTCGAACAGCGCGCCCAGACCGGCCGCGCCGACGTACAGCTCGTTGTCCTGGAACACGCGATACGGGCGCTCGATGCGCACGCTCCGCCCGCCGAGGCGCATCGTGTCGTCGCGCACGTCGATGCGCAAACTCAGGGCGCCCGGGTTCACCGTTGCCTCGAGCCGGCCGTCGAGCGACAGGCGGTAACCGGCCTCGCCCAGTTGCAGCAGGGCGGTCACGGGCACCAACGCCTCGGTGCCGACGCGATACGCCGAGACGGTGCGACTGGCGAGGCGCCCGATCTGCAGCTCCACCAGCACCGCCTCCGGCTGCGAGTCCGGCGCCGTGCCCGCCGCCCGGAACGCCGCGGGCCCTTGCGCGACGCCACGCCCGGCGACGCCCGAGAGCAGCGCCAGCAGCGCCACGGCTCCGACGAGATGTCTCACGGCAGGCGCACCTGAACGGAATCACGCACGGCCGCGGCCTGGAGCACGACCGCGGGGTCCAGGTCCTCACGTTCGGTCACGAGCTCGTAGCGCACCCAGTACGCGCCGGGAGCGAGGCCGGCCACGGACAGCGCATAGCGGGGCTCCATCACGAAGTACACGGCGATCGGAGCGTTGAGCGTGCTCCGCACTTTGCCGGTCGCATCGACCACGGCTGCGCGAACCGTGCCGACGTACGCTGCGGTCTCCCGCCGCTCCAAGCGGCTCCACACTTCGACCGAGTCGCGGACCACCCGCGCGCGCAGCTTCGACAACGTCACTCCCGTCGCCAGCGGCCCTTTGCGATACGACAGACCGATGTTCGTGTTCACTACGAGGTTGAGCTGGACCCGCACGGCCGCCGTGTCGCCGGCCACCCCGACGGGAAGCGTGCCGCCGCGCGCCGAGATGATCAGCCGCGCCCAATACTCGCCGTCCGGCAGCCCGGCGGGCGGGGTCACCAGCAGACGCACGGTTTGTCGCTCGAGCGGCGCGATCGTCAGGCGCCGCGGGAAGGCCTGGACCCACGCCGCCGCAGACGGTAACGTCGAGTCAGGCCGCTCCACCGTGCGGAGCGCGAAGTGGCCCAGCGAATCGGTGATCGGGTAGCCGAATGCCGTGGAGATGCTCACCTCGGCAGGGGCGGCGTTGGGGTTGTAGAGCGTCACCGTGCCGCTGCGGCGTGCGTGATCGATGTAGATCGCGTGGGGCGCGATGAGCACACCCTGAGCGGCGAGGGTCCGTGCGGCGCCGAGCGCGACGAGCAGCGCAACCAGCGGCCAGCGGGGCATCAGAAGAACACCACGGTGAGCGTGATGGTCCCCGTATAGTTCCCGGCGCGCTGCGCGGCGCTGGGATTGGCGGTGCCGCCCAAGAACACGGAGGCTCGGTTGCCGGAGAATGTCGCCAGATACGGCGTGCGCGGATCGAACGCCACTTGGCTGTTGATCGACTGCGATGCCGAGAAGCCGGCATCGTTCGCACCGAACACGAGCGTCATGGTCGCCCCCGCCGGACCCGTCATCACGGCGGGGAGCAGGAACGTGAGCGATGCGGTCGCCCCCGGGTGGGCCTTCAGATCGAACTGGCCGCTGTTCGCAGCATCGGTCCGCAAGACGACTCTAGACACCCCGGGGAAGACGGTGCCGAACGCCAGCCCACGAACGCCGGTCACGCCGGTGCTCTGCCCGGCGAGAGGCAAGCTCACCGCGAAGCACAGCGAGATTATCGATTCAGGAACGCGCATAGACGCCAGTTCTGGTGCCGCTCGCGACGGCGCCGGCAGAGGGTCTACAGCAAGCCCCTGCCGGCGCCGTTCAGCTGGACCTCCAGACGCCGTGCGGTCTAGTAGACCACCGTCATCTGGACGGTGCCGGTGTACGCACCCGCTACCTGACCCACTGACGGGGTCACGGTGCCACCGACGAAGACAAACAATGTCCCCGTGCCGCTGAGCGTGGCGGCCGTGGCGCCGGCGGACGGCGTGAAGCCGCTGCCCGCAGGGTCGTTGATCCCGTTCCAGCTCGCGCTGAAGGCAATCGGGAGGTTATTGAGACCAGACGTCAGGTTTGCCGGGACCACGAACGTCATGCTGACCGGCGTGCTCGCCTGTCCGGTGACGGCGAAACGGCCGGCGGCGGGACTGGCGAGCGTGATCCCCTTGACCACGCCAGGGAAGACGTTCCCGAAGTCCAAGTTCGTGGCCGCCACAACCGTAATCGGCTGTTGCACCGCGGCCGTGACGTTGATGCTCGCGTTGTTCTGGGCCTGCGCCGTGGCGGCGCCAGCAGCCACCAATGCCAGGGCCAGAACCGCAACCTTCGTAGCTGTATACATTTGGGTGCTTCTCCTATGGAGGCAAAGTGTCGTGTTGCGTTCTCGCCACACCGCCTAAAAGCAAGACATATGCCGACCGCACAGTTTTTTGGCAACTGTCAATTTTCAGTACAGAAGGACGACCCTGAGGGAGGCCAATGTAGGAACGGAACATGGGGACGCAATGGCTGATAACCGTCAAACAATCAGACACTACAACGGTCCGTGACGAGGCCATGCTGAGTTGATAACGCGTTTTATAGCAATGCGTTAACTATGAACACCGGTCGGGCACACACCCTGCTTTATGGTGTGGTCGCAAGCCGAACCCTGACGACCCAGGAGTCTGACATGCCGCACCGCAGCCGATTCGCGATTCTGAAGGGCATACTGCTCACCGTCGTCATCGCCGGAGTTGGCTTTGCGACGCCCAGGCTCGCGAGCGGCCAGGCACGTGGCACTTTGCAAGTCACGGCCACGGTCGTACAGACACAGAGTAGCTTTGCCGGACTGGCGGCGGCTCGCCAGGCAATCACCGGGTTTGCCGCCACGGGCCAGCCAGTTGCGAATGATGTCACGACAGTGGCGCAGGTGCAGATCGTGCCGGACGCGCAATCTCCCGACGAGCTCGTGGTCGAGATCGATTACCTCAAGAACTAGCGCAACCCGAGCCGCTGCTTCAGCTCGGTCGGTAGTAGTGGAACGACATGCTTGATGGGGACGGACAGGGCAAACCCCGGCGCCTGCGGCAACCCAGCCCGGTGGATGGCGATCACTGCGCCGTTGGCGTTGAAGAGCGGGCTCCCGGATGAGCCCCCGATCGTCATCCCGTCGAACTGAATCACGTCCTCCGTCGCCCGCGAAATGATCCCCGCCGTCATCGACGTTCGGACCACTGCAGAGCGCAGGTGCGCGAAGCCGGAGCCCGCCGGATAACCGATCAGCGCCGCCGGCTCGCCCTGGCGCGCCCGGGTGCCGGTCCAGTCCAGGTCGGTCAGGTAAGGACCCTGGTAGCCGCGCACCCTGAGAACCGCAATATCGCGCTCCTGGGAGGTAACGATGACGTCGGCCAGACGGGCCGCTGCCTGGTCCGCCATGGTCACCCAGATGGTGTCAGGCCGCGCGTGCTGCGAGTCCGCGACCACATGCCAGTTGGTGAGCAGATATCCGTCGGCGGTGATCACGAACCCGGTGCCACTGTAGTAGTCGTGGCCGAAGCTCACGGTGACGAGGCCGACGGCGCCTTGACTCTGCTGTGCGATGGTCGCGAAGTCGCTGGCGCGGATGGCGCGCAGTTTCCCCTCGAGATTCTGGGTCTGTTGCTCAGCCGCCGTGACCGCGCGCCGCAGGCTGTCGATCGTCGCCGGCGACGGCGCCCGCCGTTCGGCGGCGGCGAGCTCGTCCCGCAGCCGTTGCACCTCGGCCTGCGCCGCCAGGCGGCGCTGCTCACCGGCCTCGAGCTGCGATGACAGCGCCGTCTGGGCCCGCGCCAATGCCGCCCGCAGATCGGCGGTGCTCGCCTCGGCCATGCGGAGCCGCGCTCGCAGGCTCTCAACCAGCGCCGCCGGTGCCGCCGCGGCCCGCGCCGCGCCGAGCTCCTGGCGCAGGCGCTCGGTCTCCAACCTCGTCGAGTCGCGGCCGGTGCGCCGCTCCCGTTCCGTCTCCCGGACCTCACCGGAAACCAGCCGGTACGCGCCGTACAGACCGGCCCCCAGCACCAGCACCGCGAGCGCCACCCAAGCCAGGAGCCGGCGCTTCGCCTGCGCGATGGCGTCGCTGATCAGGGCGCGGAGTGTCTTTGGGCCCACGTACGACCGCCGGCGCGCCGCGGGCAGCTGCGGCGCCGTGCCGAGACCTTCGACGATCAGCACCGGGCCTCCCTTCCCCAGCATGATCCGATCGCCCAGGCGAATGGGGACGTCGTCGGTGACGGGCTCGTCGTTCACGAAGGTGCCGTTGGTGCTGCCCGCGTCGCGGACCACGAGGCCGCCCGTGGAGCCCACGGTCAGCTCGGCGTGGACGCGAGACACGATCGTGTCGGAAGAGTCCACCGGCCGGACTTCGCACTCGCGCCCGCGGCCCAGGCGAATACGGACGCCGCGCGCCTCGTAGTGACGGCCGGTCGCGGCGGCGAGCAGGGTCACGCCGTAGGCACGCGTGGCCTCGAGCACGTCGGCGACCGCGGCGACCGAGAACCGCGGGCCGGTCTCGCCCAGACCGATCACATCCCCGGCCTTGAGCCTCGCCTCACCCGCCAGGCGCTGTCCGTTCAGGAAGGTGCCGTTCCTGCTCCCGAGATCCTTGAGCTCCCAGCCGGTGGACCCGTGACGCAGCTCGGCGTGCAGCGCGGACACGACGTCGACGTGCGCCCCCGCTAGGACGACGGTACACTCAGGGCTGCGGCCCACCCGCGCGACGTCCCCATGCACCTCGGTCGCGCTGTGGGTCCCGAGCTCGATCAGCTTGAGGTACGGCACGGGGCGATCGTGGCGATCGTGGCGAGGCAGCCCGTCCGCGTCAACGTGGGCGCGGCGCTGCGAGGTCAGCCCAACGGAGCGGGTTGCGCGCTCCTGCGCCGGTCGGGAAGCACGCGACGCTGCGCCCGGGACCGGCGCACCGCGCGGCGCCGCTCGACGCCGGCGCGTCGGTTCGCGGCGGCGCGCCGCTCGACGGTCACGGCCACGCTGGCGCGCCGGCGCTCCGGCCCGAAGCGGCGATCCACGCCGGCCCGGCGATCGTCCAGCACACGGCGGTCGGAGCGGGTACGGCGGTCGGGGAGTGGTTCGTAGCCCACGGGGTGGTTTCCAGGGTCGGAATCCGCCGTAACGTACTTGCCCCCGAACCGGTCGGCTAGGCCGTCCCGGATACCCTAGGGCGGCACGCCGCCGGCCGCTTGCCCCGCGGCGTCGCACGCCACCGGTTTAGATTCACGCGGCATGACGCAGACGACGCCGCCCGCCGACCTGCTGGACCATCTCGTCCGCGCCCTCGAGCCCATCTTCCGGTTGGACGACCTCGTGGCGCTGTCGCCCGAGCGGGCGCTGTATCGTGCGTGGGATCGCCTCTTGAAGCGCCCCATCGCGCTGCGCGCCCACCTCGTCCCCGACGGGCCCGGACGCGCCTGGTTCCTGCGCGAGAACGAAACCCTCGCGGCGCTCGACCATCCGGCGATCCGGCACGCGTATGCCGCGGGGGTCGCGGGCGGCTTCGCCTACCGCACGACCAACTGGGTCGACGGGGAGAGTCTGGCCGACGCGCTGCGCCGGGGCCCCCGCCCCATCCCCACGGCGCACGGCCTGGTGCGTGACCTGCTCGGCGCCGTGGAGCACGCCCATGCGCGGGGCGTCATCATGCGCCGTATCGTGCCCACCACGCTGATGGTCGAGATCTCCGGGCGCGCGGTGATCACCGATCTCCGGTACGCCGACTGGTGTCTCGCCCTCGTGCCGGCGGAGGAGCGCGGCGCCGGCGGCGCGTTCGTGGCCCCCGAGGTGCGGGCCGGGGAGGCCGGCGAGCCCGCGAGCGACGTCTACACGGTCGCGGCGATCGTCTACTACGCCCTGACGGGGCTAGAACCCGACCCCGACCCCGCAAAGTTCGTCCCGGCGCGGCGCGTGCGGCCCACCGTCCCTGCGGTGCTGGACCGCGTGCTGCTGCGCGCGCTCCAGGCCCGACCCGGGGACCGCTATTTCACCGCGACCGAGATGCTCGAGGATTTCGTGAGCGACGCCGGCGTGTTCCACGAGCCGGCCGCGGCGCCGCAGGTCGCCGAGGCGGGCTTCGAGCGCCGGCTGCGCCGCGCGCTGGGAGACGACTACGAGCTGCTGGAGGAGATCGGGGCGGGCGGCTTCGGGCGGGTGTTCCGGGCGCGCGACTTGGGACTCGAGCGCGAGGTCGCCATCAAGGTGCTGCACCCATCGCTCACCGCCGACCTGGGGGTGGTCGAGCGATTCCGGCGCGAGGCGCAGCTCGCCGCGAAGCTGCGGCATCCCAACGTCGTGAGCATTTACGACATCATGGGGCGTGCGGGCCTGCAGTGGTACACCATGGAGCTCGTCCCGGGCGCCAACCTGGCGCAGCTGGTGCAGCGCGAAGGCCCGCTCACGCTCGAGCGCACCGTGCGGCTGCTCGACGAGGCCCTCTCGGCGCTCGAGCAGGCGCACGCGCAGGGGCTGGTCCACCGTGACCTGAAGCCCGAGAACATGTTGATCGAGCCCGACGGCCGGCTGCGCATTACGGACTTCGGACTGGCGCTGGCGCTGCGCGGCGACCGCTTCGGCGGCGCCACCTCGCGCAGCGGGACGCCCCAATTCGCCGCCCCCGAGCAGCTGCTGGGGGAGCGCGTGGACCCGCGGACCGACCTCTATTCGCTCGGCGCCGTGGCGTACTTCGCGCTGCTCGGCCGGCCGCCGTTCGAGGGGGCCACGCCGGAGGCGATCCTGGCGCGTCAGACCACCGACGACCTCCCGCCCCTGCACGC
>WNGI01003958.1_pt1 | contig 17715 bp, 15 predicted proteins | sample 5400621 | NCBI WGS metagenome assembly WNGI01 (sample SAMN13153374, study PRJNA577476) | soil metagenome | isolation source: 20 cm soil or saprolite under Garry oak tree replicate 1 | place: USA:California | collected 2016-06-15 | reverse complement strand
TCAAGTTGGGCATTGCGGCGCAATCCACGCTGGCCAGATATTTGCCTCGGCCTCTCAAGCCGCCTTCCCAGCCAAGGAACACCTACAACCCGTCATGCTTTCCTCTACTCGGACACAAGATGACGGCGGAAGGCAAATGCTGGACTTTTCCGCAGTCGGAAAAAAGATTTGAATTCCCGGCCTAGAATTCGAAGCGTATGCCGAGCTGTATCCAGCGGCTCCCGTCGGCGAGCGTGTTGTCCCGATTGGTTGGTACTAACTGCGTTGAGATCACGCCGAAGCTTGCCTTTTGTGTAAGGCTGAGTGTCGGATCAACGAAGTTCACGTGATTAAAGATGTTGAAGAAGTCCGCCGTGATCCTGAACGACACCCGCTCGGTCAGTGCGGTCTTCTTACCTAATGATGAGTCCAAGTTCCAGAATGGCAGCCCGTGAATTGGGTTTGCGCGGCCCGTGCGTCCGTCTTTGCTGATCTGCACGTTTCGGAAGTCGCCGAACACAGTGGCCGGATCAGCGAATAGGTTGAGCCCTGTGCCCTTATTGGCGGGGTTGCCAGATGTGCCGATTCCGTTCGAGCCGGTTACGCCACCGTGCACGGAATTGCCGAATGAGCTCGGGTTCACCGTTGGGATCATGCCTACGGCAAATCCGAAGATACTGCCCCCACCCCAGACCTGGCTACTCTCGGTCACGAAAAGTGGAAGCCCGCTAAACGCCGAGAAGATCCCCGACGTATACCATCCGCCAAGCAGACGGCCGGTCCAAGAACGCCCGCCGAATCGGTGTCCCTTGCCCAGCGGCAGATTGTACACATAAGAAAAATTGAAGATATGCGTGCGATCGAACAGAGACGGCCCGTAATCGACATTCGGGAAGTAACTGTTTGAATAGATTCCTGCCTGGTTCTGGTTTGAGATATTCTGATCCAGCGTCTTAGAGAAAGTGTAGGTTGCATCGAACGTTAACCCGTGAGATGTCCGCTTCCGCAGGGTCGCGATTAACCCGTTGTAGTTCGACTTGCCGATGTACGTCCGCATATGGAGGTCAAATAGCTGCCGGTTTTGGAATGTCGTCAGTCCAAGGCAGGTCCGCCGGCCATCCATCACTGAAAAGAGTGAGCTCACCAGCCCGCCGGTGAAGTTCGAGGCTGCGGCGTTCGCCAAGAATTGCGTGGCGGTCGTCGCGGTCGAACTACCCGCGCAAGCCGAACCAATCAAGCCGGCGAGTTGATTCTCAAAGAAAGGCTGGGCTGCCGGCGTCTGTCCGGCCGCGAGCGCCACCGCCACCGCGTCATAGGCTTGTGCAAACGTCTGTTTCGATGCTGTGTCAACAAAGAAGTACGGAGCGGAGTTGAAATTCACGCCTTGTGGCAGTCTGTCTGACCACCGTCCCGTCCAGCCAATCTCCACAATCATGTTTCCCGGGATTTCGCGCTGAATCGTTAAATCACCCGCCCGGCTTCGTCCGATCTTGGTATTTGGGTCATCTTGGAAACTGAACAGCTCGCCGAATGGTGTGCTCGGCACAACAGGTATGCTCACCGCGGGGACAGCCGGTACCGGTAGGTTTCCATCCACGCCGACACGGAATGATGCGGCTCCCGGGCTGCCTGTACCTGCAGCCGCATTGCAGCCACTTCCTGGTGTGCTGGAGGCGTTGCATAAGGGAGCGCCAACGCTGATCGTTTGCGCAAAGCCTACTCCCAACATCGGGATTATTACGCTCTGAACTGTATTGATGCGGTCGTAGACAATACCAAAGCCCCCGCGGATGACCGTTTTCCGATTTCCGGTCATGCGGTGCAAGAATCCAGAATCGAAACTCGGCGTCCAAGCCAGTGACGCACGGGGAGCCACATCGCCCCAATCAATATTGAACACGTTGCGTCCGGCCGACTTCACCGGCTCGAATCCTAGCGTTGGGTTATAGGTCTTGCCTTGCAGCGCAGCCGCCTCCTTCGCATCGATGTATTCGGGGCCGGTTAATGACTGGTTGTTGGTCGTGTCTACTACCAACGTCTGCCGGTTTAGCTTTTCCTTAGGTGCGGTCTGCCAACCATAGGATAGGCCGTAGGTGAGCGTCAGGTTAGGAGTAATACGCAACACATCTTGGCCGTAGAATTCTACTGCATTTAGCGTGGTGTCGTTCGCCAAGGGAGTTCCGAACGGCAGCGGGTTTAGGCTGCCATCGCGAGTAGTTAGGATGCCAATGTTATCCACAAGGCCTAGCGTCGACGCGTAGAGCCGGTCCCACCTTTGAGCGTCGCCGCTTTGCAAACAGAGTGTCGTTAATGTCGCCGAGCACGTTGGGGGGCGTTCCGACGTAGGAATTGCCGATAAGAACGTACTTACGTCTGCGTCTGACAGGGCTTCGAGCGATGCCAATGAACCCACGACTTTGTCATTCCGGATGTGTATGGTCGGGATGTGCCGGAAGTTTGCTCCGAATTGCAGGGTGTGCTTTGATTTAATCCAGCTCACGTCGTCCACGTATTGAATATTCCGGCCAGTGCTGTTTTGGAAGCGCGCCCTCTGTGTGTCTACTTCAATCGGCGCGTCTACTAGATTTGTCTGTGCCTGGCCGGGCGCCAGCGCAATCTGCCCCGCCGACGAACCTGTTCCAGCAATATTCTCCAGTGCCGCGGCGGCTGAAGGCGCCAGCCGATTAAACGACTGGCGTGCCCTGACCCATCCGAAATGGAAGGAATTATACAAATGCGGTGTGATCTGTCCCGTTAGTCCAGCAATAATCGCATCGCGGTCCGTCGGAGACGTTGAGACCGCCTTTGTCGTACCACCGCGAATGTCGTACTGCGCACCTTGCCCGCCGGATACCTGCGCGGTTTGATAGTAGGTATAACTGCCGTTGAACCGCCATTTCTTACTTATTTGGTGGTCAAAACGCAGTGTGTAAAAGTTCGTGGAAAGCGGAGTCGCTGCCGTGCCATGGAAACCCAGAGTGTTCAGACCATCGGCGCCAGCCACGCTCGGATCCGTACCTGCGGGATCCAACGCCCAAAGCGCTGCAACTGATGGACTTATTCCAAGTCCGCGCGGATCACATCCCGTGGTGCCGCTCCCGCATAACGTCGAAGTTGCGAGGTTGTACTGAATCGTGTTCCCGGAAGCATCTTTGAACTGTAGAATCCCCTGCTTGAGCAAGTTGCTCGGCATCAGCCGAGTAAATGAAGACTGTTGAGGAAACCGCCTGCCCTCGTAGTTGAAAAAGAAGAATGTTTTGTCCTTCCAAAGCGGGCCGCCCACTGCTCCACCGAACCGATTGTCCCTAATGACCGGTCTGGCCTGGTGGATTCGATTGAGCTCCCACTCGTTAGCATCAAAGTAGTCGTTCTGATGGTACCAATAAGAGGAACCATGAAAGTTGTTGGTCCCACTCTTGCCGACAACTGCTATCTGGCCACCCGAAGCCCGTCCAAATGATGCATTCGGATTGTTCACACCCACGCGGAATTCCTCCACGGAGTCCACTCCCAGCGGGATCACCGCAATGTCTGCGCCAAGCCCGCCAACTATATTGTCGGTAACGTCAATTCCATCCAACGTGAAAGTGTTCTGGTCATCGATCGCCCCGGCGACGCGCATTCCGACTCGTGGAAAAGTGCCCGTCCCGGGTGTTACGCCTGGCTGCAGCGTGAGCAGTGCGGCGGCATTTCGGCGCAGCGTCGGCAGTTGAGTCATCACGTCACTGGTAACCTCGCTACCGACCTGGGCGTCGTTGGTTTGCAATTCCGCCTGTGCGGTCGCCTCCACCTGAACTTGCTGACCCATGGAGCCGAGTTCCAGCTTGAAGTCCAAGGTGTAATTCTTCGCCACATCCACGGCTAGCGCGACGACATCCGCCGTCCGGAACCCGTCCTTTTTTACCGTAACCTGGTACTCCCCGGGAACCACGTTTACAAACGTATATTGGCCAGCAGCGTTTGTATTTTGGGTTGCCTGACTATTGGTGCCTTTGTTATGCAATACGACCGACGCATCGAGAACTGCGGCGCCACTCGGGTCGGTGACGGTTCCAATTACAGTCCCTGAGGTTGCCGTTTGCGCTCTTGCAGGTTGCGAGATGGTTGAAAGTATCAAAAATAGCCCGGCAATAAAGAAAATTGCGCTTAGCTGTTTCACGGATCCACCCCTTTTCTATCTCTGGAGATTTGGCGAATAGGGGGGAGATGAGAAGCGCAAGCGCACCAACGTAGAGAAACTCTGGCCACAACCGGAAAATTCCCCGTCACTCGCTTTACCACCAACCACATCCCCCCCAAGCCGCTCGTCGAATGACCGCAGAGGTCCGACCCTGGCAGGCACGTTCCTACCGAAAGGTAAGAAGGATGAGGCCCATATATGCCAATCCACAGGGCCGGTCAAGACAATTTATATCCCCGCTGCGCATCCTGAGAAGCGAGGCTGTTCAAGACTGCGGTCTTGGAGTGATCGAGATCAAGCAGACGCAGGATCGATTTGGTGCGGCTGTGTCTTTTTCTGGAAACTCGTCTGGTGTTTCATGATCGGTGGCCTCCATGCCATCGACCAATCGACCATGATCGGAGTCCTCGCGGAGGGTTAGGTTCCCGCTGGCCCGTGACGCGACCAGAATCCGGATCACTCCCTCCTCTGTCGTAACGCCATCGCGTGTTCGCGCAAGCTACAATTTTGCGACGAGGGACTGTTCAAAGAATAAGAACGTGTCGCGGGGTGATACGGTTGTTACCGCACTCCTCGTCCTTGGCCGACTTCATCCCAGACAGGACAAGGCCAGAGAACCGAAACGGAGCCTTTAGATGAATGGCATGTACACGGCGGATGTAACTCTGGAAATGCTCCGCGGCGACGTGATCGATATCGTCCTGGGAACGGTTTTCCTGACCATTGGAGCGACAGGCTGCGCCATCGCAGCGATCCGTTGGCGCAGGGGCGTTCGCATCCTGGTATGGTGGGGGATCTTCAGCCGGGATGTACGGCCTCCAAAAACTGGGGCAGACGCCCACGATTTTGACGGTTCTGCCGCACTCCCTCAAGTCTGCCGCGCCCTATGTGAATACGGCGGTCATGTACCTGCTCTTGATATCTGCCTTGTTCGCCTGGCGAGAGCTGAGCCTGGGCAAACTCAGGGTCCTCGTCCAACTGGAAATCTTGGTCGCGTCAGCGATTGCTCTGGTGGGTATGGGCACGTTCGTCGCCGGCGGCCCAGCCAACAAATGGATGTTCTACAACAACCCGCTCGCGGCTCTAGCCATGATTGTCCTGTTAGCTGTCGTGCTGGTTCCAAAATTCTCCAGGTTCCTCGTGATACTCCATCACCGCGTTCTGGCCGCTGGTACGCTCATTTTTGCGTTGGAGGTGCTGTACATCAACTTGGGGACCGTGCTGCACTATCGCCCACTGCCTTTGGTGGACTCGTTGGGCTTTGCCGTCCTTCTATTTGTGCGGGGATACGCAGCTTTGGAGATACTGTTTACGGACGAGCGACGTCTGCTTTCCATCGAGACGGAACTGGAGACGGCGCGGCAGATACAGTCCTCAATTCTTCCGGCGAGAGTTCCCGAGTTTGAGAACCTCCGTATCGCTGCTTCTTACCATCCCATGACCTCCGTCGCGGGCGATTTCTATCAATTCGTCCGCTCAGACAAGAACCATCTGGGCATCCTTGTGGCAGACGTCTCTGGACACGGCATCCCGGCCGCGCTCATTTCTTCCATGATCAAAGTGGCCATGCAGACCGTCGCCCTCCATACCAATGATCCCGCGCAGGTGCTTGGCGGCTTAAATCGCATCCTGTGGAGTCAGGCGCACGGCCAGTTTGCCTCGGCGGCTTATGTTTGGATCGACACAGAGAGCTGCAACGCGCTCTAGCCGGCTGCTGGACATCCGTCGCTACTGTGCTGGCGAAATAAGAGGGGCGAAATGCAGCGTATCGAAAGTAACGGGCTGCTGTTCGGAGTTGAACCTGACTCCAAGTACCCGGTATGCAGCGTGCTGCTTGAACCCTCCGTTCGCCTCCTGCTCTACACTGACGGCGTGACCGAAACTGAGAACACCGCAGGGGAGGAGTTTGGCGACCAACAACTGGAACGGGTCGTTGCAGCTGGCCTCCGAGCTGTCGCGTCAAGTGCTCTCCGAACTCCAGAAGTGGCGACCTGCTGCACTGAACCAGCAGGATGACATTACGCTGATCGTCGTCGATGTTCTTTAGCTGACCCCGCACACATCTAAAAGCTACCAAGCAGTGCTGTGATTCTCTGACAACGGCGAACCGAGGTATTTGTCAACTGCTCTTATATCGCCGTATCACCTACGATGCCAGAATTGGCTTGTCACAGGGCGGTTGGTCAGCAACCCTTACCTAATCGTGTTATGTCAGAATCGTCCGTGATCCAGGCGCAATCCGGGAAACGTCCAACGTCGGTTCTGGACAAGCTTATTTCGAATGACTGGAAGCAAAAAACCAGTGTAGCGCCGATACACCATAACATTTAAGATTGCGCTCGCCATGTTGATCAGTCGCCGCGAACTACTCTCCAGCGTGGTCGCTGTAGCTGCCAGCGCTGCTCTCCCCGACCTGTCTTTTGCTCAGGCGCGTGACTCTGACTTGCGCATCAACGCTGACCGACTCCGTCATAGCCTTGAAGGACTCAGCGTTTTCGGACGGCCCGCTGGGGGTACCTTTTCCGGCGGTGTCAACCGGGTGGCCTTCACGGACGCCGACGTCGCTGGCCGCAATTACGCCATGCAACTCATGGGGGCATTTGGCATGGAGCCACAAATCGATCCCGCCGGAAATATTTTCGGGTTGCGCTCTGGGTCAGATCAAAATTTAAAACCCATCCTCTTTGGATCGCACATTGATTCCGTGCCCCGTGGTGGTAACTTCGACGGTGACTTGGGCTCAATGTCGGCGATCGAAGTCATGCATACCCTGAAGGAGCACGGCGTTACGACGCGGCATCCACTGCAGATGGTGATCTGGACCGATGAGGAGAACACCTTTGCAGGCAGTGGTTCGGCTGCAGGTATGCTGCAGCCCAGCGATCTCAGTCGCGTGCGCAACGGAATCTCGTTGGCGGACGGTCTTCGCAAACTCGGTGGGGATCCAACCCGGCTCGCCGAAGCGCGCCTGTCTCCCGCCGCATTCCATTGCTACCTGGAATTGCATATCGAACAGGGCGGCATCTTGTATAAAGCGAATGTGCCTATCGGCGTGGTGGAAGGAATCGTCAGCATCGACGAATACGATGTGGAGATCCGTGGTTTCGCCAACCACGCCGGAACCACTCCTATGGCCGATCGCCACAATGCGCTGCTCGCAGCGGCCAAACTCATTGAAGCGGTCCAGAATGTAGTCACGCGAGAGCCTGGGCGGCAGGTGGGCACTGTCGGGCGGTTGCAGGTATTTCCCAACGCCCCCAATGTTGTGCCTGGATTGGTAAAACATTCCATTGAGTTGCGCGATCTCTCTGCCGAAAAAATTGCCCGTCTGGGAGAAGAGATTCAAAAGCGGGCGAAGGAAATCGCCGAGGAGACGCGAACGGAAATTATCTTGCAAAAGATAGAGCACGACCCGCCAGCTGTAGCTAACCCGGAGATACAGGCCAAGATCGAGGCCGCGTCGGCCGAGCTGGGACTGAAGACCATGCGGCTACCCAGCGGCGCGGGGCACGATGCCCAGATGATCGCGAAGATCGGTCCAATCGGGATGATCTTCGTCCCGAGCATCGATGGTATCAGCCATTCACCTAAGGAACTCACTCGTTGGGAGGATTGTGCGAACGGCGCCAATGTCCTTTTGCAGACGATCCTGCTGATCGATCGTTCCTCAACCTGAGTTGCCTTCTGTGTCTCACCAAAGATCGCAGGTCAGTCCCTAATAACAACCAGTTCGATTGGTCTGGGGCTCGCCGGTTATTCTGGACGGGTTGTCGCTAGCTTTGATCGGAAACGCCTCGGGCGAGGAGTTCTCTGGAAGGCGAAGAATTACATTCGAGGTGTTTTCGATAAGGAGACTAGGAGGAGGCCGCGGGCCTTTGCGGCGGAGGCATTGAGTTATGGGATTTGAATGGCAGTTTGGTACCGAGTGGAGAACCGGGAGAGCAGCGGCGAACAGGAAGGGCGGTGAGGGGAGCACCGACGGCGCTGGCCGTTGGGGCTGCTGACATGTGGAGGCCTGCTCCTCGAGACCTTTCAGCACCTGCCAATTGCTTACGTGAACCGGTGCTCTGCAGGTACATTTCTATGACAGGACGTGATTGACGTGATTTTCGATGGGCTTGGTCGGCTCAGGGCGCGCAGGTGACTTTCCGCGGGGCACTGCACCCTCGGCCGGCAGGGTGGCATTCGATTTCTCTTCCCTTTAGGCCTGCTTCGCTATGCGTCGATTCACATATCAGACATTTACAGATCGGTTAGCCGCCCTCTGCGTCAGCGACGGAAACGTGCTGTGGGTTGGCGGCGTCGACGAATTAGTGGCAAAGTCCCAAGACGGGTGCCAGTCCGGACGAAGCTTTGCGCCTCGGAGCAACCTGCGCTGCTGCCAATTGTCTTGCCGACTCTCCGGGCGGTGCCTGCCTCGAGGATATCCGTCGCTTTCAAAAGGAGATTCCTGTGCAGACCCTCGAAGCTGGTCTTTGAAGCTTCGCTATTTGGCCAAGTTCTGCTAAATAGGGGAGCCGTGAAGGAGGTGCCGTGAAAAAATCCATCGGCGACAACATGATTCCGAAGGGTTGGAGCTTCGAGCAGGGACTCGAACTCGTAAAGAAGGCAGGATACGATGGCATCGAGCTCTGGCTCGGTCACGTTCCGTGGTTTCAGATGAGCACTACAGACGCGCAGGTAAGCGAGTTGCGCCGCAAAGTGGAAAACGCCGGCTTGGTGGTCTCAAACGTTTCGACTGGCCTCCATTGGGATACTCCGCTCTCGGCCCGCGACCCTAACGTACGAGCCAAGGCGATTCGCATTGTAGAGCGCCAGCTAGAGACGGCTCAGCTCCTCGGTTGTGACGCCATACTTGTGGTAACCGGGCTTGTGACCCAAGAAGTTCCTTACAACGAAGTCTATCAACGCTGCCTGGACGGGATGAAACAGCTAGCGCCACTCGCAGCAAAGGCGCAAGTAAGGATCGGTTGTGAAAATTGCAATTCGGAACAACGCTTCTTGCTGACGCCGCGAGAATTCTGGACGTTTCTCAACGATGTGAATAGTCCCTTCGTCGGCATTCATCTTGATGTGGGGAACATTCACGACACCGGATTCGCCGAGCAGTGGATTGAGATACATGGACCGCGCATCACGCGCATCCATCTAAAGGATGTCCTGAAAAAGCGCGGCCGATGCTGCGACACTGTGTATACGAACCTTTTCATTGGCGATAACAACTGGCCCGCCATCAGGGCCGCACTAACCAAAGTCGGCTACGACGGCTGGTTGATCGCGGAAATGGAAGCGCGCTACCGGTATGCGCACGACCAGCAGTTTTATGACACTGCAGCTGATATGGACCGCCTCGTTTCGGGCAGGCTATGAGGTAAACGCTGAGGGCCTGAATGAAAATCTCACGCCGAAATTTTCTGTCATCTGTGACCGCCTCGACCGGCACTCTGTTGTCAATCCGGTTAATGGGGTTGGATTGGTTTGATTCTCGACCTGAACCCGAACTCCATTGCCTCGTTCTCGACTTGCAGTCGCATTGTGTCCTTCGCGAATCGTTGCACGGATATCAAGCGGCACTCGCCGGCGAATATCATTGTCGCTCGGAAGCTAGGATCGATTCACGGCGGCGCTGTGCGATGGCACTTGTTCCGGGCCTCGGAACATTGGACCCCGCGATAGCGCAGACACTGTTGGATTTAATGGAGGGTGGGACTCATCTTTTGTTGGAATCCGGCGCGGGATTTTTAAGCCCGGCGGAATTTTCTGCTCACCAGAGAATGCTGCATCGTTATTTCGACCTCGGAGTCGAGCCGCCCATCGATCTTTGGGCCGGAAACTCTCGTGCCGACCGTCGTTTTGACCATCGTCCCAGGCCTCATCAGAGAAAGGAGGCGGACAGTGGGAAATCCGTTCCTTACGTCAACTACCTTTGGCCGCGCGAAACCATAGTCAGGGACTTCAGTCGCGTGGTTCCTGTGTTGTCGAAAGGTGAAGATATAATCGGCCGGATAGGACCATTACCGGTCGCGTCGAAGAAGCGTCTCGCGAACGGAACACTTATTTTTCTCGGATCTCCGTTGGGACCCGCACTCCGCGCAGGCGACCTTGAAGCTCGGTCCTGGCTCGGCTCGGTTACGTCGGCCGAAACTGTGGCCGATATCGCGCGAGGTTAGCTCGATTCTCTGCGAAAGTTGCCGCTCGCACTACTCAGGTTCGCGCATAGCGACTGGCTCCGTTTCCACTGGAGTCTGCCCCACGCACAACCGGCCTCAGCGAAAGACGTGCAACCGAAAACAATCGAGGATTTGCTCTCGTCCCAATACAAGACGCTTGGTTAAGCGTCGCGAGAAAACAATGTTTGCCGAGCCGAAATTGTCTTATCCGGCAGCCGCATACGACGGAAGCTACTATCGACCTGCAATGTCAGTGGTGCAACCAGCGCTTGAATACCACATAGCGGACGAAGATGGCGGTGCCATACAAAAGTACGACCGCGATCCCAGCTAGGAACATAGAGATTACTCCCAGGCCGCGCAGCATCGTCGGCCAAGCACGTTCCTCGATGAACTTGGCAATTGGCCCTGACCCGTCACACGTAATTCACGGCAGGGGGTGAAAAGTTCCCGGAAATGGGTGTTCTCTTGCCTTACACATCATCGGGTAAACTCGGAGGCGAAATGGCATTAGCGAGAAGGCACTTATTCATCGAACGTCTGCCGCCACACGACAGTAGTTTGCTGGCTCTGAGGTTCCACTGGACAAAGTAGGCGCTCGGCTGTTGAATGCGGCCACTTTTTTAATTTCGGCGTGCAGCGCGTCTTTGCTATAGTCAGCGTCTTGCAACGCGCAATCCGCCAACGTGCTTCTTAGGGATTGCGGGGAGTTTTTCGGGATGGCGGAACCACAGTTAGATCTCAGCAAGACTTACGACGCGATAGTCGTTGGATCAGGGGCCGCAGGCGGCATGGCGGCACATGTCCTCACTAGCCACGGCATGCAGGTGCTTCTGCTCGAGGCAGGAAAGAAACTGCCCATCGAGCAGGAATTGCGCTCGATGGAGTGGCCCTACGACAACGCCCATCGCGGATACCTTCCGCCGGAGTCGCATTCGCTGACGTTCAACGAGTACACCATTCGCAATCCGCCCTATGGGGCGGGCTTTGAGAAGGCCAAGCATCTCCGCAGCTACGTGGGCAGCAGCGACTACGTCAAGAATATTGTCGTCGACGAGCGTGAGCATCCTTTCACGGGCACGAACTACGCTTGGGTTCGCGCGCGGTGCCTCGGCGGAAAAACGAATATCTGGGGACGGCTCGCGCTGCGCCTCTCCGACTACGACTTCAAGGCCAAAAGCCGCGACGGCTTTGGCGAGGATTGGCCCATCAGCTACGGCGACATCGCCCCCTATTACGACAAAGTGGATTTGTACCTCGGCATCATGGGTGTGAAGGAGAATTTGCCCCATCTTCCCGACGGCATATTTCAGCGACCTCAAAAACTGAACTGCGCCGAAGTCACTCTGAAGCAGAGTCTGCAGAAAATGGGGCGGGTGCTGACCCAGTATCGCGCCGGCGTCACCAGCGAAGGCCTGAAACACAATAAATATCGCAGCCGTTGCTATGGGCGCGGCGCTTGCCAGCGCAAGGGCGGCTGCGACATTCACGCGGCGTTCGATTCGCCCACCGGCTTGATCTATCCCGCGATGGACACCGGGAGTTTGGCGCTACGCACCAATGCGGTCGTGCGGGAAGTCACCGTCGATCCGGAAACCGGCAAAGCGAGCGGCGTGCAATTTATCGATTCGCAGACCATGAAGGATTATGCCGTGCACGCCAAGGTTGTCGTCCTCGCGGCGTCCACTCTTGAATCCGCGCGCCTGCTGTTGCTCTCCAAGTCACGGCTTTATCCAAAGGGGTTGGCGAATTCCAGCGGCCACGTCGGCCACAATTTTTGCGAACACCTGATGGGACCCGGAGTCACCGGCCGGGCGAAAGATCTGGTTGCCAAGCCGTCAACCCTGGACGATGGCCGGCCTGGCGGCTTCTATCTGACCAGGTTTCGCAACCTTTCAGAGAAGCACCCGAAATTCATCCGCGGCTACGGGTTTGAAGGCGGCAGCGGCTGCGGCATGTTTCCACACGGGACCGACGTGCACGGTTTCGGCGCATCCTTCAAGGAAGAAGTCCGCAAAAATCAGGGTGCCTACATCAGTATGGGCGCTTTCGGCGAGGTCCTGGCGCGCTACGAAAATTACGTGGACATTGATCCCGTGGTAAAAGACAAATGGGGCATTCCTGCGTTGCGTTTTCACTACAAGTTCGGCGACAACGAGCACCGCATGGCCGAGGACATGAAAGAGACCTCGCAAGAGATGGTCGAGGCCGCGGGATTCGAGATCGTGCGCGTCAGCAGCCGCGTGCTTACCGAGGGCTGGTCCATTCATGAACTCGGCACGGCGCGCATGGGAACCGATCCAAAGACTTCCGTTCTCAATCAGTTTCAGCAGTCGCATGACGTGAAGAATCTGTTTGTCGTCGACGGTAGCGCATTCGTCAGTGCCAGTTGCCAGAATCCGACGTGGACCATTATGTCCTTGTGCTGGCGCTCCTGTGACTACCTCGCGGACGAATTTCGCAGAGGGAACTTGTAGGTTAAGCATGTCTAACAATAATCCTGTTGATCTGCGGCAAGATCGCCGGGAATGGCTGAAAACCTCGGCCGCCATAGTCGGCGCCTCATTACTTCCTCTACCAGCCGTAACTGAGGAACAGCCGCATGCGGAGACCGCGTCGGCCAAGCCTGTAGGTAAGTCTTCGGAAAACAATTTCCCCTCTCGCTTCTTCACTCCCTTGCAACACGCGTTGGTCGAGGAATTATCAGAAACGATCATTCCCGCCGACGACCATTCTGGCGGGGCGAAAGCTGCAAAAGTTGCTGACTTCATCGACCAGTTACTGGGCGAGACCTATGATGAGAATCAGAAGGCGCTGTGGCGCGAGGGCTTGCGCCTCGTTGACCTGATGAGCCGGCACTACAGCGGAAAGTCCTTCCTCGAGGCTCGCCCCGAGGAAAGAGTGGCGGTTCTCAGAGTGCTTTCTGAGAACGATCACATGACCGATCTGCCCGAAGTTCGCTTCTTCATTGAGTTGAAGCGCCTCACGGTGCGCGGCTATTACACCTCCAAAATCGGCATTCACGATGAGCTCGAATACAAAGGTAATCGAATTCTTCAGGAGTACGTGGGCTGCGACGACCAGGGGCCGGCGAATTCTTGATTTTGGAGCGCGGCGGCCTTGTTTATCCTGAGCGAAGTCCAAGGACCGCACTTTTTGACGGTCTATGAAGCGACTCGCGTGACCTTTTGATCGGAGCGCCTATGACGAACGGCAGGGTGAAAGTCGGCATCATCGGGTCGCAATTTCAGGCAGGCATTCACGCCGCGTCCTTGCAAATCATGCCGCATGAGGCGGAAGTCGTCGCGATCGCCTCTCCGACTCCTGGCAACGCTGCTGCGCTCGCAAAGCGATTCAGAATTCCGCGCGTATTCACCGACTACCGCGAGATGCTGAGAGAGCGGGACATCGAGATGGTCACTATCGCCGCCCCAAACAGCCTGCACGCTGATATGACCAGGGACATTGCCGCGGCTGGCAAGCACATCGTTTGTGAAAAACCTTTGGCCATGACCATTGCCGAAGGGGAGGCGATGATCGCTGCGGCGAAGCGCCACAGCGTCCTCCTCATGTACGGGGAAGAGCTTTTCTTCACGCCGAAATATTTGAAGGCCAAGGAAATGGCCGATGCCGGCGCTTTCGGCAAAGTTTATCTCATCAAGCAAAGCGAAAAGCATTTTGGGCCGCACAGCGCATGGTTCTGGGACGTGAACCGATCCGGTGGTGGCGCGCTGATGGATCTTGGGTGTCACGGAATCGCTTTCTGCTACTGGTTTCTTGGACGCTCGCCGATCAAGTCGGTCTATTGTCAAATGGGCACGTACGTTCATGGCGAAAAGACCAAGGCCGAGGACGATTCTCTGTGCATTCTCGAATTCGCCAATGGTGCGGTCGGACTGGTGGAAAATAGCTGGGCGCGCCGCGGCGGGATGGACGACCGCATCGAAGTTTTCGGCGAAGCCGGCTGCTCTTACGCCAATCTCCACATGGGCAATGCGCTGCCGACTTACAGTGAAAACGGATACGGCTACGCAGTCGAAAAAGCTCCCACAACGAAAGGTTGGACATATCCCGTTTTCGAGGAACTCTGGAATTACGGCACGCCGCAAGAACTGACCCACTTCGCGCACTGCGTGCGCGGCAAAGAGACTCCGCAAGCTACGGGCGAAGATGGCTTGGTCGTGCTACGCGCAATTTATGCCGGCTATGCGTCCGCTGGCGAAGGCCGCAAGATCGCGCTGCCATACCAACCGCCGCCCGAAGTGAAAAAACCGATCGATCTTTGGCTCAACGGTGCGGCCCGCCAACAGACTGCGCGGCATTGAAGTAGGACAGACATTCTTGTCTGTCCTCTTTCCTTGAACTATGGCACGCTTGCATCCGCTTCCAGTTTTCACGAGGTGATTCCGTGCATTTCTCGATGAGACTGCGTCTCTCCATGATGATGTTCCTGGAGTATTTCATTTGGGGCGCGTGGTACGTAACCCTAGGGACTTGGCTCGGCCGGCAGTTGCACTTTTCGGGCGAGGAGATCGGTTTGGCCGCTGGCACCACTGCATTGGGCGCCGTGGTTTCGCCGTTCCTCGTTGGCCTGATGGCTGATGAACTATTCGCCAATCAACGGCTGCTCGCGGCGTTGCACGGCATCGGCGGTATTCTCCTCTGGTTTGCTTCCACCCAAAAATCGTTCGGCCCGATGTACGCGGTCTTGCTCATCTATTCGCTTTGCTACATGCCGACGATGGCGCTGACCAATACGCTGGCGTTTCGGCAAATGAAAGATCCAAAGCAGGATTTCGGATCGATTCGCGTGCTGGGCACAGCTGGGTGGATTGTTGCAGGGCTGCTCATCGGTTACCTCCGCGTGGAGCCGACGGCCATTCCTATTCGTGTCGCAGGCGCAGCGTCTATATTGATGGCAGTCTACAGTCTGACATTGCCGCACACGCCGCCTTTGCGCTCTGCACACGGATTCAAGCTCAGCAATATTTTTCCTGCTGAGGCTTTCACACTATTCAAAGACAGAAACTTTTCAGTTTTTGCTCTGGCTTCGTTCTTGATCTGCATCCCACTGCAGTTCTACTACACCTTTACGAATCCCTTTCTGAACGAAATCGGAGTGCAAAACGCCGCGGGCAAAATGACCATGGGCCAGATGTCGGAGTTGCTCTTCATGGTAACGCTGCCCTGGTTTTTTCGCCGGATTGGTGTGAAGAACACCCTCGTGCTGGGCATGTTCGCCTGGATCGTGCGCTACGTTTGCTTCGGCACCGGGAATAGCGGCAGCCTGGCGTGGCTACTCTATCTGGGGATTGTTCTCCACGGAGTGTGCTATGACTTTTTTTTCGTGAGCGGGCAAGTTTACGTGGATCAAAAGGCGCCCGCGGCGTTGCGCACCGCAGCTCAAGGCCTGATCACGTTCATCACCTATGGGATCGGCATGTTCATCGGATCGTGGATTTGTGGCCGTGTGGTGGACGCCTACGTGAAATCTGTACCGACAGGCGGCGTTCTGCATGATTGGCGTTCCATCTGGATGGTGCCAGCCATCGCGTCTGCGGTAGTCCTGCTGTTCTTCTGGGCTGGATTCCGGCGTGAAGAACGCACGCCCGAGGAACGCGCACCGGTCGCCCTGAAGCTACCGTGAGCCGCTAGAGACTATCCGCATCAGCGAATGAAAGAAGGGAGCGCGATTCTCCTTTTCGCGCTCCCGCTCCGTCCCTGCCGAACCCGATGCAACATCCACGGCGCGTTCTTCGACGGCAGCAGGCCGGTCTTCCTTACTCAGATTGAACCTTTCTCTACCCCCTTCACCTGTGGTTCGCCAAGACTTGAGCCGAGACCAACGACGAAGCGGTTCTTGGCAGAGTACGCCTGATTTATTGACTCGATACAGCATGAAGATTTCTCCTCCGGGTCCTGCTCCGGAATCGGATGACCCAACAGCGCAGCCACTTTTTTTTGGATGTCGATGATGATGTGCGCCTTACGCAGATCTTCGGTCAAGCGGGCGTTTTGTCGGCGAAGTTTCTGGACTTCTTCCATCGGTTGCGCTTGGACTTCGGCCCGCGTTTCTGTGGGTCAGGGCCTCGAGGATTCCCTGGGCCCGCTCTCGCCGCCAGTAAGTCAGCAGAGACGAGTACAGACCCTCGCGGCGGAGAAGGGCGCCAAGGCCCTCGCGTCGTCGCAGCGACTTCGGCTTCTTGTAAGATGCGTTGTTTGTACTCCGCTGTGTAGGTCCGCCGCTTCGGTTTGGCAACTACTTCGGGATCCGGCCGCGAAGCCGGCATCGGATCGGCGCCCGGTTTGGCTGCCGCCGCACTCCGCGGCAGCCAATCCCCCAAGGGAAACAACCACACCGAGAGAACTCCCGTTCATCTCTGTCTGCTTCTTTCTCGCCCTACTGCTCGTTAATTAAGGGTACTAGACTTGTCTCAGAGATGTTGGCACGGAGGGGGATCACTGACAGATTCCACATCGACGTGAAGGCTGTTTACCAGCTTTAGCAAGACCGCTTCTTTGTTCATGCGCTCGCTAACTGTTTTGGGGTTGGTGCTCTCTGAGCAGGAACCGTCATAGCCCGGAATGAAATGCTGTCCGGAACCGTCCTCAAACCAAGCCCACACGTGAGGGCCTGCTGGGCACATCACTTCCCATTCTTGCGGCACGTACAAAGATGTATTGCTGATGTTTGTGATTTTGTATTTCAGCGTGATTTGCTCTCCACTCCTATAGGTGGGGCGCTCAGCAGAAAGTGTGAATGAGACGTCATTTGCGGGAACGAACACTTCCTTTTGAGCGGGCAGCGAAGATGCGAGCAAAAAGTAGGCAAGGCCAACCTGTGGGGTTTTCGTCCGCCGTCTCATCGCGGTTCGTAACCAGTCCGAACTCGAATTATAGGCCGAACTCGCCGGATAAGGTATAAGTACGGACTGATCCGGTTTCGCTGTTAATCAGCATTGGGTCCAATAATTGACCTTCGGCCGGATAAGCTCGGATTCGTTAGATGCGTTTGCCCTTGAGGAATCGGCGGACGCTCCAGGTGCCGTCACCCCGCGAAGCGATGTAGAGAAAAACAAAACAGAACAGCACGGCGAGTTCGCCGTGATTGCGGATTGGCCAGAAGCCATGTGGCGCGTGGCCCAGGAAATAGCCGGTGGCCATTTCACCGCTGGCGATAAACGCAGCAAAGACCGTGAACACCCCGAGGGCAATGAGCAGGCCTCCGAAAAACTCGATGATCCCGGCGGCGAGCATCAGGGGGACGTGCCGCATCGCGGGGCCCCCCAGAACGCCAAAAAGCTTCTGAGCGCCGTGGCAGGCAAACAAGAAGCCTGCCATCAGGCGCATCAGGCTGTAAAGATGGTCCGAGAATCTGTTCAGGAA
>WNGI01005606.1_pt1 | contig 17716 bp, 19 predicted proteins | sample 5400621 | NCBI WGS metagenome assembly WNGI01 (sample SAMN13153374, study PRJNA577476) | soil metagenome | isolation source: 20 cm soil or saprolite under Garry oak tree replicate 1 | place: USA:California | collected 2016-06-15 | reverse complement strand
CGCGCGCCGGGCTGCGCGTCGAAGCGCTCGAGGAGTACCCGGGCGGCACCGCGCGCCGCCGCCACGACCGCCGCATCCCGGCGACATTCCTGCTCTACGCGCGCCGCGCCTAGCCGAGCTTCTCGAACGCCTCGGCGAGCTCGGCGTCGGTGATGATGAGCGGCGGCGCCGCCTGGATCAGGGAGCCGTCGAGGCCGGCCGGGATGACGAGTACGCCGCCTTCGAGCGCCTGTTGAGCGTCGCCCTCGCGAGCGCGAAGCAGCCCGCGACCGTGCCAGCCGGCCGCCTCGAATCGCTCGCCCGCCTCGTGTACGCGGTCGAGCAGCTTCGGCACCTCCTCGAGTACCACGAGGCCCGCGGCGCACGCAAGCGGGTTACCGGCATGCGTGTGGGTGTAGACGTCCTCGGGCCCCAGCTGCCAGGCCTCCTCGAGATCGTCGCGGTAGAAGAGCGCCGCCGAGAGCGGCAGACCGCCCCCGAGCGCCTTGCCGACGCAGATGACGTCCGCGACCCCCTCGCCCGGCCACATCTCGCCCACCCGGCCGAGTCCCGCGAAGATCGAGTCGACGACGAGTAGAGCTCCGGCCTCGTCACAGCGGCGACGGAGCATCGCGAGAAAGGCGTCCGGAGGCACCCGCGACCCCGCCCGCCCCTGCACCGGCTCGACGATCACGCAACCTGCGTCCTCCGGCAACCGCCCCGGATCCTCGCCGTACGCACGCCGGTGCACCGGCCCGGGCAGCCACGGCGCGAACGGCTCGCGGAACCGCTCCAAGCCCGTCGCCGCGACCGCGAGCAGCCCGGTGCCGTGATAGGCGCCGTCGAACGCAACGATGCCCGGCCGGCCCGTCGCGAGCAGCGCCGTCCGAAGCGCGATCTCGACCGCGTCCTCGCCCGTCACGCCGAGCTTCGCGGGCCGCGGCAGCGCCTCGCGCAAGCGCACCGTCACCTCGGCGTCGGCGAGATCCCCGAGGGCGTGCACGACCGCCTGCTCGCGCCACGCCTCGAGGATGCGCGGGTTGCGGTGGCCGAGCGCCGCGACCCCGAACCCTCCCGTCAGGTCGAGCAGCTCGCGCCCGTTGGCGAGCGTGACCCGGCAGCCCTCGGCGCGCGCCCAGATCATCGGCTCAGCCGTAGAACCCGGCCGGCCGTCGCCTTCGCGATCGTCCCCGCCATCGCCGGGTTCTCCTGCAGCCGCCGCAGCGAGTAGCCGTACCAGTGCTCGCCGAACGGGACGTAGACGCGCAGTCTGTGACCCTCCGCGACCAGCTCGTCGCGCCGCTCCTCGCGCACGCCGAGCAGCATCTGGAGCTCGTATTCGAGCGGCTCGAGCCCCCGCCGTGAGATCCGCGCGAGCGACTCCCCGAGCAACCACTCGTCGTGGGTCGCGACCCCGACGTAGCTGCCGGCGTCGAGGAGCGCGTCGAGGCAGCGAACGAAGTTCGCGCGCACTGCCTCGTAGTCGATGAACGCGATCGTCCCCGGCTCCAGGTAGATGCCCTTGCAGAGGCGGACGCTCGGCCGGAGGTCGGCCAGCGCGTGGACGTCGTCGAGCGTGCGCCGCAGCCGCGCCTGGAGCACGACGCCGAGGTTCTCGTGCCCGTCCTCGCGGAGCGAGCGATAGAGGCGGAGGGTGTCGTCGGTCGTCGACGAGTCCTCCATGTCGATCCGGACGAAGTTCCGGTAGCCGGCCGCGTTGCGTACGACGTCGAGGAGGTTCTCGCGGCAGAGGTCGTACGACAGCTCGAGCCCGAGCGCGGTGAGCTTGACGCTGACGTTCGAGTCGAGGGCGGCCTCGTCGATCGCGGCGAAGACGTCACGATATGCCTGAGCGATCGCGCGGGTCTCCTCCTCGCGCGTGATCTCCTCGCCCAGCACGTCGACGGTGGCCATCTTCCCGCCGCTGTTCAGCTCACGGACACACTCGACGGCCTCCGCCAGCGTTGCACCCGCGATGTAGCGCGAGGAGAAGAGCTGCACCACGGGCTTCGGCACCGCCGGCAGCAGGCGGACGAGGGCGGAGTCGAACAGCGACACGGGCGCGGCGATTCTACGCGGGCCTGGAAGGCCCGTTCGGCTCAGGTCTCGCGCATGAACCCCTGGCGCGCGGCGCTGACGAGCGCCACGGCCTCGGGGAAGAGGAGGCGCATCGCGTCGCGGAGCGCGATCGCCTGCTCGTCCACGCCGCCCTGCGGCTTCACCTGCTGCAGCGCGGCGGCGGTCAGCTCGACCGCGGTGTTGAGCGTCAGCGTCGCGAACTGCTCCCGTTGCGCCTCCTGGACGCTCTCGGCCTGCTGCTCGGCGAACTCGCGCAGTCCGCGCATGATCTCCTCGGGGTCGCCGCCGAACGGGAATCCGAAGCCTCCGCCTTCCATGCGGCCAGCTTAGCGGCGTACCACCGTCAGCTCGCCGATCAGCCCGAAGACACGGACGCGAAGACGCGGCGCCGACGGGACTACGTCCCCTTCGGCACCCTGGTCCGACTTCTCACCGAGCAGCAGAACGCCGGAGAGCTCGACCTCGACGTGCTTGGGCACGACGATCGTCGTGTCGCCGATCAGCTGCACGACGGTCACGGTCACCTGGTCGCCGTCGAGCTCGGCCTGACGCAGGTCGAGCTCGCAGTCGCCGATCCCCATCACGACCGTCGTGCGGCGGGCGATTCGCCAGCGCCCCGCGCGCTTCAGCTCTCCGATCACGACGACCGACCAGCGCACGGGCTGTCGCCGCGACGAAGGCACCGCCGGGGCGGGCAGATCATCGGTCAGCCGGGCGAGGTCGGCGTGCGACTGCGCGCGATAGGCATGCGCCGCGCGGTCGGCGAGCTCCTCGAGCGTGAGCCTGCCCTCCGCCGAGGCTTCACGCAGGCGGACGATCGCCTGCTCGCGCTCGGCGTCCGACGCACGCTTCTCGAGCTCGCCGCTCATTCCAGCGCAATCTTGTAGTTGCTCTCGACGTCGGCCGCAAGCTCCTCGACCGAGCCGAGCGCCGCCTGCATCGCCGCGGCGAACGGTGAGGCACCGCTCTCGCCGAGCGCCTGCTCGAGCCGCCGCGAGGCGGAGCCGAGCGCATCGAGATAGTCGCCGTTCGCGATGCGCGGCTCCGGCTGCAGCGTCTCGGCGAGGGACGCGGCCGCGGCCTCGGCTTCCTCGATGCCCTCCGGGTTGTCCGTCTCGCGCAGCTCGGCGAGCCGGGTTTGGAGCTCGGGGAGGTGCCCGCCGCCCGCGGACTCCTCCGCGACCTCGCAGAGCGCAGCGAGCGAGGCGGCTTCCCGCACGAGCCGTCCCTCGGTCAGCGGCTCGCCGTCGGCGCCGACCGCGAGCCAGGCGCGCCCCTCAGCCGACTCGAACGCGCAGAGATAGACGCGCCGGCCGAGCGTCTCGGTCACGAGCACGCCCGCAAGCTCCTCCCCCGGCTCGGCGAAGGCGGCTGCCGCGTCCGCGATGCGCCCGACGTCCTCGGCCACGCTCATGCGGCCAGAATAGGCCCGTGGAGGCCTCCGCCCGTACGCGCCACGCGCGCAAGCTCTTCGCACCACTCGGCCCGACGTACGACCGCTATGCCCGGCTGCTCTCCTTCGGCCAGGACCCGCGCTGGCGGTCGTTCCTCGTCTCGCGGATCCCGGCAGGCGCGCACCGCGTGCTCGACGTCGCCACCGGAACGGCCGCCGTGGCGATCGAGCTCGCCCGCGCCGACCCGGCCCGCACGGTGGTCGGCGTCGACCAGAGCCCGGAGATGCTCGCGGCCGGGCGCGAGCGGGTCGCGCGCGAACGGCTGAGCGACCGCATCGAGCTGCGCGAGGCGCGAGCCGAGGAGCTGCCGTTCGCCGACGACGAGTTCGATGCCGTCACCTTCACCTACCTGCTTCGCTACGTCGACGACGTGCCCGCGACGCTCCGCGAGCTCGCCCGGGTCGTCCGCCCCGGCGGCACGCTGGCGATGCTCGAGTTCGGGCTCCCGGCCGGCGGGTGGCGCCCGCCGTGGGAGCTCTACGTGCGAGTCGGGCTGCCGGCTGCCGGGGCCATCGTCTCGCCGAGCTGGGGTGGCGTCGGCCGCTTCCTCGGCCCGAGCATCCGCGACTTCTGGCGGAAGTGGCCGGAGCCGCGCCTCCTCGAGGCCTGGCGCGAGGCGGGCCTGGCCGGCGTCGAAGCCCGGCGGCTCAGCGTCGGCGGCGGGATCGTCGTCTGGGGGAAGCGCGCGTGACGGCGGCGCGGCCGCGGCCGTCGTTCTACGCGCTGCGGCCGGGCGGTTGGCGCGACTACGTCACGCTCCTCCATCCGCCGTACACGCTCTGGCACCTCTCCTATGTCGCGGTCGGCGCCGCGCTCGCGCCGCACATGGACTGGGCGCTGCTCGGGTGGACGACGCTCGCCTTCGCGCTCGCCATGGGCGTCGGAGCCCACGCCCTCGACGAGCTGCGCGGCAGGCCGCTCCAGACGCGCATCTCGCCACCGGTGCTCGCCGCCCTCGCCGCGGTCTCCATCTCCGGAGCCGCCGCGATCGGCGTCGCCGTCGCGGTGTCGCGCACGCTCTGGCTGCTCGTCTTCGTCGCCGTCGGCGCATTCCTCGTGGTCGCGTACAACCTCGAGCTGTTCGGCGGGCGGTTCCACGGCGGGCTCTGGTTCCCGGCGGCCTGGGGGGCCTTCCCGGTGCTGACGGCGTACTTCGCGTCGGCACGGACGCTGCACGGCGCAGCCTTTGCCGGAGCGGCCTACGCCTTCGCCACGAGCTGGGCGCAGCGGCGACTCTCGACCCCGGTGCGGCTCGTCCGGCGCCGCGTCGTCGCCGTGGAGGGAGAAGCACGCCTCGACGACGGGACGACGCTGCCGCTCGACGCGGACGCGCTTGCGGCCGTGCCCGAAGCTGCGCTGAAGGCACTCGTGGCCGCCACGGTGCTGATAGCCGTCGCCCTCCTCCTGTTCCGCGCGGGGTAGCTCTACCGATAGCGATCTACACTGGGGACGGTGACGCTGACGACGATCGCCGATCTCCTCTTCGCCGGCGGCGTAGTGGTCGCCGCGCTCGCGCTCGCCGGTGCCGCACTTCGCCGTGCCCGGACCTCCGTCCTCGTCGCCGCCACCGCCCTCGAGGCGGCCGCGGCCGTGGGTGTCTGGGTCGCCTTCGCCTTGCGTCACGACCGGTCGCTCGCCGTGGCCGCCGCCGGGCTGACGGCCTGCACGATCGCCGCCGGAGCCGCCGTCCTCCTCAGCCGCGCACTGAAGCGCGTCGGAGCGATGGACGACCGGCTTGCCGAGGCACAGGCGGACCTTCTTGCCACTGTCGAGCGGGAGAAGACCGGGCTCGGGAAGGAGCTCCAGCTGACGCTCGCCCGCGCCCGCGCCGACTCGCGCTCGCTGCTGGAGGAGCAGGAGCGGCAGATCGCGGAAGAGCGGCGGACGCTCGTCGCCCAGTGGGAGCACGACGCTACGGCGGCTCTCGGCGACAAGCTGAACCATGTTCAGGCGCAGGTCGAGCAACAGCTGGCGGGCTGGGCGCAGGACCTCGATCGGATCGCCGAGGCGACCAAGATGCGGATCGCCGAGCTCGAGCAGCGGCAGCAGCAGGTGCTGCGCGAGATCGAGCTCCGGCTCACCGCCGACGCCGAGCGGCTGTCGGCCGAGAGCGACGAGCAGCGCGCCGGAGTTGCGCGGCTGCGCACCGAGCTCAACCGCACGCTCGACGATGCCCTCGGCCTCGTGCGCAGCGAGCTCGACGCGCACGCTGCGGAGCGCCGGAGGGCTCTCCACGAGCTCGAGGAGCGGATGGCCCGCCGGGAACGCGAGCTGACCGAGCAGGCGCAGCGCGAGGAGGTCGACGCGATGCAGCGCGTGCGAGCCGGCTTCGAGGACGTGTCACACCGCCAGATCGAGCAGCTCGAGCGCGCTGTCGACCGCGCGGTGGCGTCCCATGCCGACGAGGCCGCCCAGAGATTCGCGCAGCTGGTGAAGACCTCGCGCGAGGATGCCGCGAAGCGCCTCGCCCGCGAGCTCGACCGCGCGGTGAGCACCTTCTCGCGGGAAGCCGAGACGGTGCTCGCGGAGCGGCTGGCGCACGTGGGAGACGCGGGCGCGCAGCGGCTCGAGCACAGGGTCTCGAACGTCGCGAAGGAGCTGGAGCGACGCCACGACGAACTCGTCGCCGCGCAGGACCTGCGGCTGAGCGAGCTCGAGAGCGAGATGCGGCGGCGGATCGAGGATCTTCGCTCCGACGTCGACGCGGAGCGCGGCGTGCTCGAGGCGCGCCTGCAGGAGCTTCTGCGCCGGTTCGCCTCAGCAGCGGCCAGCTGACCGCTCTTTACAAAAAGTTGCCCTAACAACCCCTAGCAGGGTTCGTCGGTAGCAGCACGAACTGTTGCGGCCATGAGTGAGACGACGACCCCCATCCTCGAGGAACCCCTCTTCGACGAGCGTTCGAAGGTCGAGAGCTGGCGTCTCCACATACTCATCGAGGCCGGCTATCCCCTCTCGCTCGCCGAGCGGCTGGCCGTGAGCGAGGCGGACCTCCACCTCGCCTGCGAGATGCTCGGCCGCGGCTGCAAGCCGGAGACGGCAGCCGAGATCCTCCTGTAACAGTCCCGCGACTACGCTGCGCCCGTGGCCAAGGTCGAGGCGCTGCCGTACGACGACCGCACCGTCTACTCGGTCGCCGCGTTCAACCGAGGGGTCGGGCAGTGGCTATCGCGCCTGCCCACCGTCTGGGTCGAGGGCGAGATCACCGAGCTCCGCCGGCACGAGCGCTGGGCAACCGTCTTCTTCACGCTCAAGGATCCGGCCGACGGCGCGTGCATCGGCGTGGCGATGGCGCGCGGGAGGTTCGACGCGCTGCGGCTCGACCTCGCGGACGGCGAGCGTGTGCACGTCTTCGGCCGGCCGGAGCTGTACGAGCAGCGCGGCGAGTTCAAGCTCCGCGCGCTCACGATCGAGCGCTTCGGCGTCGGCGCCCACCTCGCCTCGCTCGAGCGCCTGAAGGCGACCCTCGCCGCCGAGGGCCTCTTCGCCGACGCCCGCAAGCGGCCGCTGCCGTACCTGCCGCGCCGCATCGGCATCGTGACCGGGAACGACGCGGCCGCGAAGCGCGACGTCGTGACGACAATCTGCTCTCGCTTCCCACCGGCGTCGGTGCTCGTCGCCGAGACGTACGTGCAAGGCCCGCGCGCCGCCGCCGAGATCGTCGCAGCGATCGGAGCTCTCTGCGAGCACCCGGACGTGGACGTCGTCGTCCTCACCCGCGGCGGCGGCAGCTTCGAGGACCTCCTCCCCTTCAGCGACGAACGCGTCGTCCGGGCGGTCGCCGAGTGCCCCGTCCCCGTGGTCTCCGCTGTCGGGCACGAGCAGGACACGCCGCTCTGCGACCTCGCGGCGGACGTCCGAGCCTCGACCCCGACGGCTGCGGGAAAGCTCGTCGTGCCGGAGCTGACTGAGTTGTTCGGCAGGCTCGACCGCGCCCGGGGGGCGCTCGCGCGCAGCGTCCGGCGCTCGCTCGATCAAGACCGGCAGCGACTCACGCGTTCCGTCGAGCGGCTCCGCGCTCGGCCTCGCAGTGCCCTCGAGCGGGAGGGACAGCGCTTGGAGCGCACGCACGAACGGCTGCGGCTGGCGCCGGCCCTCGCGGTCGAGCGGAAGCGGGCGGCGCTCGAGAACAGTGCCGCGAAGCTCGTGGCGTTGTCACCTGTGCAAACACTTGAGCGAGGGTACGCAATCGTTCGGACGGACTCCGGCGACGTCGTCGCAGCCGCAGAGGACGTCTCCACGGGCGCACACGTGGACGTCACGCTCGCCGAAGGTGGCTTCGGCGCGCGCGTCGAGGAGGTGGCGCCGTGACCGAGCCGGAGCAGCCGAAGACGTTCGAGCAGGCGCAGGCGGAGCTCGAGGAGATCGTCGAGCGGCTCGAGCGCGGGCAGGCGCCGCTCGACGAAGCGCTGAAGCTGTGGGAACGCGGCGAGGAGCTCTATGCCTTCTGCAAGGCGAAGCTCGACGCAGCCGAAGGTCGCGTCGAGGAGCTCGCCCGCCGCGCCGAGCAGTCGAGACCGGCGAGCGAGGGCTAACGCACCGCGGCGCGCTCGGCCGGCCGGTCCGGATCCTCCGCCGTCTGCTCCGCCGGCATCTCGGCCTTGTCCGCCGTGGGCATCACCCGCAGCATCGCGAACGAGAGCCCCTCGCGCGCGAGGAAAAGGAGCCCGACGCCGATGCCGACCGACGCCTCGATCGCCTGCAGCCCGAATCCGTACGCGACGCCGACGCTGTACGAGACGCCGTAGCCGACGAGCGCAGAGGCGATCGCAACCTGGACGAGCCCGACGTTCCCGGGCCAGAACGGGAAGATGGTCACGACGTTCATCAGCAGCAGGACGACCCCGGCCGCCGGCAGCGGCGAGTGGATGTCGAACGCGCGCATCGCGGTGTAGACGGCCAGGATCTGGCACGTCCAGCCGATGATCTGGAAGACGATGGCGACGGCCGCTTCGGCCGGTGCGCGCATCACACGGAGGCCGGCGCGTCCCATCGTCAGCAGGCGGCGCACCGGCCCGAGCCCTTCGATCGCCATCTCCTGGTGATGGCTGCGCGCCGAGAGAAACGCAAAGACGAACAGCCCGACGCCGAAGCCGATCACGAAAACCAGGGTCGCGCGCGCCGAGCCAGGGATGCTCGCGGTGACGACGACGTAGAGGATCAGCAGGGTCACCGGGACGATGTCGAAGACGCGGTGCGCGAACACCGTCCCGACGAGCGTTGCCCACGCGCCCTTGCGCCCGGGCATCTTCCGCGTCAGCACGGCGACCCGCGCCAGCTCGCCGATCCGGCCCGGTAGCACGGCGTTCGCGAACAGGCCGACCGAGAAGGCCGAGAAGACGAGCGGCACGCGCGGACGGGGCGGCTCCATCGCCGAGTGGATCACGGTCGTCCAGGCGATTGCGCGAGCGACGACCGAGAGGAGGTTCAGCGCGATCGCGACGACGACCCACTCCCAGCGCACTGCACGGAACGCGCTGCCGATCGTTGTGAGGCTGTCGCGCCGCCACCAGAACAGACCGACGAGTGCCGCCAGGACGACGAGCCCGAGGAACACCCGCAGGATCCGGCTGGACGGCACCCGGAAGAACTGGCTGGGCTCGAAATCCATCCGCGCCATTATCGTCGGCGGCCGGTGCGCCTTCGGTCCCCGCACGATCGCGAGATCGTTCGTCTCGCGCTGCCGGCGCTCGGCGCGCTGGCGGCCGAGCCGCTGTACGTCCTCGCCGACACGGCCGTCGTCGGTCACCTCGGCCGGCCGCAGATCGCGGCGCTCGGCCTCGCCGGCACCGTCCTCGCCGGGGCATTCACGATCTTCAACTTCCTCACGTACGGGACGACGGCGGTCGTCGCGCGCGCCTCAGGCGCGGGCCGGGAGGACGAGGCCGCACGGCTCGCGGCGCAGGCGCTCTGGGCGTCGCTCGGGATCGGGGCCGCTCTGCTCGTCGTCTGTGAGATCGTGGCCGAGCCGCTCCTCGCGGGCCTCGGCGGCCACGGCCACTCCGGCGACCTGGCGCTCCTCTATTTCCGGATCGCAGCGCTCGGCCTGCCGGCCGCGCTAATCGCCCTCGCCGGCCAGGGCTACCTCCGCGGCGTCTCGAACCTGCGCCGGCCCCTGGAGATCGTCGTTGCCGCCAACGTCGCCAACCTCGTGCTCGAGGTGCTCTTCGTCTACGTCTTCCACTGGGGCATCGCCGGCTCGGCGGCAGGAACGGCGATCGCGCAGGCCGGGATGGCCGCGGCGTTCGTCGTCGAGCTGCTGCGGCCGCACGCGCCGTCCAGACGGCCCAGCCGGCACGCGATGAAGCCGCTGTTTCGGATCGGGAGGCAGATCTTCGTCCGTACCGTCGCGCTCTACGCCTCCTTCCTCTTCGCCGCCTCGATCCTCGCGCGCATGGGAGACGCGCAGATCGGCGCACATCAGATCGGCTACCAGCTGTTCCTCTTCATCGCGCTCGTCCTGGATGCGGTCGCGATCGCCGGCCAGGTGATCGTCGGCCGGATGCTCGGAGCCGGGGACGCCGACGGCGCCTATGCGGCCGCCGTGCGCATGATCGGCTGGTCGGTCGCCGTCGGCGTCGTCTTCGCCCTGGTGCTCGCGCCGCTCTCGCATGCGCTGCCACAGGCCTTCACCGGCGACCCGCGCGTCCTGCACGAAGCCGCGCTCTTGTGGCCGTTCCTCGCGGCGATGCAGCCGCTCGGCGGCGCGGTCTTCGCGCTCGACGGGATCCTCATCGGGGCCGGCGACACCCGCTACCTGATGTGGTCGATGGTCGCCGCGAGCGCGGTCTTCATCGTCCTGGCGTCGCTTGCGTACGCGCTCGGCTGGGGAGTCGTCGGCGTCTGGGCAGCACTCGACGTGCTGCTCGCGGCGCGGCTCGCGCTCCTCGGGCCGCGCTTCCTCCGCCGCCGGTGGGCGGTGGTGGGCTGGAATTAGACTGTGTCGATGGAAGGCCTCGCCGAGCTGCACACCCACCTCGGCGGCTCGGTCTCCTCCGACATCCTCTGGTCGCTCGCCCACCAGCAGGGCATCGCGCTTCCGGTCAAGGACTTCTGGGACTTCGACCGGCTCGTGACCGTGTCCGACCCGCGCGGCGTCCCCGATCTCGACGCGCTCGACGCGATCTACCACTGGACGGAGCTGATCCAGTCGAGCCCGGCCGCGGTCGAGGTGTCGGTGCACGGCGCGATCGGCGGCGCGTACCGGTCGCAGGGGATCACGACGCTCGAGCTCCGCTTCAACCCGATGAAGCGGAACCGCGGCGGCGAGCGCGACCTCGACCACATCATCCTCGCAGCCATCCGCGGGCTCGACGTCGCGAGCCTCGAGTACCCCCAGGTGCGGGCCGGCCTGATCCTGATGATGGACCGGACGTTCACCCCGCACCAGAACGAGATCATCGTCGAGAAGGCGATTCGCTGGGCGCCGCGCGGAGTCGTCGGGATCGACATCGCAGGGCCGCGGCCGGGCGGCGCACGCTACGACTACTCGCAGGTGCAGCCGATGGTGGAGGAGGCCCGCGCCGCCGGCCTCGGCGTGACGATCCACGTCGGCGAGGAGGGAGCGGAGATGGGCCGCGCCGAGATCGGCGAGGTGCTCGAGCTCCTGCGTCCCGACCGGATCGGGCACGGGATCCTCGCGGCCGGCGACGACGACCTCATGCGGGAGCTGCGCGAGCGCGAGGTCGTCCTCGAGATCCGCTGACGCAGGAGGAGCTCGAGGAGGCCGATGCGCGCGGCCACGAGGCGAGCTTCATCGGCGGAGCCCACGCCGCCCGGCCGAATACCCCCGTCGGCCGCTAGCTACGGCTTCGACGCGGTCGTAGCGTGCCGAGCCATGAGAGACACAGACGAGGCCTAGCCCGACCTCACCGAGCGCCAGCTCCAGATCGTCGTGCTGATCGCGCGCGGGTGCTCGAACGACGAGGTCGGAGAGCGTCTCGGCATCTCGCCCAGGACGGCCAAGGCGCACTGCGACGTGCTGCGCCAGAAGCTCGGCGTGCCGAGGCGGCGGCAGATTCCTGCCGCGTTCAAGGCGCTCACCGGCGAGGACCCCCTCGCGCGTGAGCTTGCGCCGGCCCTTGCCGGCGCCGGGGGCTGACGGCGACCCGCGCTCGGGCCCTACCCCGAGCGCGGGCCCCCCGCTTGCAACGGTGGTGACGAGCGGCTCACGGAGGAGTAGGGTCTCGGATCGCGGGCGCTTCGTGCCCGGCAGGGGAATGGTGGAGACGATCAAAGCTGCGGCCTCGCCCGCGCTCGACCACATCATCGAGCGCCCGCGGTTGATCGCGCGACTCGGAGAGGGCGGCGGAGCACGCGTCTCGGTGCTGGCTGCTCCCGCCGGCTACGGCAAGACGACGCTGGCGCGCCAGTGGTCGCAGCGGCAGGACGGGCCGGTGTCGTGGTATCGGACGACGCGGGCGTCGGGAGACGGGGCGCTCCTGGCGGTGCAGATGGACGACCTCCTCGCCTCGATCGCGCCGGAGTTGCCACGCGAGCCGGAGAAGGTCGCCACCATCGCGTCGGTCAACCCGAGCCCGCAGCCCCTGGGCCGCGCGATCCTGCGAACGTTCGAGGCGCTGTCCCGGGACGTCCTTCTCGTAGTGGACGAGTGGGAGGCGGCGGGAACCGAAGAGGCCGAGGAGCTCCTCTCGATGCTGGTGGAGGGCCTCGACATCCGGTTCCTGATCACGACGAGAACGCGACCCGACTGGTTCACACCGCGCCTCGAGGTCTATGGCGAAGGGCTCGAGATCGGAGTCGACGAGCTCACGATGACGGACGAGGAAGCGGCGCTGGTACTCAGCGCCGTCGGCGCTGTCGCCGGCCGAGCGCGTCTAATGCGCACAGCCGACGGCTGGCCCGCCGTTCTCGGCCTCGCCGCAATGAGCGGCGACGTCGACTTCACGTCGAGTCGCCTTCTCTCGCACACGCTCTACGAGTTCCTTGCGAGCGAGCTGCTTGCCTCCGTGACGGAAAAGACGCGGGCCGCACTGATGCTGCTTGCGGTCGCATCCATCACGGATGTCGAGGTGGCGCGTTGCGTTCTCGGCACGACCACCAACGAGGTGATGGAGGACGCCTTGGCACGCGGTCTGGTCGCTGTGACGGACTGGAAGTCGATCTCACTCCACCCACTCCTCCGCGAGCTGCTGATCCGGCGGTTCGAAGACGCCGATGCCGAGACACGGGGGGCGCTGCTTTCGCAAGCCGGGAAGCTGTTTCCACTGCGACGGTGGGACGAGGCGCTGAGTGTCTCCGAGGTGGCGAGTGACGCCGCCTTCGCCACCGAGGCCATAGGAGCAGCAGTGGACGACCTCTTGGCTGCCGGCCGCACGAGCAGCCTCCAACGTTGGGTTGCCACCGCGCGGTCGTCTGGAGCGGAGGGCGGCCTGATCGACTACGCAGAGAGCGAGGCTGCGCTGCGAACCGACGAACTCCACCGATCTATGGCCCTCGCCACGCAGGCAGCAAGTTCACTCGAGCCAGACCTTGCCGCGCGGGCCCACCTCGTCGCCGCCAGGTCAGCTCATCTAGCAGACCGCTGGGAGATGGCCGAAGAACACGCCGATTCGGCGGCCGCACTGGCCTGCACACAGACGACTCTTGAGGCGGCCCTCTTCATGCGCTTTCTCGCTGGGCTCGGATCGGAAAGCCCCGATTTGCAAGATCGGCTCGACTTCTACAAACACACTGCGCGTTCGGGCATCCAGCAGTCGATGAGGCTCGCTGGCGCGAACCTCTCGCTAGCAGAGTTGGAAGGCGGCCACCGGCAGGCGATCGACGACGCGCGATGCGCACTGTCACTCGCGGACGAGACAGTCGATCCCATCGCACACACGGGGCTCTTGAGTATGTACAGCTACGCGCTGATCTTGACTTGTCGCTATGAAGAGAGCGTCAAGCAGATCGAGACTCTCCAACGCGTTGCGGAGAGCTGCGGACTCGAGTTCCCCATCCCATACGCGCATATCCATCGCGCGAAAGCACTGATTGGGTTGGGGAGATTCACGCCAGCTGCTCGGACACTCTCAGCGCTCGAACGTCGGATGGGCGGCCAGCCGAACAGCTACCTCCTTAGCAATCTTCCGATTGCACGTGCTCGGCTGTACGCCAGTGTCGGCGACCTGCAGCGAGCACTCGACGTTCTGTCACCCGGTCCTTTCGAGCGATCGACTAAGACAGCGCGAGGCGAACATCTCGCTTCTCAGGCGCTCTTCTACGCAGCCGCGCGAGAGACCCCTCGGGCGCAAACGCTCGCTGCCGATGCCCGCAACGCGAGCCGAGCGCTTGAGCCACGAGTACTCTCACATCTCGCTGAGGCGATCGTCGCTCTCGGGCAGAGCGACGCCGATGCGGCAGCCTCTCAATTCCACTTCGTAATGGACAGCGGGATCTGGGACCCGGTGGTTATCGCGGTCCGTGCAGCGCCGGAACTCGGTGCGTTCCTCTCAGAGCAAGCTGACTGGCGTAACTGGCTGCAGCGACTGCTCTCGGCTTCGTCGGACACCTCACTCGCGAAAAGACTCGGCCTTCGCGTGCCCCGAGCGGCCAAACGTCCTGCCGAGCTCACGCCGCGTGAGAGTGAGGTCCACGAGCTTCTCGCTCAGGGCCTGACGAACGAGGAGATCGCGAAGCAGCTCTACATCAGCCTGTCCACTACCAAGGTGCACGTCAAGCACATCTACGAGAAACTCGGCGTCCGCTCTCGTCTCGAGGCAGCTCGTTCGCTACGTGACGACGTCTAGCGCCACCGCAACGTCCTCCCCAACCTCCGCGAGCTGCTGCCGCTCGCGCATGAACGAGGATCCTCGGCCAGAGCGATAGTTCTCGTCGGCCGTTGCGAGAATCGCCTCGAATGCCGCGACAACTGCTGTGTCGAACTGTGTCCCCACCGCCTGGGCAAGACGCATGCGAGCTACCCGGCTCGGCAATGCTTCGCGGTAGGGGCGGTCGGATGTCATGGCATCGTACGCGTCAGCGACGCCGATGATCCGCGCAAGGAGCGGGATCTCGTCACCTGGGATGCCATCCGGATATCCCATCCCATCGATGCGTTCATGATGCGACCGGACGACGTCAGCGATCTCCGAGTAGTCGTCGACGTTCCGTAGGATCCGCTCGCCGATCTCGGAGTGCTGCTCCATTTGCCGGCGTTCCTCGAGCGTCAACGGCCCGGGCTTCTCGAGCAAGCCCGCCGGGAGGCCGATCTTGCCGATGTCGTGGACGAGGCCGCAGAGGTGGACGAGCTCCTGTTGCTCGTCAGGCAATCCCATGCGCTGGGCGATGTCTCTCGCATAGATCGCGACAGCTGCTGAGTGACCTGCCGTGTACTGGTCTCGGGCATCGAGCGTTGCGACCAGGGCGGTGGCGAACGAGAGGCTAGCCCTACGAAGTCGATCGTTCGCTGCACCGAGCCTATGCGTGGCTTCCTTCTCCTGCCGGTAGAGATGGAGAAGTCGCTGAGCGGCCAGCGTCGGAACGAAGAAGACGAGCACAAGGTCCAGCGAATATGTGTGGTAGGCGTAGACGAAGAGCGTCAGGACCGGGACGTAGAGCGGCACCGTAAGCCACCAAATTGAAGCGATCGCCCGAAGATGCGCGGCAGGATCGAGACCGCGCACGAAGTTGGTGGCGGTGCTAAAGAAACCGTCGACTGCGAGGAAGACCAGCGAGCCGACCAAGCTGGCCAGGAGATATTGGCCAAGGTTGCCAGGCTGCGGGACAAGCTTCGCTACGGCGAGCCCGGCCGCAGCGGCGGTAAGCGCGCGGATCGGCGTGTACACACTCCATCTGAGCGGTGATGTGCGTAGATCGAGAGCAGTCGAGAGGGCTCCGACTACGAAACCGCCGAGCGGCCCGAAAGCGACAGCGGAGAAGACAAGTGGCAAGAACGCAACTGACATCTCCGTGCGGTCGCTGATCGCGACCGTCTGCCGTTCCGCCACCGCAGCGATCGCACCGAGGACGAAGAGCGCCCATAGGTGCGGCAACCGGTAGCCATTGAGCCAGAGTGCGGCAACCGTGCCAATTGACACCGCGCTCAGGACGCAGGCCCAAGCGGCAGATCGGCGGTCAGCGCTATCCAGACCTTTGACCAGCCGGTCCAGCCTTGCGTATCCCCCAAAAGGGGTATAGGCTGGCGGAGCCGTCAGTCCCCGATCGATCGGAGCTCTCAATGCGTTCCTTTATGCGTCTCGCGGCCCGCGCGACCATCGCAGGGGCATCGCGTAGCTGGTAGAGCCGTCGGATAGTCCGTTATCCACAGTTCGCGATCATCCCCCGCGAGGGGGATCCGCGCAAGAGCTGGGAGACGGATAGACCGATTCACGGGCGCCGGGTGATCTTCACCCGGCGCTTCGTTTTTCCTCTGTCCACAGCGCCCAACAGCCGCTTGTGGACAGATCGCTCTAGCCGATAATCCCGCGGCGGAAGCCCACGGCAACCGCATGGGCACGGGAGCGTGCCTGGAGTTTCGCGAGCAGATGCCGCACGTGCGACTTCACCGTCTCCTCGGACAGGAACAACTTCTGGCCGATCTCGCGGTTCACGAGCCCGTCGGAGATCAGCTGCAGCACCTCGACCTCGCGCGTCGTCGGCTCCTGCTCGAGCTCGCGAAGCGGGTTCTGGAGCGGGATCACGTCCGCACCTCCGGTGCCGCGACGCCGCGCAGCCGCTTCGTCGAAGCGACGCGAATGCGTCAAATAACGGCTGAGGATCTCCTTGCGCTCCGCAGCATCCACGCCCCGATTATCGGCGCTCCGACCTACCCCCTTTAGCGCCTGCTGCTACCTCGAATGGGTGTCAGGCGCCACGGCGGGATTGGAGCTTCCCGACGTGTCCTGCGGCAGCGCCGTCTCATCCGCCTCGGCCGGCGTGTGCTGCTCTGCAACCGAGACCTGCTGCAGCGTCGCCTGATCGACGTTGAGCGGGTGATGACAAGCGGCAAGATGCCCGTTGCCGTAATCGACTAGCGGCGGCTCGATCTGCTGGCACACGTCCGTCGCATAGCGGCAGCGCGGATGGAAGCGGCAGCCGCTGGGCGGATTGATCGGGCTCGGGACGTCCCCCTCGAGCACGATCCGCTCCCGCTTCTCGGCCAGGTCCGGATCCGGGATCGGGACCGCCGAGAGCAGCGCCTCGGTGTACGGCATGATCGGCCGCGTGTAGAGCTCCTCGGCCGGCGAGAGCTCGACGATCTTGCCGAGGTACATCACCGCGATCCGGTTGCTCACGTGACGGACGACGCCGAGGTCGTGCGCGATGAAGACGTAGGTGAGCTGGAGCTCTTTCTGCAGGTCGTCGAGCAGGTTCAGCATCTGTGACTGGATGGAGACGTCGAGGGCCGAGACGGGCTCGTCCGCGACGATCAGCTTCGGCCGCAGGGCAAGCGCGCGCGCGATCCCGATCCGCTGCCGCTGGCCGCCGGAGAACTCGTGCGGGAAGCGGTTGTAGTGCTCCGGCGAGAGACCGACGGTCTCGAGGATCTCCCTTCTGCTCGGCCCTGTTGCCGAGGTTGTGGATCCGCATTGGGTCGGACACGATCGTCCCCACGCGCTTGCGGGGATTGAGCGACGCGTACGGATCCTGGAAGACCATCTGCATCTCGCGCCGAAGCGGTCGCATGCGCCGCGTCCCGAAGTGCTCGATCGGCGTCCCCTGGAAAACGATCTGGCCGTCGGTGGGCTCGAGCAGCCGCACGATGGTCCGGCCCAGCGTCGACTTCCCACAGCCCGACTCGCCGACGAGCCCGAGGGTCTCCCCCTCCCGGACCACGAAGCTCACGTCGTCGACCGCATGCACACGCGCGACCTCGCGCTGTAGGACTCCTCTGCGGATCGGGAAGTACTTCTTGACGTGCCGGACTTGGAGGAGAGGCGTCTCGCGCGACTCGCTCGTCTGGTCGAGGACGGTCACGCTGCCTCCGCCGAGCCGGGCGAGATCGTCTCGTCGCGATGGGCGCGCTTGAACTCGACGTCGAGCCAGCAACGGTCGAGGTGGCCGGGCGTGCCGACGCGGTTCTCGAGCCCCGGCTCCTCCTTGCACTTCTCGAACGCGTGCGGACAGCGCGGCCGGAACTTGCAGCCCTCCGGCGGATTGATGAGAGACGGCGGCGCCCCCTCGATCGTGTGCAGGCGCTCGACCCGCGGCCGGTCGAGACGCGGGATCGATCCGAGGAGGCCCCACGTGTACGGCATCTGCGGGTC
>WNGI01008906.1_pt1 | contig 17718 bp, 23 predicted proteins | sample 5400621 | NCBI WGS metagenome assembly WNGI01 (sample SAMN13153374, study PRJNA577476) | soil metagenome | isolation source: 20 cm soil or saprolite under Garry oak tree replicate 1 | place: USA:California | collected 2016-06-15 | reverse complement strand
CGGCACACCGGCCGGGGGCGCTTGAGTCCGAGCGCAGAAACCCTCGTTCGAGTGAAGGTTCACCCCCAGCAGGGTGATTGTCCGCAGGGACTGGCGAACGCACGATTCGCCCACTGTTCCTGCGGCTTGTAAGGGGTGTCCATGAGAGGTAGAGGAAGGCGTCTGTGGCTGGCTTTCGCGGTCGTCGTGGCGGCGGCCGGACTCGCGGTGCCCGCGGCCTCCGCCAGCTTGGTCGGCGGTGGGATCCTGCCCTCGTGCGGCGCGAAGACCTATCCGTTCACGCCCTGGGGTGACTACGACGCGTACTGCGCCTTCCCCAACCTCGGCTTCGAGAGCGGAACGACCAAGTGGACGCTCACGGGCAAGGCTTCGCTCGTCGCGGCGAACGAGCCGTGGCACGTGTCGGGTGCCGGCACCCACGCGCTTCAACTCGGGCCCGGAGCGACGGCACGCAGCTCGACGCTGCCGGTCAACCTCCTCGACCCGTGGATGCGCCTCTTCGCTCGCAGCGCCGGTGCCAACGGTTCCCTCCTCGTGCAGGTGCAGTTCCGCGGGCTGCTCGGCAACCTGACTGGCGTCCTCAACGTCGGGAGCCTGTCGCCGAGCGGCTACTCGAGCTGGCAGCCGACGCAGCGCGTGCTCTCGGCTCTCGCACTTCCTCTTCTCACCACGTCGGCGCAGGTGTTGCTCACCTCCCGAGCGACGTCGGGAAGCTGGCAGGTCGACGACGTCTATCTCGACCCCTGCGTCGCGAAGCTCGGCTGAAACTCTGCAGGAAGCCGTGACGGACACGTCACGCTTTCCCGGCTAGCGTCCTCGTCATGGCGACGAGGGCGGCGACACCGTGGGGACCTGCGGATCTCGTGGAGGAGCTGACCGTCCCGCAGCAAGCGGGGACCAAGCGGTTCGCATCGAAGGTCCAGCTGCTCGAGACCCCGAAGGGGGAGCGGCTCGTCCGCTTCTCCTACGCGGGCGCCGGTGGCGGCACGCGCGGGCCGGTGACCCTCCGAGAGCGAGACATCGGACGGCTGAAAGCCGCCCTCGCCAAGCACCCGGCGCTCGCCCAGGCGCTCGGCATGGAGGTCTAGATCGCGATGGAGGTCTAGATCGCGGCGAGGACCCGCTCGCGAGCGGCGTCGACGAGCGAGGCGAGAAGCAGCGCGCCGTCGTCGGAGCCGAGCAGCGGATCGACCGCATGCTCGGGGTGCGGCATGAGCCCCATGACGTTGCCGGCCCCGTTGCAGACGCCGGCGATGTCGCCGATCGATCCGTTCGGATTGTCGACGTAGCGGAGCACCACCTGCGCGGGATCGAGATCCAGGGTCGGCAGGTAGCGGCCGTCGCCGTGCTTCACCGGCAGCACGATCCGCCGGCCGGCGGTGCAGCGCGCGGTGAAGGGCAGGTCGTCGCGCTCGACCGTCAGCGGGACGTCGCGGCACACGAAGCGGAGCGACTCGTTCCGCAGCAGCGCGCCGGGCAGCAGGCCCGCCTCGCAGAGGATCTGGAAGCCGTTGCAGATCCCGAGCACGAGCCCTCCGGCGTCGGCGAACTCGCGCACCGCGGCCGTCGCCGGCGAGAAGCGGGCGATCGCGCCGCAACGGAGGTGGTCGCCGTACGAGAAGCCGCCCGGCAGCACCACCGCGTCGAGGTCCGGCAGTTCGGGCTCCTCGTGCCAGACTGCGACCGCCTCCGCGTCGAGCGCGGCGAGCGCCCAGAGCGCGTCCCGATCGTCTTGCGAGCCGGGATAGGTGACGACCCCGATCCTGGGCTGCGGGCTAGCCAACGATCTCCACCTCGTACGACTCGATCAGCGGGTTCGCGAGCAGCCGCTCGCACATCCGCTCGACCTGGGCTTTCGCGGTCGCCTCGTCGGCCGCCTCGACCTCGAGGTCGATCACCTTGCCGACCCGCGCGTCCTGTACCTCGAAGCCGAGGTGGCCGAGCGCCGAGCCGACCGCTTCGCCCTGCGGGTCGAGGATGCCCGGCTTCGGCCGGACCAGGACGGTGGCCCTCATCCGAGCACCACGCTGGGGTCGTCGAGGTAGGCGGGGAACGGGATCGTCGTCAGCCGCTCGAACGCCTCGTGATACTTGGCGCGCGTGACCTGCACGACCTCGTCGGGCAGCTCCGGGCCGGGGTCGGTCTTGTCCCAGCCGGTCGTCTCGCAGTAGTCGCGGACGTACTGCTTGTCGAAGCTTTCCTGCGCGCGGCCGGGCTCGTATGTGTCGCCGGGCCAGAAGCGTGAGGAATCGGGCGTCAGCGCCTCGTCGCCGAGCACCAGGTTGCCGTCGCCGTCGAGCCCCAGCTCGAACTTCGTGTCGGCGATGATCAGCCCCGCGCGCAGCGCGTGGTCGGCCGCGGTCTTGTAGAGACGGAGCGAGACCTCCTCGACCTCGCGGAACCGCTCCGCGCCCACCAGCTCGGCCGCCTGCTCGCGCGTGATGTTCTCGTCGTGCCCCTCCGTGGCCTTGGTCGCAGGGGTGAAGATCGGTGCCGGCAGCTTGTCGGACTCCTGGAGGCCCTCCGGCAGCCGGTGCCCGCAGACCTCGCCGCTCGCCCGGTAGTCCCTCCACCCGGAGCCGGCGAGATAGCCGCGCACCACGCACTCGATCGGCAGCATCTCGAGCCGGCGGCATTCCATCGAGCGGCCGTCGTCGCGGATGGCGAGCATATGGTTCGGGACGATCGGCCCGAGGAGCGTGAACCAGTAGCCGGAGAGGCCGGTCAGGACGCGGCCCTTGTCCGGGATCTCGGTCGGCAGGACGACGTCGAAGGTCGAGATCCGGTCGGACGCGACGAGCAGCAGGCGCCCCCCTTCTTCGTGATCAGGGTCGATCTCGTAGATGTCGCGGACCTTGCCGGACGCGATGTGGGTCTCAGGCATGTAGGGGCTCCTCCTTGAGGGCTTCGAGACGGGCGAACACGGTGTCGATGTGGCGCGTGTACGCGCCGAGGTCGAAGGTCGAATCGAGGTCGACGCGCGAGGCGATCTCGTCGTCGGAGCGGCAGAGCTCGCGGAAGTCGAGCTCCTCGTCCCACGCGCGCATCGACGCGCGCTGGACGAGCCGGTAGGCGTCGTCCCGCGCGAGGCCCGACTCGACGAGGGCGTTGAGCACGCGCTGGCTGAAGAAGAGGAAGTGGCTTGCCTCGAGGTTGCGGCGCATACGCTCGGGCCGCACGACGAGGCCCTCCACGAGCCAGGCGAAGCGGTCGAGCATGTAGTCGAGCGCGAGGAAGGCGTCGGGGATGACGACGCGCTCAGCTGAGGAGTGGGAGATGTCGCGCTCGTGCCAGAGGGCGACGTTCTCGAGCCCGACGAGCGAGCACGCACGGACGACGCGCGCGAGGCCGCAGATCCGCTCGGCGACGACGGGATTCCGCTTGTGGGGCATCGCCGACGAGCCCTTCTGGCCGCGGCCGAACGGCTCCTGCACCTCGCCGACCTCGGTGCGTGCGAGGTGCCGGACCTCGAGGGCGAGGGCGTCGAGAGAGGACGCGACGACCGCGAGCGCCGAGAGGAGCTCCGCATGGCGGTCGCGCTGGAGGATCTGCGTCGAGGATGGCGCGGGCTCGAGGCCGATCCGCTCGCACGCGAGCCGCTCGAGCTCGGGATCCGTCGCGGCGTAGGTGCCGACCGCGCCCGAGAGCTTGCCGACACGCATCCCCTCGAGCGCCCGCGCGACACGCTCCTTACTGCGCGCCAGCTCGAACGCCCAGCCGGCGAGCTTGAATCCGAAGGTCGTGGGCTCGGCATGGACGCCGTGCGTGCGGCCGATCTGCAGCGTCTCGCGGTGCTCCTCGGCGCGGGCCGTGACGACTGAGAAGGCGCGGTCGAGGCCCGCGAGGATCAGCGCTCCCGCCTCGCGGATCTGCAGTGAGAGCGCCGTGTCGACGACGTCGGAGGAGGTGAGGCCGTAGTGGAACCAGCGGCCCTCCTCGCCGAGCTGCTCGACGACGGCGTCGACGAAGGCAGCGGTGTCGTGATGGAGCGTCGCCTCGAGCTCGGCGATCCGCTCCGGCGCCGGCGGTGTCGCCTGGGCGATGCGCGCAGCGGCCTCATCGGGCACGACTCCCAGCTCGGCCCAGGCTGCTGTGGCCGCGAGCTCGACCTCGAGCCAGGTCGCGAGCTTCCCGTCGTCCGACCAGATCCTGGCCATGGCCGGGCGGGAATAGCGGGCGATCACGAGCTCCAGTCTAGAGCGCTCGCCTGCCGGAGCCATCTCCCTCGAACGGGGGGACCGCGAGCCGCAAAATACCCGGCTACTCTGGCGCGGATTTTGCCCGCGAAATCTGTAGGAAGGTCCTTTTGAAGAGGTATTTGTTCCCCGTCGCCGCTGCTCTCGCCTTCGCCCTCGGCCTCACCGGCGGCGCCCTGGCCGAAGGTCATCCGGCCAAGAGCCATCACGCCAAGCGACAGGCCCCGGCGGTGGGCGGCGGCCACGTCCACAGCCTGATTCCCGGCTTCGCGCCGCACCCCCGCATGTGGCTGCAGGCGCTTCGCGAGCTTCGGCACAACCAGAAGCCGCCGCACAAGGCGAAGCCCAAGTCGAAGCACCGGCAAGCTACGAAGCGGCACGGGACGAAGCGGCAGGCGCCGAAGCCGAAGCCCAAGCCGCACGCCCAGCCCCATCCGCAGCATCGTCTGCGGGCGACGACGCTCTCGATCTACGAGCACAGCGCGCAGCCGTGGATCCTCTCCGCCCAGGGCTGCTCGGCGGCACGCCGGCACGAGAGCGGCATCGTCGTCCTCGACTTCGGCAAGCCGGCGTTCCACCACGGCGGCTACGGGACGCTCCTTTTCTCAGGCCGCTTCGCGCCGAACCGCAAGATCACGAACGCGATGCTCGGCTACGCGCACGGCTACGTCTCCTGCCTGCCGAAGGGCTCGATCGCGGGAATCGAGCTCGCGCGCGGGACGAGCAACTACCACCCGTCGGTGCCGAGCGCCTACACGGCCGGTGTCCGGTGGGCCCGCGAGACGAACAGGCTCGGTCGCAAGCTCGCCCGGAAAGGACTCGACGAGCACGTCGAGGCGGCTGCCGCCGACGACGCTGAGCCCGCCTGGGACCCGTCCTTCCGCAAGACGCGTCAGTTCTTCCACGGCTTCCGCGCGGCGGTGCACGGGCATACGCTCTTCGACTTCGGCTCGCTCGACGGCGGAGTCGGCGCGGTCTGGAGCGCCCGGCAGGCGTGGTACGTCGCCGGCGGGCTACCCAATACCAAAGCGCTGCCCGAGATCTACAACTCCGCGATGGCGCAGCAGTGGGCCGAGCTCGCGCGGATTGCGCGCGGCCGGTACCACCGGGCCGTTAACTTCGCGGGCGTCATGACGCAGGGCACGGCGAGCTGCAATTGCGGGCTCCGGCCGACCGCTGCGCATCGCGTCCTCGCGCAAGCGCTCGACGCCCAGGGCGTCGACCACCTCTCGCTGCCTGCCGGCGGCACGAACATCGTCGGTTAAGGAGGGGGGCCATGGGATCGGCGCCGGCTCCGGCCGGCGCCGGTCTCAGACGTTGAGGATCCGGAGGGCGAGCGCGGCGGCGTTGCGTGCGTTGTCGACGCCGACCGCCGCCACGGGAACGCCGGGCGGCATCTGCGCTATCGCGAGCAGCGCGTCGAGCCCGTCGAGCACGCTGAGGCTCGAGCGCAGGGGGACGCCGATCACCGGGAGGTCCGTCTGCGCCGCCACCGCTCCCGGTAGTGCGGCCGACAGCCCGGCGCCGCAGATGAGCACGCGCAGGCCGCGGTCGCGTGCGCTGCGTGCGTACTCCGCGACGGCGTCCGGAGTGCGGTGGGCCGACCGCACCTCGAACTCGTAGCCGACGCCCGCCTCGTCGAGGAGCGCCGTGGCGCCCTGCATCCGCTCGCGGTCGGAATCCGAGCCGACGAGGATCCCGACGCGCGGGCCGTCAGACATTCGAGGCTATGTCGGTGCGGAGGCGCATGCCGGCGAAATCTATGTGCGCCGCTGCGTCGTAGGCCGCGGTTCGCGCCTCGGCGACCGTCGCGCCGACCCCGACGACGTTCAGGATCCGGCCGCCGTTCGTGACGAGCCGCCCGTCGTGCAGCGCCGTCCCCGCGTGGAAGACGAGCGCTCCCGTCGCCTCGGCCGCCTCGACTCCCTCGATCGGCGTCCCCTGGTCGCCGCGCTCGGGGTAGTCGCCGCCCGAGAGCACGACCGTTACGGCGGCTCGATCGGCGACCTCCGGCTGCTGCGAGAGGTCGCCCGCGAGCAGCGGCAGCAAGTCGCTGTCGAGCCGGGGCAGGAGCGATTGCGTCTCGGGATCGCCGAAGCGGCAGTTGAACTCGATCACGCGCAGCCCGTCGTCGGTGCGCATCAGTCCCGCGTAGAGGAGGCCCTGGAACGGCGCGCCCCGGCGCGCGAGCTCGCGGAGCACCGGCAGGTGCACCGTCTCGAGGATCTCCGGCGCCTCGTGGTCGGCGACGTCGGGCAGCGGCGAGAAGGAGCCCATGCCACCGGTGTTCGGGCCGCTGTCGCCGTCCCCGATCCGCTTGTAGTCGCGGGCCGGAGGGAAGGCAACGGCCGCCTCGCCGGCGCCGAGGGCGAAGAGCGACAGCTCGGGCCCCTCCAGCAGCTCCTCGACGTGGAAGGGCTGGTCGAACGCCTGGGCGACCTGGAGCGCCGAGTCGAGCTCGTCCTGGGTGCCGCAGACCCAGACTCCCTTGCCGGCGGCGAGCCCGTCGAGCTTGATCACGCACGGCGGCTGGGCGATGGGCAGGGTCTTGGCGGTCGGCACCCCGGCGGCGTCCATCACCTCCTTCGCGAACGACTTGGAGCCTTCGATGCGCGCTGCAGCGGCGCTCGGGCCGAAGACGGCGATGCCGCGATGGCGCAACTCGTCGGCGAGACCCGCAACGAGCGGCGCCTCCGGGCCGACGACGACCAGGTCAATCCGGAGCTCCCGCGCGAGAGAGACGAGCGCGGCGTGGTCGTCGGCACGCACGGGATGGCAGTGGGCGAGCGCCGCGATTCCGGGATTGCCGGGAGCGGCATGCAGCTCGTCGAGGTCACCGCTGCGGGAGAGAGACCAGGCGAGTGCGTGCTCCCGACCTCCCGACCCGACGACGAGCGCTCTCACGGGACGATCGTATGAAATTGCGCGTTTGAAGTCGCCGCCGCCCGCGCAGGACCTGGCCATGTACGAACCCGGACTCGACCGGCACGAGTGGGAGAGCCAGTGGCAAGCGCTCGAGGACGATCTCCGCGTGGATCCGGCCCACGCTCTGCCCGAGCTCGACCGGCTCGTGGCGCGGATGCTCGAGGAGAGCGGCTACGAGCTGACCGACCCCATCGTCAGCGAAGGCGACGAGCGCGAGATCGTGGCGGAGTACCTCGCCGGGCACGAGGTCGTCGACGCGGTGGAGCGCGACTCCGACGAGGTCTCGCCGGGCGACGTCGCCGCCGCCATCAACGCCTACCGCGCCGTCTTCGACCATCTCGTCGTCACCCGCGCTAGCACCGACGCGCAGCTCGACGCCGCAGACGCCGAAGAGACCTGACCAAGCTCAGGGTTACGCTGCGTCCCTGATGGACGCGCCGCCTTACTCGGCCGCCGCGGTCGACGTCCTCCGGCTCCCGGCGGGCACGACCGAGCCCGACCGCGTCGCCGTCGAGGAGCCGCTCGAGATCCGGATCGGTGGCTTGCCGATCGCCGTCACGATGCGGACGCCCGGACACGACGAGGAGCTTGCGCTCGGCTTCTGCCTCTCAGAGGGGTTGCGGCCCCGTGAGGCGCGGTTGCCCGGCGACCTCGCGGCGAACACGGTCGAGGTCGATGCGCCCGGCTTCGACCCTGCGCGCCTGCAGCGCAGCTTCTACACCTCGTCCTCGTGCGGGGTCTGTGGCAAGGGAGCGCTCGAGGCGGTCGCTGTCGAGGCGCCGCGCGTCGAGTCCGAGCTGCGGCTGGCGCTGCCTCTCGTCGCCTCGCTGCCCGAGCGGCTGCGGGAGGCGCAGGCGGCCTTCGCCGCCACGGGCGGCCTGCACGCGACGGGGCTCTTCTCCGCCGCCGGCGAGCCGTTGTGCGTGCGCGAGGACGTCGGCCGGCACAACGCGCTGGACAAGGTCGTCGGCTGGGCCTTCCGCGAGCGGCTGCTGCCGCTCGCCGAGCACGTGCTCTGCGTCAGCGGCCGGCTCTCTTTCGAACTCGTTCAGAAGAGCGCCATCGCCGGCTGCCCGGTCCTTGTTGCCGTCGGCGCGCCGTCGAGCCTCGCGGTGGATCTCGCCGCCGATCGGGGGATCACGCTCTGCGGCTTCGTCCGCGGCGGCTCGGTCAACGTCTACACGGAGCCGTGGCGGATCGCGAGCTGACCGGGATCCTGCTCGTCGGCGGCGCGAGCAGCCGCTTCGGGTCGCCGAAGGCGCTCGCACGGTTCGAGGGGGAGACGCTGGCGGAACGGGCGTGGAGCTTGCTCGGCGAGGTCTGCGCGGAGACGATTGCCGTCGGCCGGAGCGACGGGCTCCCGTTCCTCGCCGCCGCCTGCCGCGAAGCTGCAGTGGCGCAAGCAGGCCCGCTTCCCTGCGCGGTCGCGCGGCGCACGCTGCCAGCGTTCGAGACCGGCGAGCGCAGGCTCAGCACCGTGCTGGCCGGGCTCGACACCGCCGAGGTCGTGCTCGAGGAGCGGCTGCTCGCGAACGTGAACACGCCGGGCGACCTCGATACGCTCGCGCCATGAGCGGGGTCTTCCGCGTGGACGGCGACGCCTATGACGACTTCATGGGTCGCTACTCGACGCGCCTGGCGCCGCTGTTCACGGACTTCGCCGGCGTGGGCTCGGGCGCGCGCGTGCTCGACGTCGGCGCCGGCACCGGCGCTCTCACCGCGGAGCTCCTGGCCCGCGGTGCCTCGGTCGCGGCGGCGGACCCCTCGCCCGAGTTCGCCGCCGTGTTGCGCGAGCGCTTCCCCGACACCGAGGTGGAGGAGGCTCCGGCGGAGTCGCTTCCGTTCGGGACCGGTGACTTCGACCTGGCGCTTGCGCAGCTCGTGGTCGGCTTCGTGTCCGACGCTCCGGCCGCCGTCGCCGAGATGGCGCGGGTTGCTCGACGCCTCGCGGTCTGCATGTGGGGCATCGCCGAGGTCGACATGTTCCGCGCGATCGATGAAGCGGCGGAGGCGATCGGCGCGACGCGCGGGGGCGAGCCGCGCCGCTACCGGACGCCGCAGGAGATCAACGAGCTGCTCGCGCCGCACGGCGAGGTCGAGTCCGCGGAGCTCGACGTGACGGCCGGCTATCGGGACTTCGAGGAGTTCTGGCAGGCGATGGGTCGCGGCGTCGGTCCCGCCGGCCAGTGGGTCGCCTCGCTCGACGCCGAGCAGCAGGAGCGCGCGTACGAGGAGTTGTCCCGGCGGCTAGGCAGTCCCCAGGGGCCGTTCGAGCTGAAGGCGCGCGCGTTCGCCGCCGCGGTCACGCCCGCGTGAGCACCGAGGAGCGCTCGGCGCCTGTGCCGACGAGCGTCACCTCGACGTCGAGCTCGCGCTCGACGAACTCGACGTAGCCTCGCGCCGGGGCCGGCAGCTCGGCGACCGACGAGCAGCCGTCGAGGGGCTCGCTCCAACCCTCGAGCAGCTCGTACACCGGCTCGGCGGCGTGGAAGTCGCTCTGGTGAGCCGGGAAGTCGGGGGTCTCGCGGCCGTCGCGCGTGCGGTAGCGGACGCAGACCGGGAGCTCGGAGAAGTGGGAGAGGACGTCGAGCTTCGTCAGCGCGAGCTGGTCGATGCCGTTGACGCGGACGGCGTAGCGGAGGGCGACGAGGTCGAGCCAGCCGCAGCGCCGCTCGCGTCCCGTCACGGTCCCGTACTCGCCGCCGAGCTCCCGCATCCGGGCCTGCTCGGCTCCCGGGATCTCCGAGGGGAACGGGCCCTCGCCGACGCGGGTCACGTACGCCTTCGAGACCCCGACGACCCGGTCGATCCGCTGCGGCCCGATCCCGACTCCCGTCGCCGCACTCGCTGCGACCGGGTTCGAGGACGTGACGAAGGGATAGGTGCCGTGGTCGAGGTCCAGCAGCGTCGCCTGCGCTCCCTCGAACAGCACCTCCTTTCCGTCCCGCAGAGCGGTGTCGACATAGAGGGACGTGTCCGCGACGAGTGGGCGCAGCCGCTGCGCATAGCCCTCGTATTGCGCCGCGACCGTCTCGAGGTCGAAGGGCTCCGCCTCGTACACGCGCTCGAGCCAGAGATTCTTCTCCGCGAGGGCGACCTCGATCTTCTCGCGGAGGATCTTCGTGTCGAGGATGTCCTGGACGCGAATGCCGAGCCGCATCGCCTTGTCGGCGTAGCAGGGGCCGATCCCGCGCTTCGTCGTGCCGATCGCAAGCTTGCCGAGCCTCCGCTCGCTCGCCTGGTCGATCGCGAGGTGCCACGGCATGATCAGGTGGGCGTTGCCCGATACGTAGACCTCGTCGGCCGCGTGGCCGCGGCGCTCGAACTCGTCGAGCTCGGCGATCAGCACCTCCGGGTCGACGACGCAGCCGTTGCCGATCACGCACGGCTTGCCGCGGACGATCCCGCTCGGCAGCGCGCGGATCTTGTACGTCTCGTCGCCGACGACGATCGTGTGGCCGGCGTTCGGGCCGCCCTGGTAGCGGCAGACGACGTCGGAGTGCTGGGCGAGCAGGTCGACGATCTTGCCCTTCCCCTCGTCGCCCCACTGCGCGCCCACGATGACGGTGGCGGGCACGTCGATGAAGTATGCCGTCGGGCTAGGCTGCCGCGCGCTCGCGGAAGTCGGTGCGGGCGTCCACGTGCACCTCGCGCGTCAGGCGCCGCAGCCGGCTCGCGGTCGGGCCGCCGACGCGGCCGGCGAGCTCCTGCCACTCGTGGTTCGTCGTCACGATCACGAGCCGCCGCTGCTGCTCGCGCTGGTTGACGAGGTTGTAGATGCGGTCGCGCGCCCAGCTCGACCAATCCTCGGCGCCGAGGTCGTCGAGCACGACGAGCTCGTACCCGCTCGGGTTCGGCGGCGGCTCGCCGTCGCCGTAACTCTCGCGCAGCGCGTTGAGCCAGTTCGGAACGTTGAGGAAGAGCGCCGTCGGCCTGGGCTCGCGGTCGCTCCAGATGACCTCGCGCAGGATCGCGACCGCGAGGTGAGTCTTGCCCGCGCCGGGATTGCCGCGGAGGAGGAGGCCCTGGCGCAGGTCGGTCCCGGCACGGAACTCCTTCGTCCACTGCCGGCAGACGGCGAGCGCGTTGCGCGTGTCCGGCACCGGCTCGAAGTCCTCGAACGCGCAGCCGTCGTAGGCGGAAGGGACCTGCACGCGGGCCCAGCGCTCATCCGCCCGGCGCTGCTCGTCCACGACCTGCTCGGTGGCCCGGCACAGCTCGCAGTAGCGCTCGGCCGGGAATGTCTGGCCGAGGAGGACGATCTGCTCGGTCTCGAACTCGCGCCCGCAACCGAGGCATTTCTCTGTGCGGCTAGTGGGCAAGGCTGGCGAACTTGGCGAACTTGCTGATGAAGGCGACGTTGAAGGCGCCGACCGGTCCGTTGCGGTGCTTGGCGACGATCACCTCGGCGATTCCCTTCTTCGAGTCGTCGGCGTCGTCGCGGTCGTAGTACTCCTCACGGTAGAGGAGCATGACGAGGTCGGCGTCCTGCTCGATCGAGCCCGACTCGCGCAGGTCGGAGAGCATCGGCCGCTTGTCGTGGCGCTGCTCGGGCGAGCGATTGAGCTGGGAGAGCGCGACGACCGGAAGGTCGAGGTCCTTCGCGATCTCCTTCAGGCCGCGGGAGATCGAGGACACCTCCTGCACGCGGCTCTCCTCGCTGCGGCCGGTCGTCATCAGCTGGAGGTAGTCGACGACGACGAGCCCGAGATCCGGCTGGCGCCGCTTCAGCGTCTGGGCGCGCGCGCGGAGCTCGAGCAGGCTGAGCGCAGGCGTGTCGTCGACGTAGAGCGGCGCCGACTCGAGCTGGCCGCACGCCTGCACGACCCGCGGCCAGTCGTCCCTCGTGAGCCTGCCGGTGCGGATGTTGCCCGCGTCGACCTTGCCGCGGGAGCAGATCAGGCGCTGTGCCACCTCCTGCTTCGACATCTCGAGGCTGAAGAAGGCGCACGGCGTCTCGTGGTCGACCGCAACGTGGTTGGCGATCTCGAGCGCGAAGGCGCTTTTTCCCATCGACGGGCGGGCGGCGATGATCACGAGGTTCGCGGGCTGGAAGCCGCCGGTGATGCGGTCGAGGTCCTTGAAGCCGCTCGCGAGGCCCGTCACCTCGGCGCCCGACTCGTAGAGCTTGTTGATCGTCTGGAACGCCTCGAGGAGTGCGTCCTTGAAGAGGACGAGCTCGCCCTCGGCTCGCCGCTCGCCGAGCTCGAACACGAGCTGCTCGGCGCGGGCCACGAGCTCCGTCGGCTCGCCCTCCCGGTCCCAGCCGAGCTGCGCGATCTGGCCGCCCGCGAGGATGAGGCCGCGCAGCGTCGCCGTCTCGCGGACGATCTCCGCGTAGTGGCGGGCGTTGGCGGTCGCCGGCACGAGCCGCGCGAGCTCGTGGAGGCGGACGCGCCCGCCGATCTCGTCGAGCTCGCCGCGCTGCTCGAGCTCGTTCGTCAGCGTGATCGCGTCGACCGGCTCGTTCTTGCCGTAGAGCTGGAGCGCAGCGCGGTAGATCTTCGCGTGGGACTCGCGGTAGAAATCGCTCGCGTCGAGGATCTCGGTGACGGCCGCGATCGCGTTCCCCGAGATCATCATCGCGCCGAGGACCGACTCCTCAGCTTCGAGATTCTGCGGCGGGACGGCGCCGGGGACGGAGGCCGGCGTCGGTACGGGGGCAAGCGACATGCGTGGCGATTCCAGCACGTCGTCCGCCCGGTTGCTAGGGGTCTTGACCCCTGTGGGAATGTCCCTTTTGAACAGGTCGTTTTTGGCCATTTGCAGGAGAAACAGCCATCGTTGCAGGCGCGCCGGACGGCGCGCTGTGCACAGATCCGCCGCTCGGAGCGGGAACTTCCTGCGCAATCCACACCGCCGTGGACAGCGTGTTAAAGCCGAGCGAAACGGCGGGGAAGATCCGCTTGAGCACCAGTTCCCTCCACTCCAGAGTGTGATCTGTAACGCCGGCCGGCATCGCATATCGTTGGCACAGCCCAATCCGGAGGTGAGAGATGGAGTCGCCGACAGTAGACGCAGTTGAGTTCCGCGACGGGCAACGACAGCAGTGGAACAAGGGCTCCGAGGGCTGGCGCAAGCGGTCGGATGTCATCGATGCCGCGACCGCTCATGTCAGCAAGCGCATGGTGGAGTTGGCGGGCGTCGAGCCGGGGAGCCGGGTCCTTGACGTGGCCGCGGGCTACGGTGAGCCGTCGCTCACGGCGGCGGCGGTGGCCGGAGCCGAGGGCAAGGTCGTGGCCACCGACATCTCCCCCGAGATGTTGGCCTACGGTCGCGAACGCGCGGCGGCGGCCGGCCTCGAGAACGTCGAGTTCGTCGAGTCCGAAGCGGCCCGCCTGGACTTCCCGCCCGAGAGCTTCGATGCTGGGCTATCGCGCTTCGGGATCATCTTCGAGCCCGAGGCGGAAGCCGCGGCCGCCCGGGTGCGGGGCTTTTTGGTCCCGGGGTCGAGGATGGTGATCAGCTCGTGGGGACCGGCGGAGCGGGTGCCCTTCATCGCGGTTCCGATGGGGACGGCGATGCGCACACTCGGCGTCGATCCGCCCCCGCCGGGGACGCCCGGCCCGCTCTCGCGCCCGACACCGGAGGCGCTGGGGGGGCTGCTCGAGGGTGGCGGGTTCTCCGACGTCGAGGTCGAGGAGACCGAGGTCAGCTTCGAGTGGGAGTCCGCCGAGGAGTTCGTCGCCATGGTCAAGGACACCGTCCCGCCGCTCGTCGCGCTGATCGCGAGGCATGCGCCGAATGACCCGGACAGTGTCTGGGAAGCAATCCTCGGGGCGGTCAAGAAGACGGCCTCGGACGACGGCACCGTTACGTTCTCGAACCTGGTGCTCCTCGCGGCCGGGCGGGCATAGATCATTCTGCGCGTAGGGCGGTGCTCTCTCGTCCGGCTATCGGAGAAGGGTCGGAAGCCGGCGATCGTCGCCGGTCTCTTCCCGTAGCCCTCGACACCGTCGGCGCCGAGCCGGACCTGGACGGCTGGGCGTGCAGCTCGACGCCCCAGTGGAAGAAGCAGACGGCGACGTCGGCCCGGGGCAGGGCCGCGGACTGACCACGGGCAGCCCGTGGTTCTCGCTGCGAGCGCTTACTCCTCGGCGAGGGCCGCGTCGGCGTCGGCCCGCCACTCGGGCGCGGCCTCGGCCTCTGCTTCGGCCTCTTCGGTCTCGCCGGGCTCTGCCTCCTCGGTCTCTGCCGCCTCGGCCTCCGCCTCGGCAGCATCTACCTCGGCGAGGACTTCCTCGAGCTCGATCGAAGGCTCGGCCTCCGCCGCGGCCTCCTGCTCGGCGCGCTCGGCTGCCTCCAGCTCTGCGAGCTCCTCGTCGGACGGCAGCTCGCCGCCCTCCGGGATGACCTCGGTCCTCACCTCGACCTTCACGTCCTCGAACAGCCCGATCGGGATCTCGTAGCGGCCGATGCGCTTGATCGGATCGGTCTCGATCTTGCGCCGGTCGACGCGGATCTTCTTGGAGCTCCAGAGCTCGTCCGCGATGTCGGTCGGCGTGACCGAGCCGAAGAGGGAGCCGGTCGGGCCGGCCTTGACCTCGAAGCGCAACACCGCCTGCGAGAGCGTCTGCGCGATCTCTTGTGCTTGCTCGGCTGTTTTCGCCTCGTGGCGCGCGCGCAGGGTGTCGCGCTTCTGCAGCTCCGCCACCCGCCCCGGCGTCGCCTCCGCGGCGAGCTGCCGGGGGAGGAGGTAGTTGCGGGCGTAGCCGCGCGCGACCGAGACCACGTCGCCGCGCAGGCCGACGTGCTCGACGTCGGAGAGGAGGATGACCTCCATCAGCGGTCTCCCCGGTCGCCGCGATCGCCGCGGTCGCCGCGATCGCGCCGCCCACCGCCCCGCTCCTCGGCGCCCTCGGCGACGTACGGAAGCAGCGCCATCTCGCGCGCCCGCTTGACGGCGGTCGCTACCTGCACCTGGTGCCGGCGGCAGGCGCCGGTGATCCGGCGGCTGCGGATCTTCCCTTTCTCGGAGACGTACCGGCGCAGCTGGTTGACGTTCTTGTAGTCGATCTCCGCGATGTGCTCCTTGCAGAAGAAGCAGTTGCGGCGCCGGATCTGCCCCTGAGGGCCGCCGGGCCGCCTCCGCTGCTGCTGCTGACTCTTCTCTCTGGCCATGCCTCTCCTAGAACGGGATGTCGTCGTCGGCCGCAGCCGGGAAGTCGGCGCTCTCCTGCTGCGCCGCGCCCGCGGGCACGAACTGGTTGCCGCCGTCGCCGTCGCCGCGGCTACCGAGGAACTGGACGCTCTCGGCGATGATCTGCACGGCCTGGCGCTTGCCCGAGCCGTCGGTCGCTTCCCACTCGCGCCAGTCGAGCCGGCCGTCGATGCCGACCGGGCGGCCCTTCGAGAGGTACTGCGTGCAGCTCTCGGCCTGGTTGCCGAAGACGGAGACGTCGAAGTAGTTCGGCTTGTCGACCCAGGTGCCCGACTCGTCGCGCCGACGGCTGTTCACTGCCACCCGCATGCTGCAAACCGGTGTACCGCTGGGGGTATGCCGCAACTCGGGGTCCTTCGTCAGGTTGCCTACTAGAACGACGCGGTTGATGTTCGCCATGTCTTACTCCTCTTCCTCGCCGGATTCCCCTTGGGGCTCCTCTTCCGGGCCAGCGTACTCCGGCTCGCCGTCTTCCGAAACGGTCGTTTCGGGCGTTGTCGCTTCGGGCGTCGCCGCTTCGGCGGGCACCGCCACAGGCGCGGCCGCGTCGTCGCGCGGCGCGCTCGTCCGGGAGCCCTCGATGTGGCGCGTCGCCATGTGGCGCAGCACCGAGTCGTCGATCTTGAGCACGCGGGAGATCTCCTCGAGCGTCTCCGCCTCCGCGTCGAAGACGACGAGGTGGTAGACGCCCTCCTCTTTGTGCGCGATCGGATAGGCGAGACGGCGCCGGCCCCAAGCGTCGTGGCTGTGCCACGCGCCGCCGTTCTTCTCGACGAGGTCGCGCGCACGGGCGACGATGTCGTCCTGGCGGGTCTCCGCCTGCTCGGGGTCCAGCATCAGCAGGATTTCGTAAGTCGTCACGTCCCGAGGTCCTCCCTTCCCATGGTCTCGATGTCGGCCCCGACTGCCGGCGCCGCTCGGGACGGAACGGCGCGATGACGGGGCAGGAAGCGGCGGTCACTGTAGCATCGCCCGGATGCGTCGCCTGCTCGGATGGATCGGTGGGGTGGTGGGCGGAATCGCCGCCTACCGGTGGCTGCGAGGGCGTCCGCCCGTCGCGCCCGAGCCGTCCGCGGAGCCCGCAACGACCGCCGCGGACGAGCGCGCCGAGGAGTTGCGCGCCAAGCTCGCGGAGTCACGCGTGGCCGAGCCGGTGGTGGAGGAGACACCACCGGAGCCCGTGGCGGAGGAGGAGCCCGACCCGGTTCCCGAGCCCGAGTCGCCTGAGGATCGCCGCGCCCGCGTCCACGAGGAAGGCCGCGCCGCTCTCGACGAGATGAAGCCCGACGGCGCCGGCTGAGCTGGGCGGCGGGGTTGCGCCCGGAGTGCTGAACGAGACTCTCTGACGGAGGCACCTCGTAAGCCGGTCTCGTTCGTGGACGCAACCCGCGCCAGTCTCTACCTACATCCGATTACCGGTCTCGGATCTCGATCACCGGCTATTCGGCGCTCGACCTTCCCAGCGCATTTGAAGACCCGTCGCCCCGGTGCTGTACTTCAGGCATGCGGCGTGTGCTTGGAGGATGCGTCGTTGTTCTCCTGACGGCGCTGGTGCTCATTCAGCCGGCCGGCGGAGCACGTGTCGGCTGGCGAAAGCTGCACCGGCCTTTGCATCTGCCGCGAGTCGCACAGGGAGCTGACTGCCCGGTCAGTAGCGTCGACTCTCGGATCGATTGGGAGTCCATCCACATCTACGGCGGTTCGGGCATCGGGCGCGGGCCCGTCTACCCGGCCACCGGCCCTACGGCGCACCTGACGGTGCAGACGGACACCCAGCACGGCGGCCCCTGGCTCACCACGAAGCTCTTCTGGTACGTCCGTCCGCGGTACCGCGGCCCGGTGTTGATCCGGGGCAGGCAGCTCGACGGTACTCACCGGTTGGGTTTCAACGGCGGCGCGCTTCCGCGCTGGGAGCTCCGCATCCACGTCGGCGAGACGGTCGGATGGACCGGCCAGCCATCGTACGCCCGAGGCGTGCCGTCCAACATCCGGGCACTCGTTGCGGGTTGCTACGGCGTCCAGATCGACGGGACGCGCTTCAGCCGGATCGTCGTCTTCCGCGTCATGGACTGACGCGAGCGTGTGCTAGTAGCCGCCCCCGCCACCACCACCGCCTGAACCGCCTCCGGCATAGAGGACGAGGAGAACGATCACGGCGATCGCGATCACGACGCCTGCCAGAACCAGCCAGCGGCTGCGACTCCAGCCTCCGACTCCCTGTCTGCGTGTGTGTTGTTCCTGAGTAGCCACAAGTGGCTGCTAACCACGTTCTGAGGTCGAAACACGAGAGAGCTGGATGCGCAAACTTCCGGGGGTTATCCACTAGCGGGACGGAGCGGCGCCGGAGTCGAACCGACCTAGCCGTGGGCTGCACGACCGTACGCGAAAAGCCGCCGCTTGCAGGGAGTTCCCCAGGAAGACTCATCCCCCCGAGCA
>WNGI01005200.1_pt1 | contig 17727 bp, 17 predicted proteins | sample 5400621 | NCBI WGS metagenome assembly WNGI01 (sample SAMN13153374, study PRJNA577476) | soil metagenome | isolation source: 20 cm soil or saprolite under Garry oak tree replicate 1 | place: USA:California | collected 2016-06-15 | reverse complement strand
CAGGCGGAAGACCGGAAAAAACCGAATCCGAGCGCTTGCACCGGCCTAGCAGAACACTTACTACCTCGAAGACACGGGCTTATTCAGAGTTTCCCTAGGGGAGATTTCCCGCACAACACAGCAGGTTACAATATCGATCTGTCAACACTGCCAGTTGGAGGCGTCTCTGCTGCTTGGTATAAAGCGGGCTATACGTGCAAGAAAGGCTTTGCGCGACGAGAATCGCCGACACTGGTGAATCCCTCATGACCAATCCGACAGAGCGCAAGCAGATCGGTGGTGAACCTGTACACGTGGGTGATTGTTATGTTTGGGCGACGATTTCTTACCTGGATTCCCCGGCAGACTACCGTGAATACCTCCCTTGCAACGGCGACCGCGTATACGTCCGTCCTTCTGACGACCTAATCATGCTCGATTCTGCAAGCCCCTCGCCTAGATCAGATTCCAAGGTGACGTCGGGTTGGGGGGGACTTCTCTTCACTCTCATAATTACTGGCTTATTCCTCTACCTTTTTCGGGACGCTTTCTAAGCGGCGCCAGAACCGAGCAGGCTTGGCGGATCTAACCTGTCAAGAGCGAGCGGATCACCTTATCCTCGGCTGGAAAAGTCTACTGCGAGTTCTCGCTAATGGGCAAATGGACTAGCGGCCTGAACGGATGGGCAGGTGAGAGCGCGTTCAGGCCGCACTGGCGAGAGTCCGCGAATTTGAAGTGCTCAGGACGGGGAGTGTTGCAGCTTACGATTTCGAACGTACCACAATCTTTAATCCTGTCACCTGTCAGAATAAACAGAAATGAATTAGAACAAAAACGATTACTCTTCGATACCGCAGGGTCAAACAGGCTTCTACGCCAGCATAGTCCAGAGCCTACCAACTTGGCTAATTTTGGATCCCAGCGCTTGACCGGTACGGATCGTCAGAATTGTTCCTGAGGGAACCACCATCGGTTTGGGTGACTGCGGACAAGGCGGTGGAACAGCGATTCGCTCCGCCGCTTCCTGGGCTGCGGCCGATGTCGGCTTGGCCGATTCCACCGGTTCGATCATCAATCTATTATCGACTGCGGGACTCCTGGTTCTTCCGTCGCAGTCTTCTCTATTTGCTGGCGACGGTCTGAGTCTTGGCCTTGCCTTTAAGAGTTACTTTTCCTTGTTTGGCTTCGATCTTAACCTGTGACGCTTGCGCTTGCAGATCAACAGCGACTTTTTTTTCAATGTCCCGGGCAATTGTCCCGTCTGGACTTGCACGAGCATGCGCTCGAAAAACTAATCAGCACCAAAAGATACAACAGCGCAAGCTTATGCATTGTCTTCTCCTTGGGCTGGGTACGAGGCTGTTTTGACCCAAGCATCAAGACGATAGCGACAGCTCTATAGAGATCGTGCCGAACACGCGTGACGATGCTCTCATCCAGCTGCGCTCAGTCGATCCTGCTGGGGATTAAAATGTACGCGGGCGTTAATGGTTGTACCGTGGCCGGGCTTCGAAATGATGGAGAGCTGTCCATTCACCAATTGCAGTCTTTCTGTCATGCTGACAAGGCCAATACCTTGATGTTTGATGATGTCTTGCTCGTCAAAACCAACACCCCAATCACTCACCGTCAGCTGAATTTCCTCGGGTCCACCGCGCAGTTCCACTTTGAATTGTCGCGCGCCGCTATGCTTCATAGCATTCTGTGCTGCTTCCTGTAAGACCCGGAACAAGCAAAGCGAGATTTCTTTCGGAACTGTGCGGGGTATACCCGAATGGCTGAATTCGATCACCACCTTCTGCTGCTCAGATAATTCCTTGCAGAAACTTTTGGCTGCCGCCACGATGCCGAGGTACTCGAGCTTGGATGAATGCAGACGATGCGATAAGGCCTGAATGTCTCTTGTGATGTCTGCGAGGCGCGGGACGAGTTGATAGATCTGATCGCGGCCTTGACCGGCGGAATCGGGTAAACGTTGGGTACGTCGTTCCAACTCGATCGCCAATAAAGCGAGACGTTGGATGATATCATCGTGCAGTTCTCTTCCAATCCAGGTGCGTTCGTCTTCGTGCGCTTCAATCAACTTGCGGCCCATGCTGGCGAGAGCTTCTTCAGCGACCTTGCTATCCGTGACATCCATGCAGGAGCCTATGTAGCCGTCGAAAGAGCCGTCCTTGCTGAATCTCGGCACACCAATATCCAGCAGCCAGCGGTATTCTCCGTCATGTCGACGTAGCCGATACTGCATTTTGAAAGACTCCCGCCGGTCGAACGCCTGCGTGTAGGTATCCAGGCATCGGTTCAAGTCTTCGGCGTGAACTCCTTCTGCCCAGCCATTGCCAAGCTCGGCTTCGATGGAGCGCCCAGTGAAGTCAAGCCAGGGCTGATTAAAGTAGTTGCACAGCTTGTCGGTTCCGGACATCCAGATCATCACGGGAGCTGTGTTAGCGACCAGGCGGAAGCGTTCCTCGCTCTCGCGAACCGATTCCTCAGCCCGACGGCGTTCGGTGATATCCCGGATGATCACTGTAAAGAATTTGCTCCCGTCGGCTTCGACTTGGGAGATCGAGGCCTCGATGGGGAATTCTGCCCCATTGGTTCGCAAGGCCCGCAGCGCGCCCAAGGTGCCCATTGAGCGGTTCGTGACCCCACTCTGGCCGTAGCGGCGAATATGTGCGCGGTGCTCGGAGCGGAAGCGTGGCGGAATGAAACGTTCGATAGCCGCTCCCATGGCTTCACTTGCGGCGCAGCCAAACATTTTTTCTGCGGCAGTGTTGAACAGCACGACCCGTTGCTCCTCATCAGAAGGCATCGTTCGCCGTCGATTTCGATGATCTCCCCCGAGCCTAAACCCACTCGCTGCTCTCCGTCCTTGCAACGAAAGCGGACCTGCCAGTTCCGCGTGCCGCCCTGAGCTAGAGTTTGCTTAACGTACTCCTCTCTTTGAGCAGGATCTACCCAGATACGAATGTCGAACGGAGTGCGTCCGATTAGCTCGTCCCGGCGCCAGCCAGTGACCCGTTCGAAAGTCTCGTTGACGTCCAGGTAGCGATGGTCCATCGTGCTTGTGAGGGTAACAGCCATAGGGCTTTGTCGAAACGCCTTGGCGAATTTTTCCTCCGACTTCTTCAGCGCCTCTTCAGTTTGCTTGCGCTCGGTAATATCCACCGCCATGCCAAGCATCCGCTCGGAGGTGCCACTCTTTGTGTAATAAAACCTGCCTCTGGCTGTGACCCAGCGAATCGCGTTCCATCCTGGCAAACCACGCGGAATCCTGCCTCATAAGGCTTATTGTTTACCCGTGCATCAGTCACTGCCTCTGAGAGCCGCTGTCGATCATCCGGATGTAAGTAACGATAGAAGTCCTGTACTTGCCCCGAGAAGGTGTCCGATGGGATTCCAAACATGGTCTTCAGGTCACGAACCAAACATCCCGCCCGCTCGCGAGATCCCATTCCCAACCCACGGATTTGCTGGAAGCCATAGCCATGCGCAGCCGCTCGTGGGCTTTACTGACCTCGGAGGACACCTCGCGTTTGGTAAAGTATTCCGTTATGAACGCCGTCACCGTCAGCAACAAGAGTGCCAGCAATACAACAAGTAGGCGCAGCACACGTGTGGCGCATGTCTGATCGGCTCGAAACCAGTCCCAGAGCCCTACAAAAGTGATCGCGACCACTGCCAGCATCGGCCACGTTCGGATCCAAGATCGATGTATCACTAGCGAGGAAATCTTGTGCGCCATGCCGGTTCCCCGTTAGAGCTTTTTCGGTCCCTTTGGGGTCGCGTAATCCACACTTTTGTGATTCATTTCTCAGTCCTTGCTAGAACAATTTATAGCGCGGTTCTGAGCCGGATAAACAAACCCGTGATGAGGCGGTCTGGGCGAGAGGAAAGCGGAAATAACCTTGTTGTGCTTCCCTGCATGCACTGCCTCGCGTGTGACTTTCTAGCACCCCAGACTTTGTAGCATCAGGAGGAGGCACGAGGTCCTGTCAAAACCGACAGTAGGGCGACCGCACTAAAGGGGCGTTTAGGGGAGGTTCCTCAAGCAAGTCTAGAGGACAGAGCAAGGCACATGGTCATCAAATCGACTTTGTCTTGAAAATATGGGAAGAACCCGCCCCATGCTCACCACACTGGCAAGCGCGATTAAAGGTTACATGGCCGACCATCTCCGGCAGGAGTGTCACAGTCGCCGTGCCCGTCTAGTCCATGCTGACAAACCGCTTGCCTTGCATTACCGCTTCCACAGCAGCTAGCAGTTCGTTCCCGGCCTGTACTTTGATCACGTAACCCCAAGCACCTAAAGCGAAGGCTTCTCTTACAATTTCGTCAGAGGATTCTTGAGTGAAGAAGATGATTCTTGCGTTGGGAACACGGTCGCGGATCCGGCGGGCGGCCTCGATTCCATTCAGCCTTGGCAAACCGATATCAAGCAGAATCAAGTCGGGCTGCAGTGCCTCCGCTTCCAGAACAGCTTCTAAGCCGTCGTCTACCTCGCCGATGACTCGAAAATGCGGTTGCTCATGAACCGTTGCGCAGACAAATCGCCGGAAGGGCTCATGATCTTCCACCACAAGAACGCTGATCGATGGATATTCGATATTTCCAGTCCTCACCGAGTGCAATCTTCCAGTCACGTTACCCACCTTCCTCATTGTATCGTGGCAGATATAACACAAATGTCAGATGCTGCGTAAAAGAAAGCACGACAAATTACACCAATTGATTCGCGGGGAACTACTCCACATTCAGATACTCGTCGCGCAGTCGTCCCTTGAAACTTTCGATGAACCCGTTCTCGACTGGACCGGCAAGCTGCCTAGTTCCGGCTTCGCGCGTTCCAGCGCCTGCGCTACTTTCATCCCGGTCGGGTGCTATCCCGCCGCCGCCTTCAGGATAGCAATGATCTGTTCTTCGCTGAATCGACTCTTTCGCGCCACTCCTCCTCCTTGCCCGGGCCCATCCTAAATGGAGAAGTCACATTTCACATGAACTAATTTCTGGCGGGCAGGTTATTCGCGTCGCCGCAACGCGGTGCGTCAAGTTACGCCACGCTTCAACCGTGACCCACGCCTGCGCTCCGAAACTCATTACGTTTGTTGCTTAACCAACGCTAGGAAGTGGATCACGTGCAACTGACCGTCGGTTCACGAGAGAAACGTCGCAGGGTCAGTCGATCTGAACGTAGACGGCTCCAGCAGCGCTGTTAGACTGGTTATCTCAAATTTAGATGTAAGAGCATGATTAGGGAATAGCACAAAAGTGCCAATTATTCCGTCGCTCACCGAACAATAGGGGTGACATACGAGACGGTGTCAGAGAAAAGAGCGTAATGCAATGTGTTGGATCGCTTCGGAAGGCCGCACCGGTCGAATGAAATGCACGGTGTCCGGCTCAATACTTCTCAGGAATCCACCGGTAGTTCCACTCGGGAGCCTTGTATCCCCTTGGCTTCTGTCGTTTAGGTAGCGTGACTTTCTCCAGCGGAGTCTTCTTCCAGGGCACCGCGCTAAGCAAGTGGGAAATGCAGTTCAGTCGAGCACGCCGTTTGTCGTCGGTCTGGACGACATACCAAGGAGATTGCGAAGTATCAGTAGCAGCGAACATTGCGTCGCGGGCACGTGAGTAGTCGTACCAGCGACGATGCGATTCAAGATCCATGGGGCTCAGTTTCCATCTTCGCATCGGATCCGCGATACGTCTTAGAAACCGCTTGTGCTGCTCCGGTTCGCTGACCTCAAACCAGTACTTGATAAGAATGATCCCATTGTTCTTTAGGAGAGCCTCAAACGCAGGACACATGTGCAGAAAGTCGGCGTACTGTTTGTCGCTGCAAAAACCCATCACCTGTTCGACCAGAGCACGGTTGTACCAGCTGCGATCGAAGACGATTACCTCACCAGCCGCCGGCATTTCTTTGATGTAACGCTGTGCGTACAACTGTGACTTTTCACGCTCCGTGGGGGCTGGCAAAGCTACATGGCGAAAGACACGAGGGCTGACGCGCTCCATGATACGATGTATCACTCCCCCTTTGCCCGCCGCATCGCGGCCTTCGAACACAACTACGACCTTGGCACCGCTGGATTTTACCCATTCCTGCATTTCCACCAGCTTAGTCTGGAGTTTGCGCAGTTCCCGCTCGTATTCCTTGTTCTTGAGCTTGGGTCTTTTTTGAAAGGCCTGTTTCCCATTCTTCTTTTCCGGCACTGGCGCCTCCAATATGAGTACCCTTGCAACGGAGAAATCCAGAGATATCTAAGTAGTTTGTAGGTCATCATACCCGTGAAGTAACTGGCAGTTCTGTCAGTTCTCCAAAGTTGTATCCGCGAGGAATATTTTCGTTGTACCCTTTGCGCTGCAATGAGGGTCCACGAACCGGCCGATGTGTGTTCGACCGGGAAGCGCATCTCCATGAGAGTGTTACGCAGCCACGCCAGGCATCTAAGTAAAGTCGCCGTACTTTCTCTGCTGTTGCTGTCTTGCCCAACCACCTGGCCTCAGGTTGCGGTTCCCAAGGCTGCTACCCCTGAACCGCAGCCCGAGTCCCCAAAGGACACCCTAGGTCGTAGCAGCCCTCGACGGACGGTCCTGGGTTTTCTCCCTGCCGCACGGAAAGGAAATGCTGCAATCGCTGCCCTGTACTTGAATACTCGCCTACGTGGCGCACCTGCTGAGGCTCTGGCGCGGCAACTTGCCACTGTCCTGGACCGTCGCCTTCCTGCTCGGCTCAACCAATTCAGCGAACAGCCCGAGGGTTCCCTCCCCGACCCGCTCAAGCCCGATGAAGACCTAGTCGGAACAATCAGCACTGCCAATGGTGATCTCGACATTCTGGTGGAACGCGTGGATCGCGGAAAGGCGGGACAAGTCTGGCTCTTTTCCAGAAAAACCCTCGACTCGATACCGGATGTTTTTCAGGAATTGAGAACACCAGCCGTGGAGAAAATGCTCCCGGAATTCCTGGTCAACACCCGACTAGCGACTATCCCACTCTTTGAGTGGTTGGCGGTTTTTGTGGGCTTGCCATGCCTCTACTTGGCGACGGGATTGCTGAACAGTCTTGTTGGCCTACCGGTCAGTGTTTTGCGTCGCCACCTGCTGCGCAATACCGATGTCGACAATCCTCAAATTTTGCCGCCACCGATCCGCCTCCTCCTTCTTGCCCTCGCGATCCGCTGGCTACTGTCGAGTATTGGCATCTCGCTTTTGGCACGGCAATTCTGGTTCACCACTGCCCTAATCATTGCTATTGCCGGCTGCGTGTGGCTTCTAATCCTCTTTAACAGCTGGGGCGAAAGTTACCTTCTTGCGCGCTGCCGCAAACGCAACGTGATCGGCTCCGCTTGTGTATTGCGTCTCATTCGGCGGGTAATTGACGTGCTCGTCCTCTTCGCCGGCTTGCTGTTTACTCTTCACCATTTCGGCGTAAACCCAACTGCCGCATTGGCTGGACTCGGTGTCGGTGGCATTGCAGTTGCGCTCGCGGCCCAAAAGACGCTCGAAAACGTCATTGGCGGTATCTCCCTGATCGCCGATCAGGCCGTGCCTGTGGGAGATATTTTAAAACTAGGCGATATCTCGGGCACGGTCGAGGATGTCGGCCTCCGCTCAACCCGTATCCGCACGTTAGAACGTACCGTGGTCAGTATGCCCAACGGGCAGATCGCGAGCATGAGCCTCGAAACCTTTTCAGCACGCGACAAATTCTGGTTCCATCCACCTGTGGGTTTGCGCTATGAAACCACTCCAGCCCAGCTACGTTCAGTTATAACGGGCATTCGCAAGCTGCTTACAGGGGATTGCGGTGTTGATTCGGATTCCGTGCGTGTTCGATTTGTCCGTTTCGCTGCTTTTTCCCTTGATGTGGATATTTTCGCGTACGTGTTCGCCCGTGACTGGAGCCACTTCCTCGAGATCCAGGAAGAGTTGCTTTTGGGCATTATAGATGTTGTCCAGCAGGCTGGAGCCGAGATTGCTTTTCCATCGCAAACCATGTATCTCGCGACCAATTCGTCCGACAAGCCAGCCCAACTGACTCCTGCTTACAACCGAAGACGCGGGACATGACGCGCTCCCTGATGAGAGCGGTATCCATTATTAAGGTGGATTGTTGGGCGCCTGACAAGGAATGGGCATGTCTAATTTCAGGATCCTCCTCGCTGTTGCCTCTGCGATCGTGCTGTTCCTGTACGGACTGGAAGGCTTTAGCCAGGAGATTCAGAGGTTGGGGGGAGCGACACTAAGCAAGTGGCTCGGACGTTTGACCGAAAGTCGTTGGCGGAGCCTACTATTAGGCGCGGTGGCGACCGCGATTGTTCAGTCTAGCAGCGCGATCACGTCGCTGACAGTGGCGCTGGTGGATGCCGGAACGATGTCGTTTGGGTCGAGCCTCGGCGTTTTGCTCGGGGCAAACATCGGGACGACATCAACGGCATGGCTCGTCTCACTCAAGCTGACATCGATTGGGCCATTCTTCATCGTCTTGGGCACCGCACTGAGCGCGCTTCCAACCCGCTTCAAAATCCTAGGCAAAGCCGCGTTCTATTTCGGGTTCATCTTTTTTAGTCTCAACCTCGCGAGTTTTACTTTGAAGCCGCTGGCCCAGAATCGCATGTTTGCTGAGGTACTCAGCCGATCAAGCACACCGCTGATGGGAGTGCTTGCCGGAATGTTGATCACGGCAATAATTCAATCGAGTAGTATTACAACGGGTCTCTGCATTCTGCTTGTGCAACAGAACCTCATGTCGGCAGCGGCGGCGATTCCAATCGTGATCGGGGCAAACATTGGGACGACGGCCACTGCGCTGGTAGCCAGCATTAAGATGCAAAAGACGGCGCGACGCGTGGCAATGGCGAATCTCTGCTTCAATACATTTGGCGTGCTGCTGTTCCTGCCATTTCTGGGGATGTTCGCAGTAAGGGTGGTGGAATTGGCGGGCGACCCCGGAATGGCGATTGCGTGGTCACAATTGATTTTCAACGTAGTTATGGCGCTCGCGGTGCTGCTCCTGCTGCAGATTTTCCAGCGTCGTCTGGAATCCATCGATGCAAGCGCAGCGGGCGGCGCAGCATCAGGGGCATGACTGCAGTCGTTTGCGTGCAGATTCAGCGCCACTTCTCTGTCAGTAGTGACAGTTCCTGCGGCCCCTTCTCTCCCCTGACAATAAGCGCAGGTTCCTTGCTTTTAGAGAATCAGGGGAGTGTCGGCTTCGAACCGTGCCCCGAATGTTGACACGGTTAACAGTTTGGATCTGAAAACCGATCCGCAAAAACGTGGAGGTTAGAATGAAAGAAGTTCTGTTTTTCTCGGTGGTGGGACTCCTGCTTGCTACAACTACCGCACTTGGCCAGGATGTTCGCTACAACTTCGACAAGAATACGGATTTCTCAAAGTTCAAGACATACAAATGGGTAACCCTGAAAGATGCCGCGAAGCTTGACGCTCTGCTCGAGAAACAGATCATAGCCGCCGTGGACACGGAACTGACAATGAAAGGGCTCACCAAGGTCGATGATGACAGTGCGAATCTTTATGTTGGATACCAGGCAGGCGTTGGGCAGGAGAAACAGTTCACGTCGTTCAGCAGCGACTGGGGATATGGCGGAGGCTGGTACCGTGGCGGGTGGTACGGCGGTGCAGGTGGAATGAGCACGACCACAGGACAAACCTCAACAATCTACGTTGGTCAGTTGGCATTGGACTTGTACGATTCAGCTAACCGCGATTTGGTCTGGCGTGGCTTGGCAAGCAAGACTATCAATCTGAAGGCCAAACCTGATAAACAGGAAAAGAACCTAGGAAAAGCAGTGGCAAAACTATTGAAGAACTATCCTCCTCAGGCGAAAAAGTAGGCTTGACTCAGGGAACAGGGGAAGAGCGCCGTCCTTTCCAAGCGGTGGCAAACCCAAACACATCGAACCAACCCAGAGTTCTAATCGTGGTCGAGGGCCAGGTCCAGCTCGGCGCAAAGATGCGTTAGTTCACATTGCGATTCAGCGACTGTCCTCACTCATTTTTTCACCTGGCCCGTCTGCTGCGCTGGGAAGTGTATCGGCGCGCGTGTGCTGGGCCACGAATGCGTACGGCGAGGCTCACACGGAGGGAAGCTTATGAGCGCGACATTTTGCGAAGCCTCAGCTGGGATTCCAGCACAAGGACCCACTGGTCTGAGTACCAGAGACTGTTGATTTTGCCAGTATGCAGATTCCCGCATAGCCACTAGGCTGACCTCGTTGATTTAAAGCTTCTTTGATCTTTGTCAAGATCGCAGTCTTGAGGTCGTGGCAAGAGGGTGTAGTTTTCCGCACCGCCGGGGGAAAGAGCGGGCGGTGATGCGTCGGCAAGGGTGACCCGACGAGTGTGCTGACTGATCACGACCATACCATTAAGGAAAGCAGATGCGTGCCCTCAACTTAGTCCAAAACATGAAAACCAATGTGGATCGCATATCCGAGGGATTGATCCGCGAGCTGTTACTCAGAGTACAGGTCAAGGAACATAAGCGATACGCGATGGAAATCTACGGAGACCTGACGAATTGGCTGGCAGGCGAAATCAAGTCAATAGTTGAATACCGCTCCATCGATTTGGCAATTCGACGAGCGCAGCAAGGTGTTCCGTTCAGCCAGGGCCGTGTGCATTACCCGCGAGTATCTATGGGAGTACATGCAGCAGGAGTGCTTACTTGAAGAGCCGGTTGAGTTCTGGGGTGGTGCGATGTCGCTGCGTTCGCTGAACCAGTTCTTTGATCGTGCCTTGTATTCTACCGTCGTTGGATATCAGGAATCTGGCAGGGGCGAATTGGCCGATGCACCTGCCGTATGACCACATAGGTAGCCTCCATGAGATTGGCTGTTCACCAACGTTGTGATGTGAATCGGTTGACACGCGTCATTCCCACAGGAGCAATCCGCACCAAACTGTCGATAATCGACTACTCAAGCTCATGCCCTCTCCGCATCCTGACCTCGCAAGCAGGTGAGGTCGTGCGCAGATTGAAAACGGGTTTGCTACTGCTGCTTCTGGTCACGTTGTTCATCGGTCTAAGCACTCCATTTGCCTCGGCGAGCTACACGGAATCGCAGCTCGCTTCAGCGATGTCAACGCCACAGGCCGAACCACGCGAGGTGACCACCGAACCGAAGGAACACGGTCTGTCTGCAAAGGCAGTAGAGATCGCCCGACCGTTCAACTTCCCCATTACCAATTCCATGGTTGTCACCTGGATCGTGGCATTAAGTCTGATCGTATTTGCGCAAGTTGCCACGAGGAATATGAAGCGAGTTCCCTCAGGCGCCCAAAATTTCCTGGAGTGGCTCGTTGAAAGTCTCCACAAATTTATCGCCGGAATCATCGGCCCCCATCTGGCCGATCGCACCTTCTGGTTTTTTGCGACTATTTTTATCTTTGTCCTGTCCGCTAATTGGGTGGGACTTATTCCTGGTGTAGGTTCGATCGGTTGGGGGCGTACGACCTCTCATGGCTTCAGAATTGACCAACCATTGTTTCGCGGCGTTAACGCAGACGTGAACATGACGTTGGGCATGGCCCTGATTTTTTTCGCCTGCAAGGGCGAGAGCGAAGGTGTGTTGAAGCTGCTGATGGTGGTCGTGTTCTTTGTGGCGGGCTGTCTGGAGATCGTCTCGATCTTGTTCCGGCCAGTCTCGCTGAGTTTTCGTCTCTACGGCAACATCTTTGCTGGCGAGAACCTGTTGGAAGCTATGGCCAAGCTGGTCCCCGGCTTTGGCTGGCTGGTGCCGGTTCCATTTTACTTCCTGGAACTAGTGATGGGTCTGGTTCAAGCGCTCGTCTTCATGTTGTTGACGGCCGTGTTCACGATGTTGATTTGCCAGCATGAGACAGAGGGATCTGTGGCTGCGCACGATTGAGTGATCGATTTCGACAGCTTGACCGTGCTTAGCCGCGGGAGCTGGCGGGAAAGAGGAAAAATCATATGAGCGGAAGTCTGCATGTCGGTCTAGCGGCGCTGGGTGCGGCCATTGCTGTGGGTCTAATCGGCATGAACGCTTCGGATGCGGTGGGACGCAATCCCGTGGCTTCCACCAAGATTCTAGTCCAGTCGATCCTGGCGATTGCATTCGCCGAAGCGATCGTGTTCTACGCGTTGTTCCTGGTTAAGTAAGGAAAAACCGGGTTGCCAAGTCGGCGGCGGCCCGGCGCCCACAACAGGACAAGAGACGACTATGAATACGCTTTTGTTAGCCGAAGTGGACGGCGGAGGGCAGATCCAACAGATTGCCAGTACCTTCGGCGTGGACTGGCCTCACCTGGTCGCCCAGATGATCAGCTTCGGCATTGTTTGTATTCTTCTTCACCGCTTCGGCTATAAACCCATCCTTAGGATGCTGGGAGAGCGTCGGCAGCAAATCGCGCAGGGACTTGCTGACACGGAGAAGATAAAGGCCGAACTGGACCGGACCGAGGCACAGCGGCAGGAAATCATGATGCAGGCCAATGCGCAGGCGGCCAAGCTGATCGAGGAAGCCCACGCCGCGGCTGCGCGGGTGCAGCAGCAGGAGAGCCAGAAGGCCAGCGCAGCTGCCGAACAGATCATTATCAAATCGCGTGAGGTCGCTGTGCAGGAACATGCCCGCATGCTCGCCGAACTCAAGCGCGAAGTAGGCCGATTGGTTGTGCAGGCCACAGTGGCAGTCACAGGCAAAATCCTTACGCCAGAAGATCAGCGGCGGATGGCCGAGGAATCCATGAGGGAATTGGCGACGGCGGCGTAGCGGGAGTTGGAAATTAACAGTGATTAAAACGACGAAACAAGTCAGACGGGAAGCTACGCGACTATTCCGGTTGTGTCTGGTCAACGGAAGGGTGGATGAGAGCCGCGTCCGCCAGGTGGTGCAGCGAGTCCTCCAATCCAGGCGCCGCGGTTATCTGGTCTTGCTGGGGCATTTTCTGCGGTTGTTGAAGTTCGAAAATGCCCGGCACGCCGCTGAAATCGAGAGTGCCATTCCGTTGCCGAGTGACTTACGGACTCTCGTCCAGACTGGATTAGAGGGCGTATATGGTTCGGGGATAACCATCCTGTTCGCCCAGAACCCGGCGTTGATCGGGGGCATGCGTATCCACGTGGGCAGTGATGTCTATGACTGCAGCGTGCAGTCTAGGTTGGCTGCATTGGAGAAAAGCTTTGGAATCAGCAACAGGAACGGAAGGGATGCACCGAGATCTGATCGTCAATCGGATCTTCGCTCAGATGAATTGGAGTGAAAGCTGCATGGCTGACCTACTAGAGGAACTTGAAGCTCAAATCGCAGGCGTCAAAGCAACCACAGCAGCCAGACAGAATGTGGGCGTGATTCGCGAAATCGGGGACGGTGTGGCTCGAGTGGAGGGTCTTAGCGATGCAATGCTCAACGAGATGCTCGACCTAGGCCACGGTATCACAGGGCTCGCGTTAAACCTTGAAGAGACTGAGGTTGGAGTCATCGTACTTGGTGACTATACCCAGCTCGAGGAGGGTGGCGAGGTCCGCACCACGGGTAAGCTGCTGCAGGTACCGGTGGGTATGGGTCTGTTAGGCCGCGTTGTGAATACGCTGGGAGAGCCGGTGGACGGCAAAGGGCCCTTGAAGAGTAACGTCGCCTATCCGGTCGAAAGAATGGCTCCCGGTATCATCCGGCGCCGATCGGTCAGTCAGCCGGTGCAAACGGGGATCATGGCCGTTGACGCGATGATTCCGATCGGCCGCGGCCAGCGCGAATTGATCATTGGCGACCGATCGACAGGCAAGACGACGATTTGTATTGACACTATCATCAGCCAAGCTCGTCTCAACCGCACGGCTGAAGTTGCCGGCGACAAGGACTATCGCCCGCTCTACTGCATCTACGTGGCCATTGGTCAGAAGCAATCGAATATCGCAAGGATCATTACTGTTCTCGAGGAAGCCGGAGCCATGCCGTACACCATCATCATTGCTTCTCCGGCTTCTGACTCGGCCACCAGCCAATACCTTGCGCCATTCGCAGGAACTGCGATGGGCGAGTGGTTCATGGATCATGGCATGGACGCATTGATTATTTTTGACGATTTGTCCAAACACGCGGTGGCCTACCGGCAAGTCTCGTTGGTGCTGAAACGGCCGTCAGGTCGCGAAGCCTATCCCGGCGATGTATTTTATCTCCATAGCCGATTGCTCGAACGGGCAGCGCGCGTGGGAGAGAAGTACGGCAACGGTTCCCTCACGGCCCTGCCGATCATTGAAACCCAAGCCGGCGATGTTTCCGCATATATTCCGACCAATGTGATCTCTATTACGGACGGGCAGATTTATTTGGAAACCGATTTGTTCTACCAGGGAGTGCGCCCGGCCATTTCGGTAGGGCTGTCGGTTTCACGGGTCGGGTCAGCGGCGCAGCTCAAATCCATGAAGCAAGTTGCTGGACAGCTCAAGGGAGACCTTGCGCAGTTTCGCGAACTGGCGGCCTTCGCGCAATTCGGTTCGGAACTGGATGCCAAGACGCAAGCGCAGATCGACCGCGGCAAGCGCGTTATCGAAGTTTTCAAGCAGCCCCAATACAGCCCCATTCCAGGCGAGGTACAGGTAGCTGTCATCTGGGCGGTCCAAAACGGGTATGTGGACAATGTTCCTGTGGGACGGATCAAGGAGTTCCAAATCAATCTGACAGAGTTCCTGAGCACACGCAAGTCCGAACTGCTTGCGAAGATTGCCAAGGAAAAGACGCTCAGCGCTGCTTTGACGACGGAGTTAAAAACTGCGACTGAACAGTTCAAAGAGACTTGGAGATGAGTGGCCCACGACCGCAGCGCCCGCATGTCGGCTTTCGATACTCTTGACATGGGTCTTGCGATTGTTGGGACTTGGAACAACTAACTATGCACAGCCCACGCGATTTGCGACGGCGGATCCGCTCAATCGGCAGTACTGCGCAGATTACCAGAGCCATGCAAATGGTGGCGGCATCAAAGATGCGCAAGGCGCAACAAGCTGCGCTCTCCGGGCGTCCTTTTGTGCACCTGTTGTATCGTATTCAGCGTGAAGCCACAACCCGGATGGGCAACTTCACCCATCCGCTGTTGGAAATGCGCGAGGTCCGCAAACGCGCCATTATTCTGATTGGCGCGGATAAGGGCCTATGCGGAGCGCTCAATAGCAATCTGTTCCGCCTCGCAGCCGAATTCGATCCCCAAACAACGATCTTCATTACGGCCGGACGTAAGGCTGCCCAGTTCATCGCCCGCACTCGGCGGCAGTTAATTGCCGAGTTTGCCTACGCGGACACACCGCAATTTCCGGAAGCCAGGGCAATTGCCGCCTTTGCCCGCGACTTGTTCTTAAAACGAAAAGTGGATCAGGTTCAGATTGTTGCGACACGTTATATCAACACTCTCACCCAGCATCCACTCTGCCTTGAATTTCTTCCAGTGGGCGAAATCAGAGCTCTGAAGATTCCCGGCGTCAGATCCGAAGAGGAACTCGCAGCCGACACCACGGAAGCGGTCTTTGAGCCCAACCCACAGGCTGTGCTGGGCTATCTCCTCTCGCACTATCTCGACATTTACATTTATCAGGTCTTACTGAATGCCAAGGCCAGTGAACAAAGCGCCCGCATGGTGTCCATGAAAAACGCTACAGATAACGCCGAGATCCTGATCAAGGACTTGACCCTTGAATACAACAAGCTGCGGCAGGGCAATATCACGAAGGAATTGCTGGAGATCGCAGGCGGGCAGTCCGAATAAGGCGGAACTATGTTGCAACAGACTTCGCCACCGGGTATGAACATGAATAAGGGCAAGATTGTTAAAGTCCTCGGTCCGGTAGTAGACGTTGAATTTCCGGGAACACTGCCTGGGATCTACAATGCGCTGACCTGTGAATACTCAGTCGAAGAAAAGCCTGCTGCCGTGATGCTCGAAGTACAGCAGCACCTCGGGGACAAGTGGGTTCGGACAATTTCCATGTCCGGCACCGAAGGACTCAAGCGTGGCTTCGAGGTCACCGACAGCGGCAGGCCCATTTCTGTGCCCGTCGGCGAGGGCGTGATGGGCAGGGTATTCGATGTGACTGGGAAACCTGTAGATGAGCGTGGACCGATTGAGGCAGAGAAGTACTATCCGATCCATCGCTCGCCACCTCCCCTGGTCGAGCAATCGACTTCTCCAGAGGTGCTCCCCACCGGAATCAAAGTCATCGATTTGATCTGTCCGTTTTTAAAGGGCGGAAAAGTGGGGGCGTTCGGCGGCGCCGGTGTGGGCAAGACGGTCGTCATCATGGAGTTGATTAACAATATCGCCAAGCTCCATGGCGGCGTGTCTGTGTTCGCGGGTGTCGGTGAGCGCACCCGCGAAGGAAGCGACCTCTACCACGAAATGTCGGAAGCGGGAGTCATCCGGCAAGACAATCTCGCCGAGTCAAAGATCGCCCTCGTCTACGGCCAGATGAACGAACCACCGGGTGCGCGCCTGCGCGTCGCCCTGTCCGGCCTTGCCATTACCGAGTACTTCCGCGACGAGAAAAACCAAGATGTGCTGCTCTTCATTGACAACATCTTTCGTTTTTCTCAAGCCGGCTCGGAAGTATCTGCTTTGCTCGGCCGCACCGCTAGCGCCGTGGGTTACCAGCCAACCCTCGCCACGGAGATGGGTGCGCTTCAGGAACGGATTACTTCCACTAAGAAAGGCTCGATTACTTCGTTTCAAGCTGTGTACGTTCCGGCTGACGACCTGACTGACCCGGCGCCGGCCACAACGTTCGCGCACTTGGACGCGACCATCGTGCTCGAACGTTCGATTGCGGAATTGGGTATCTACCCGGCGGTAGATCCCTTGGCCTCGACGTCCCGCGCCTTGGCACCCGAAATCGTAGGTCAGGAACACTACGGAACAGCCCGTGGAGTACAGAAAGTGCTTCAGCGCTATAAGGACCTGCAAGACATTATTGCGATTCTGGGCATGGATGAACTTTCGCCGGAAGACAAGCTAACCGTGTTCCGTGCACGCAAGATTCAGCGTTTTTTGAGTCAGCCGTTCAGTGTCGCGCAAGTGTTTACCGGCCGAGAGGGCAAACAGGTGCCGGTGGCCGAGACGGTTCGCGGCTTCAAGGAGATTCTCGAGGGCAAACACGACGACGTGCCCGAAGGCAACTTCTACATGAAGGGCACGATTGAGGAGATCCAACAGAATTAAGGGTGGGGCGTTGAGAGCCGAAAGGTCTCACGCAAGACGCAGTCAGATATGGCCAACACTCTCAGATTGGAAATTGTGACGCCGGAAGCAACCGCTTACTCCGAAGACGTCGATATGGTGACGCTGCCGGGCGTGGAAGGCCAGATGGGGGTTCTGCCTCTCCACGTCCGGCTGATGACGCAACTAGTCCCGGGCGAGTTGATTGTGCGAAAGGGCGGGCATGATGATTTTTTGGCGGTTGGCGAGGGTCTCATCGAGGTGACGAACGACCGAGTGTCCATCTTGACGAACATGGCCGTTGCAGTTGAGAACATCGACGAAGCAGCGGCCGAAGCAGCGCGTCAACGCGCCGCTGCCCGCCTTCGTGAAAAAATCTCTTCCGAAGAGGTTGCGTCCGCAAACGCGGCTTTAGCTCGCTCACTGGCACAATTGCACGTTAAGCGACGCCATCGCTAACCGGTGGCTGGTCGTTGTGGAGGAGCACAGCTGCCACAGAAACCAAAGCCGGCAAGGCCCCTTCTCGAATAAGAAAGATAAAAGGTCATTACTATG
>WNGI01004037.1_pt1 | contig 17727 bp, 16 predicted proteins | sample 5400621 | NCBI WGS metagenome assembly WNGI01 (sample SAMN13153374, study PRJNA577476) | soil metagenome | isolation source: 20 cm soil or saprolite under Garry oak tree replicate 1 | place: USA:California | collected 2016-06-15 | reverse complement strand
GGAGTGGCACGCCTCTCTATAGCGTGCCCGACGCTCCGCTCGTCTACTGTCCGCTCTGCTCCGCTCTAGCTAGCGGTGACCAGGGGCCCCCTGTTTTCGAAATGACGATTCATTGGTGCTACGCAACCTTCCGCGACGACTGCAACGCACGACGCATCGCCTCGATAACCACCCCCATACCATCCACCTTGTTGACGATCGCCCGCACACCCAACTGCCGTAGTTCATTCTCGGCTGTCGCCGGCATTCCGCCCGTGACGATCATCACGGGTGCGCTGAGACGTTTGGACGTGTCTACCAGCCGCTCCACCACCTGGACCGCGTTCAGGTCGGGCAGCGCAAAATCGAGCACCACCAGATCGGGACTCAACCGGCCGATCTCGAGCAGCCCGTCCACCCCCGTCGTCGCTTCGACGACGTCCACCTCCGGCGCCTCACGCTCGATCGTCCGCACCAGCGCCTTCAGATATCCCGGATCGTCCTCGACCACCACCACCACCGGCCGCTCGCGCGACGTCGACAACTCGGCCGGCACCGCCATGCCATGCGCGCGCAGAAACTCCGCGAGATCCGCCGACGCCACGCGCCGCCGACCCGTCGGTGTGCGATGACCCTTGAGATGCCCCTGGTCGATCCAGCTCGCCACCGTCGCGGGCGTCACCTGTAACACGCGCGCAACACGCTGCGTCCCCCAATAGCGCTTGCTTCTGATAGGAGCCACGAAATACCAAATACCGCCAAAATGAGAAGTCCGCTAGATGGGACTAACCCTTGCTGGCTAACTACTAGGAGGGGGACAGACCGTGAAATGGGCGAAGGGGACTAAGTGACTAAAAAACAACTAGTTAGCGCCTCGCGTCCACCCAGCGATTGGTCGCATCGAGCACCGCGAGCACGGCGCTGCGCTCCGCTGATTCTCGAATCTCACACGTTCCGGTGAGTAATTGCGCCTCACGTCCGCCCAAGCCGTGCACCGCGACCAGTACGAATTTGCGATCGAACGCTTCGATGATTTGGGCGCCCTCGAGCGCGATCGAGTTGTCCAGCAACAGATCGTCGAGGCACGACGCCGTCGCGCGCGCCGCCGCTTCCACGCGATTGCGCGTCGTGTCGGTTCCGACCTCCTCGGCCTGCGCTTCCTTCTCGCCGAACGCGAGCGTCACGCGCAGCTGCACGCGCTGCGGCCGCTCGGAGGGACGCACCTCGAGGTTCTTGAACACGACGACGCGCCGCTTGGAGCGCTCGCTGATCGCCTCTTCCTGCAACGCTTCGATCGGCCGGACGTCCGCCGTCTGCGCGACGCTGATCTTGCGATGATCGATCTTGAAGCCGAGCTGCGCCATCAACGCCGACTCGATGTTGCGCACGACCTGCTTCGGCTGCATGTCGCTCTTGGTGAGCACATGCACCTCGCTCACTTCGCCGAGCGGCGTCACCACCACCCGCGCCGACAGGACTCCCGTCAACGCCGTGATCAGGTTCTCGACGCGCTTCATCCCCCACGGGTCGGGAGGACCGCCGCCGATCGGCATGCCCGGCTGATCTGCCGGCGAAAGAGTTGTCATGGCGCTGTGTCGTGCTCCTCTCCATCCCCACCTGTGGCGACGCGATTGCGGCCCGCCGCCTTGGCACGATACAACGCCCGATCTGCGGCCACCAGCACGTCCTCGTCCTTCTTCTCCTGCCGGTACTCGGCGACCCCAATACTCGCCGTCACGAGCCCCGCCGGATAGCCCATCCCGACTCCCGCCTCCTCCACCGCGGCGCGCACCTTCTCCGCCACGCCGAGCGCCCCCTCTTCCCCCGTCCCTACCAATACAACAACGAACTCGTCGCCGCCATAGCGGCCCGCCACGTCGGTCAAGCGGATGTGGGCGTTGCAGCGTCGCGCCGTCTCCCGGAGCACCGCGTTCCCCGCCTCGTGCCCAAACAGATCGTTCACCTGCTTGAAATTGTCGAGGTCCAGAAACAGCACGGCAAAGCGGTCCCCGCTGCGGTGGCAGCGCGCGACCTCGTTGGCCAGCCTGTCGCGCAGCACGCGGAACGACGCCAACCCCGTGAGCGCGTCCACCGCCGCCTGCTGCTGCGCCACCACCGCCTGCCGCTCGAGATAGCGGGGACACGACTTGAGCGTCGTCCGCCCCTGCGCCGCCGCCGCCGCGAATTCCTGGCACGTCTTGTAGCCGCACGCCCCCGAATCCCAGGTCCGACCGTTGGGGGCGAGGCCGATCTGCTCGATGATTTCGTCCACCAGCTCCTGCGCCGGCTGCTTGCCGTTCGCCTCGATCTTGAACGATGAGCCGACCTCGATCTCTATCCCGTCGGCCAGCACCGGCCCCGGCGCGCGCGGCGGCTCCGTCGCCCCCACGATCGCCCGGCGCCGGAACAGCTCCTCTTTGGGGCCGAGCAGCGGATGGTCGAGACAGCCCTCGCAGGGCAGGATGTCGACGAACCCCAGGTCGATGCGGTCCACGCCGACCGCCCGGGCGATCCCTTCCAGGGCCGAAAGCCCCCGAACTTTGCGGAAGCGGCGGCTCGATTGGCGCTCTTCCTTTAATAACTCGAGCGGCATGCCGCCGGCGGTGCTCCAGTACCGGCGCCGCTCCTCCGGGATCCGGCTGTAGAAGAGCGCTTGGTCCTGCACCCGGATCCCGCGCTTCTGGAAGATCCCCTCGAGCTCCGCCAGGGTGATCGCCGCATCCACGTCGGCACCGCCTTCGGTCAGACAGACACCCGTGTACACGATCGGCGTGTCTGCGCCGTACAGCGCCTTGAGATAGCGGGCCTCCGCCTCGATCGGCGTGGCGACCGGGGCGAGATAGGGAATCAGCTCGGGATACTGGCTCTTGATCGTCTCCACGATGACGGGGCAGGTGCTGCGGATGACCGTGCCGCCCCTGCCCCACTCCTCCTCGGTCCAGAGGTCGAGGTACTCCTTGGCCACTAGCTCGTCACCCAGCACGCCCCGGTGTACGGTGTTGAAGCCGGAGGCGTAGCAGGCGTTGACCACCTGTTCGGGCGTTGCGGGATAGAACCAGGCCGCCGATTCCACGGACAGGATGAGCACGGCCTTGTGGCCGAGCGCGAACTCCAGCGCCCGTGGCGTCACCGACGGCAATGATGGCTTTGTGGGGGCATGCCGGCAGGCAGAGGCCCACACGCATGCAGGCCTCGTCCACAATCCAGACTTTTTCGTCTTCGACCGCTACGGCGTCGGAGGGGCAGACGCGCACACACGCCAAGCACGCGACGCACAACTCCGGGTCGATTCTAAAATCCACTGGAGCTCCGGCCGGGCGCTAGAGACTCTTGGATCGGGGGTGTGAGCGGCTAATCTATCGCGTATTCCTTGAGTTTGCGATAGAGGGTCCGCTCGCCGATGCCGAGTGTCTCGGCGGCCTTGCGGCGATTGCCGTGCGTCTCGCGCAACGCGGCGTCGATCGCGGCGCGCTCGACGTCGGACATCGACATTCCCGGCTTGTAGATCACCGGGCTTGGGGACTCGGGGCTCGGGTCCAGGGGATCGACACTTGCTTCGATCTGTCTACGCCCTTCAGAACCTCCACCAACCTCGATAACCTCCACTCGTTCCGCAGGCTTGTCGTCGATGCGTCGTCTCAAGTCCTCGAGCTGCAACTTGAGCTCCACCAGAGACCGGAAGATGAACTCGAGCTCCTGGCCGGCAACTGTCCTTCCAGTCTCGATTCGGACGGGTAGCCCCCGCGATCCTTCCCGAATATCGGACGGGATATCGCGCGAGCGGATCTCCCCTTCGGGCGCGAGCACCACCATCGACTCGATGAGATTCTTGAGCTGGCGCACGTTGCCCGGCCAGTCGGCGTCAACGATGATCTGCAGCGCATCGGGTGCGATGCCGCGGAAGTTGCGGTCGTGCTGTTTCGCGAATTCCGCGATGAACGTCCGGACCAGCAGCGGGATGTCGCTCCGCCGCTCGCGCAGCGGCGGCAGATACACCGAGAGCACGTTGAGCCGATAGAACAGATCGTCGCGGAACGTCCCCCGCGCGACCGCTTCCTTGAGCGACCTGTTCGACGCGGCGATCACGCGCACATCCACGTTGATCGGCTGCGTGCCGCCGACGCGGAAGAAGCTCTTGTCCTCGAGCACCCGCAGCAGCTTCACCTGCGTCGGCGGCGGCATCTCGCCGACTTCGTCGAGGAAGATCGTGCCGCCGTTCGCCAGCTCGAAGCGTCCCAGGCGCCGCTCGGCGGCGCCGGTGAACGCGCCCTTCTCGTGACCGAACAGCTCGCTCTCGAGCAGCGTCTCGGGCAGCGCCGCGCAGTTCACCGCGATGAAGGCCTTGCCGCGCCGCGGTGAAAGGTCGTGAACCGCCCGCGCCACCAGCTCCTTCCCCGTCCCCGACTCGCCCTCGATCAGCACGGTGGACGTCACCGGCGCCATCTGCTCGATCTTGACCAGCACTTCCTGGATCGCGGCCGATTCGCCGAGGATCCCGGTGCGCTGCTGCAGGCGGCGCCGGTCGACGAGCCGCCGTACCGTGGCGGCGACTTCGCCCGGATCCACGGGTTTGACGAGCCATGCGGTGAGTCCCAGCTCGCGGCCGATCCGGCTCGGATCGTCGTCGGCCGCCTCGACCAGGCCGAGCGTGGAGACGGCATGTTCGCGCGCGGCGGCAAGGAGGCGTTGCGCGGTCGACGCTCGCGACCGCGAACCGACTGGCGGACGTCATCGAGCGACGACACCATCGCCGTGTCGAAGCCGGCCTGCTCCAGGCTTGCATTGACCCGGACGGCTTGCTCCAAGTCATCCGTGGTAATGAGGACTCTGTCAGCCATCGGCGTGCGTGGGGTTCGTGCCTGAGATCAAATCCACGGCGTGATCCAGGAACTGATCGAGCACCGCTAATCCTTCTTTAACCCCGTTCGTAGAGCCCGGCAGATTGACAATGAGCGTCTTGCCGCGTGTCCCGGCCCTGCCCCGCGACAACCAGGCACGCGGAAACCCCGGACCTGAGGCCGCGCGGATCGCCTCGGCGATGCCCTCGGCCTCGCGTTCGAGGATCGCGGCGGTGGCTTCAGGCGTCACATCGCGCTCCGTGAGCCCGGTGCCGCCCGTCGTGAGCACGACATCGACTTCGCCGGAGTCCGACCAGCGCACGAGCTTGCCCGCGATGCGGTCCGTTTCATCCGACACGACACTCCGCACCACGACTTCATAGCCGCGCTCCGACGCCCAATCGAGGATTGCATCGCCCGACGTGTCGGCGCGCTGGCCTACAGCGCCCAGATCCGAAATCGTGAGAATCCCGATCCTCATTTCTTGATGCGGTGCGGCACGAAAGGCATCTTTACGGTTTCCGCTCTCACCCTCTTACCGCGGATATCGATCTCGATCTTCGTTCCGGGCCGAGCCCGAGCGGCGGGCAAGTACGTCGTGCCGATGGCCGCATTCACCGTTGGTGTGACGGTGCCGCTGCGCACGACGTCCACCTGCATCCCGTCGAGAAACACGGCAAAGCCCGGCCGCGCGACAATCTTCGGCTCCGTCACCTTGAAGCCCACGAGCCGGCGCTGGATGCCTTCGAGCTTCTGCTTTTTCAGGACCTCGAGCCCCGTGAACGGCGCGCCCTTATCGAGCTTCACGATGAACGCGAGGCCGGCTTCATAGGGCGTCGTGGTGTCGTCGATGTCGTTGCCGTAGAGCGGTAGTCCGGCTTCGAGCCGCAGCGTGTCGCGCGCGCCCAGTCCCACGGGCTCCGCCCGCCCGGCACCGACGAGGGCGTGCCAGAGCTTCTCGGCGTCGCCGGCGCGGCAGTACAGCTCGAAGCCGTCTTCGCCGGTGTAGCCGGTCCGCGACACGAAGCACTGCACGCCGGCGACTTTGCCCTGGGCGAAGTGATAGTACGGGATCATCGCCACGCCGAGGCTCGTGAGGTGTCCCACGAGGGCTTCGGCTTTCGGCCCCTGCACGGCCAGCAACGCGGTCTCGTCCGAAATGTCGCGCAGCCGGACATTGGCGCCGGCCTTCTGCGCGACGATGTGGTCCCAGTCCTTCTGAATGTTCGACGCATTCACGACCATCATCAGCTTGTCTTCGAAGCGATAGACGAGACAGTCGTCCACGAACGTGCCGTCCTTGGTCAGGATGCCGGAGTACTGCGCCTGTCCCGGCTTCAGCGCGCCGACGTCGTTGCAGGTCACACGCTGCACGAACGCGTTGCGGTCCGAGCCCGTGATTTCGAACTCGCCCATGTGCGACACGTCGAACACGCCGACGTCTTCGCGAACAGCGCGATGCTCGCTATTGATGCCGCTCGGGTAGGTCACCGGCATCTCGAATCCCGCGAACGGCACCATCTTGGCGCCGAGGCTCACGTGCACTGCATGTAGCGGCGTCTGCTTCATGCCATTAGCGTCGCGAGGAGGGCCTTTTGAACATGGAGCCGGTTTTCGGCTTCATCCCACACACGCGACTGTGGTCCGTCGATCACGTCGGCAGCGACTTCTTCACCACGATGGGCAGGCAGGCAATGCAGGAAAATGGCCTTGGAGTCCGCGAGTTTCATGAGATCGGCATCCACGGTGTAGCCCTTGAACGCGTTGCGCCGGGCCTCAGCTTCGCCTTCCTGGCCCATCGAGGCCCAGACGTCGGTATTCACGACGTGCGCCCCCTCCACGGCCTCCTCGGGGACCTCGGTCACCATCACGCAGCCGCTTTGCTTCGCGGCTTCGAACTTCGCGCGATTGGGCTCGAACCCCTCGGGGCACGCGAGCCGCAGCTCGAAGCCCAGCACCTGGGCGGCCTCGAGCCAGGCGTTGGCCATGTTGTTGCCGTCGCCGACCCAGGCGATGCGCTTTCCGTCCCAGCCGCCCAGATGCTCTTTGACGGTGAAGATGTCGGCCAGGACCTGGCACGGGTGGGTCAGGTCGGTGAGGCCGTTGATCACCGGAATCGAGGCGAAGCGCGCCAGCTCCTCGACCTCCGCGTGGTCGTAGGTGCGGATCATGATCCCGTCGACGTAGCGGGAGAGCACGCGGGCGGTATCCGGAATCGGCTCACCGCGGCCGATCTGGATGTCCTTGCTGGAGAGAAACAGCGCCTGGCCGCCCAGCTGGTAGGCGCCCACTTCAAAGGAGACGCGGGTGCGGGTGGAGGACTTGGCGAAGATCATCGCCAGCGTCTTGCCGGCCAGGGGGGTCTCCCGGTACCCCCGCGCCTTCATCCGCTTCGCGAGGTCGAATAGCTGCTCAATCTCCTTGCGGCTGAAGTCGGTGATCTGGAGGAAGTCGCGCTTCGCCATAGGCCGGGCCTCACCCCCTGACCCCCTCTCCCGCTGGGAGAGGGGGAACGTCGGTCAAAATGACAGGCTACGATGACAGGACGGATTTTACCCGGGGGCCCGGGGAAGGACAAGGCTTAGTGAGAGTTCTTTGTTTTGATGACGATGACGCCGTTGGCGCCGCGCACGCCATAGATCGCGATGTCACTCGGATTCTTGAGCGCCGTGATCGACTCGACGTCCCGCGGATTGATCCACGGCAACGCGCCGCCGGGGCTCACCTCGACCTGGGTGCCGTCGACGATGAATAGGGGACCCTCGGACACGTCCCTGAACGAGGTTGGGCCCATCATGCGGACGATGATGCCGCCGCTTGGCCCAGGAGTAACCGACACGCCGGACAGCTTCCCGGCGAGCATCTGAGCGAGCGTCCGCGGCGCCGGATCGCCGGGCGCGACGCCCTGGACCGTCGCGGATGGCGGCGGCGGCAACGCCGCGCTCGGTTGCGCGCTTTGACGGCTATGACTGCATGCGACGCACAGCATTCCAAGAGCGACACCGGCAAGGTGCGACTTTTTCATAGTTCCTCCTCCGCCACGACTACTTGGTGAGCACCACTCTGATTCGCGTGCCGCTGAAGGTGTGATCGCCGGACAGCTTGTTCTCGGTCACCGTCCAAGGCATGTCCCGAACGAACGTGTCGACGGCCGGCATATCGAATGTGATCGTATTGCCGGTGAGTGTCCAATCGCCGATCAAGAGCCGATCGAAATCGCCGCCACCTTCCGCCGCTCCGGGCATGAACACATGCCCCGTGGTGACTCCAAACGGGCCGAGTGAGAGAGTCATGGTCCCGCCCCGTTGCACCCAGTCGATCGTGCCGCTGGTGTCGGTCGTCTCAAACGTCCGGAGGTTGTAGTCGCCGAGGACGTTCTCGGTGGTGGGCTTGAAGGAGTCGGAACAGGCGACGGCGGCGGCAGCGGTAACGGCCAGCAGAATCCGCTTCATGGAGTCCTCCGGTGTGCTCCCCTGCGCAAATCCTACCCGCAAAGCAAAACGGCGTGCCGCCAAGAGCACGCCGCGCGCCAAAAGTCATAATGGTATGGCGCTACAGGATGTACTTGCGCAGGTCCTCGTCCTCGACAATCCGGAGCAGCCGTTCCCGCACCGCCGGCCCGTCGAACACGATGTGCTTGGAGGGATAGTCGGGCAGCTCGAACAGCACGTCCTCGAGCAGCGTCGTCAGCACGGTGTGCAGGCGGCGGGCGCCGATGTTCTCCATGCGCTCGTTCACCTTCGCCGCGATCCGCGCGATTTCCTTCACGCCGTCCGCCGTAAACTCGAGCGTCGCCCCATCGGACGCGCACAGTGCCGCGTACTGCTTGGTCAGTGCATTCTCGGGCTCGGTCATGATGCGGACGAAATCCGCTTCGGTCAGCGACGACAGCTCCACCCGAATCGGGAAGCGGCCCTGCAGCTCGGGAATCAGGTCGCTCGGCTTGGCGATATGAAAGGCACCGGCCGCAATGAACAGGATGTGGTCCGTACGCACGTAGCCGTAGCGCGTCTGCACCGTCGAGCCTTCGACGATCGGCAGCAGGTCGCGCTGCACGCCTTCACGCGAGACATCGGGACCCGTGCTCTGGCCGCGCTGCCCCGTGATCTTGTCGATCTCGTCGATGAAGATGACGCCGTGGTTTTCCACGCGATCGAGCGCCTCGTTCACGACGTCGTCCATGTCCACGAGCTTCTTCAGCTCTTCGTCGATCAGGATGCGGCGCGCCTCGTGCAAGTGCACGGTGCGGCGCTTCTTCTTTTTCGGGATTAGCTCCTGAATCATTTCCCCGAAGTTGATGTCCGGCCCTTCCATCCCCTGGGGCGGCTGCATCATCTCCAGCATCGGGAAGCTCTGCTGCTGCACCTCGATCTCGACGTCGCGCTCCTCGAGCTGCCCGTCCTTCAGCTGCTGGCGCAGCTTCTCGCGCGTGCGGCGCCGCCGCTCATTAGCTTCCGTCTCGGCCTCGGGAAGCTTGGACTCGACGTCGCCTTTGGAGGATACGACGAACAAGGGCCGGGCGGCGCTGGCTCCCTGGTCCCCGCTCCCAGCTGACGGTGTCGAAGCGGCGGCGGAGGGCGGCGCGGGAAGCGGCGGCAACAGCAGATCCAGCAGCCGTTCTTCGGCCCTTTGCTCGGCCGTCGAATAAACATCATCCTCACGCTCGGAACGGACCATGTTGATGGACACGTCCACCAACTCACGGACCATCGACTCCACATCTCGCCCGACGTAACCGACTTCGGTGAACTTCGACGCCTCGACCTTGAGGAACGGCGCGCCCGCGAGCCGTGCCAGCCGGCGCGCGATCTCGGTTTTGCCGACGCCCGTGGGACCGATCATGATGATGTTGTTCGGCATGATCTCGTCCCGGATCTCTTCGGGCGCCTGCGCCCGCCGCCAGCGGTTGCGCACGGCGATGGCGACGGCCTTCTTCGCCGCCTCCTGGCCGACGATGTAACGGTCCAGCTCAGCCACGATCTTCCGCGGCGGCATCTCCTCGAGCCAGGGCATGGCCTCCGCCTCCGGAGGATTTGGAGGCGTGGTGGAGGCGGGTGGAGGCTGTGGAGGGCGCGAGACTGGTGCTTTGGGAGCCATTTATAACTCGAGTACGGTGATGTTCATGTTAGTGTAGACGCAGATCTCGGCCGCGATTTCGAGCGACTTCCGGACGATTTCCGCCGGATCGAGCTTCGTGTCCTTGAGCAACGCGCGCGCGGCTGCCAGGGCGAACGATCCGCCCGACCCGATGGCGAGCACGCCGTCGTCCGGCTCGATCAGCTCGCCCGAGCCGCTTACGACGAAGCCATGCTCCTTATCCGCGACGACGAGCAGTGCTTCCAGGCGGCGCAACACCCGGTCCGAGCGCCAATCCTTCGCCAGCTCGACCGCGGCGCGCGGCAGGTTCGACGGATAGCGCTCGAGCTTCTCCTCGAACTTCTCGAACAGCGTAAAGGCATCCGCCGCCGCGCCTGCAAACCCGGCGAGGATCTTCCCGCCCCGCAGGGTACGCACCTTGTTGGCGTTGGCTTTCATCACAGTCTCACCGACCGTGACCTGGCCGTCGCCGCCAATGGCGACCTTGCCGTCGCGGCGAACGCAGAGAATTGTCGTGCTATGTATGCGCTTCAAGATCCTGGCTCCCGACTCCTGGTTCCTCATGCACGAGGATGCGCCTGATGGTAAACCTTCTTTAGCCGTTCGACCGACGTATGAGTATACACTTGGGTGGTCCCGAGCGACGCATGACCCAGTAATTCCTGCACCGATCTGAGATCGGCGCCGGCGTCGAGCAGGTGCGTCGCGAAAGAATGACGTAACGCATGGACGTGGAGTTCCGTTCCACGCGCGAGGCCGTCAAACAGCCGCTTCATCGCGAGTTGCACGCCGCGAGGCGTAATCCGCTTCCCTCGGAGGTTCACGAACACGGGATGCGATCCTACCCGCACGCTCCCCGCCAGTCGTCGGTCCCGCTGTTGCAGGTATTTCCGCACCGCAGTCGTGGCGTGCGAGCCCACCGGCACGATGCGTTCTTTCTTGCCCTTGCCCCGCAGCTTGACCTGGTCGGAGACGAGATCGACGTCGGGGTCGTTGAGTCCCGCGAGCTCGGAAAGCCGCATCCCCGTCGAGTAAAACAGCTCGAGCATCGCGAGATCGCGCCCCTCACGGAATCCACCGGCCGCCGCGCGCGCCTCCGCGTCGGCAAACAGCAGCTCCACTTCGGCGCGGTCCAAGTAGGTCGGTAACGTCTTCTCCAACTTGGGAGTTCGCGCCGCCCGCGCCGGATTGACCTCGATGCCGCGCGTCGCGTTCAGAAAGCGATAGAACGTGCGCAGCGCCGACAGCGCCCGCGCCACCGAGCGCTTCGCGAGGCCGCGCCGCTGCTCTGCGGCCAGAAACCCGCGCACCGCCAGCCGGTCCACGCCGGCCCAGCTCCACGGTCCGCCGTAGTAATCCTGGCAGAACGCCGCGAAGGCGTCGAGGTCGCGCTCGTACGCTTTGACGGTGTGGGGCGAGTCGTTGCGCTCCTTGGCGAGGAACGTGACGAATTCGGCGATCTCGTTCATGCGGGGATCACAACTCCCAGCTCCTGCGCAAATACACCCATCTCCCTCAGCGCCCGCTCCGCCAACAGTTCCTTCTTCTTGAACTTGTCCCGCACCGGAGGATCGAGCGGCTCCATGAGCCCGAAATTCGCGTTCATCGGCTGGAAGCGGGCCGGCGCCGTCTCGCGCAAGTAGCGGTACAGCGCGCCGAGCATCGTCGTCGCGGGCGGCAGGCGCGGCGCTTCCCCCGCGAGCAGCCGGGCGAGGTTGATGCCGGCCAGCATGCCTGTCGCGGCCGACTCGGTGTACCCCTCGACGCCGGTCAGCTGGCCCGCGAACAGCAGCTGCGGATCATCGAGGGCAGAGAGGTATGGGGTCAGCGCCTGAGGAGCGTTGAGATAGCTGTTGCGATGGATGCTCCCATACCGGAGAAATTCCGCGTTCTCGAGGCCCGGAATAGTCCGGAAGATTCGCTGTTGCGCCCCGGTCTTGAGCCGCGTCTGAAAACCAACCAGGTTCCACATCTGCGCGGCTCGATCTTCCTGCCTCAATTGCACCACCGCGTATGGCTGACCACGGGCGCCAGCCCGGGAATCAACCAATCCAATTGGCTTCATGGGCCCAAACCTGAGGGTCTCGGGTCCCCGCTGTGCCATTTCTTCGACCGGAAGACAGCCCTCGAAGTACGGCACCTTGTCGAACTCGTGGCCGGGCACGTACTGCTCTCCGGCGATGAGTGCCGCGACGAACGCCTCGTACTCTTCCTTCGTAAACGGGGCGTTCCAGTAATCGTCGCCTCCGCCCTTGCCGTAGCGCGAGGCCTTGAAGAGGCGGCTGTAATCGAGCGAGTCGGCGGCGACGATGGGCGCGATGGCATCGTAGAACGCGAGCGACTGCACGCCGAGGCGAGTCGCGATCGCACCCGCCAAGGCGTCAGACGTCAGCGGGCCCGTCGCGACGATGCCGGGGGACGGCAACTCGGTGACTTCCCCGCGGACGAGCGTGATGTTCGGATGGCCCAGCACACGCTCCTGCACGCCGGCCGCGAACGCAATACGATCGACCGCGAGGGCGCTCCCGCCGGGGATCCGCGCCTCGTCCGCAGCCCGCAGCACGATGCTGCCCCCCCCCAGCTGGCGCATCTCGGCTTTGAGCAGACCGTGCGCGTGCGTGGGTTCAATCGATTTGAACGTGTTGCTGCAGACAAGCTCGGCGAGGCGGTCGGTCTGATGGGCCGGCGTCATCCGGGCGGGGCGCATCTCGTGCAGCGTCACACGGACGCCACGCTCAGCCAACGCCCAGGCGGCTTCGCAACCCGCCAGCCCGCCGCCAACTACAGGTATGGGCGCAGCATGTTGCGCCCCTACGACGCCACTTCCTCGGCTTCGGGGGCGGATTCCTCGACTATCATCTGATGCCCGCACTTCAGGCACTTGCGTGTCGTCTCTCCCGTCGTCTTCGACTTGATCTCTTCCATCCCCACGAAGCTGCAGTTCGGACAGGGGACGAGGACCGGCTTATTCCAGGTCGAATAATCGCAATCCGGATACCGCAGGCAACCGTAGAACGTGCGGCCGCGCTTGGTGCGGCGTTCGGCGAGGTCGCCCACGTCGCATTTCGGGCACTTGATCCCTAGCGGGACCGGCTGCGTGTACTTGCACTTGGGGTACGTCGTGCACGCCAGAAACTCGCCGAAGCGTCCCGTCTTGATGACCATCGGCGCCCCGCACTCTTTGCAGATCTCGTCGGACGGCCGATCGGGGACCTTGTCTTTCTTGATCGACCGCGAGTAGTCGCACTCCTTCGATGCGTAGCGCGCACACGCGATGTATGGCCCGAAGCGGCCGCTCTTCACCTCGAGTGGCGCGCCGCACTTGGGGCACTTCTCGGTATCGAGTCCCGACAAATCGTGCACCTCGTGGATGATCTTGTTGATGTCCACCGCTTCCAGCGCACGGTTGAACGGGACCCAGAACTCGCCGAGGACGGCATGCCAGTCGAGGTCGCCCTCTTCGACCTTGTCCAGCTCGTTCTCCATGTTCGCCGTGAACCCGACCTCGAAGACCTCCGGGAACGACCGCTTCAGGACCTTCCACACGGTCTCGCCTTGCGGCGTGGGCTGAAAGCGCCGGTCTTTGGCGGTCGCATACCAGCGCGTGCGGAGCGTGGAGATGATGGCCGCATAGGTGGACGGTCGCCCGATCCCCAGCCGCTCCAGCTCCTTCACCAGGCTCGCTTCGCTGTAGCGCGGCGGCGGCTCCGTAAAGTGCTGGCTGGGCACGACTTGCTTGAGCGTCGCCCGGTCGCCCTCGGCGAGCTTCGGAATCGGCGCAAGGCTGTCGAGCGTCTTGGCGTCCTCGGCCTCGTGTGCCTCGCTGTAGAGCGCGTGGTAGCCGTCGAACAGGACGCGCGACCCGGTCGCGCGGAACAGGAACCGTCCGTTGGCCAGCTCGAAGTCAACCTTGGTCGCTTCGTAGACGGCCGGGGTCATCTGGGAGGCGAGGAAGCGCCGCCAAATCAGCTGGTAGAGCTTAAAGAGGTCGCGTTCCAGATATTTCTTCAGGTCGTCGGGCTTGAGACCGACTTCCGTCGGCCGAATCGCCTCATGCGCGTCCTGCACCTTTGAGCCCCGCCCGCCTTTGTGCACGTTGGGCTCGTCGGGCAGATAGCGCTTGTCGAACTGGGCGTTGATGTACTCGCGGGCCTGCTTGATCGCCGCATCCGAGACGCGCACGGAGTCGGTGCGCATGTAGGTGATGAGGCCGACCGATCCCTGCTCACCCAGCTCGACGCCCTCGTACAGCTTCTGCGCGGCGCGCATCGTGCGGCCGGCGGAGAAGCCGAGCTGCTTGGCGGCTTCCTGCTGCATCGTGCTGGTCGTGAAAGGCGCCGGCGCCTTGCGGCGGCGCTCGCCGGTGGAAACCGACGTCACGACAAACGGCAGCTTCTCGACTTCGGCGACGATGGCGCGCGCTGCGGCTTCGGTTTTGATCTCCGGCTTGTGCCCCTCGAGCTTCTGGAGGCGCGCCTGGAACGCCTGGCCGTCCTTCTCCAGGTCGGCGGCAACGGTCCAGTACTCCTGCGGGACGAACTTCCGGATTCCTTCCTCGCGCTCGATGATCAGCCGCAGCGCGACGGTTTGCACCCGACCCGCCGACAGGCCGGTCTTGATGCTCTTCCACAGCACCGGCGAGGCCTTGTAGCCGACCAGGCGGTCGAGGACTCGCCGCGCCTGCTGCGCGTCGACTTTGCGCTGATCGATGTCGAGCGGGTTGGCGAGCGCTTCCGCGACCGCGTCCTTCGTGATCTCGTGGAACAGCACCCGCTGGACATTTCCATTTCCATTTAACTGGGAGGCCACATGCCAGGCTATCGCTTCACCTTCTCTATCAGGATCCGTCGCAAGTAGCACGCGATCGGCAGCCTTGGCCGCCTTCTTGATCTCGGCGAGCGTCTTCGCCTTTTCCTTAATAGTGACGTACTTCGGCGCGAAGTTGTTCTCGACGTCCACGCCAAGCTCGCGCTTGGGCAGATCGCGCAAATGCCCGATCGTCGCCTTGACGGTGTAGCCGCGACCGAGGTACTTGCCGATCGTTTTGGCCTTGGTCGGGGACTCGACAATGACGAGTGCGCCGCCCTTTGCAGGAGCGGCGTCGGTTTCTTCGGTATCCGCCGTCGGGAGAGCTTCGGCCGCGACTTTTTTCTTTCGCGGCGCTCTCGGCTTTTTTGGTTTCACTTCTTCTTCGTTATCAGGCACCTATCAACCTCAGTTCAACCTGTAGAGGGTTCGCATCTTTACCATCCGGCACCCGTCTGCGCAAGCTTTACGATCTCGGCGGCGACATTCTCGGCACTTTTAGCTTCAGTCAGCACCGTGGCGTCGGCTTTGGCGTAGAACGGATCGCGGGCGGTGTATAGCTCACGCATGCGCGCCAAGGGATCGTCACCCATTAAAACGGCCCGGGTTCCCGACGGCTCGGCGCGACCGGCTGCCACTTCGGCGCGCGCCTTCAGATAAACGAGATAGCCGCGTGATTTTGCGTTTTCCAGCGCACCCGGTTGCGCGGCCCATCCACCGCCCGGCGCAATCACCCCGGGCTCGTTCGCGAGCGCGGCCTCCACTTCCTTGCGCTCCATCTCCCGAAACACCGGCTCGCCCTTCTCGGCGAAGATCATGGAGATCGGTTTGCCTTCTTTACGAATCAGGATTGTGTCGATGTCGACGAATGCCGCATGCAGTTTGTCCGCGACCATCCGCCCCACCGTGCTTTTGCCGGCGCCCGGCAGTCCGATGAGCACGATGTGCCGTTTCACGACGCCGCTCCTTTGGGAATGCGCGCGCGCACCTGTGCGAGATAGCCGTCCACATTGCGCTTCAGCTCGCTCAGCGCGTCGCCGCCGAATTTCTCGAGCAACGCCTCCGTCAAGACGATCGCCAACATTGCCTCAGCGATCACTCCCATCGCGGGGACGGCCGTCACATCGGAGCGCTCCGACTGTGCTTGCGCGGGGCCGCCGGTCTTGAGGTCCACCGTCTTGAGCGGCGACATCAGCGTGGAGATCGGCTTCATCGCGACGCGCACGACGAGCGGCTCGCCTGTCGTCATCCCGCCTTCGGTGCCGCCCGCGCGGTTCGTCGCGCGCGCAAAGCCGGGCATGATTTCGTCGTGTACTTCCGAGCCTTTGCGGCGGGCCGCCTCGAAACCGAGTCCCAGCTCGACACCCTTCACGGCCGGGATCGACATCAGGGCCTGCGCCAGCCGGCCGTCGAGCTTCCGGTCCCAGGAGACGTGCGAACCGAGCCCCACGGGCACGCCCAGCGCGATCACTTCGACGATACCGCCCAGGGTGTCGCCGGCCGCCTTGGCGGCGTCGATGCGCTTGATGATTTCGGTCTCGGCCTCTTTATCCAGGCACCGAACTGGGCTCTGGTCCGCGATTTCGTTGACGGGATGCGGGATGGGTGATGCGGGATGCGCAACCACACCGCCCAATTCCGCGACGTGGGAACCGATTTCGATGTTGAACTCGCGGAGCAGTTTCTTGCACACAGCCCCACAGGCGACCCGAGCCACGGTCTCGCGGGCGCTGGCGCGCTCCAGAATGTCGCGGGCATCCAGGCGGTCGTACTTGAGGGAGCCGGCGAGATCGGCGTGCCCAGGCCGCGGCCGGGTGACCTGACGCCGGCGACCCTGGGGGTCGGGCGTCGGGTCGGCTTCCGGAGCCATGACGTCCTGCCAGTGCTCCCAGTCGCGGTTCCAGATGAGCATGGCGATTGGCGAGCCCAGCGTTTCGCCGGCGCGCACGCCGGCCAGCCATTCGATGCGGTCAGACTCGATCTTCATGCGGGCGCCGCGGCCGTAGCCGCCCATGCGGCGCTTCAGCTCGACGTCCACGTCGGCGGCAGACACGGGGAGGCCGGCGGGAATGCCTTCGAGAATTCCCACCAGGCCGCGGCCGTGCGATTCGCCCGCCGTCGTAAACCGGAAAGTCATGCTCCCCCTCTGTTACGGGCGCAGCATGCTACGCCCCTGCAGTCTCCTATATAACAGCCGAGCCCGACCTCGGTCGGGCTCGCCCCTACAGGTGCCGGACGCCGGTAGGCGTCAGCGCGGTGGCACTGGCAGCGGGTTCGTAATCGGCGGCAACTGCAGGACCAGGAGCCCGGTCGCCGTGACTCCAAACAGCAGCTGGTTCCCGCCTACGTCACGCGCGACCCGCAGCGGCCCGATGATCGGATCGCGGACGGGGATCGACCCGAGGAAATCGCCGAAATACGTGTCGAACACGTCGATGTTGCCGTTCGGGTTCGCCGAGAATATCAGACGCTGGTTCTTGTCGGTGCCGCCGCCGCAGTATGTGCTGCCTGGCGGACACTGTCCGGTCGGCGCGAAGTCGTGGAAATAATTCATGTCCATGCCGGGCGTGAACGGGGACGTCCCCGGCGGCGCGGCCGACGTCACCTTGCGCCGCAGATCCTGGTCCAGATAGTAGATCGAGTCGGCGCGCACGGCGTTCGTCAGCCCGTTGAAGTTCGTCGCGATACCGAGGACCGAGACGCCCGTGTTGCTGATGAAATCCGACACGTGGATGCCTGGGGACATGCCCAGGTCCACGTCGTTTTCCCCCGAGTCCCGTACCACTGCGCCGGTGGGGCAGCCTTGCGCCGTCGCCGGACCGTGGCTCAACGGGAAGCGGGAGTCGTACGACATGACGCGCGCGAACGCCGCCGCGGTGTTGCCGCCCTCACCGAAGAAGGCGTGGACGAAGTTTCCTGAGTTGCGCGCGAAGGTTTTATTGCCGAGGCCCATGGTCGCGATGTCGACCGTGACGCCGGCGCACGCCGACAAGACCACCTTGTTGAA
>WNGI01001920.1_pt1 | contig 17729 bp, 9 predicted proteins | sample 5400621 | NCBI WGS metagenome assembly WNGI01 (sample SAMN13153374, study PRJNA577476) | soil metagenome | isolation source: 20 cm soil or saprolite under Garry oak tree replicate 1 | place: USA:California | collected 2016-06-15 | reverse complement strand
GGACGCCCGGCAGATCCTTCACGCGGCCGCCGCGAATCATCACGATCGAGTGCTCCTGGAGGTTGTGCCCTTCACCGGGGATGTATGCCGTCACTTCGAACCCATTCGTCAACCGGACACGCGCCACTTTCCGCAGAGCCGAATTCGGCTTCTTCGGCGTGGTGGTGTAGACACGCGTGCACACCCCGCGCTTTTGCGGGTTGCCACGCAGGTGCGGCGCCTTTTCTTTCTTCTCCACGTCGCGGCGGCCGTGCCGGACGAGCTGGTTGATGGTCGGCAAATACCCTCGCAATAATCTCGAAAAAAGGTGCTCCGGAGCCCGCGAAACTAAACGTATTGTTTGAGTTAGGTCAACCCCCGGCTTACCCCGCCCTTCCTTCTTGAGGTGACCTGCCCCTGGTAGTAGGATAGGAAGAATCATGGCCGGTCGCGCCGCCCTACGACTCATCCTTTACACGGCTGCCAGCCTGTCTTTGGCTGCGCCCTACCCCCTCCGTGCGCAGAGCAGTGACCGGCCGGGAACGGTGCGCGGCGTCGTTTTCGATTCGCTGATTACCTCGAGGCTGCTCGAAGGCGCCGAGGTCTGGATCGAAAGCACGAACCGCATGGCGCGCAGTGATGGCGCCGGCAACTTCGTGCTGAGCGCCGTACCGCCCGGCCGTTATCTCCTCACGCTCTATCATCCGATTCTCGACTCGGCGGGCCTGTCCGTGCCGCCCGTGATGGTCGACGTCACCTCCGACAACACCACGGACGTCACGCTTGCGACGCCGAGTCCGGCGCAGGCGCATCATCTGTTGTGTCGCTCGGATCCGATACAGCGGGTCGGCGCGATCCTCGCCGTCATCCGTAACGCGTCCGATGACAAGCCGCTGGGCTCCGTGACGATCTCCGCGCACTGGACGACGTACGACATCGGCGAATCGAGCGTACGCGCGACGCCCCGCTCGATCGAAGCGCACTCCGATCCGGCCGGCCATGTGTTGCTCTGCGGGGTGCCGACTGACGTTGCACTGGTCCTTCGGGGCCGCGCCGAGGCCGGCTCAACCGGGATGCTCGTGCTCGACCTCGCGGGTCGTCCGTTCGCGCGTGCGGATCTGCATCTCACGGTCAGCTCCGCGACGGGAACGGTGCGCGGCGTGGTGCGCAATCGCCACGGCTCGCTCGTCCCCGGCGCAACCGTCGCGGCGGTGGGAATGGACTCGACGGCACAAGCGGACGCCTTCGGGCGATTCTCGCTGACCGGAATGATCGCCGGCTCCGGGATCGTCGAAGCGCGCGCCGTCGGCTACATGCCGGGACACAGTCAGACGACGGTGCGCCCCGATTCGGTGCAGGATGTGGACATCGTGCTCGGCGACTCGGCCACGGTCCTCGATCCCGTAACGGTCGTCGGCGAATACACGCCGTATCTGGCGCGCATCGGGTTCGAGAGCCGCCGCAAGACGAGCCAGGGACACTTCCTGGACACGGCCGATGTCAAGCGCAGCGGCGCGATACGGTTCGAAGACATCTTCCGGATGGTGCCGGGCGCCAGGATTCGGCCGGTCGGGATGGGGTACGTCGTGGAGCTACAGCGGGATCCATCCAACTCAAGCACCTGTCCTCCGGCCTATTTCGTGGACGGCGTCTACTTCCCGTTGCCGCCGCTGCAGACGGCCACGGTACCGATCATACCCTCGGAGATTCTTGCCATCGAGGTTTATTCCAACCTGTCGAGCGCGCCCGCGCAGTATCAGCGCAGAGAGGGGGTTTGTGGTGTGATCCTGGTGTGGACCAAGCGTGGAGTGCCCAAGAATCGGGTGTCCCATTGAAGAACAACTGTGGTTGTGGGCTGCCCCAAGGGCCTCCATATTTTGCGGCCTGATGGATTCCAAGTTGCTCTTTCCATCCACGAAAGGCAGGGAACGCATGCGTAGGACAGCAATGTTCGCATCAGCGTTACTGGCACTCGGCCTGTTGCCTGCAGCAGCCGGCGCTCAGGTGCAGGGGCGCCAGGTATCGGGACGAGTCACCCGCACACTCGGTGACGTGCCGGTTGTCGGCGCCACCGTAGTCGAGGTTGGGGGGCCAGGGGTCGCGCAGACCGGGAACGACGGCACGTTCCGGATCGTTGTCGGCACCGGTGACGCTAAGCTCCTCGTTCGCGCGATCGGGTTCCAGCGGAAGCAGATCAACGTCCCCGCGAGCGAATCCAACGTCGTCGTAGCGCTCGACGAGGACCCATTCAAGCTCGACGCGGTGGTCGTGACTGGCCAGGCGACGACAATCGAGAAGCGCAACGCGCCGACGACGACGACCACGATCGACTCGAAGGATCTCAATAACGCACCTTCGAATTCGCTCGAGCAGGCGCTCCAGGGCAAGGTCCCCGGCGCGATGATCGCGTTGAACAGCGGTGCCCCCGGCGGCGGCGCGCAGATCCAGATCCGCGGCGTCACGTCGATTCTCGGCGCGGGCCAGCCGCTCTTCGTCATCGACGGCGTCATCATCTCCAACGACGCGATCTCCGACGGCGCTAATTCCGTGACGGCCGCCGGCGCGCGCGGCACCGGAGCGGGCATCGGCAGCAACCAGGATGCCCTGGTAAACCGCGTGGCCGACATCAATCCGCAGGAAGTCGAATCCATCGAAGTGCTCAAGTCCGCTGCGGCGACGGCGATGTACGGCTCGCGCGCGACGAACGGCGTCGTCGTGATCAAGACGAAGCGCGGCTCGGCGGGGGGCGGGGGTAATTTTACGCTCAGCTCGCGTATCGGCCGCAGCGTGGCCTACCGCCTGCTCGGCACACGTGAGTTCACGACTGTGGACCAGGTCCGGTTCCTGCCCTACGGCAACGGTTACGGCAAGGCGGATAGCACGCTGCTCGCGGGCCTGTATCCGAGCGGCACGATTCCGTTCACGCACGATTATCAGAAGGAGTTGTACAACAACGGGGCGCCGTCGTACGAAGTCACGGGCAGCTATGGCGGCGGCACGAACAGCACGCAGTACTACGTGAACATGACCAGCCGGAACGAGGAGGGCACCGCGCCCAACACCAACGCGCGGCTCTTCGCGGCCCGGACCAACATCGATCAGTCGTGGCTCGACGGGAAGGTCAAGCTGGGAATCGGGTTCAACGTGACCCGCAACAGCTCGAATCGCGGCCTGTCGAACAACGACAATACGTGCACGTCGCCGATCTATTGCTTCGCCTATACTCCTGGCGTGATCAACCTCGACTCGCTGGATGGGACCGGCACGTACATCCGGAATCCGTTCAACGGTGGCGGCTCGACCGTCTCGAATCCGTTCGAGACATTCCAGTACCTCCGTCTCAACGAGCTGACGTTCCGCCAGATCGGGAACATCAACGGGTCGTGGTCGGCGCTGAACAAGGACCAACACCAGGTGTCCGTGAACGTGACGGGCGGGTTCGACCGGGCGCAGATCTCCGGTGACCTCTACTCGCCGTCGTTCATGCAATACGAGTCACCGACCGCCTCCGACGGTTTCTCGGGCCGCGCGGCCCGCACCGAGGGCAACATCTTCAACTACAACCTCCAGTTCGCCGGGAACTGGGTATTCACGCCGACCCCGGACGTCTCGCTCACCACGACCGCCGGATACGACTGGGAGACGCAGTACAACCGCGTCATCCGGACGCGCGCCCGCGGCTTGTTGCCCGGCGTCGAAACCAGCAACGGTGGGACGGTATTCGACGGAGCCGACAACGTGATCGGCGACTTCCACGACGACGCGTTGTTCGCCACCGAGCAATTCATCGGGCTGGGACAGAAGTTGACGGTCGTCGCTGGAGTCCGGGCGGATCGCTCCAGCGCGAACGGCGACCGCAACACGCGTTATGTCTATCCCCGCGCCGCCGGGTCATACCGGTTCACCAACCTCGGCAACACGATCAACGAGGTGAAGATCCGCGGCGGCTGGGCCAAGACGGGCAACCGGCCGCGCTACGGCGATCGCGACCTGGTCTTGAACGCTGGTACCGTGATCGGCGGCCAGGCCAGCCTGGTATTCCCGGGCGCGATCGCGAACCCGAACATCACGCCCGAAACGCAGACCGAGCTCGAAGCCGGAACCGACATCCAGCTCTTGAATAACCGGATGCAGTTCGAGGGCACCTGGTACAACCGCCGGTTCACCGACCTGCTGCTCCAGCCGGCCACGGTTCCGTCGGGCGGCGTGGCGAGCGTCATCATCAACGGCGGCGAGCTGCGCAACCGTGGTCTCGAGCTGGCGTTGACCGCGTTCCCGGTGCAGCAGCGCGACATGGATTTCAGCATTCGCGCCACGTTCGCGAAGAACACGCAGGACATCCAGAATCTGCCGGCGACGGTGCCGCGCTTCCCGGCGCCCGGGTCGTTCGGCGCCGCCTTCGGGCGGAACTTCATCAGCCCGGGCGGACGGACGACGTGGATCTGGGGGAACGTGCCGCTCGATGCGAACAACAAGCCGCTCCCGATCGGCACCTTCGTCACGGACCCGGGCTCCATCGCGCGGGTCGCGGATACGGTCGCTGGTGACTTCAACCCCGACTTCGTGATGGGTTTTTCGCCGTCGTTCCGATGGAAGAAGCTGACAATTGCGGCGACGCTCGACTGGCAGCAGGGCGGCCAGGTCGCCGACATGACGCGGACGCTGTGGGACGAAGGTGGCACATCCCGTGACTACGACCATGCGATCACGGCCAAGAACATGGGGGCCGGGTGGACGGCGAGCGGTGTTCCCGCGACCTACACGATCGTCCTGGGAAAAGACACGGTCGACCTGCCCTACACGCAGGGTTCCTATCGATACAATGCCTGGGCCGGCGGCGGTGACGTGCGCGCGTACATCGAAAGCGCGACGAACGTCACCTTGCGTGATCTCTCGCTCTCCTACGACGCGCCGGCGGACTGGACGTCGCGGTTGGGCGCGCGGTCCATGCGGATCACGTTCCAGGCCCGCAACCTGTTCAAGCTGACGGATTACTGGAGCTTCGATCCGCAGTTCAACAACTTCGGGGCGACGAACCTCAACCGGTTCATCGACCTCGCGCCGTTCCCCTCGAACCGTCAGTTCTATCTGGCGGTGGATGTGGGGTGGTAACCATGAAACCCTTCGAGAGGATGTCGACCATGCGTCGGACACTCGCGAGCCTCGCGATACTCGGCACGATCGCGGCGGCTGGCTGCAGTCTCGATTTGACGAACCCGAACAACCCCACCGCGGCCGGGGCGCTCGAAAACCCCCGGGTCGGCACCAGGCGAATGGTCGTCGGCGTCGTCGCAACCTATCGTGACCAGCGGGCGGTACAGATTCGCGCGCTGGGGAGCTACGGCCGTGAGTCGTACTTCATGTTCATCACGGACGGTCGCTTCATCACGGGGCCGTATCGTGACTGGAAGGTCAATAACTCGTTCGAGGCCGGCGCGCAGTGGGCCGGCCGGTACGGCAACTATCGCAACGCGTACGAGGCGATCAAGGTCATCACCAACGTCACGACGACGACCACGCCAGGTCTGCCGACGGCGCTGCTCGCCGAGGAGAAGTCCGGTGCGCTGGGTGTGCTGAAGACATTCATTGCACTGGAGATGTTGCACGTCATCGAGGCGCGCGGCCCCATCGGAGCGGTCGTCGACATGGTGGACGACATCAACGCCGTGAATCCGATCGTCAGTGAAGATTCGGTCTATAAGTGGATCTCGGCCAAGCTGGACGAGGCCAACGCGGACCTGACGGCTGCCGGAACCACGCCTTTCTATTTCGCGCTCCCGGGGTTCTCTGGTTTCGGGCCGACAGCGAATACGCCGGCCGGGTTTGCGCAGTTCAACCGGGCGATCAAGGCGCGCGCCGAAGTCGAGCACGCGACGGCCGGTTGCGGCGCGCCGTGCTATACCACCGCGTTGACCGCGCTGACGGGAAGCTGGATCGCCAATCTGACGGCCGCAAACCGCGACAGCGGCGTGTATTCGGTTTACTCGACTGCGGCGGGCGATGCGTTGAACACGGTATCGTTCACAGGAACGAGCGATCTCTACACCCATCCCGGCATCGATTCGATCAAGAGCACTGGCGGCGCCAGCGTCGCCCTTGACGACCGGTTCCGTCGCAAGACGACCACGACCGGGGTGGACCCACGGACGGAAGTCGGCGTGACGTCGGGGCGTCGGCCGAACTTGTACCCGACGAACGTCAGCCCTATTCCGATCATTCGCAATGAGGAGCTCGTCCTGCTGCGCGCCGAAGCGGAGTGGTTCACCGGGGCAACCGCCGCGGCAACGACGGACCTGGCCGCGGTGCGGACGAACTCGGGCAGCACCAACGGTGGCACGTCAGTCGTGGCATTTGCGGCTCCGGCCACCGCCGCCGAGTTCACATCCGAGCTGCTGCTGCAACGCACGCTGTCGCTGTTGGAGGAAGCGCATCGCTGGGTCGATTATCGGCGCTTCAACCGGCTCGCGGACCTGGGCACGTTGCCGCAGGACGTCTCGTCGGGGTTCACGGTGGCAACGGTCAATGTGCTGCCGAACCAGGAGTGCGATGCACGCTCGCGCATTGGCGCACCCGCTCCGATGAGCTGTCCGGGCGGCGCCGCGGTTCCGTAACAGACCGTCCGTATTTGGAAACAGCAGCGCCCGGGAGCAATCCCGGGCGCTGTTTGCTTCGTACTCCGCCCTCAGAACCGGATTGCCAGCCCAAGACCGAGTGCCGGACCGCGAGGAGTTCTCGTAATCCCGATCTGTAAACCGTCGTGCGGGACCGGATCCCAGCGGTCCCGATGACCCGCCGCGCCAATGAGGGCTCCGGAAACCATGCCGAAGAAGCCGCCGAGGAACACCGCTGGCGGGATGACCTCGGGACCGCCACACAGGAAGCCCTCGCTGACACTACACTGGTCAGCGACTCCCGCGGCAAGCCCCAGCAGCCCACCGACGATCGCGCCGATCTTCGCGCCGTGACCGGCACCCGAGTGCCGGCCACCGAACACCGCAAGCTGCCTGATCTCCGTGACGGGAACTGCGATCGTATCCGGCGCGTCCGGTAGCTGAAGCAGCAGCTGACTGGAGTCGGCCTTCAGCAACGTGCCGAAGTACTCCTCGTTCGCCCGCACGCGCACGCGGTCCCCCGCCCGCAGGGGGGCGGGGGGAGGCACGGCTTGCGCGGTCGCAGACGCGAGCGGCAGTAACCACGACATGATGACGATCAGCGCTGGCTTGAAGCTCACGGGGGCCTCCTGGCCGGGTGGTTGGCACCAACCTTCCAGCCGAGCGACAAGAGAGCGTCAAGCAATCACCGAGTGCACTCCCGGGGGCACGGGCCGGTCGGGCTGCTGGGCCTTCGCCGCCATGCGCCACGACACGCGACTGAGATCGGGCTGACCGTCGTGCATGGCGTTCACGATGGTCTCCAGATGCAGGCGGGCCGCGGTCTCGCTTTGGGCGCACACGAGGACCGAGCGCCCGCCCAACGCGAGCGGCCCGTTGGGAATCGTCGCGACCCACGCCCGGCACTCGAGTCGCTCCTCCGCCAGCCCGTTGAGGCGGCCCAGGATTTCGTGAAACAGGCTGTTGAGCGTGTGCCCCTTCGTGAACTTGGCCCCTTCGAACCGGAGCGCGGAGAGAAGATGCCCTTTGGCAACCGTCCGCTCGCCACGCTGCCACGCCACGATCGACAGTCCGATGTTTGCCTCCGGCGTAAACCGCGCTTCGGCAGCCTTCGCGAAGAAGGCCGCGGCCGGCTCGGTGAGCCGCGCCACGGTGAATGCCTGACCGAGGCCAACCAGGTACGCGCCGTCGCTGTCGAGCGTCTGCACGACCTCGGACCACGCCATCGCCTTTCCCTGGTCGCGCTGCATCAGCAGGAGGCGCACCATCAGGAACGCGCCGTTGATGTCGGTGCGCATCTGGTCGTGCAGCGGCTCGAGACGCGCCGCGGCATCCGCTGTGCGGCCGCTGAGCAGGAGCAGCTGCGCGAGGAGATAGACCCCCGCCTTGTTTGCCGGGTCGAGCGCGACGCCGCGCTCCGCATGGGCGACGGCGCTTTGCAACTTGCCGCGGTTCATCTGCGCGAGCGCCAGCAGCAAGGCATAGGTGGCAACGCCGGGGCTGAGATCGTGCAGCTGCTGCAGCAATCCTTCGCAGGTCCAGTCGCTGATCAGGCTCAGCGCCCAGGCAGTGCCCCATTTCAGCGACGGCGTATGGAGCCCAAGCTTGTGGCGGACATACCTCAGGCGGTTCTGCATCTGTGCGACATTGCCCAAACCCGCTGCGGCAATCGCGTACCCGAGGCCGGCTTCCACCGATTTTTTGTCGAGCTCGAGCGCGAGCCGTGCCGCGACGTGGGCACGCAGATAGTCGCGCTGCTCGAGCGCCGCGTAGCTGGTGCCGACCAGCATGGCCCCGCGCGCGCGATCGTTCGCCTCGCGCGCCGCCGCCGCGCGCAGCTCCGTGACGATCGCCTGTTCCGCCGCGGACAGCTGTTCCGGTGTTTCGGGTGGACGCGGATTCAGCAACGTGCCGAAGGCGGGAACCGGGAGCGGCCGGCGATCCTGGTAGCGCACCCGAAACAGCCCCACGCCGCCCACCAGCAGTGCCGTCGAGACGATCGTCTCGTCCCACGGGAACGCGTCGACGATCGCGGCGATGGCGACGCCGACTCCGATCAGCACGAGCACCACGCCGAGTCCTCGCACGACGCCGATCTGTCCCCTGCGGCAGAACTTCCGCGTGTCGCGCGCCAGCCGTTTGGTGTCCTTCGCTTCCTGGAGGGTGACGACGCGTTGAATCTCCGCGATCAAGCGAGCGGCGACCGCATCCGGGTCGGCGAGTAGCGCGACACCCGGCCGCGCGTCCCGCAGCGGCGCCTCGTCGGCCGGCAGGGCCGCCAGTCGATCACGCAGGTTCGGATGCGTCGAGTAATGATCCACGGCGTGAGGCAATGGCAGATTACTCCTGCCTGCCTCCCGGCCGGACGACGACAGCTCGCCCACGAGCCAGGTCGTGAACGCACCGCCCGCCTGGAGGCGCGCCAGCCGCTCGTTCCAGGGCAGCGCGTGGACGCGGTCGTCCAGATCTTCCAGACGCGTCAACGCCGCTCTCATGGCGGCCGCGCCGCACAGCGCGACGCCGCCCGAGTCCGCCTCGAACTCGTTCTGTCGGGAGTAGGTGGCGACGAGGCGCGCGGCGCGCCGGGTGAGGCGGTCGAACACCTTGAAGGTCGTGTCCGCCAGATCAGACCACGCATTGGCCTGGCGGTACCCCTCGGCGCAGACTGCCAGCTGGTTGGTCACCTGGCTCAGCCGCGCCAGGCCTTTCTTCAGCCAGCGGCTGAAGCCGCGCTGCACCAGCCGTGCGTGCGTGAGCTCATGCGCGAGCACCGCCTCGACCTCGCTCACCGTGAGGCCGGCCAGCAGGTCGAAGCCGATGCCGAGGGTCGTGCGGCCGCCGCCGCGCCGGTATCCGTGTAGCAGGACCCAGGCGTTGGCATGCATCTCGATGGCGATCGATTGTGGCGGGACGAGCGCCGCCCGCTGCGCGAGGGTGCGCGAGATCGCGAACAGGCCCGGCGCATCCTGCGGCGAGAGCACCAGGCGATAGGTCGGCCCGGACGACAGCCACAGCTTGCCGCCCAGAATGCCGATCAGCCGCAGCGGCACCTGCACCAGCCGGCCGACGTAGTTGGCCAAGCCGAAGCGCGCCGCGGCGACGAGGACCAGCAGGAGAATCAGGGCGCACGCGCCGAGCCCGGCGATAAACAGAATCGCGGTGAGATAGAACAGGAGGATAGTGACGGCGGCGTTGACGACGAGACCGGCTTGCGCCGCGCGGCCGAGGGGCTTCTCCATACATAGTCATAACGCAAAACGGCGCCGGGGGTCACCGCCTCGACCGGCGGCGTCGGTGGCGTGAAGCCCTCCGGCGGCTCGATCTCGATGTCGTGATACCGGTAAATCCCGGTACCAGCCGGAATCAGATGCCCGATGATGATGTTCTCCTTTAACCCGAGCAGATCGTCCTTGGCCCCGCGGATCGCCGCGTCGGTCAGCACGCGGGTCGTCTCCTGGAACGACGCCGCCGAAATGAACGACTGCGTCGTCAAGCTCGCCTTCGTGATGCCGAGGAGCAGCGCCGGGGATCGGCTGCGGGCGCTGGTGTCGCACCTGCGCAACACTGCTTTTCCTCGGCGCACTTCGACAGAATTCCGATGCGCCAGATGTCGATGCGGGAGCCGTCCCCCATCCCCTCCTCCGCCGACCCGTCCTGCAGCTGGGAATCGGCGTTCGAGACATTTTATGTCGATCTCTGCGAATACGTGCTCCGGCTCGTCGGTTCGGCCGAGGTCGCGGAGGACATCGTCCAGGATCTGTTTCTGTATCTCTGGGATACGCGCAGGCCGCGCGACGATGTCCGCCTCACGGGGCCGTACTTGTACGTGGCGGCGCGCCATCGGGCACTCAAGCACTTACGCCACCAGCACGTTGTGAGCGAGTGGATGAAGCGCGCGCGGCGTGAAGAGCCGCGAGGGACGGACACTCCCGAGGATCTCTACGCAGGGCGCGAGCTCCGCGCCGCCATAGACCAGGCAGTCGACGCGCTGCCCGCGCGCTGCCGCGAGATCTTCCTGCTGCGCCGCCGCGACCAATTGAGCTATCAGGCGATCGCGAAACGCCTCGGCGTGTCCCTCGGCACGGTGAAGTCGCAGATGTGGCGCGCCACGGTGCTGCTCAAGGAAAACCTGGCGTTCATACTTCCGGCCGACTCGGGGGTTCTCGATCAGAAACCCCGATGCGCGACGCGTTTGCTGAGTCTGACATCCTCCGCCTCATCGAGGGCGACTGCACGCCCGACGAAGCGGTTGCCCTTCAAGCCTGGATCAGCGCCGATCCCAGGCGGCGCGCGCTCTTCGAGCAAGCTCAAATCGTCTGGCGCCTGACCGGCGCCACTACCCGCCAGTGGGATCTCGCGCGGGCCCGCCGGCAGCTGTGGCGCGCCCGATTCCGCGCAGCACCCCGGTGGCTGGTCCCGCCGCCCTGGGCCCGGATTGCCGCGGCGCTGGCACTCGTCACCGTCGGGACAGCCTGGTGGCGCCGGCCGCAGCCGCCACAGTTCCGCGAATACGCCACCGCGCCCGGCCAGCGATTGCAACTCACGTTCGTCGACGGCACCCGCGTATTGCTGAGCGTCGACTCGCGGCTGCGCGTGCCGCGCGATTACGGACTGCGCGACCGCGCGGTCGAGCTGGAAGGTGAGGCCTACTTCGTGGTCCGGCACGACCCCACACGACCTTTTCTCGTCCGCACCTCGCGCGGCATCACCGAAGACATCGGCACCGAATTCAACGTGCGCGCCTATCAGGAAGAGCACCTGCAAGTCATCGTGGCCGCGGGCCGCGTGGCATTGCGTTCCGCCGGCGCCGACGAAGCCGCGACGCCCCTCATGCTGCAGTCGCGCGACCGCGCCGTGATCGACGCGCGTGGGACCGCGACCCTCACTCGCGGCATCGCCGTAGCGCAATACGTCTCGTGGACTCGCGGGGTGCTCTGGTTTCACGATGCGCCGCTCCGCAGCGTCATCACACAGCTCGGCCGCTGGTACGACCTGGACATCGGTCTCGGTGACTCCTCGCTCGCCGCGGAACCGCTGACAATCTCATTCAGCCGCGAGTCGTCCGACGAAGCGCTGGCGGCACTGGCCAAAGTGCTGGATGTCCGCGTCACACGGGTCGGCCGGTCGGTGCAATTGAATCCGATTCATCCGCAGCACGCTCGCAGGGAGGAAGAGTGATTATGCGCCCCTTGATCATGTTTGGTGGCATGCTTGCCGTGGCCGCGACCGCAGCCCACCCGTGCGCCGCCCAAATGCCTTCCCCGCTCGACCGCCCCGTGAGCCTCGCGCTGGGGGGTGTGCCGTTGAAGGATGCGCTGGACGAAGTCGCGCGGCGCGCCGGCGTGCGCATCGCGTACTCGGGCCGCGTCGTGCCGCTCGATCGACGCGTGTCGCTGCAGCTCGACGCGGTCCAGGTCCGGGCGGCGCTCGATTCCCTGCTCCACGGCACGGGCGCGGTCCCGACGGTCGACCGCAGCGGGCAGATCCTGCTCGTCACAACGGAGCGCGGGCACGGCACACTGCGTCATCAGACCGGAACGATCGCGGGCAATGTGCGAGACGCGCTCACGAGCGCCCCTCTTCCCAGCGCCAACGTTGCACTGGTCGGGACGCGGTTCGCGACAACGACCGATGGGACCGGTCACTACACCATCACCGCAGTGCCGGCAGGCAGCTACCGCGTGCGCGCCCGCGCACTCGGCTACGCGCCAAGCGACACGACACTCGTCGTCGCGGACGGCCAAGAGACCGCGCTCGACCTGAGCCTGCACGCGAGTGCGATCGAGTTGAACCCAATAGTCGCCATAGGATACGGCAGCGTCGAGAAGCGGAACCTGACAGGGGCCGTGGCGTCGATCTCGGGGAAACAGTTCGAGACCCCCGCGGCTCCGACGGTCACACTCAGCAGCGGGCTACAGGGGAAGGCCGCCGGGGTCCAGGTGGTCTCGAACACCGGGCTTCCGGGCGGCGGGTTGCGCGTGCGCGTGCGCGGGACCGGCTCGATCACGGCCAACAGCGAGCCGTTGTACGTCATCGACGGTGTCCCGACGCTCCAGGGGACCGGCTCCTCGAACCCCCAGGACAATCCGCTCATCTCGATCGATCCCAACGAGATTGCCTCGATCGACGTGCTGAAGGACGTCTCCGCAACCGCGATCTACGGCGCGCGGGGAGCGAACGGCGTGGTGCTGATCACGACGAATCGCGGCCGCCGCGACGACAGCCGCTTCACCGTGGCGTTGAGCTATGGCAGGCAGAAGATCTCGAACACGATCCCGGTGTTGGGCGCCGTTGACTTCATGACGATCACCAACGAGGCGCGGGCCAACGCGAATCGCAGCCTGCTCTACACCCCAGCGCAGATCGCCGCGGCGCAGACGTACGATTATGCCGCGATGCTGCTGCAAACGGCTGCGCAGACCGATAACGCCATCACGTTTTCGGGCGGCGACCAGCGGCTGCGCTATCTCCTGAGCGGTAATTACACAAAGATGGAAGGCATCGAGTTCGGCTCGGACTTCCAGCGCTTCGGCATTCGCCTCAACCTGGACAGCGACGTGCGCAGCCGTTTCCGGATCGGCACCAGCCTAAACGCCACGCGCGCATCCCGCAACGCCCCCGCGCAGGAGAACGGATCGCTCGGCAACAGCGCCAACGGGATCGAGGCCGCGATGCAGTTTGCCCCGTTCCAGGCGCCGCACGACTCGACGGGCAATTGGATCAAGCAGTCGCCGACCACGGAGCCGGTGCCAAACCCCCTCGCCAGCGCCCACGAGCTGCAGGACCTGAACACGTTTTCCCGGCTGTTGAGCAGCGTCTACGCCGAGCTCGACATCGCCTCGTCGTTGAGGCTGCGGAGCACCTTCGGCGGAAACTTCCAATACAGCAACATCTCCTTCTTTGCCCCGCGCACAATTCTGGCGGGCGGCGCGGGAGGCTCGGGCTTCATCAACGCGACGCAGATCCGCGACCTGACGAACGAGAACACCTTGACGTACCAGCGTCCCGAACTGGGCCCGGGGAACCTCGAGCTGCTCGGCGGCTTCTCGGTCCAGTCGTTCCACAATGAGGGCGTGACGGCGAACGCGGCGAATTTCCCCACCGACGAAACCACGATCTACGGGCTCGGCTCGGGCTCGCAGCTCATTCCGCCGGGCAGCGGTATCACCGAGTCCGCGATCCTGTCATACCTGGGCCGCGCGAAATACGACATTCGCGACAAATACCTGTTTACGTTCACCGGGCGTCGCGACGGTTCCAGCGTGTTCGGCGCTAACCACAAATGGGCCTTCTTCCCTTCCGGCGCGTTCGCGTGGCGGATCTCGGACGAAGACTTCATGCGGCGCCAGTCGCTGTTCAGTGACTTGAAGCTGCGGCTGAGTTATGGAGAAGTCGGAAATCAGGCTGTCGCTCCCTATCAATCGTTGTCCGCGCTGGGCACCGTCTGGTACTCATCCGGGACGACGGAGATTCCGGTGCTCGCCCCAACGGGCACCATGCCGAATCCAGACCTGCGGTGGGAGAAGAAGGCGGAGTTCAACGTCGGCGTGGATGCATCGTTCCTCGCCAACCGTATTGCGCTCACGCTGGACGCCTATCGGGCGACGACCGAGGATCTGCTGCTTTCGGTGACGGTCCCATCCACCACCGGCTACGCCAGCCAGCTGCGCAACATCGGATCGGTGCGCAACGCCGGCCTGGAAATGTCTCTGGCGACGTTGAATCTGACCGGCGCGTTCAAGTGGCAGACGACTTTCAATATCGCGCACAACCGCAACTGGGTAGATGACCTCGGCACTGCTCTCAACGCCGCTGGCAACCGCGTGCCCATCCAGCAGATCACGGTGACGCCGCGCACCGGCAACTTCTTCTCGCCCGGCGACGTGTACGTCGTTCGCCTGGGGCAGCCGCTCGGCAGCATTTACGGTTACCGCGTCGTCGGACTCTGGCAGGCCGGGGACGCCTGCTACTTGAAGAACCCCGCGACCAGCTGCATCCCCGGCGAGTACAAGATGGACGACGTCAACGGAGACAGCGTGATCGACGCCAACGACCGGGTGATTCTCGGGCACGCAGACCCGGACTTCTTTGGCGGGCTGGGCAACCGGCTGACTCACGGCGCGGTGTCATTGGACTTCCTGTTCACCTTCGCCGCGGGGAACAAGATCATCAATGCCGGCGCCGCGTACGGCTGTCTCGGCATCATGCAGGCCAACGAGCGCACGTGCATGCTCGATCGCTGGACGCCGACCCACACCAACACGACCGTGCCGCGCGCCAACAACGCCCGACCACGACGGCTCTACAGCTCTCTGGTGGAAGACGGTTCCTACCTGCGGCTCAAGACTCTGACATTGAGCGTCGATCTGCCGACCAAGTTGATTCGCGGCATGGGGCCGGCCCAGCTGTTCATCACCGGTCAGAACCTGTGGATCACGACGAAGTACACCGGCTTCGACCCCGACGTGAACAGCATGGGTGGGGACGCGCGGTTCGGCGGCATCGACATCGGCGCCTATCCCCAGTCGCGCATCTGGAACGTCGGCGTCAGCGCCACCTACTGAAAGGAGCGAGCTGCCATGCAACGCAATTTCAAGATCGCAGTCGCGCTCTGGATGGGTGTGGCGGCGCTCGGGTGCAGCGATCTACTGACCGAGGACCCCCAGGGGTTCACGACCACCGACACGTTCTTCCAAACCGGCGCGGATTTGAACAGCGGGACGATCGCGATTTACAACTCGCTGCGCGGCCTGCAGGGCCAGGGGCCGTGGACCACGCTCGAGTTGGCGTCGGATCAGACTCGCGCAGACAACCGCGAGCCGAACGCCGGCACCTATGGGCCTGACAGGCTCGATTACGATGCAGTCACCGGTCAAACCGGCGGGTATTGGACCGCGATGTACTCGGTCGTCACTCGCGCGAACCTGGTGATCGCGAAGGCACCCGACATCGCGACCGGGAATGCGCAAACGAAGACCTACAACGTTGCCGAGGCGAGGTTTCTCCGCGGCTACGCCTATCTCTGGCTGACGAAGGTGTATGACGGCGTGCCCTTGTTGCTCACGGCCGCCGAGCAGGCCAATCCGCGGCCCGAGCGCGCGCCGCTCGAGCAGGTGCATCAGGCCATCATTCAAGATCTGACCGCCGCCGAGGCGGACCTGCCGGCGACGTGGCCATCGGGGGATGGGTACGGCAATCCCACGCAGGGGCGCGCCAGCAAGAGCGCGGCACGGATGGCACTCGCCGATCTGTACTTGTGGCGGTCCAGCTTCATGGGAAAGAACGAGTGGCAGCTGGCGTCCGACTGGGCGAAGAAGGTGATCGATTCCGGAGTCTGGTCGCTGCAGCGGGATTACCTCAGCACGTTCCTCCCGAAGAACAAGGGCAATAAGGAAATGATCTTCATGATCACGAACTCGGGCGTGACGACGAACGCGCGCAGCCTGTTCCAGCTCTTTTACTACCCGCGTGATTGGGGACTCGACCAGGGGCAGGGCGGCGGCTGGGGCCTCATCCATCCGACGACGTGGTTCTGGAACAGCTACGCCGCGGGGGATTACCGGCGCAGCGTGGACACCGGTTTCACCGCAACCGCGGCCTACGTCCGCGGCGGGTGCAGCGCCAGCGGGCTTTGTCCGGCGACGTCACCCGCTCCCAACGACACATTCGCCGACGGGCCGATGCCATACAAGTACCGCAAGACCGATAACGGGATGAACTGGACGCTGAACGACGTCGACACACCGCTGTACCGCTACGCCGAGGCGATTCTGATCTACGCCGAGGCGCAGAACGAGCTGGGGAACTCGAACACGGCCACCACCTATCTGAACATGGTGCGCGCGCGAGCCCGCCAGGGGACGGGCGCGGAGACCCGCGCCGAGCCCCACGATTACACGGCCGCGGAATTGCCGGATCAGGCTGCGGTGCGCGACGCCATCTTCATGGAGCGCGTGTGGGAGTTCGCCTTCGAGGCGAAACGGTGGTTCGATCTGGTGCGTCGCGATTCGGAGACCGGACAGGCGGGATACTGGATGAACAGTTTGTTGAGCCACGACCCCAACGCGAACCTCGCGGGTAACGTCGTGCCGTATCGAAAACGCTTCCCGATCCCACAGACTCAGATCACCGCGAACCCCTCGTTGTGTCAGAACGCGGGCTACGGCGGCACGCCGTGCCCTGCGGGGATTCAACCATGAGGAAAACACTAGGCCTCGCCGTGGCGCTGATCGCGATCCCCGTTCGCGCGTCGTCGCAACGACTGGGAACGACAGAGGCGAGCGTCGTCGCCCGAGGCACGCTATTCGACCCCTCCGTGCGACCCAACCCCGCAGCCGGGATCGGGGGGCGTGTGGGCGTCTTTCTGACACCCAAATGGCTGCTCGAGGCTGACTACACAACGACGAGCGCGGGGGGACTCGACTACCGGCCCTTTTACCTGCGCGTCAACGTGTTCGCCGGCTCGGAGCGAACGGCCTTCATCGCCGGCCTGGGATACGTGCGCGACAGCTACTCCGGCGCGCTCGAAGGCCACGATGCGGGCGTGACGAGTCTGCTCGGCGTGCGATTCAGTGTACGCGAGCGGATGTTTTGGCGACTCGATGCAACGCTGGATTACATTCCGTCGCCGGCGAACGACGCCGCCGACAACTGGACGGCCGCAGCTCACATCGGGATCGGATATCGCTTCGGCGCTTCACAATAGAAAAAGAACGGCGCCCGGATCGCTCCGGGCGCCGCTCCTGTGACCGGCTGACTACTCCGCTTCGACTTCTTCGGGGAACGGACTCGGTGCCGGGCTCGTACCAGGCAGCGCTGCCTCGACCGGCGGCGTCGGTGGCGTGAAGCCCTCCGGCGGCTCGATCTCGATGTCGTGATACCGGTAAATCCCCGTACCAGCCGGAATCAGATGCCCGATGATGATGTTCTCCTTCAACCCGAGCAGATCGTCCTTGGCCCCGCGGATCGCCGCGTCGGTCAGCACGCGGGTCGTCTCCTGGAACGACGCCGCCGAAATGAACGACTGCGTCGTCAAGCTCGCCTTCGTGATGCCGAGGAGCAGCGGCTCGCGGGTCGAAGGCTTGCCGCCCTTCTTCACCGCGCGCTCGTTGATCTCACTGAACACGAGCTTGTCCACGT
>WNGI01009056.1_pt1 | contig 17730 bp, 18 predicted proteins | sample 5400621 | NCBI WGS metagenome assembly WNGI01 (sample SAMN13153374, study PRJNA577476) | soil metagenome | isolation source: 20 cm soil or saprolite under Garry oak tree replicate 1 | place: USA:California | collected 2016-06-15 | reverse complement strand
TTCGTGCCGTTCCACTTCCGTGAAGCCGCCGCCAATCTGCTGACCAACCCCGTGCTGGACCCTTACGCGAAGATGGCCGAGCTGAAGGTCTGCGCCGTGCGTCTCGAGCGCGCATGAACCTCGGACTCAAAGGGCGGGTCGCTCTGGTCTGCGGAGGCACGCGCGGCATCGGCCGCGCGGTCGCCACCATGCTCACGGAAGAGGGCGCGCAGGTCGCGATCAACGGGCGCGGCCCCAACGCGCCATTTCCCGCGGATGTCAGCGTGCCGGCCGAGGCTGAGCGGCTGGTCCACGACGTCGCAAAGAAATTCGGTCGGCTGGATGTGCTCTTTTGCAATGCCGGTGGCCCGTCCGCGGCCTCGTTCAAGGACCAGCCCGCAGACGCCTGGCAAAAGGCGATCGACTTGAATCTGCTGTCGACGGTTCACCTGGCGCGCGCCGCCGTGCCGATCATGAGCAAGGCGAAATGGGGCCGGATCATCTGTCTCGTCTCCGTAGCGGCCAAGCAGCCGCTGCCCGGCCTCATCCTCTCCTCCACCGCGCGCGCCGGTGTCCTCGGCTTTGCCAAGGCGCTCGCGGACGAGGTCGCGACAGACGGAATCACGGTGAACAGCATCTGTCCGGGGTTCATTGCGACCGAGCGCATCGAAGAGCTCACCAAGGCCCGGCCCGAGATGATGAAGCAACGCCTGGCGGAGATTCCCATGCATCGGGTCGGCACGCCCGAGGAATTGGCGGCCGCGGTAGCGTTCCTCGTGTCCGAACGGGCCAGCTATGTTACCGGCGCCGTGCTCCAGGTGGACGGCGGATTCACGCGCTCGATCTTCTGACCGGTCACGCGGGCTTCGTGCAGACCGCCTTCACGATCAGGGTCTCGCCGAACGCCACGGGTGTCGAGTAGATCTGCCGTCGCACCTCGGCGTCGCGCCGGCGCGTTGCCGGATCCTTCTCCCAGCGGCGAAACACCAGGCCCGTCACGAGCCACGCGAGCGGCAATAGCGGCGCGTACAGCCAACTCACTGGCTTCACCCGGTTGGCCGCGATGGCCGTGATTCGGAAACCGTTGCTGTGGAGCAAGTAGCGGATCTCCGGAAACGACATGAGGCCGATGTGGTGCCAGGGGTTCGGCGCCGTCTCATCGAGCGGCGTCTTGCCCTTGTTGTGGAAACCGGTGAGCAACCAGCGCCAGCGTGAGCGGAGCGCGGTGATGTTGGGCGTCGAGACGAGTAGCACGCCCCCCGGCCGCAGGATCCGCCCGGACTCGCGGACAAAGTCGAAGGGCCGTTCCAAGTGCTCGATCCCGTCGATGCACACCACGCCGTCGAAGCTGTTGTTCGCGAACGGCAACGGTGCGTTCATATCTGCATGCGTGAACGGAACGCCCGCAACCTTGAGCAGGGACTGAATGTCGGCGGCGTGCACCTCGTACCCGGCGGCGCGGATGCGGTTTACGAACGCCCCCTCGCCGCAGGGGATGTCGAGCACGCGGCGGCAGCGGGGCTCTTGCGCGAGGAGCGCGGCCACCGTGGCATGGGTGTCGGGCGTCGTCGCTTCGCGAATCGTTGGGACCACGACCTAAGATATCGCACCGGGCTCACGCTGCCGCCCCGTGCTAGATAGATTCCCTGCCGCCCATCGCCCGAATCGACGACCCACATGCAAGCGATTGTGAAAGCTGCCCGCGCCCCGGGCTTGTCGGTCAAGACCGTCCCGAAGCCGGTGGCAGGCCCCGGCGAGGTACTGATCGCCGTCCGTCACGCCGGCGTCTGCGGCACCGACGTGCACATTGCCGATTGGAACCCGTGGGCCCAGGGCCGCCTCCGCCCACCGATCGTTGTCGGGCACGAATTCGCCGGCGAGATCGAGTCGGTCGGCGACGGCGTCACGGGGCTTCGGGCGGGTCACCTCGTCGCCTTCGCCGAGTACATCGTGATGCCCGCGACCAACGTGCTGACGCTCGATGGAGGAAACATCCCCACCGAAGTCGGTGCGATCATGGACCCGATGGGGAATGCATTTCATACGGTGCTGACCGCGGAGATTCCCGGCAGCTTCGTCTTCATCGTCGGGTGCGGCCCGATCGGCTGTTTCGCCGTGGGCATCGCGCGCGCCGCGGGCGCCTCCAAGGTGATTGCGTCCGACGTGAATCCCAAGCGCCTGGCACTTGCCGCCAAGATGGGCGCGCACGTGACGATCAACGCGGCCAAGGACGACGTGGTGAAGACCGTACTTGCCGAGACTGGGGGAGAAGGCGCCGACGTGGTGTGCGAGATGTCTGGTGTGCCGTCGGCGCTGCACCAGGCGTTCGCGGCCGTTCGACTGGGCGGGCGCGTGCAGCTGCTCGGGATCCCGGACGGCGACGTCCCCGTGGACTTTGCCAACGAGATCATTTTCAAGGGGATCACGGTGTACGGCGTCATTGGCCGCAAGATGTACCAGACCTGGCACCAGATGCGTCGCTTTCTCACCAGTGGGCAGTTCGATCCCCGTCCCGTCATCACACACAAATTCCCGCTCGCCAAAATAGACGAGGCCCTCGCCGCCATTCGCTCGGGTGACGCCGGCAAAGTCATTCTGGAGATCGTATGAGCTTCATCGCGCAGTTGCAGGACGAGCTCGCAGAGTTCAAGAAGGAGGGCGTCTACAAGCGGCTCAATTACCTCGACTCCCCGCAGGGGCCGCGCGTGCGGATGGAAGGACGCGGCGAAGTCGTCATCCTCTCGTCCAACAACTACCTCGGCCTCTGTGCCCTCCCCGACGTCGTGCAGGCCGGCAGGGACGCGCTCGAGCGCTGGGGCGCCGGCACCGCGTCGGTGCGCTTCATTTGCGGGACGTTCACCGTGCATCGCGAGCTCGAGAAGGCGCTGGCCCGGTTCGTCGGCTGCGAGTCGTCGCTTACCTCCGTCAGCTGCTGGAACGCCAACGAAGGGCTCTGCCCCACCGTCCTGAGCGAGCCAGACGTCGTCATCTCCGACCAGTTGAACCACGCGTCGATCATCGATTCGATTCGCCTCGCCAAAACGATCACGAAGTGCCAGACCGCGGTCTACAAGCACTCCGACATGGCCGACCTCGAAGAGAAGCTGCGCGCCGCCGGCAAGGCGCGACGGAAGGTGATCTTCACCGACGGCATCTTCTCGATGGAGGGCGATGTCGCAAAGCTGCCCGATCTCGTCGAGCTGGCCCGGAAGTACGACGCGGTGCTCGCCGTCGATGACTCCCACGCGACCGGCGTCCTCGGGAAGACCGGCCGCGGCACCGCCGAGCACTACGACATGCTCGGCCAGGTCGACGTGATCACCTCGACGCTGGGAAAAGCGCTGGGCGGCGCGGCCGGCGGATTCACCGCCGGCCCGGCCGCGCTCACCGACTATCTCACCCAGCGGTCCCGGCCGCAGCTGTTCAGCAACGCACTCCCGCCCACCGTCGCTGCCAGCGCGCTGGCAGCGGTGCAGTACGTCGAGGCGCACCCTCAGCTCGTCAGCCGCCTGCATCAGAGTGCGCGGTATTTCCGCGAGCAGTTGCTTGCCCTCGGCTTCAAACCGTTAGCGGGCGAGACGCCGATCGTGCCGGTAATTCTGGGCGAGACGGCCAAGGCGATTCACATGAGCGAGCTGCTGCTCGCCGAGGGGGTCTTCGTGACCGGGTTCGGTTATCCCGTTGTGCCGCAAGGACATGCGCGTGTCCGCTGCCAGCTCTCCGCGGCCCATACGCGCGACGACCTCGATTTCGCTTTGCGTGCTTTTAAGAAGGTGGGTTCAAAACTGGGGCTCATCTGATGACACCTCTCCTCCTGCTCGCGTTGTTACAAACCACCGAACCGCCCATCCGACCATCCGCCGCTCTTGGTTTCGAACCGGGAGCCGACTCGAGCCTCGCCGATTGGAAGCAGGTCAGCGGTTATCTGAACGGCCTTGCGCTGCAGAGTCGTTACGTGCACGTGGACACGCTGGGTCGCACGACAGAAGGCCGTCCGTTCCTCCTGATGACGATCACGTCACCCGCCAATCAGCAACGCCTGGCCGAGATCAAACGGGCGCAGGCGCTGCTCGCGGATCCGCGGCGGCTGACGGATACCGCGCTGGCGGAGATCCGCAGCCGGCAACCTGCCGTCATCCTGATCAGCAACAACATCCATTCGACGGAAGTGGCGTCGAGCCAGATGGGCATGACCCTCGCGTACCAGCTCACGACCGATCCGGAGCTGCGCCGCCTCCTCGACTCGGTGGTCGTGCTGATGATCCCGTCGATGAATCCCGACGGCCTCGATACGGTGGTGAGCTGGTATCGGCGCTACAAAGGGACGCGGTACGAGGGCGGTCCACTTCCGTGGCTCTACCACAAGTACATCGGTCACGACAACAATCGTGACTGGTTCATGCTGACGCAGGTCGAGACGCGGCTCGTCACACGGATGCTGTACAAGGAATGGTTTCCCGAGATCGTCTATGACGTGCACCAGATGGGCGCGAACGGCGTGCGGCTCTTCGTGCCTCCGTTCCAGGATCCAGTGAATCCCAATCTCGATCCCGCCATCGTGGCGGGCATCAATCTCGTGGGCGCGCAGATGGCATCCGCGCTGTACGACGCCGGGATGACCGGAGTCGCTCATCAGCAGACCTATGATCTTTGGTGGCACGGCGGCTTTCGCTCGACGCCCACGCGGCACAACATGATCGGCATTCTCACCGAGGCCGCGAGCACGCGCCTCGGTTCCCCGATCACGCTCTCGGTCGATTCCGTTCGCCAACCGGGGCGCGGCGTGAACTATCCCGCCCCGTGGCCCGGAGGCACGTGGCACCTGGGTGATATCGTGCGCTACGAGCTCATCACGTCCGAGGCGTTGGTGCACCTGGCGGCGCGCGACCGTGTCAACGTGATCGACCGCTTTGTCGGATTGGGACGGCGGGCCGTCGAGACCGGCCTCGCCGGAAATCCATTCGCGTATGTGTTACCGGCCGAGCAGAGAGACCCGGAGAGCTGGACGGCGCTGGCCAACGTCCTCGCGGCCGGCGGTGTCGAGGTCTGGCGCGCCGCCGAGCCGTTTTCCGTGGAGGGCCGGACCTATTCGGCCGGCTCGCTCGTCGTGCCGATGGCCCAGCCCTATCGCGCGCACGCGAAGGACCTGCTCGAGCCGCAGCATTACACGCCCGTCAACGATCGTCCGCCGTACGACGTCGCCGGCTGGACGTTGCCGTTCACGATGGGGGTGCGCGCCGATGTCGTGAATACGCCGTTTACCGCGAATTTGGTGAAGGTGGACAGCGTGATCCCGACGCCGGGACGCATCGAAGGCAGCGGTGACGTCTTTTTCCTGAAGAACCGCACGAACGCGGAGTCGCGCGCTGTCGCGGCGCTGCTCGCCGCCGGCCAGACGGTCACGATCGTGGGGGACAGTCTCATGGTGCGGGGCCCGAGGGCGCGCGCGATCCTGAGCGAGCACGCGGCGCGCCACGGCTTCACCGTGACGGCGGCGCGCGCGGCTCCGCCCACGGGCGTGGGCCGCACGCGCCAGCGGTTGCCGCGGATCGCGCTCTACCAACCGTGGACGGGCAACATCGACGAGGGATGGACGCGCTGGTTATTCGAGCAGTATGGGATCAGCTACACGACAGTTCACGACAACGATTTCAAAAAGGGAGGGTTGCGACAGCGTTTCGATGTGATCGTCCTGCCGGATGCCGATGGTGGCTCGATTGTGCGCGGCATCGACTCGACTCGCATTCCGTTACAGTACGCAGGTGGCATCGGGGAATCGGGCGCCACCGCTGTTTCGGAGTTTGTTCGGGGCGGTGGGACGCTCGTTTGCCTCGATGGTTCAAGTAATTTCGCGATTACACGCCTTAACCTCCCGGTGGTCAACGTTCTAGCCGGGGAGGCATCGGGTCCACAAGTTTTGCGATTTTACGCTCCAGGTTCTATTTTCGGTACGGTTTTGGGGGGGGTCGAGGGAGAGGGATCCAGAAGCGCGGTTACCCTCGGGGTCCCTGAGTCCCTCCAAGTCTATTTCGAGAATAGCGCCGCCTTCACCGTTTCGGGCCCAGCCAGGGCCTTGGCGACGTATCCCGAGCAGCCCCTGCGATCCGGCTATGCCCGGTACCAGGAGCGGCTGGCAGGGAAAGCGGCGCTGGTGGAGGCACCGGTAGGCAGCGGACGGGTGATCCTGTTTGGGTTCCGGCCCCAGTTCCGGGGCCAGACGCACGGCACCTTCAAGCTGCTCTTCAACGCGGTCCTATTGGCGGCTCCCTAACTTGGGCGGGAGTCGTGGGAGGAGTCCCGATGAAGCGGCTGGTTCTCCTGGTGGGATTCGTAACCTTGGTGGCGGGTCCCGCCGCAGCGCAGCGCTCGCAGAACATCGAGTTCGGCGGCTTCGGTTCGTGGTGGCGGTTCGACCGCTCGTTTCAGATCAAGAACGGGTTCGGCGGCGGCGCGCGCATCAGTTACAACTGGAGTGACCGCCTCAGCCTCGAAGCCACGGGCGATTACGTCGCGACGACCGACCTGGCGGGCACGCAAAACGTCAACGTCTCCACGATCAGCGGCTCTATCGTGTTGAACTTTCCGATGAACGACAAGTTGACCCTGTTTGCCTCGGGCGGCTATTCGCACATGGTCTTCGGGAAGGATCCCCCCTACGCCTTCACGCAGCACCTCGTCAACGGTGGGCTCGGGTTCCGCCAGTTCATTGGCCGGCGCGTCGCGCTCCGCGGTGACGTCCGCGCGCAGTACCGTCCCGACAACCCGTTCTACGCCAATGCGTTCACCGGTGAGGTGCAGGCCTCGATCGGCGTGTCGTACTTCTTCATTCCGCCGCAGCAGGGTCGCGGCTTCAACACGAACTTTCAGTGGTACTGGGGCGCCCAGGGTGGCTTCCTCCTTTCCAAGACGAACACGCAGCCCCTGACCTACGACCCGATGGTCGGTGGCCACTGGCTGATCACCTCGCGCCGCACCGCGCTGTACGTTGCCTACGAGCAGGCGTTCTTTCTGACCGCCGCGCAGGCCGTCATCTTCGACCCGGCGTCCTCGAATTCCTCGGTCGGTCCCAGCTTCCGCGATGTTACGTTCAAGGATGTGCGCCGGCTGATGTTCGGCGTGGTGGCCTACCCAACGCAAAAGATCATCGAGCCGTTCGGCGGCGGCGGATTCGCCCTGATGCAGGTCTTGAATCCGTTAGTGGACTGCTCCAGCTGCGCCACGCTGGGTGAGGCGGTCGAAGCGCAGGACCGCGTTCACGATCAGTCGAGCAAGGCGTTCTTCTGGATCATGGGTGGACTACAGATCAACTACTCGAGCAAGCTGAACGTGTTCGCGCACTACATCCTCACGTCGAGCGCCGCCAACTTCCTGCTGCAGGGCAACACGCACACGCTCCAGGGAGGGATTCGCCTGAGCCTCGGCACCTCGAAGGAAGGGATTACCGAACGCCACTGAGGACCTAGCGCGAGACCCAGGGCGAGTCCTTGACGTAAAACCGCAACGGCCAGTCGGCCGCTTGGGTAATACCGATGCGAGGACCGGTGACGATCTCACGGCGTTTCGGTGCCGTCCCCTGGACGATGCGGAGCAATCCCCGCTGCAGTGACACGCCATTCAACGCGCCGGTGACACCGAGCGCCTCGCAGAGCCGGGCGGGACCGGAGCACAGCGGCTCTTTGCCGCGCCGCTTCCGCATCGTGGCGACGCCCGCAATTGGCTCGAGCGCCCGGATGAGGACGGCCGCAGGATACTCCCGCGGTTCAGTCACCGCATTCAGACACCAATGCATGCCGTAGGTGAAATACACGTAGGCCGTGCCGGGCGGCCCGTAGAGCGGCTCGGTGCGGGCGGTACGCCGATGGCCATAGGCGTGACACGCCGGATCGTGCGGGCCGACGTACGCCTCGACCTCCACGATCCGCCCGGCGGTCTCTTGGCGCCGGCCGCCGACATCGCTGACGAGGATTTGGCCCAATAGCCCACGCGCGACCGATTCTGTCGGTCGCGCGTAGAACTTCGCCTGCACAGCGCTGCCCCGCACCGTTAGGCTGCGCCTCCGCCACTCCCGGCGCCGCCACTTCCTCCGGTCAGGCCGCGTTTCACCTTCGACCAGAACGATTCTCCTGATTCGGTTTCCGGGAGCTTGGTGACCGTTGGTGGAGGAGGTGGAGGTGCTGGAGGTTCTGAATGCTCCGGTGCCTGTGTCTGCACCGGACGCGCATTCTGGTTGGTGATGTCGGAAGACTCCGACTCAAAGCGACGCGGGCCCCGACCCCGGCCGCCACGACCACCGCGGCGCCCTCGACCTCCCCGCTCGCCGCGCTCGCCGCGCTCGCCGTTCTCGGCGCGCGGTCCCCGATCTCTTCCACCACGACCGCCACGCCCACCACTGCGGCCGCCACGTTCCTCGCGCTCCGGACCGGGTCCCGACGACGGGGCGGGAGGAGCCTTCGGAGCCACCACGTCCCCGCGCGGCCGGAAGTTGGGATCTACTTCGACGACGCCGATCTTCGGGATCTCGGGAACCCCGCCTGCGCCGGGACGGCGGGCGCCACCGCGCGAGCCGCGCCGGAAACGCGCGCTGCGCATCGGAATACCGCCGGGTGTCGACGACGGCGTGCTGTAGGGCGGAGGCGGCGCGGAAGACGTCGGCATCGGAATGTCGTCCTCTTCCTCTATATCGGGCGTCGGAGCGGACGAGACCGGACGCGGAGCCTCCGGCTCTTCCTGGGACGTCGGCTCCTCGTTCGTACCGATACGGCCGACGGCCTGCTTGATCAATCCGAACGCGTCGCCGAAAAACCCGGATTTCGCAGCCGCGGACGCCGCCGGTGCGTCTGGCTCCTCCGTCTGCACGGGCTCGTCGGTGGTCTGCGGCGGCTCAGCAGCGGCCGGCAACTCTTCCCGGTCGCGAGCGCCGCGTCCTCGTCCACGGCCGCCCCGCCCTCCGCGGCCACGTGGTTTCTCGCTGGCTTCGCTCATCGCCGCGAGTGCGGGCTGGGCCGCCGCGCCCTGGACCTGGGGGCCGAGGGCGATCTCGTATTGGCCGTTGTCGAGTCGGGTCAGCGTGATGAGGCCGCGGCGGGCGGCTTCGATCACGAATTTGCTGAACCGCGAGAACCCGGCGTCCTTCTCATCGAAGTTGGGATCGATCTCCTGCATCACCTGCTTCAGGCGGTCCGAGCGCATGACGTCGTTGTGCGCCGTCATCTGCTTGACTGCCTCCACCACCAGCTCCCACGGGTCGCGCTTCACGTATTCGACGTCGCTCGTCTTCGTGAAGCCGGCCAGCTCGTTGTAGGAGTAGTACTCGTCGCAGTTCTGGATGAGGAGGTCGCTGGACGACTCGCGGATCCCCACGCCGATCACGTACTTGCCGTATTCCTTGAGCTTCAGCACCAGCGATGAAAAATCCGAATCCCCGGACAACAGGATGAATGTGCCGATCTCGGGCCGCGTGAAGACGAGCTCCAGCGCGTCGATCGCGAGGCGGATGTCGGTGGCGTTTTTCTTATTGGCCCCGTGCGCCGGTGCGAAGATGAGATCGATGGACGATTCGGAGAGGGGAACGATGTACTGCGGGTAGCGGCGCCAGTCGGCGTACGCACGCTGGACGGCAACCTTGCCTCGAATCATCTCCGACTGGAGGAGGCGCTTCAGCTCGGTTTGAAGGTCCGAGCGGATGGCCATCGTCACGTTGTCGAAGTCGATCATCAGCGCCGCATTCGGCGCGTGGGCGGGGGGTTCTTTGTGTGCGGGGCGTGGCAAATGATTGTGTGCTTGCTGCGATGTCATAACGAACTCTGTTCCTGCCCTGGGGCCGGACAAGCTCGTAGCACGTCCCTCACAGTGAGGGAGTGTACGACGCTGTCCTGCCGCGTCGGGCTTTTGGTAAAGGCGTATTGCGCCGTAGTTAAGGCTGGCTGGTGCGTGGGGAGGGTCGCCGAGGTCACCGCGGCGCGCCCGTGCGCGCTACCTCGACCCAATGCCGAGGCCCGCAGGCGCCGCCTGATGTTTCGACCCCTCTGCCGAGGGCACTGCCAGACGAATGAACGATTGAACATAAGCGACTGGCACTTCAGAAGCTAGGGTTTTGATTAAGATCTTGGCCTTTCGTGGTCGGTCAGCACCGGCAGGAATGGCACCCACGGGCCGACGTCGGCGCGGTATTGCTTGGCCATGACGCGAGCGACCTGCGCAATGTGTCCCAGGTCGTGGACCACCCAGGCCGCCAGGAGCTGCCGCAGGGTCACGGCGCCGAGGCTCGGATGCTCGCCCGGCAAATCGAGCTGTGCGTCGGTCAGATGCCAGGACTCGAGCACCCGGAGGTTCTCGGCCCGCAGGCGCGCGAACTCGTCGAGCAGGGAGTCGAGCGTGCGCTTGGTGTTCCGCGCGCGGTGGCGGAAACGATCGTACGGCTCGAACCGCCGGTTGGCGCCCTGGGCGAGAATGATGCGGGCCCTCGGCATCCAATCGGTTTCCTCGCCGTCGATCAGATGGCCGATGTTGTCGAACGGACTGAAGGTATCGGGGCCTTCTGTGCCCCGGGCCAGCTCCGGGCCGATGTTCCGAAGGAGCGCCCGCAGCGTGCCGGGCGTGCGTCCGAGAACCTCGCTCGCCGACCTGAGATCGAAGTCCACGTCAGCGCGGCCCCCCCGGCCCTCCCGGCCCCCCCTCGAAATGGAACAGGTGCGCAATGCGGTGAATCACGGGCACGAGGAATAGTCCCGCCACGACGAGAAACACCACGCCCGCGTACAGGGCGAAGATCCCGGCAAACACCTTGCCGCCGTTACTGTGCAGCGGATCCACCGGCCCGGCCATGCGCCGCACAAAACGTCTGGGGGGAAGCGGTGGCGTGTGGCGGTCTTCGTACATCTACCGTCCTGGTGGCTTGGGAGGTTCGGGATCCCGCGGGATTCGCGCGGGCTCCCACGGTTCGGGCGGCCGGGGCTTCGGCGGTTGAGGGAGTTTGACCGGGCCTGGGTCCTTTTTTAGTGGGGGCAGTGCCATCGTTGCTCCTTGTCGTTCACTGGTCCGTTGCGGCCATGCGTGCTTTGACCAGTTTCTTGACGAGCCCCACCGGTATTGGTTTCGCGAGCGGCAGCCGGACGGTCCCCTTCGACATTTCGTATCCCTTGAGGCTGGTGGCCAACTTGCGCCGGATCGCGCCGGTCATCGGAAACAGGCTGCAGTGGTTCTTGAACGCGGCGTACCAGACGAGCGGGCGGCCCCGAAGCTTGAAAGCGGGGATTCGATAACTGAACGCCTCCTCAGCGCGAGGCGCGACTGAGCGAATGGCGGCCCGAATCTTCATGAGGGCTGCGCGCGCCTTGGGAGGCGTCGCGGCGAAGTAGGCACGCACCTGCGGGATCATGCTGCGGGGAATTCTACCACCAGAGTCGCGCCCACGGGTAGCGCGTGCCACCGCGCCTCCAGCGTGCCCCGGAGCGCCCGCACGCGGGAGACCTGCGCATCGGTCAGCGGCTCGAACGTCTCGCGGTGAACCGGCGGCAAGCTCGCCGACACCATTTCGTTGAACTCGGGCGCAGTCATTGGCGCGGGCAGGGCGCGCTCGCGGTCAAAGACGCCGACGACGTGTTCCGCGAGGATTGCCTGAGGCGGCATGCTCCGGCTCGCCCGCGGCTTCGCAAAGTCGTCGATGTCCCACCCCTGTGCGATCAGGCCAAAGAAGGCCTGATCGAAACCGAGCACGCTTTCGACGGCGCAGTGGGTCAGATCATGCACCGGAAAGAACGGATGCTCCTTGCCCCAGGTGCGGGTGCCATCTGCCCGCACGCAGGCGAGTGTCGCCGGAGCGTCGCGACCTTTTTTCAGCTGGATGAGCACGGTCTACGGAAGGCTGCGGTTGTAAAACCAGATCGCTTGATCGAGCTCGCTCTCCGCTTGTGCGGCGCCGTACACCGACATGTGTCCAGCGCCGTACGACAGGAACAACAGGCCATACGAAAACCCGCGGACGACTTTGTTGCGGCTGGCGGCGTAGAGTACGGCCGCGCCCAACAACGAGATTCGGCCGAACCGCATCCCTTGTCGGGTGCTCTCGCTGATCGTGCGATACTTGTCATAATGCGCGCGGGCACTGTCACCGGCCGCCGCAAACAGCTCGAGCTGGGAATCGGCCGAGCCAACGGGCATCTCGGCCACGCCCTGGACGAGTTGATGTGACGACACGCGCGGACGGATGCGCAAGGCACAGCGATCGTACGAGCAATTGGCGCGCGCCGAATCCGAGACAGTGCGCGGAAACTCGCGGTTGTACCACCACAACGCCCGCCGAAAGTGGTCCTCACCGCGAAACGCATTGGCCTGCCCCACCCATCCGACCGCGAACGTTGCGACCGGCAGACCGATTCCGAATCCTGGCTTCCACTTGGGATGGTGGCGACCACCGTAATAGGACATGGTCGCAAGCATCCCCGCGATTTGGAGCCCGCCGAACACGGTGAAGCGCGTGAATCCGGCACGCGACGCGCGGTACTCGGAACGAATTCGGTCAGTCGCGGTCTCGAACAGGTCGGTGCCAGGAATGAACGTGCCGCCGCCAACGGACGTGGCCTGGGCCCCCATCCCCTGCACCACGCCCGTGGCGCCCGGCCCGTGCGCCAGCCAGAGGGCCCGCCGATCGTAGGTCGAGTCGAGCGTTTGGGTGAGCGTCAGGAGCGGGAGAAGAAGCGTCCCAACCATGGCTCTATTCTACCCACGATTCGCCGCTATGGCAGCGCGAAGGCGACGTACGTGTCACTGGACTTCGACCCCAACTTACCGCCGCCTGCCGCGATGACGACAAACTGTCTGCCGCGCACTGCATACGTGCTGGGGGTGGCGTAACCAGGCGCGGGGAGCATCGCTTCCCAAACCACGCGGCCCGTGCTCTTGTCGAGCGCGCGGAGTGTCGCGTCCTGCGTCGCGGCGATGAACACGAGGCCGCCCCGTGTGACGATCGGGCCGCCGTACTGTTCCGTCCCGGTGACGGGAATCCCGCGCGCCGTCAGCGCGGCGAACTCGCCGAGCGGAATCCTCCAGCGGTATTCACCAGTGTTGAGGTCGATCGCGCTGAGCGTGCCCCAGGGCGGCTTGATCGCGGGTAACCCAGTCGAGTCTCGCCACCGCTCGTAGCCGGCGAACGCGTATGGTGGCGGCAGCCCCTGAACGCTTGGCATCCCCCGACCGGGCCTCGCCGTGCATGGCTTGCCGAGGAGATACGCGATGATACCGCATTTCTCGAATTCGGACAGCTTCGCAAACGAAGGCATAAAGCCACGACCATGCGCGAGCAATTGCTCCAACTGCTCCACCGTTAGGCGAGTATCGAGGCCGATCAGCGACGGCGCACGATCGCGACCGCGGCGGTCGACACCGTGGCAACTCGCACATGACGCCGCGTAGAGAGTAACACCTGTCCACGGTTCACCACTCGACGCACTCGCGCTTCCGGTCTCTCGCATGGCCGCGATCCAGGGCACGTCACTCGCGTTGACGTAGAGAGTCGCGGTTTCGGGATCGACCGCGGCCCCGCCCCACTCGCCTCCGCCATCGAACCCCGGCAACACGACGCTGCCCGCTCGGCTCGGCGGTGTGAACAGCCCATTGTGTCGCAGCGAGCGAAACCGGCGCCGCTCGGATGCGGTCACATCGGCCTCACGAATCGCTTGCCGCGCGAAGGGAGCCGGCTTCACCGGAAATGGCTGCGTCGGCCAGGCCCGCTCACCGTGCAGATCCGACGCCGGCACCGCGCGCTCGACGACGTCGAAGAGCGGTTTTCCAGATGTGCGATCGAACAGGAACACGAACCCGCTCTTGGCGATCTGCGCTACGGCGTCCACGCGTGATCCCTCGCGCGTCACCGTCACGAGATTCGGGGCCGCCGGGAGATCGCGGTCCCACAGGTCATGGTGCACGGTCTGGAAATGCCAGAGACGCTTGCCGGTCGTCGCGTCGAGGGCGAGCAGCGAGTTCGCGAACAGGTTGGCGCCGACGCGCTCCGCGCCGTAGAAGTCGGGCGTGGCCGAGCCGGTCGGGATGTAGACGATGCCGCGCGAGGTATCCACCGTCATGCCGGCCCAGGAGTTCGCGCCTCCGGCCGTTTTGAAGGCTTCGGGAGGCCACGTGTCGTACCCGTATTCAGCCGGCCATGGAATCGTGTGGAAGGTCACGGATCTTACCGGTCCGCGCATCGTACGCGCGGATGTGGCCCGGCGCCGAGCCTTCTTCCTCTCCAACGCGCGTTCCCCAGATCAGCACGTCCTTGTAGGCCACCCCGGGTGACGTCGAGACGAGATACCTATCGCCGACGTCCTGGCCGAGTCCCTCCCCGAGATCGACCCAACCCCTCCCCGAGTCGCCGAAGGTCCGAATCGGCTGGCCGGTCCGCGCGTCGAGCGCGTAGAGCCGGCGATCGACCGCGAAGAAGACTCGTCCGTCCCAATACACGACGCCGCGGTTGACGTGCGGTTGCGTGGGACGATTCGGGAACGCGTCGAATCTCCACAGCAGCGTGCCTGCGTCGGCGCGCAGCGCAATCACGGCGACTTTCGGCGTCGTCGCATACAGCACGCCGTCGACGACGATCGGTGTCGCCTGAATCTCGCCGTGCCCGTCCGGGGGGAGATCGCCGGTATGGTAGACCCACGCCACCTGTAGATGATTGACGTTCGTGATGTTGATCTGATCGAGGGTCGAGTAGCGGGTGTTGCCTGGCGCACCGCCCGTCGTGGACCAGTCAACCGGCGGTGGGTTGGGCGCCTTGCAGCCCGCGAGGACGATGAGGAGAAGGCGGCTCGCGCGCACTCAGGATTTCTTCCAGAGATCGATCGGCTTCGCCACGCCGTTGGGTCGGAACGGCAGCGTAATCTTGCGGCCTTGTCCCGCCGACGCGTACGCGGCGTAGAGCACTTCCTGCACGACTCGCCCCGTCTCGCCGTCCGCGATCGGCGTTTCCTTGCCGCGCACGCAGCGCGCGAAGTGTCGCATCTCCTGCGGGAAGCCGTAATTCCAGTGCTCTTCGAACACCGGGTAGGTCCATCCCTTGGTGCTCGCCGCCTTCTCGACGGCATAGCCGAATCCCACCTCGGAATACGTCGGGAGCGCATTCCCCATGAGCATGTCGGCGTAGGTCTGGCCCTTGTCGCCGAAGACCTCGATGCTGTCGTCCATGCCGCCGGGGCGATTCCAGCTGCTTTCGATCATTCCCACGGCGCCATTTTCGAACTCGACGATCGTGATCGCCTCGTCCTCGCCCTGGGTGCGCTCGCCATGCACCTGCGTCGCCATCTGCGAGTACACGCTCTTGACCTTCGGCTTGCCGAGGAACCACCAGCAGAAGGCGATGCCATGGCAGCCGAGATCCATGACCGCACCACCGCCCGATTGTTCGACGTCCCAGAACCAGGGCGAGTGCGGCCCGGAGTGCTTCTCGCCTTGCTTCACCAGGTGGACGCGACCGAACGCCCCTTCGTCGGCCATCTGCTTCGCCTTCACGTATTTCGGTGCGAACAACAGCTCTTCGGCGTAGAGCAACAGGACGCCCGCCTTGTGGCAGGCGTCGATCATTGCGTCGGCTTCCTCCAGTGTGATGCAGAGCGGCTTTTCGCAGACGACGTGCTTGCCCGCCCTGGCAGCTTCGATCGTGATCGGCGCGTGCAGGCGGTTCGGGGCGGTGATCGAGACCATCTCGACCTTCGGATCGCGGAGCAAGTCGTGGTAGTCGGTAAAGGCCTGGGGGATGCCGTGGCGCTTGGCGAAACCCGTCGCGTGGCCTTTGGTCGGTGACGCGACCGCCACCAGCTCGGCCTCGTCGGGAATGGCTTTCACGGCGCCCGCAATGCAGTCCGCCTGAAAGCGCGAGCCCACGATGCCGATCTTCACTCTGGACATAGAGGAGGGCGCCAAAATACCTGTGGTCGCAGAGGTTGGACAGGGTCGCACTCGCCGCGTGACCGGCACCACATCCGAGCGGAGTGGTCAAGCCCGAGTTTTTGGCGCATGAGACGCTGCCTGGCCGCTCTCACCTTAGTGCTCGGGATGGGATGTCGTGGCATTACCAGTCCTCCCCCCCCACCCCCCCCGCCGCTGCCTCCGCGTGCAGTGTTTCCCGCCGACAATCCGTGGAACCGTGACATTTCGGCTGATGCGGTCGATCCCAACTCCGACAGCCTGATCGCGCGCTGCGGCGGTTCGGCGAGTCTGCATCCCGACTTCGGCACCGTCTACGGCGGCGCGCCGTGGGGCATTCCGTTTATCACCGTCTCGGGCTCGCAACGGCGCGTGCCGGTGTCGTTTGCCTACGCGGACGAGAGTGATCCGGGACCCTATCCTATTCCCGCCGCTGCACCGATCGAGGGCGGCGCGTCAGCGACCGGCGACCGCCATGTCCTGGTGGTAGACGTGGACAACTGGAAACTGTACGAGTTGTTCGATGCGCACCCCGTCAGCGGGGGTGCGTCATGGACGGCGGGTTCGGGCGCGATTTTCGATCTCACCTCAAACGCGCTGCGGCCGGACGGCTGGACGTCGGCCGACGCCGCTGGGCTGCCGATCTTCCCGGGCCTGGTGCGCTACGATGAAGTCGCGGCGGGACGAATCGCCCACGCCTTGCGCTTCACCTGTCCCGTCACGCGCCGCGCGTACGTTCCTCCCGCTCGCCACTTGGCGAGCACCCGGACCGATTCGCTCCTTCCGCCGATGGGGATGCGCGTGCGCCTCAAACCGGGCGTGGATGTGTCAGGATTTCCCGCCGACGTGCAGATAATCCTGACGGCGCTGAAGACTTACGGCATGATGGTCGCGGACAACGGCGGGCCGTTCTTCGTGACTGGCGCGCCCGATCTGCGCTGGAACGATGCCGACATCGATACGATGAAGCGGCTGCACGCCACGGATTTTGAAGTCGTCAAAATGACTGGTTTGGTGGCTCCGTAAGAGCCCACCGACGGTTCCGCACGCTTCTCCACACATCAACCATGCAGGCTGTGAAGTAGACGGCGAGTGCGCCAAGCGCCAGGTACGCCCCTGCGGCGGGCGTCACCAGGATCGTAGCCAATTCCCAGATGATATAGGCGGAGCTGACGGCGAGAATCGGCTCGGCAATTGTGACGGAGGTGCGCAACCGTTTCCCCCGCGCGCGTGCGAGGATGGCAACGGCGGCGACCGGCCAGACGAATGGAGCGAGCGTGATCCAACTTCGCGGATCTGTGATGTGAAAGTCATCAAGGGCGTATTGCCGTTCGAGGGCCGGTTGGTAGGTGCTGCGGGTCGAATCGCGAGGGAGCTCTGCGACGAACTTCCCGTCTGGCCCGCGATATCCCGAGCATGTCGATTGCGGCAGGGCGAGCGACGCGACCAACAGCAGAGCGGCCGCGCCCTTGATTCGTAGCAGGGTGCTCATAATCCCCCCGGGTGATCCCAGACGGCGACGCCGACGCGCGAGTCGGCCGTGCCGTAATAGAGGTACCATCGGCCGCGGAATGGTACGAGCCCCTCGACGAACGTGGTACCCGCGGTGTACTGCCCCGTCCGCTCGTAACTCTCGGTTGGCTTGATGAACGCGCTGTCCGACCGTGCCATGAGCCTGCTGGGATCGCGCGCATCAAACAGCGCCTGACCGGCGGAATAGGTGCGCGAGGGGAGACTGCCCGCGTTGTACAGCACCAGGATTCCCGCGGGCGTGAGGAGCGCGGGCGGGCCTGCTTCGACCAGCCAGGAATCGAAGTAGCCGGGACGCGCCGACAG
>WNGI01002223.1_pt1 | contig 17731 bp, 19 predicted proteins | sample 5400621 | NCBI WGS metagenome assembly WNGI01 (sample SAMN13153374, study PRJNA577476) | soil metagenome | isolation source: 20 cm soil or saprolite under Garry oak tree replicate 1 | place: USA:California | collected 2016-06-15 | reverse complement strand
GGAGGGTGGTAAGAATGTGCCTACCGGATTGTAGACGAGATGTAAGGGCAGCTCCGGGTCGATTCCGTAGCCTACCGAGTTAAGCAGTTGTAGGGCTGCGATGCTGCCTTCAAAAACGCCTTCGCCTCGTTGCGCGTTCACATTTTCGGGCGAGTAGCACGGCATCGACGCGATAATCTCTACCTTATGGTTTGCAAGAAACGCAGCGAGGTCCTCGTAACCGCGCTCCAACAAAATCGTGAGATTGCAGCGGTCTATGATGTGCCGGTGCGGTCGCAACGATTTCACATACTCGATGAAGTAGCGAAAATCGGGAATCATTTCCGGCGCCCCGCCGGTAAGGTCAACAGTGGGGATATCCGCTTTACCCAGCCAATCGATAATCCGATCGATTGTCTCGTGCGACATGATTTCCTTCCGGTTTGGCCCGGCGTTCACGTGACAATGCACGCAAGTCAGATTACAAAGCTTGCCCACGTTGACCTGAAGAACCTCCGGGCGACCGCGGCGAAGCTGCAAACCTTCCGCGGAAAGTCGATCGGAGAAGCGATTCATTTAGATCAGCAGCAACTGCCGCCATCACAGCATGTGTTATGTGCTTCCGTGGTTACATCGTAATCGCGACCTTTGGTTTCCTTCGGATGCCGCAATGCCGTGCGCGAGCAATTGAACGGCTTGGCTTGTTCGAGCGGTACATCGACAATCGGATCAACAAGCTCGAAGAACTCCCGATACGGCGGCTTTTTGTAGAGATTGTAGGTCTTGTCGCAAACAGCGTAACGCTTGCCGCGTTCCATCCGGTGATTGTCGTCGTCGAGCACTTCCTTGAACGGCCCGCGATAAATCACGGCTTGGTTTCGCTCGAAACAGGCACCCTGTTTTCCCTTAAATGCCGCGATCGCTACGGAACGAAACTCGATCCCTTGCACTGTGCGCCATGGTTGCGCGTCTCGTTTCAAGATTTGAATTCCGTAAAAGCCGGCGTTCTCAAATGCGGCGATGAATCCTTCTTCAGTGAGCGCGCCGGAAATCGGCCACCTTTTTTCAAGACGCGAAAAATTTCGTCGAAGAGTTGCCGTTTCAATTTCGGCTCGACCAGATTGAGAACACAATTGGAAATGACAACATCGATCGAGTCACTGGCGATCAGCGGATGTTTGACCCGCAATTCGTCCGCGAGGTCGTCGGCGGCGAGAAATGAAGCCGTATCAGTTATTGGATTCTTTTTCAGTTGTCGATCCAACAATTCAAGGTCGAGTGCCAGATCCTGAATGCGGCCCTTACGAAATTCGATGTTCGCGTAGCCAAGGCGTTCGGCGACTACCGGCGCGTTGCGGCGCGCGACTTCGAGCATCTCGTCCGTCATATCAACGCCAATCACTTTCCCGTTTGCCCCGACGATTTGCGCGGCGATGAAACAGATTTTCCCGGTGCCGCTGCCCAGATCGAGGACGGTTTCGCCTTCGCGAAGGTAACGCGACGGATCGCCGCAGCCGTAATCGCGCTCGATCACTTCCTGCGGAATGACTTTGAGGTAGTCGGAATCGTAATCGACCGGACAACAAAGGTTATCGACGCGTTCTTTTGCTCCGTCAGCATAGCGCTTACGCACGACAGTTTCTTTACTCTGGAGTTCCATCATCTTAATCCGAAGCTTTAACAGAGCATTTTATTCCTGAAAAGCTCGCAATTCTACGTCAGCTCGGTCTTCCGGAGCGCGTTACGCGCGATCTTGGTTACCCAGATTGTCACGATAATTGTCGCGACAAGACCAACACTCATGAATGTCCAATATTGCCAGCCGTGTTTCATCGCTTCGCCACCGGCAGCCGCTGATGCAGCAGCTTTGCCAGCCGTGCCGATATAAACGTAAAGGAATGTGCCGGGCATCATGCCAATCCAGCTCGCCAGCACATAAGGCCAGAATCTCACTCCGGTCAGACCATAGAAATAATTGCTTAGGTTGAACGGAATCACCGGACTTAGCCGAAGCAGCAAAATCAACTTCGCCCCTCGTTTGCCGATAGCGTTGTCGATCCTGCGGAATTTCTCATTTCGCTGCGCGATCGCTTCAATTTTGTCGCGCGCAATGAATCGCGCGACGAGGAAAGCCAAAGCAGCGCCGAGAGTTGACCCGGCGGAAACGGCAACAAAACCTTTCCATAGCCCGAATGCGAACCCTGCGCCGATGGTCAGGACGGATCCCGGCGCGAGCAATACTGTGGCTACTGCGTAAACGATGATGAAAATAAAAATTCCAACCACGCCCATCTGGCCGACCCAGTCGTTAAAATTTCTCAGCCATTGCTGGACCGGCAGGAATTTCATTGTCAGAAAGAGCGCAATCAGGATGCCGATCACCACAATCAGCCGAATGATTGCGCTCTTCGGCGCAGTCTTTTTCGCGGTCACTTGCGTGCGCGCTCGTAGAGCCAGGCGAAAAACTTTTTCGCGAGCGGCGTTAGCCGGGTCTTGTTGTATTTGTCACCAGCTTTGCGCGCCAACTCGGCAAGCGTCGGATAGGCATGAATGGTCGAGGCGATCGTGCCGAGGCCGACGCCCGTTTTCATTGCAAGCACAACTTCGTGCAGCAAATCGCCTGCGTGCGGCGCGACGATTGTCGCCCCGAGAATCTTGTCGGACCGTTTTGCGGTCAGAACCTTGGCAAAGCCCATCTCTTCGCTCTCGACCACGGCACGATCGACATCCTCGAGTGGCACGACAAACAAATCGTACTCAACGTTTTTCTGTTTCGCTTCCTTTTCGCCCAGCCCGACGTGCGCAACTTCGGGATCGGTGTAAGTGCACCACGGCACGATTGTGCAATCGACTTTCTGCCGCAGAAATTGGAACGGCATCAGGATATTTCGAACAACGACGCGCGCAGTGTAATCGGCGGTATGGGTAAACTTGAGCCGGTTCGCAACGTCGCCGGACGCATAGATGTGCGGCTGTGAAGTCTGCATGTAATCGTTTACTTCCACACCGTGCTCGGTGTACTTCACGCCGGCTGCGGCAAGATTTAGGTCCTCGATGTTTGGCGCGCGTCCCGCGGCGATTAGCAGCACCTCGCCGTTCAGTTCACCTGCATTCGTGTGCAAAACGACTTTGCCATTTTGCAATCTCACGCGCTTCGCGGTCGCGTTGAGCCGCACATCAATACTCTCGGCCATAAATCGCTTTTGCATGAACTCGACGACATCAGCGTCCTCGCGCGGCAGCAGTTGATCGCGATTCTGGACGGTCGTGATCTTAACGCCGAGCCGGCGGAATGCCTGGCCGAGTTCGCAACCAATCGGGCCGCCGCCGAGCACAATCATGCTTTCCGGTCTTTCTTTTAACCCATCGAAAATGGTTTCGTTGGTGAAATACGGGATGCTGTCGATGCCTTCGATTTTGGGGATGACAGCGCGGCTGCCAGTAGCGATTACGAAATTTTTCGCGCGTAGCTTCTGACCATTGACTTCGGTTTCGTATGGCGAAACAAAACGCGCTTCGCCGCGGAAGACATCCACGCCTAAGGACTCGAAGCGTTCCTGCGAATCGTTCGGCGCGATCCTGGCGCGCCGCGCCCGCATTCACTCAAAGACTTTTTCGAAAACAAATTGCGGTTGTTGTCGATCCAAGCCCCACTTTTCAGATTCGCGGATTTGCTGGATCAACCGCGCTGAGGAAATGAGCGCCTTGCTCGGCACGCAGCCGAAGTTCAGGCAATCGCCACCCATTAAATTGCGTTCGATCAGCGCCACGCGCCCGCCGAGTCCAGCTGTTCCAGCGGCGGTGACCAGACCGGCCGTGCCAGCGCCGATTACCACGACATTATAGATACCTTCACCTTTTTTCATCTGGAACTGCTGCGAGGTTTCAAGGCGCGAGTTGCTTTGATTATTCCGTTGCAGGCTGGTCGTTAAAAGGAATAAAGATTGGCAACAGTCATCCAATGAATGCAATGCTGTGGGCGCGAACATTCCTGAGTGAGTTGCACGCTTGGCAATGGATCGGAATTCTCGTAGCGCGCGTAATTGTCGGTCTCCTGTTTTTCCTTTCTGGGCGCGGTAAGCTTTTTGTGCCTGAACGCCGGGAACAGATGCGCCAAACACTGATCGAGGCCCATGTTCCGTTTCCCGAATTCAACGCTCTTTTCGTTTCGACACTTGAATTTGTTTTTGGTCTCTTACTTGTCTTCGGGGCAATCACTCCTATCGCGTGCGTGATGCTTAGCGGCGTGATGATCGTAGCCATTGCAACTACCGCGATTCGAAATATCAAAGCGACATCTCCACTCGGCTGGCTCGCCGAATTTTTCTATCTTCCGGAGGCGCTCTGTTTAGTAATTCTTGTGTGGCTGTTTTTCTCGGGTCCCGGCTGGCTTAGCTTCGATCATTTGATTGTGTCGAAGATTCATCTCTAGCTAACTTGCAATGCTCTGTGATGATCAGGCGTTGAAGGTGGGCGCGGTGGCAAAAGCGGCCGGAGTGGGTGTGCAGACGCTGCATTATTACGAGCGACTTGGATTGTTGCCGAAACCGGAGCGCTCGGCGGCAAACTACCGGCTCTACTCACCGGAAACAATTCGTCGTGTGCAATTCATCAAGAAGGCGCGGGCCGTGGGGCTAACACTTGAGGAGACAAAGCAAATCCTGGATTTGAAGGACCACGGACGCGCGCCATGTCACCGGGTAGTCAAGCTCGCCCACAAACATCTGCAGGAGATTGAGGCTCGTCTAACTCAGTTGCAGGCATTTCATCGACTGCTCGCGAGATCCGTGAATGAATGGGCAAAAGACGACAAGCCGAGGCGCGTTTGCGCGGGCGAATTTTGCGATCTGATCGAGCGATTGCCCTAGCCCACAAAGTTTCGAAAAAACGTTTGACCCTTTACTTAACTAGAGGGTCTAGCGTGCGGGCATGAAAGCGAAATACGCCGGGATTCTTTCCGCCGTGCTGGGATCGATTTGCTGTGTTGGGCCGTTGTTGCTGATTGCGCTCGGTCTCGGCACCAGCGCAGCGATTATCGGTCGATATCACTGGATCTTTGTCGGGGCGGCGATTGTAGTTCTTGTCTGGGCCTGGACTAAACATTTCCGTGAGAAAGCGCAATGTGCTTGTGAGCACCGCGCGATGTATGGCCGACGCATTAGCTTGCTGACATTGATTGTCGCCTCGGTAATCGTCGTAGCTTTCGCCGCGCTTAACATCAGCAGCTATGCATTTCCCGGTTCACCCGCTCCGGTTTCGCAAAGCCCAACCTTCCAGCGAATTGTCATCCCGGTTGAGGGGATGAGTTGCGCCACTTGTGAAGTCGCCGTGCGACACGCGCTCAAGCGAATCGACGGCGTCAAATCGGCGCATGTCAGCGTCGCGACAAAGACCGCAACGGTCGATTATGACGCAGCCAAAACGAACACCGAGCAGCTTGTTGCTGCGATAAATTCTACGGGGTATCGCGCTTCGTTGCCTGACAACGTGAGTGATTCAGCATCTATGGCTAAAAATAGGAACACTAAGGATGCTGAAACAAAAGTCGCCAGAGTGAGCGTCGGTGAAAACGCAGCGGCCACCACAGCGAATAGGATCAGCGTATTCAGGGCTCCGTTAGTCTGTCCGGCCGCGCCGCAGATTGGTTGCGGCAGTGCTTCGAAGCCGATTCTTTTAGACTTGGAGCGGCAGGCCGGCGTGCTCGAAGCATGGTTAAACCGCGCCGGAACAATAATCGCCGTTGTGTGGAAACCCGAGTCGAATGCTGAAACTCGACGCAACGTGGCGACGGAGCTGAAAGAAGACCACGCAGTAGAGATGCAAGGAAAGTCTCGCGATGAAGCCGTGAAGGACTTCTTGTCCGGCAAAGGCTGGTATCGAGGCGCTGACGTGGACCGATTGAGCGAGGAAGAGGCTGGAGTTATCGCGGCGAGATTTGTTCGCAGAGTGCAAGCAAGGACCGCATTGGCGAAAGACAAGGCCGATGGGCTTGAACGCGACCTGACAGGCGCTATTCGCAAGCAGTTGACTGGCGAGTGTTCTGCCCCAGACCAAAAGCAACCGTCCTGCGAGGACGTAGCCGGCAAATATCTCGATCAAGAGCAACTGAAGATTTTAAGGGAAGCCATCGAAAAAGGTGCGCGTCCGTTGCCGAATGAAGGCTAATCCTTGAATTCAGGAGCAAATATGACAACCGGTGTATCTCGCGAAAGACTAACCTTCGCGCAGCAGACATGATGTTGAGATCGATAATTACGTGCCCAAAGTGCGGAAATCGCACTGAAGAGACGATGCCGGCAAACGCTTGTCTCTTCTTTTACGATTGTCCGGCGTGTGGTGCGAAACTAAGGCCGAAGGCCGGTGACTGCTGCGTCTTTTGCACTTACGGATCAGTGCCATGCCCACCTGTTCAGATTGGGTCACTATGTTGTTCCTGAAATTCGCCCCCCAGACTATACAAAGGTGACTACAGCTTCGCTCGATTCTCAGGCGTTGGTCCAACAACCGCGCAAGGCACCGCCGGTGGGTCGTGTGGTCCGCATCCTGCTCGGCCTCGTGTTGATTGCTTACGTGGCGCCCGTTTACTTTCAAGTCCCGGTGCGAGTTGCCATGGGGTCGTTGCTTCTGGTAATCGGGTTGATTGGCGTCTACAGCCTAATCCATATCGTTGTATCGCGACGCATCGTTGCCTTTGGCTCGTGCCTTGGAGCCGTCGTCGCGTTTGGGTTGCTCGTTACGCTGTATGTTGCCGGTGGCTCGGTGTTACCCATCCTTGGCCATGGCAAAGGTCAGCTCGCAGCGGCTACCTTTTTCGGCGTCTCGTTGGTGGTTGCCGGCGTGCGCGCTGCTCCCGGCTGCGAACTCATGGCGATCCCCGGCATCTTCTTTGGAAAGCACACCGAGCTGGCGTGTCTCATCTTCTCACCCCTAGACAAGCTTGAGCGCAAGTTGCGGAGCAAGCGCGATGTCTAACATCGGCACTTTACTTTTTCATCTTCGTCGCATTCAACAAAGTTCTTGCCAACGTCAGCGTGCCGGGCTTGCTGATTGCGAGCTTCCTCAAGGTCCTGCTGCCTCAGCGCACTTCATGTTTGTCCTCGCGCTTTACGCACATCCTCGCTCATCATTAGGAATGAATTCGCTCGATGATCGCAACCGCGTCGGGGTAGCGTTGCTGGTTCTGCGCGTCACAGTTTTTGCCGTTATGCTCGTTTGGACCATCGACAAGTTTGTTCGCCCGGCGCACGCCACATCCGTCTACGAGCATTTCTATTTCTTGCGCGGGCTCGGTCCGGCGATCATTTACTCAATTGGTATAGCCGAACTCGTGCTGTTGATTGGTTTTGTGATGGGCTTTGCGCCGTGGCTGACGTACGGTCTAGTGCTGCTGCTTCACGCAGTCTCAACTTTTTCCTCCTTCCATCAATATCTGCATCCGTTCGAAGGCCCGAATCTTCTCTTCTTCGCTGCCTGGCCGATGCTCGGCGCGTGCTTTACTCTCTATTACCTGCGTGATCTTGATACTCTTTTTAGGCTGGGTTCTTCCAATCGATTGAGTGCTCACTAGAAAATCCGCCTGCGACGCGAAGGAATAAAAGCCGCGGCGGAGCATCCTCCATATTGTCACCATGAAAGCTGACTGCATTTGCCACGTGCGTACTGCCTGCCTCACTCGTTTCCTCGCCATTGGGCTCCTCTGTTTGGAAATGCCATCCGCGCTCGCGCAGGAGGCTTCGCCCGCGAAGACGCCGGCGCCAGACTGGGAACTGACCGACCTAACTAGCAAGCTGGTAAAGTCTTCCGATTTCCGCGGCCACGTTCTTATTCTGAATTTCTGGGCGACGTGGTGTGCTCCGTGTCGCATAGAGATCCCGCACTTTGTCGAGTTACAAAAGCAATACGGTGACAAGGGTTTGACGGTCATCGGCGTTTCGCTGGATGAACAAGGTCCGGAGGTCGCGAAGAAGTTCGTTAAGCGACTCGGCGTTAACTACACGATTGTGATCGGAAACCAGAAAATCGTCGAGGCGTACGGTGGGGTCTATGTTATTCCCACTACCTTTGTGGTTGATCGACAAGGTCGCATCGTGAGCGAGCACATAGGCTACGATGACAAAGCGGCCTTCGAAAAAGAAATTAAGTCACTGCTGTAGCAGCGGTTCAAAAATCTAGCATCGGATTCCAACCAGGCGGGCAAACAATGAAACTAGTCGCTCCTATTTTACTCGCGGGCTTGACCCTAGTCGCTATCAAGGCAATCACCGTCGAGGGCAGCGACGAAAAATATACCAATCGCCTCATTCACGAAAAATCACCGTATCTGCTCCAGCATGCGCATAACCCCGTGGATTGGTATCCGTGGGGAAAAGAAGCGTTCGACAAAGCGAAAAAGGAGAACAAACCGATTTTTCTCTCCGTTGGTTATTCGACGTGCCACTGGTGTCACGTGATGGAGCACGAGTCGTTCGAGAACCCCGAGGTCGCAAAACTGATGAACGACAACTTCGTGAATATCAAAGTCGACCGCGAACAACGGCCGGACATCGATCAGATTTACATGACGTTCGTCCAGGCAACGACCGGCAGCGGCGGATGGCCGATGAGTGTGTGGTTGACGCCAGATTTGAAACCGTTCGTTGGAGGCACCTATTTTCCGCCTGACGATAAGTGGGGCCAGCCTGGTTTTAAGAAGATACTGAAAAAAATCGCGGAGGCGTGGAAAACCGACCGGGACAAGATCGTTGCCAGCTCGGATCAGATTCTGCGTCAGTTGCAGAGTGTGGTCGAGCAACCGGCCGGCGCCGACAAACTAGCGGGTGGCATTGGCAGCAAGGCCTACGAGCAATTCGCCTCACAGTTTGACGATAAATTCGGCGGGTTCGGCGGCTCGCCGAAATTTCCGCGACCGGTCACGTTGAATTTTCTCTTCGATTTCTACGCCAGCGATCCGGAATCAAGAGAGGGCAAGCGCGCGCTGGAGATGTCGATCTTCACCTTGCGCAAAATGGCCGAGGGCGGGATTCACGATCACATCGGTGGCGGATTTCATCGATATTCCACAGACAAGTTCTGGCACGTCCCGCATTTCGAGAAAATGCTCTACGACCAGGCGCAGCTGGCCATTGCGTATCTCGCCGCATTCCAGATCACGCGCGATCCGCTCTTCGAGAAAACGGCGCGCGACATTCTCAATTACGTCCGCCGCGACATGACCGACAAAGACGGCGGGTTCTATTCTGCGGAAGACGCCGACAGCTTGATCGCGCAAGGCAAGCGAGACTGGGGCGAGGGCGCATTTTATGTTTGGTCAAAGGACGAGATCGCTCGGTTGCTTGGCGCGGAACGGGCGAAGGTTTTCGATTATCAATTCGGTGTCGAAGAAAACGGCAACGCGCCCGAAGATCCGCAGGGCGAATTTAAGAATAAGAATATCTTAATTCAGCGCCACGATGTCGCCGAAACCGCCAAGAAGTTCGGCATAACGAAAGAGAAAGTCGAGCAAGTGGTCGCGGAAAGCCGGAAAATACTCTTCGACGCGCGCGCGGAGCGTCCACGGCCAGCGCGTGACGACAAGATCGTGACGGCATGGAATGGCTTGATGATTTCAGCATTCGCACGCGCATATCAGGTGCTTGATGATCCTGCGTATTTGCAAGTGGCAAATAAAGCTGCCGATTTCATCCAGCAAAAACTCTACTACGCGAATAAAGACACGCTCCTGCGCAGCTATCGCGAGGGAGCGAGCGACGTGAAAGGATTTGCTAGTGATTACGCGTTTCTCCTGCAGGGGCTGTTGGATCTTTACGAAGCTTCTTTCGACGTCGGACGGTTGGAATGGGCGATGAAATTGCAGCAGCGCCAGGATGAATTGTTCGGCGACGCGGACCAAGGTGGTTACTTCTCGACCACCAGCGGCGATGCAAACGTGCTTTTGCGCATGAAAGAAGTCGATGACATGGCTGAGCCGTCGCCGAATTCCGTCGCCGCGCTAAACCTTCTGCGCATCAGCTACCTGTTTGATCAAGGCGACGCGAGAAAACGCGCGGAAAAAACAATGAAAATATTTGCCAAGCAAATTGAAAAGGCGCCAGTTTCGGCGCCGCAAATGCTGGTCGCGCTTTCCTGGTCTCGCTCAAAACCGAAACAGATTGTTATCGCCGGGAAAGCTGACGTCGCCGCCACTCAGGCAATGGTGCGGGAAGTGCATCAGCATTTTGTCCCACATTGGCTTCTCATCCTGGCCGATGGCAACGCGGGTCAGCAGTTTTTTGCCAAGCGGGTTGAATTCATGAAGAGCGTGACGGAGACGGACGGCAAACCTACGGCCTACGTCTGCGAGAACTTCGTCTGTCAACTTCCGACCACTGATCTTAAAACACTCGCCAATCTTTTGACGCGCCCTGCGCCCAGCAAAGCTTCAGCCAAAATCTCGCGATGAGTTATTTGCGTTCGCTGAAGCCGGACGCCGGTCTCCTGCAAATTTTTCAGGCCTTCCCTGAAGTTGCTCGACCGCTGCTTGAATATCACGAGGTTTTGTTGCGCGGCGAATCGCCGTTCAACGCAGCCGAACGCGAACTCATTGCCGCGTACGTCTCGGCGCTTAACGACTGCAACTATTGCCGCGCCGTTCACTCACAAACAGCGGTCGCATTCGGGATCGGAGCAGAGACGATCACGCACATGCTTTCGAATTCGCTGGATAAACATGTCGATACGCGCTTGCGGCCGGTGTTGACTTTCGTACGTAAGCTGACTCTTTCCCCGGACAAAATTACGTCTGCAGACGCCGACCCAATCTTTGCTGCAGGTTGGAATGATCGCGCATTACACGACGCCGTCGCCATTTGCGGTCTGTTCAATTTGATGAACCGACTGGTGAACGGTCTCGGCGTTGAGGCACCGGAGGCGTACACGAAAATGGCTGCGGAGCGGCTGGCGGATGGCGGCTACGCGCAACTGCTTGATTTTCTTTCGGCAGGGAAATAGGAAGTTTGGAATAACGACAGTTCTGGCGGTTCTTACCTCGTGTAGTGGGCGAGTCCAGCATGAGCACGGACCATTTTCAGCAGTTAGTCGATCAGCAATACGCGCTGCTCTATCGCTTTGCGCTCAGCCTCGCGAAGTCGGAGGCCGATGCGGCGGACTTGACTCAGCAGACATTTTTCCTCTGGGCCTCGAAGGGCGATCACTTGCGCGACCGGTCCAAAGCAAGATCGTGGCTTTTTACCATTTTATATCGCGAGTTTCTGGGCCGGCGACGGCACGAAGTGCGTTTTCCGAAGGTGGAGTTGGACGACGTGCGTGAACAGGAGATGTCGATCTCCCCGAATGTGAACGTGTTCGACAGCACGACAGTCTTGCAAGCTTTGCGCAATGTGGAAGAACTCTTTCGCGCGCCGCTCACACTTTTTTACTTGGAACAATTTTCGTATCAGGAAATCGCGGACATCCTCGAGGTGCCGATCGGCACAGTGATGTCGCGATTGTCGCGCGGGAAAGCACAGCTGCGTGAACAACTGCTCTCAAACGAAGAAGTTCTAAGGAATAAAGTCGTTTCCTTCCAATCAGACAGAAGGGAAGAATCACATGGATAATCGGGAAGCGAAATTTGTTTTGAACGCGTACCGGCCGGGAGGTCAGGACGCGAGTGACCCGCGCTTTGCCGACGCGCTCGAACAAGCCCGGCGCGATCCGGTCTTGGAACACTGGTTCAACGAATCAATCGAATTCGATACAGCTATGACCGGAAAATTATGCGCCATCGCGGTGCCGCCTGATTTGCGGGAAAACATTCTCGCGGGCGCAAAGGTTAGCCGCCCACTCCGCTGGTCCAAGCCCTTCGTCAACTGGGCAATTGCCGCCGCACTCATCTCAATGGCGATCCTGGGCTCTTTGATATGGCAAGAGACGCGGCCGCGGCATCTGGCCGGATGGCAAAACGAGGCGCTCGGTGTGATCTCATCGCTCGTTAGGCAAGAGTCCAGCTTTGACGCGCAATCGCATGACGCGGGAGAGCTTCTCGCTTGGTTGCGGGCAAATCATGCGCCAGCCGCAGAAAAGTTGCCGCCAAATCTGGGGAGACTCGAAAGCCTCGGCTGCAGAACATTTTCCTGGCGCGTCCAACCGATCTCCGTGATCTGCTTCATGCGCGCCGACGGCGGATTGATTCATCTCGTTTGTACAAAAGCTGTCGATGGCGAGCGCGAGGACGTCCCGCGATTCGTTCAGCAAGGTGAGTGGGCCACGGCCACCTGGCGCGGTGGCGAGATGACTTACATGCTCGCTCTCGAAGGCCAGACGGATCAGCTCCGGTCGTACGTTTTGTAGTTTCTGCGAAAAATCATGAACAAACTTTGGATCCTTCTTTTCATCGCCGGCTTTTTCCCTATCCGTCTGACTGCGCGCCCGCAGACTGGCGAAAATGTCGATGTTCGTTCCGGAATTGATCACGACGATTTCGACCGCCTGTTGAAAAAGTACGTGAACGAGCAGGGACTGGTAAATTACGGCGGATGGAAACAAAACGCAGCGGATCTGTCCGCGCTCGATGAGTATCTCCATCAGTTCGCAGCAAAGGCCGATAATGCCGCGCAGGGAAATGAGAAAGCCGCTTCACTCGTGAACGCTTACAACGCATTTGTCCTCCAGTGGATTCTTAAAAATTATCCGACCGAGAGCATCTGGCAGTTAAAAGATTCGTTTTCTGGCAAACGAAACGATGTCGGCGGGCGCAAAGTCGCGCTCGACGATATCGAGCATGGGAGCCTGCGACCCTTAATCGGTTATCGTGCGCACGCCGTGCTGGTGTGCGCGGCGCGCAGTTGTCCGCCATTGCAGCGTTTCGCTTACAGTTCAGACAAATTCGACGAACAAGATGACCGCGCCTATCGAGCGTGGCTTGGTCGCGAAGATCTGAACAAATTTTTACCTAACGAAAAGAAGGTGGAAATTTCCAGCATCTTCAAATGGTTCAAACAGGATTTTGAAAAAGCGGGCGGCATCCCCAAAATCCTCGGACGCTACGCGCCGGAACCAATCCGCGCGTTTGCCGCCAGCGGGAACTACGAGATCAAACACCTTTCCTACAACTGGGGACTAAACGATCAAGGCCCGCATGGCCGAAATTACAGCCAAGCACAGCTACTCTTGGACAATATCTTCAAATAAAAGTCCAATGATAGGGTCGGCCTGCGCCGACCTGACGCTGCAGTGCGGCGTCCCTGCGAATTAGCTATCATTCAAAGAATGCCTCCTTGTTAGGGCGTAGATCGATTTCCAGACTCCATGCGCTGCGGTCTTGCTGGATAAGATTCCAATACGCGTCCGCGATCGCCTCTGGCTTAAGCAATGGTTCTTTGGCGGAAGGTGTGTATTTCTTACGCATGTTTGTCGTATCGATAACGCCATCGATGATGACGTGTGCCACGTGAATGCCCTTCGGCCACAGCTCTACCGCGAGCGATTGCGCCAGCCCGCGCACCGCGAACTTTGCACTGCTGAATGCGACTGCGCCGCCACGTCCGCGCACTGAAGAAGTTGCGCCAGTGAAAATAATTGCGCCCGCGCCGCACTTAAGCATGTCGGCAACGGCTTCGCGCCCGCAGAGGAACGCGCCCAACACTGCGACGCGCCATGATTGCTCGAATTGGTCCATCGTGGTTTTCATCAAACCTTCGCCGACCGAACCGCACGCGTGCGCGATTAGAATTTCAACCGGACCTAAGTGCTGCCGGACTTTGCGAAAACCTGCGGCGACTTGCTTAGCATCGGAAACATCCGTCGGGACTGCCAGCGCCTGCGGTCCCAGTTCGGCTGCCAGCTGGTTCATGAAATCTGGCGAGCGCGCAAACATTCCGACGCGGCAACCTTCTTGGACGAGTTTGCGCACGAGCGCCGCCCCCAAACCAGGTCCTACTCCGGCGACAATCGCGACGCGCTTATGTTTTCTGCCGGCATCCATGTGTGTTCGCATTAAGAATGTGATTTAGCCGTGGGCTGCGCGCCAGTAAGTAAATGCGATGCGAAGACGCATCGCACTCCAAAAGCACTTCGTGCGAAATCAAGGCAAACGCCCGCACGGTTTTGCGATAGCTTGGGGAGTGCGCACTGCCTGCCCGCCGTGCGCACGCGTCCCCCCCGTCGCTTTCGCGGTCTGTCGCACGATACGCGAATCTTTAATCGATCTTACTCCGTCAACTTCTGCGCGGGCTGGACGGCCCGATCCGGGACTTCACCGTTCGGCAATCGCCATGCGCGTTGTTGACGAAAAGGTAACGCGAGGAGTTTTCCAAGTGTAAGTTCGTGTTCCTCGCGATAAGCGGCGACACCGATCGTAATGGCGTCCTGCGGCACGTCGCGGCGCAACGTGCGGTGAAATTTATCCCACCAGCAAAAAATCGTGCCCCAATTGGAATTGGTCTCACGCTGCACGATCGAATGATGAATGCCGTGCATACGCGGCGTGACAATGATCAGATTCAAAATTCGTTCGAGCTTTATTGGCAGACGCCAGTTGGAATGGTGAAAGAGCGTCGCAGCCTCGAGTGTGATGAAGAACACGAGTAACATTATCGGGGCGATCCCGAAGACCGCGACCGCAACCGAAAGAAATCCAACCGAAAAAATCATTTCGCCAAAGTGGAACCGCGCGGCAGTGCTCACGTCTAGATCGAGATCGGTGTGATGCACGTTATGAAAACGCCAGAAGACCGGCACCATGTGATTGGCCCAATGCCACCACCAGTAGGCATAATCCATGAGCAAAAACGTCGCGACGAAGGCGATCCAAAACGGGACGGCCAGCCAGTTTAACAAACCAAAATGTTTCTCTTGCGCCCACATCGCTATCGCGAGCGGGATTGGTAGCATGGCGAGACGAACGATGGCGAAACCCGGAATCGAGAGGACGAAGTTGCGTACCAGGCGATGGAGCACACTGAAATGTTGGCGACGCAGAGGAAAACGCCATTGCAGACAGAGCAACGCCAGGAATAGGCAGGCCAGAAGCGGCCTGCCGACATAATCCATTAAGGGCAGTTTTGGCATTGCGGATTCTACGGACGAAGCACTGGCGAATTTATCATCGGCTGAAGTGCGGCAGCAATGCCAAGTCGTAACGCAGGCATCCTGCCTGTCTCGTCGAGCGGGCATCTTGCCTGCTCAAATACAAGCAGGCTGGAAGCCTGCACGACCGATCAGGCTCGAAGCCTGAGTTACGCGCCAATGCGCCGGAACATGAAAGTCGTCTCCGGTTTGATTACTTCGCCGTTCATTTCGAGCAGTGGATAAACGAGAAAATTAATCGGGCCGCTCGCAGGCTCGGGATCAACCACCAGATCACGGCCTTTCGTAAGTTCGAACCGGTTAGCCGGATTGTGCCCGAAGTAGTAATCCGCCAGCTTTGGATTCTTCCAAGCTTCACTGATATCCACTGGTACCCAGCGTCCATCCGCGAGAAATTCCGCCCAGCAATGATAGCCCTCGATCATGCCCTCGTTCTTGTCGGCAGGAATGGTGGCGCCAATGGCGAAACGAGCCGGTATGCCGATGCTGCGCGAGAGAGCAATGAAGTAGGCGTGAAAATCGGTGCAATTCCCGGTGCGCACATCGCAGGCGTACATCGCGTCGCCACGGCCCCAACCAGTTCCCGATTTGTCGTACCGCATTCGACCGATCACGTGATCATAGAGCGCTTTCGCTCGCTCTAAATCGTCGGTTTTTCCGGCCGCTGCCTTTTGAGCGAGCGTCTTGAACGTTTCATTAACAGGCACCAGCATCTCCGGGCGCAAGTAGCGCGGAGCTTCAGCCGCGTCTGCGTCGTAGGCTGTTTTTTCCTTGCGCACGACGCGATATCGCAGCTCGATCGTCTTGCCGCCGTCCGAAGCCTGCGGATGCAGCACGCAGATATCATTGCCATAGTCCCGGTCTTGAACCTTTTCCCATTTCATTGGGATATTGAGCTCTTCCTCGGTGACAGTTTGAAAGGCATCGGTCTTGGCCAACGGTATCCAGACGCGAGCATCGCCTTTGATCTCAGGAAGTTTCACTCGATAGACGAACTCGAAGTGATCCGTGCCTTTAACGATGCCTGGATTGTCAGCAGCGCGAGTTGCAACTGCGACTGCCAGGAAAAATACCAATCTTGCTATCACGATTTTGGAAGCATTAAAGCGGATCGCGCGTCTTCTCACGACGCTGGTTAGGAGTTCCGCATTTATGCGGTCTGGTGCACCGTTCAAACCCGACCGCCTGAAGGCGGAACTCTAAACGAAATCGCATACTCTGTTGGGATACCGTCCGCGAGCTCAGCTCGCGGGCGTTTTCTGCCACGTGCCGTTCTCTTCTTTCCAATTGTAAAGCGGTTTGCCGTCGATTTTGTGAACAGATGTCTCGGTAACTTTCATCTGGCCCGGCTGCCCGGTCAGAAAGAAATCAATATCGTAGGTCTTGCCGTCGGTTCCTTTCATGTCCACGCAGGCGAAGTATTTGCCGCCGCCGAGATCCTGCAATCGATCATCGTGTACTTTTGTCAGATCGAGAGACAGATCCTGACCTTCGTGTGTGACATGAAATTTTCCGTCGGGACTCTGTTTGCTTTTCGCGGCGATATTGCTCTTTATGCCGGTGGAAATATCAGCCGTGCTCACTCGTTTCTCGGCGGCTTTCCCTTTTGTCGGGTGCTCAGGATGTTCCTGAGCGTTGACCTTCGCTGCCGGTGTAAAGAATAGTGTAAGCGCCGCCGAGATAATGAGTCTTGTGATCATATGAATTTCTCCGGTTGAACCTCGTTTGTTGTAATTCGTTCCTCGATAGTTTTCTGCATTAAATAAAAAAAACAACCCGCTTGCTTTGCTAAACAGACGCGTCGTGGAAACAATTTGGAGTACCTAGTTTAGAATGCAGTTCTCCATTGTTGTTCCAGTCTACAATGAGGCGCAGTTGATACGCTCGTTTCTTCAGCATTTTCGCGAGCGAGCGCCGGGAGCCGAAGTTATTGTCGCAGATGGCGGAAGCTCTGATGGAACGCCTGATCTCGCGACTGGGCTTTGCAACCAAATTGTAGTGGGCAAGCGCAATCGGGCGGCGCAAATGAACCTCGGCGCACGCGCTGCGCGTGGCGACGTTCTTTGGTTCGTGCACGTAGATGCCGAAGTGCCGAAGGGAAGTTTAGCTGAAATTGCGCGCGTATTGGATGACAGAACCGTCGTCGGCGGCTACTTCCGCATTCGCCTGCCACCAGACCCCGTGTATCGGCTAACGGACACTTTCGCGCATTATGCAGGCTTGCTGCTCCGAATGCGATGCGGCGATCACGGAATGTTCTGTCGGCGAACTGCATTTGTTAATGTTGGCGGATTTCCCGAGGTGCCTCTGATGGAGGACGTGGAGTTTTTTCGACGGCTTCGTCGCTGCGGTCGCGTGGTGTGTAGCGACAAGCGAATTGTGATAAGCCCTCGCCGATATGAAGCAATCGGACCCGCACGCCTGACTTTCGCCTACGGCTTCATCGCAGCCCTTTATGTTTGCAGCGTGCCCTTGTCAGTACTCGCTCGAATCTACAAACGCGCTTGTTGCACGGCGCGCGACGAGACGCGCAATCGCAACGCCAAATCCGTTCCTTAGTATAGGGATTGCAAATCAAGAGGAGGAAATCATGAAAATGACAAGTTTGATTGTCGCTTTGCTCACAGCCGGAACGCTGGCCGTGTTTGGGCAGGAAGAAACAGTCCAGAACATCAAGCATGGGGCGAAG
>WNGI01002113.1_pt1 | contig 17732 bp, 27 predicted proteins | sample 5400621 | NCBI WGS metagenome assembly WNGI01 (sample SAMN13153374, study PRJNA577476) | soil metagenome | isolation source: 20 cm soil or saprolite under Garry oak tree replicate 1 | place: USA:California | collected 2016-06-15 | reverse complement strand
GGTCCTTTATGTGTCAATGCGACGCCAAAACGGGCTGTACGGGTTGGAAAGACGCAGTCAGCCTTGAGGGGAAATTAAGCCATTGTACATATATATATATATCCATTTACTCACCATGTCAACTCCCAGCGCGACGCATACGAGGAGGTCTGTCACGGTACTAAGTTACTGAGGGTCCATGACACTGATGTAGCCACCTTCAGCAAAGCCGATACCCATCGAGTATCGCGGCCCTGTTCAGACGTCAGCGTTGGCGGGGACAGATAAATTCACCAGGACCTACGGTCTTCCGGCAATTTGGCCGCACATTGCTTAATACTGACATTCGCAGAAGTTAGAAGCGTCTAAACACGTATTCCAACTCGAGGGCATACACACGCCAGAATACATCTAGAGCGCCTTGTATGAATTATCGGCTTCAGAGGCTTGTGTGCGTAGCCCACCTTTTTCTTCACCACCACTCAGTCCTCCGATGGCATAACCCGCAACTTTGTCTTTTCGTTGAATCATTTCGTCTAAACACTTGTCGCGGAGTTGCGGATCCAGTCCACCCTGAACGATTGCAAAGAGATTCTGCGTTGCCTGCTTGCCGGAGCGTTCATGCTGCGCTATACATCGATCCAGCCATCGTACAGAGCGTTCCATCGCTTCTCCGACGCGTGGACCAACCGTTAGGCTCGATACTATTCCACGATTGGCCAGTGTTGGAGACACAACATAGTTTCGCACCTACATCATCTAATTGCATGATAATATCTGCGCCAATTGTATGCTGTATCGAGATACTTTCTTCTGGCTATGGAAGATTAGATATACGACTGCCGGAATGCTGCGCACGTACTGTCAGCATCGTCGGTTCTCCATTAAATGGACTAGTGAAAAGAGCGCCATCCTCCGTTATCTTTGTAAATTTACTGAGTGAAACCAATTGAAAGCCGCCACTATCCTGTGATTCGTTGTTCGAACGATGTGAACAAGCCTTTGCAAACCTTCACGTACTGTTAATAGGTTGCGATTCCATCCCTGAAACTTGTGTGCGCCTCCACATGCATTTAGCACTTCGAGACCAGGCCTTAGATTAAGATGGTATGTATTATTGAGGATTAGCGTAACCCCCAGTGCTTCGACTTGTTCTGGAACCAAACCCTTGATAGCTGCTTGGGTTGCGACGGGCATGAACGTGGGGAGCATTGTAACTCCATCTGCGGTTCGCTAGTCAGCAGGGCAGAATCTATCCAGTAATGATCGTACGAGGTAATGTCATTCTTGAGACGCGAGCCTTTGTAGTGTGGCATTTCGCAATGACTTCGAATTGCATTGCCATTAAGCGCGCTGATAAAGTTGGTCGCGCCAGTGTTTGAGCGGGAGTTGCCGCCACCACCATGCATGCGGCCCTGCTCGCCTGCGTCGGCGCTGCTCTCCTTGCCTCCTCAGCAAACGCATTCTATCTCCCCGGTGCTGCACCACATAATTACCATAGAGGCGAAAAGGTTGAACTCTTTGTAAATGCACTCACTCCCATGCTTGCGGGGAAAGAAGATGCAAAACTCGTACGTCGATCCCTCTTCCGTACTAGAAGCTAGCGCTGATCATGCGTCGACAGAAATCTTTCGTAAACTGTGAGCCTTTACGCCGTGATTCAGTGCATTCAATGATGTGTGTCCAGACGACTACTACCACCCAAAGTTTCGCTTCTGTGAGCGGGACCCACAGAAACAACCCGAGTCGTTAGGATCCATCCTGTTTGGAGACAGAATATTTAATTCTCCCTATGACGTGAGAAGCACGTTCTCTGAACACGCGTGGTCAATGCTCATTGCGTAGATTAAAATGCTGGAAGATGAAAAGGAATGCAAAACTCTTTGTGTTGTAGACAATGTCAACGCGGATGACGCGAAGTTTATCAACGACAGAATAAGGGAAGACTATGCCCTGAACTGGTTAATCGACGGTCTCCCCGCTGCTGAGATGAAGAATGACACAAGAACGGGCGACGTCTTCTTTGATATAGGCTTTAATTTGGGTAACAACGAGGGTGCTTTCCAGAATAGGCCGGCACTCAACAACCACTATGATATTGTCCTAAAGTATGTTTTTATCATTATTTATTATGTCGCACTTGTTAACGCGGCGTTGCAGCTATCATCGGCCTTCTCCAGATACCTACCGCGTAGTCGGCGTACTTGTATGGCCTTTTAGGTGAGGATGATCAGCTGTTATTGATCATAATCATTTATACGCTCTTAAGCATCGGCGGGTCGCAAAGCGGACCGGCCACATGCGATACGACAACAGGACCTCTTCGTTTGGGCGAGGACCATAAGCAAGTGGTTAGATATACGTATCGTGTCATGTGGAATGTGAGTTTTGGGTATATTTAACCTGCTTCTGGTCCTCAATTACATTTCAATCAGGAATCAATGACTCCTTGGGTACAGACTAGTTTGTCTTTCCAGTATCTTGCAAATAACAATGATCTACAGGCCACGCGATGGGATAATTATCTGCATATCTTTGATCCCAAAATCCATTGGTTTAGTCTGATCAATTCACTCATAATCGTTGTATTCCTTTGCATCATGGTCTCCATGATACTGTTGAGGAGTGTGAACAAAGACGTGCGTGATATGATTGTTTTTTTGTGTAAACGATACCTACTCTCTCCCCTTCAGATATCCCGCTATAACTCAATTGACCTAAGTGTAAGATTCATGTAAGAAGCTCCACATCGTAGCTTTCGCTCAAATCAACTTGCAGGAGGATGTTCAAGAAGACTGGGGATGGAAGCTTGTTCACAGTGAAGTATTCCGAAGCCCTGATAACTCCCTTGTCCTGTCAGTCATGGTGGGCAATGGCTCTCAGTTGTGCGCCATGGTCGGAGTCACACTTGGTATGAGGTTGCTCTGGTGTATTCAGCGCAGCTCCCTCATCTTATCTACAGTTTTTGCCTTGCTCGGTTTCCTCTCGCCTTCCAACCGTGGATCGCTTGCTACGGTCATGATGATATGTTGGACGTTCTTTGGAAGGTGAGCTCCATAATGTACTCGAAATTGGATCTAATACTGCGACAGCATTGGAGGCTACATTTCAAGTCGATTGTATGTTACTCTTGGTGGGACAGACCGTCGGAAGAATGCTTTCTTGACTGCAACTATTTTACCGACGTGAGTTCACAGTAATCTCGCCAGATAGATTACCGAGGGACTTGAAATAGATTCGTTTTTATGATCGTTTTCTTCTTGAATTTCTTTTTGCTTATGGCCGGTTCATCAGGGGCTGTACCGTTCGGTGAGTTGTAGGCTTTTGAAGATGAACAATCACTAACTCAGTGCAGGGACTATGCTACTCATCGTCTTGATGTGGTTTGGTATTTCGGCTCCCTTATCCGCCATTGGATCTTATTTCGGTTCCAAGCACGGCGTACGTGAACACACGATACGTGTAACCGAAAATTTGACCAATCATTCAGGTCGTGAAACACCCTGTTCGCGTCAACCAGATACCCCGTCAGATTCCCCCTACCCCAAAGTACCTACGTCCATGGGTAAATTGATCACTCGCGTATAACTTGGCCATATTCATAACTTTTTTAGGTCGCCGCGATCCTAGGCGGTTTACTACCGTTTGGTAAAAAATTCACCTTTGTATTTTTGGCTTATCGCTGATTGTTTCTACAAGGCGCTGCATTTGTCGAGCTATACTTTATCATGTCCAGCTTATTCGCTTCGCGCGCATACTATGCCTTTGGATTTGTAGCCCTAACCGCGACAGTGGTTTCCCTTACAGTGGCGACTGTTTCAATTTTATTCACATACTTCAACCTTTGTGCAGAAGAGTATCGGTAAGCCATATTTGCGTAGGCCGGTTCATACTGATTCCATCATGCTATGTGCAGATGGCATTGGAGATCCTTCATAGTTGGAGGCGGTAGCGCATTCTGGGTGTTATGCTATGGACTATATTACTGGATATCACGCATATCACTTGACTCGCTGTCAGGCGTCGTGCTATATCTTGGCTACCTATTCCTAATCGCACTCCTTGATTTCCTCGTCACGGGTAAGTATATGATCTATTTCTTGGATGGCAGAGTGACGCTGACTGGACACCATCAGGGACTATTGGGTTCTTAGCATCTTACTGGGCGGTTCGCAGAATTTATAGCTCCATCCGTATTGATTAGTTAGTTATCATGTAATGGCTTAATTCTCGCTAACGACTCTATCGTACGAAGAACACTAGGCTTGTCGTGTATCTGGTTTCAGCGCTAACACGAGTAGTTTATCTTTTCCAGCGCGGAGAATAGCTATTCTATTATCAATTAAATGTTGTCTGGACAGCACAAAGTGAACGTCGAGAACGGGTGAATTATTGAGATATAGACCGCGAGCTTGAACCAACATCCTGGCTGCGGCTGGGGATTGTGAGATTCTAGTACAAAGACATTTAAAGAATGCTTACAATTGGAAGTAACAAGACCGTGTTTAGCGATCAACTTGGGGAGCGGCGTCTGGAATGCGTCATGTTCATCTACTAAAATGAGACGAGGGTCATCCTTGAACGCGTGAATGACGTCGTCTGCTCTCATGGTAGAGTAGTCAGAGCCGAAAAGCAACTTGGTCATTGTTTCAGCGTGAATTAATCCCTCGCCTGTTCCATTAAATTGGCACATGGAACGGTGATCATGAGGATGCTACTTACGTCCATGGACCATTTCAGTCACCTCCGCGGCTAGACGGCGTTGCGCTATCCGTTTGTCTGGTTGAGACTGATGCCGGCGGAATTAAAATTGGGAGCAAAACAGAAAATTGAAATGTATGCCAACCTCATGTATCTGAACGATATCCGCAATCTCCGACAATGGCAACAGAGTGAACATCTTGAGATACTTCTCGACGTCCGCATCTGTCACTTTGATGAAGTACTGCAGGGGAGAATGGAAGGGCGGTTAGGGAAGGTAAGCTTGTGGTTGCTGGCACCACGTACCTGGTAAAAATCAAATATGCTGGTCAGGCCTGGATTGAGCCATACAGCATTTCCTGCACTCTTTCCAAACTTTTCGCCAGTCGAAGTTGTCAACAGCGGCGTGGTTATTCCAAACACGTTGAGAGCTTCTTTACCCACCGCAGCCGTTTTAGCAATGAGCTCTAGTCCGGCTACGATATTTCCCCATTGATCCGAGCCGCCAACCTGTATTGAACAACCGTGGTGTTTGTGTAAATGGTAAAAGTCATAAGCTTGGAGTAGCTGGTAAGTGAACTCTGTAAATGAAATGCCTTGTTGGGAGTCGAGTCGTGCTTTTACACTTTCCCTGCTGATCATTGTGCTGATGCGAGCGTGTACGCCGACCGTGCGTAAGAAGTCGAGCATGGTGAAATGTTGATGCCATTCAAGGTTGCTCATGACATGAGGGGGTGGAGATGCGGAATGATGAATGTTTGGAAGTCTCTGTGATGCATAGGAGGAAGCACGGGCGAAAAAGCCGCGTATGCTTTCGGCGAGGCTCGAGACGTTGTCTTCAACATGGTGAATGTCTGCGAGCTGGCGCTCGGTAGTGCGTCCGGAGGGGTCACCGATGCGACCAGTTGCACCACCTATGAGCGGGATAATCGTATGACCGTGCAACCTGAAATGGAAAAGACACAAGAGAGGAAGGAGGTGACCTATGTGAAGAGAGCGGGCCGTAGGATCGATGCCCGCATAAACGGTGCGAGACGCCGTGCCAAGAGCCAATTCCAAATCATGCGATCTAGTCACATCCTGAATGAAGCCGCGATTGGTGAGCTCACGGAGGAGAGAGAAGGATCGTCGCTGGAAGCGGGTGACCTGCCGCGTCCAACGAGGCAACATATGAAAATAATTAGCGTGACTGCATACTCAGAGCCCACATATATCCACCCACGCTGGGGTTTCTGCATCCTCCACAACCTTCCTTAGTCGCCTCATCTAGCTCCCGTGTACCCTACAGCGGCAGAACACACGAACAGAAAGAGCAACGCGCTTCATCACGTGAAGGTAAGGACAGGTCACATGCAACTCGGCAAACACCGTAAAATGCTACAGTTTTGGAATTAAGGTTTTGCGACGGCATTGACGGACCCCTCTAAATCCACCCTCGTCGACAGCAAGAATGGGCTGTATGTCCTCGTCTCTTCAGATCGCAGCCATGTACTGACCTGCGTATGCAGCCAACAAACCCCGTGGACTTCAAGCAGCGCGCAAGCTCCGCACTTCCCGCCGTGAAAACCGCTGGGTTTGTACAAGTACCGCTATCGTTATGAGATACTAAACAAACCGGTATCGTGCAGGCGGACAAGAGCTACAAAAAGCGTGCATTGGGAAACATTTACAAGACGTCACCAACAGGTGGTTCTTCCCATGCAAAAGGCATTGTACTTGAGAAAGTCGGCGTCGAGGCAAAACAGCCCAACTCTGCCATCCGTAAATGTGTACGTGTACAATTGATCAAGAACGGCAAAAAAGTCACCGCTTTCGTTCCGGTGAGTGCAAATTTTACTGCAACGCCTACATGACGCTCATGTGTCACAGAACGACGGTTGTTTGAACTTTGTTGATGAGAACGATGAAGTGCTCATCTCTGGCTTCGGTCGTCGGGGTAAAGCCAAGGGTGATATTCCTGGAGTCCGGTTCAAAGTTGTAAAAGTTTCTGGTGTAGGTCTTCTTGCGCTATGGAAGGAAAAGAAGGTTCGTGTTCTGGTAACCAGTGCATTTGCGTTCCCTGATCCCCTGCCCAGGAGAAGCCAAGATCATAAATGCTGCTTTGGAGCAATACTTACCATGTGTTTCTATTCATGCTATATACTGCATATGATTCTTAGTATGAGCACTGCGAGAATTTGACTGGCCATATATGGACTGGCAACCAGTATTTTTGGGTGACAAAGGGGACTTGGTACATCATGTCTTCTCGCCGTCCCGTGCCTCCTCCTCCTCCTCGTAGAGCACATGCAGGAGATGCACCGGCGACGCACATTACGGACCGTATATCCAATCTCAGTATAAATGATAACTGCGGACCTCCTCCACCCATTCCTTACCACACCCGTCCTTCTTCAAATCAGCTTGCGCGAGCCCTCGCTCGTCGTCCTCCACCTCCCCCAGTCAAGCGCAGCCAACAGCCAGATCCAGATCCCCAGCCCGCTAAACGCCGCCTCCCACCTCCACCTCCCCCTTTACCAACTCCCCCACCTGAGCTAGTAGAAGAACCGGTCTATAACAACGAAGAAACCCATCAAGATGACGCATGCATCGAGTGCTACGATTTTTCTGCAGTAGACGCACATGCTGCTCAGTTTCCCCGCCAAACTGTAATGTCCCTTGATGAACTCGCGTACTCGCTTACTTCGCCTTTCTCTTCCGAAACTGAAAAGGCGCGCGCGATCTTCACCTGGCTCCATCATAACATCGCCTACGATGCCGTCTCTTTTCTCTCCGGCAACCTCAGAGCCCAGTCCCCAGACGATACCCTTTCAAGCGGGCTCGCCGTATGCGACGGGTATGCAGGTCTATTCAGCGACCTCGCCCAGCGCTCGGGATTACAGGCACAGAAAGTCACTGGGCATGGTAAAGGCTACGGATATCAGGCTCTCGCACCCGGTCAGCCTACTCCTACATACCAGGGCAACCACGCATGGAACTGTGTCTTAATGGACGGAGAATGGCGCCTCATTGACGCTTGCTGGGGTGCTGGCTTCCTCAACGGATCTGCCTATACCCAGAGCTTTTCGCCACGCTTCTTTACATCTTCGCCCGCCGAATTTGGCAGGCGTCATTACCCTGAAGACCCTTCTTATCAGCTTCTGCCCGAGGAGTTAGGCGGGCCAGTGTCCTGGCAGGACTACATACTAGCGCCTGAAGGCCCTCAGCTCTTCAGAGATTTCTACACTATTAGCCTTTCCCCTGAATTCCTGCAACCTGCTTCTCAGCATCTCAAAAAGGGGCAGCCAGCAAGTTTCCATGTATTCAAAAGATGCCAACACATGTCAACGGCGGAAGAGGACAATTACGTTTATTTCTTACATCACGATAACTCACAAATACCTTTACAACGGAATGCCGAAGGTGGATGGAGCGCCACTATTCCTGTCGTCAGAGGCGACGTCAAGCTATGTCACCTAGAGACACTCAACGGCCGTGATGCAAAAGGCGTCACTATCCGGCAATTTACTTCGTCGATCGGCCGCTTAGCCATGTCATGGCAAGGACTTGTAGCATGGTCTGTTGTATAACCCAGCCATACCCGTAGAGGAGTAGCATATATCATATCATTTACGTTCCTCCTTGTGCAGTCCCTATTAGTACTACATATTCATGGAATGACAACACCTTGTCCCGACAAATACTTTTTAAGATCAGCCAACAATTCAAGCTGTTCATCCGTAGTCAGTCCGCTGACAATAGTCTGCAGAATGCTGCCAACAGTAACGTGATGTTCCCGAATTAGACTGCTGTAGTACACGTAGGTGAATACTCCCATGAGGAATCTCACGCGCAGATCAGGATACAACGATGCGAGAACAAATTGATTAGCTACTTACTGGCAGTCCATCCTGTCCGTCATACCTCCATGACCGGGGATACTATGGCCAAAGTCCTTGATGTTGAATGCCCGCTTGAAACCGGAAGCAAAGAACCCGCCGAATGGTGCGACCAGAGATGCGAAGCACGACATGAAAAGGAGATGTAGTTGATATGGCGCGTAGGAAATAGTCGCGATAGGCCGACCTAGCTGTTAAATAATAAAAATCAGTATTTTCCAATGATAGATAACATATTGATCATACCAAATTGGAGAACAGCGTTGCCACCGGCTTCCATAGTTCTACTTCACGCCATAGGAAGATGGGGTTAGGCATGCACTGTATAGAACTCCAGGCGTCGACTCCGAGGTCATGGACTGGGCATATCATGTAGTTGAATCGCATGAAGTACGTTCCCCATAGTACTCCAAAAATAATCGTAGACCAGAACGCGCCGACAAAGCCCTCAACAGTCTTCTTCGGAGACAATTTGATCAAGGGAGTACGACCGAGAGTGATACCCCATATATAGGCGAATACATCGTTACAGATGACAAGTGATGCAGGTACCCAGAACCAAATAAGACCTTCCAGGATATTATTGACGATGAAGTGACTATTGCCGATCAACAAAGATTCCGATGGTAAGATTCTCGGCTCACCTAGACACAACGATGAGCAAGAGACTCATGTGAACCCAACAGAATAATCCGAATTGCTGTTTGAGGTAGCCTTTCTTGAGTGACATAACAAAACCCATGAATCCGATCGTGTATAACGTGAAACTGATCATGCGATGATTCGTTGCAAATGGAAGTAATTGAGCATCGGCGAATACGACATGCTGTGTCGATGAGATATAGGTCAAGCTCCGCGCATAAGCATGGTATAGCTTACCTTAAAATAATAGATGATGCTTTCGCCGTACAGGAAATAGTTCGTGACAGCAAAGAAATACCAGTTAAGAGTCTTGCTCCAGGGATCCTTGGTGTTCAAGCGCTCTGGGTCACCTGACTCTGGAGTAGCCGATTTGAGCGAGAACAGCGCTGTAACTTCACGATAGACTAGTGTTTGACACAGCATTACTAGGAGGATCAGGTATGTGTGTCCCAAAAGTAACAGCCCTGTCGAATCGATCGTAAACCATGATACGGCGGGAAATGTATAGTGAACATACCAATGAAACCACCGATCATTATGAACGTCCATAGAGTTCTGGTCAAAAAGCTTTGAAACTTTTTACTTTTCTCAATTTCCTTTGAGCTAGGTGTTGGACCAGAAGTCTCCGTGATTCGAGGCTTCGCAGGCTCTGCGGATTTCAACATCGGATCTCGCCGTTTGGGCGGGTTTTGACTGGATAAATCGCCGACCTTAGCCGGCTGTTGTGAAGGTTGTACCGGTTTCTTGTCGTGCGTCTCTCGATGTGCAGGTGGCGGGGGAGGATCATAGGCTTTGCCATTCTGCTGGGTCCATAGCGATTCGTCAGCGGTAGTGGTCATGGCAGGTTCACCCGATTCAGTGGTGCCTGGTTTCGGCAGCGAAGGTGGGAGAGAGGTCACGTCAGAAGGAGCCGGTGTATCTAATTCTGACTGATCTTGCCCAGAGAGTCGCTTAGCTTGCTTGGCCGCAGCCTTTTCGCGCAGCCTCCTCTCCTCGCGAGCAAGCTTTTGCGCCTTTTTAATAGCCGACTTGGACGGCTTTGAAGGAAGTTCCGGCTCCCTGAGCGAAGGTGAGAGTTGAAAACTAGCGAGAATCAATGCGCAGGCACCTTGACGCCTCAACCGAATCAGTCAGAACCTCTTCGTCAGTTTCTTCGCCTGTCTCGACAGCCAATGCATCGTAAGCGGTTTTGGAAGCGATGGTCGTGTGAGAGGAACTCATGGGAAGGAATGAAGGGTCAATAGCAAAGCTAATATATATATGGCACACGACTAACACGCGAAGCTCGGCAACAAACAACCCTGCACGTAAATCTATACAACACTGAACAGTACAACATTGTGTACTACAATTACTAGTATCTTAGAACTTCCATTCCGTGTCTGCCTCCATAGCCCAAGGAACTGTTGACACGTCAGATGTCAGATGACAGCCCGCTGCGCACTAGTGACAACTTACATTTAGTAAGCAAAGTCTTTGAGAATATCTTTTCGATCGGCACGTCATGAGCTTTGCACCACGCCGCTGTGATACTGTCTCGGTGTCAGTAAGGTTAAAATAACAACATTCCTTGGCAGAACCAACCGAGGGTCTAAATAGTTAATTTTACTGCGTCGTACTATTAGCTTCATCCACTGTACCGTCTGCGTACAACGCACCTTGTGCCCAGAGCAACTTCCTTTCCCGCATCACGGTCTACCATCTGAAGCTTGAATGATTTGATTTTCTCCGTAAGCTTGGCGATCGCCTCTTCAATCTTCTCCGTCGGCCGGTCCCTTTTCAGGGCCGCCTTTCCCGTGCCGCGTTCCTTGGCCAATCGCTTGAACTCTTCTTCTATGGCTTCTATTCGTTCATTAAGAACCGAGTCCTTGTTTGGCTTTTTGCCTTCTTCTACAAGTTTCTCATTCTCTTTGGCAAACTTCTTTTCTGCCTTCTCAACCTCCTTTGCTTTCAAGCCTTCTTCATGTTCTGCGATCCACTCGTCATCCAAATCCGACTCTTCGTCCACATACTTCTTGTTCTTCTTCAACTTCGGCTCTACGACGAACAATGCATGTCGGAGTTTCATCCGCTCATATTTAAATGCACGGTGCTAGAAATGTGGATAATTAGGTATTGAATAAACACGAGTGCTGCCTACAAACCTTGTTGCGCATCTTCTCCATAGTTTGGTCGTGGGTCTTGGGTACGCTCCTTTGATGGTTACAAAGAATGGCTACCCATCGATTCGCCTTGTTGTATCCATTCAGTTTCTCTTGCAATGATGCGCCCTCTAGTTTGTCTTTTTCCTCGTCCAAGAGACGTTGGAAAGTGATAGATGCATTGAATGTACGGAAAACTTTGGCCGTTAATCCCTTCATCTCAGAATTCAGGTGTTTGTTAAGCGAACTCGTCTATAAGATCGTCAGGGCCTCAGAAATAAACTATTTGACTATCCTTACCGTTACACGGTCAAAAAGGTTGTCGTCTTCGTTCTTGTTTTCTTTAAATATGCGTATATTCTTGAATATTTGCGCGTCTACCTGGACTCGATTGTAGTACCGTATCGAGTCTTTACCCAGGAAGTCAAAGACGATGTAGTCTGGTGACTCCAGAGTGACGTGCTCGCAACGAAGCGAGCAACAGCCAACAGTATCTGCTTCATCTTCTCCTTTCTCGTTACCAGCTCTCAGAGCAAGCTTATCGATAAAGTACATGGCAGTCGCCCTTTGACGTTCTGCCATTATTTTGGACTTGAGGTCACGAGTGTAATTCTGCCGTATACGATCGACGTGATCCTACAAAACGTGAAATCATGCATATGGCCAGGGTTCAGTAAGCGCTTACTTTCAGTTCGCGTGCCTTTTCAAACTTTTGCATGTCGCTCTGGCTTTTGAGCGTGCTGCCGGCGGCTAAAAAGACATACTTGTGGTTGCCATTAACATTCTCTATCCAGTTTGCAAGCCAGGTCACAGTATTATCGTGTATGATTGATTTCCATTGTCCTGGAACGTTTGGCACTGGTATCGGCACTCCCGCGCCGATATTGACTGTGATGTCTTCTGGACGCACGCGAAACTGAAAAAATAAACAGGTAAGCGTTTCGAACGCAATAGTTGTATAGTTGTACCTTGAGAGCGCCTTTCTTAGGATGTTCACCACGGCCTCGAAAGAGTCCCGGCGGTTCGACTCTAAAGTTGCCGACCTTTTCCTTACGTCCGTCGAGGAGGCACGTCATGTATTTGGCCTCCATCTCCTCTTTCGCTTTCTTCAGTTCCTTCTTTTCAGCGGCGCTCAGAGCCTTCTTCTTAGCTTTTTCAGCTTCAAAGTATTCAAACATAGGCCTAAAATCACACAAAGCAAAATCGGTGACACTGATGTTGTTGTGCTGTAAAAGGCTTATTAGATATGCAGCACGAGCATGATTATTCCACTAACAGGTGGATACGTCTTCAAGACTTTCTTCCAGTCCTCGAAAAAGTTCTTTTGGAATGTAGCGTCTTTCGCGTGATCAGTCTCCAACATTGCTGCAAAGAAGCCAGCAACTTCCTCAGATGCTGGAGGCAAACGAAGCTCTTTGCCTGAATAGGAGTCCGTTGGCGATTCACCCTGATTAATTCGACAAAAAGCATACCATCGTATTTCATCTTCACATGTGAAGGTAGAGGTTCATAAGGGGGAGGAAATATAAGGCCGTTGTGCTCGAGAGTCTGCCACTTAATGGTACCATCACCGTTAGGGTTTTCCGAGTCCCACCATCTATACACCTCTTCTTCCTCTTCCCCCTTTTCTTTCTTCTTTCCCTTGGTTTGAGAAGCTTCGTCCCCTTCGCCCTTCTTTGAGGCCTTGCTTGTCCGCTTCTTGGGTTGAGCAATCTCGGTGTCCGATGCTTCCTCTTGTTTCGCCTTCTTTGAGCGAGGTTTAGCCTTGGGTTTCTTTGGCTGATCAACCGACATGGAATCTTCATCCTCCTCTTCCGCCTTGAGCTTTCTCTTACGAGAACCAGCAACTCTCTTTGGCACGGATGGCTTCCTGTCATCCGAGCTCGGGGTCTCCTCTTTAATCTTCTTCTTGGGAGGCTTCTTGGCCTTTCCATTCGTGGATGCACGTGTCTTTGTTCCATTTAAATGGACGCTATCGTCGTCGTCATCACTGTCCTCAGCTTTGACCTTCCTCGGCTTAGCAGCAACGCCATTGACACGCTTCTTGGGCGGCGAAGATGCAAGGGGAACATCGTCTTCACTTGAAGACTCGCTCGCCTCCTTCTTACGTTTGAAACCGCGGGAAGAGGAGGAGGGAGTAGGATGAGTGGCCTCTGACTAGAGAAAGGACGGTAGCCAAATAGGTGTAAGCTAAGTCATACGCGAGAGTCTGGTGCACGTACCAATGGCATATCGTCATCGCTTAAGGAGGAATTGTCGTGGTCGCTGTCAACGGTACGTTTACCGTTGGTGGAAACGGCTTGCCGCTGAGACCCATTCCGAGACTGAGATGCAAGGGGAACATCGTCGTCCGAATAATCGTCAGAAACACTGGACATCTAGTAGAATATAGCAGAGCAAAATCAAGACTCTATGGGTATCGTGGGGGGCAAAGAAAGATGAAATAGCGAGGGCGAGAGGAAGGGGTGGGAGGGTGGGTCAAGTACAACAGGCATTCATCAAATTTGAACAAGTTGAAGCAACCGGCCCTAAAGTGCCAGGTCACGGTTCCATCCCTTTTTCCTCGGTCAGATCCACCACTCAGCGTTCCGTTCAAGGTAGGTTCTGGTTTGTCTTACTGCCTCTTTTCACCTATTCACCCGTTTCAGCATGTCCAACCTTCCCCTCTATAAAGATCCTTGGGCCAAGAGGGAAGCTTGGCGTAAACACCCCGTTTTCTCAAATCGCGCGATGTTCCGCAACCTGTTTCCCGGTTTCGGGATTGCCGTCGTAGCGTTCACCGCCTATGTCATTGGGGATAACCTGTACTCCAGTTCGCACAGCCAGGAATCTGCCCATCACTAAAGAGGATGGGTACGTTACGTTGCTTCCCGGTCCCTGTCAAGTAGAGGCTAATCAATGCTCAGCAGCACTCAGTGCGACTTTCGGAGTTACTACTCTTTTGGGACTCCGCATCGGAGTGGCCTGTCACATAGCCATTTCGGCATTATTTTGACCCCTGTAGGCGCTTCTCCAATGCACAATAGAAGTTATGTAGGCGCCTCGAGATAATCGATAACACAGTTGTTGTACATCTAAAGTGGTAACAATTTTTTTTCTATATATGGATCAAACAGTAGCAGTGGGGCTTAGCAAGTAGCGCTTGTAGACCGGGTTATCCGTCTCTTCCACGTACACGTAATTCAAGTTTTTCAAGAACGCGTCAAATGCATCATAGTCACTTGGCGGTACTTGAATTCCAGCCAAAACCTTGCTCACGTCTAGAGTGCCATTAGTTCCCTGGCTGTGGGGCACAGGATATTGTACGAACCGGCGCCGTGATTCCTGTAATGGAATAAAGAAATATTCCAACCTTGGTGCAGACCGAGAAGGAACTTCCGAAGCGAAGTGGGACGTTCAGGAAACTCTGTTCATGATTTAGGCAATCTTAACATGTATCTATTTTTCATGTCACATACCGAACCTGAAGATGCGTTCATTTGGCACGACAGGGCTGCCGCCTATCATGTATCTAGCGTGGCTTTTTGCAAGCTCATTGTCGCTTATATCAACGCCTTTCATATCTTGTTTTTCCAATGCTGCCAGAACGTCGGCCACCTCTTTGTCTCGCGACTCGGAGCTCGTCGTGAAGGAAAGTAGAACGTGTGCTCTGTCGCCAGCGACAGTATAACGATACACAAACTCTGACACGGCTCGGGGGTAAATCGTGGAATGGAGTGCGATAAAACTATCAATTAGCATGAGCAAAGCTCGGAGAACCGAGGATGCGCATATACCTTCCGGGTTTTTCTGGTATATCGACGCTGAGTAAGGCTTCTCTGCCCTCACCCAACTCTGCACGCTCAGAGACGAACCGCAAACGATCAAAATTCATATTCGCGCCGCTTACAACTGCAACAAACTTTTTGTTTGCGGCGAGGAGGCGATTATCCAAGATGTAACGCTTGAGACCGGCCAATGCCAATGCCCCGGCTGGTTCCGTAATCGCTCGCGTCTCTGACATGAAATTAAGAACCTAAAACAGATCTTATGCGGCTGTAAATACCTTCAAAAATATCCTTGATTGCAGCACAAATCTCGTCGTTATCGACCTTGACGACCCCATCTAATAGGTGGGTACAGATCCTGAATGGCTCTTCGCCGACGATCCTGACGGCTGTGCCGTCGCTGAATGGCCCGACTTCGTTGAGAGTCACGCGTTCGCCTTTTTCCAGGCTTCTTGCCATGGCATCGCCGTCGAATGTTTCTACGCCTGTGACTTTGATGTTCGGACCGCCGATCCTTTTCACGTATTCAGAAACTCCGGAGACGAGACCACCTCCTCCCACGGCGCAAAAGATGGTATGTATATTTTCAGATTCCGGCATCTGTTTGAGAATCTCTAATCCGATAGTTCCCTGACCCGCAATGACCAGAGGGTCATCATATGGGGGCACGAATATGAGTCCGTGGGTACTGGCAAGACGAGCGCACTCTGCTTTGGCTTCGTCAAAGTCGTTCCCATGGAGAACGACTTTTGCACCGAGTCGCGCCACGTTGCGGATCTTGATGGAAGGGGTTCCACTCGGCATGACGATGGTGCATGGAATACCCAAACGGGCACCAGACAAGGCGACACCTTGGGCATGGTTGCCTGTGATAGACGTCAGCTGTTCAAAGTTATGAACGCTGATGATGAAAAGATGTGCCAAGAAAGTGGTGCTGACCTGCGCTGCAAGTGATAACGCCCTTCCAGCGTTCATCATCGTTTAGACTTGCCATGAAGTTGTATGCACCTCGGATTTTGAAGCTGAAGACCTCGTGAGCATCTTCGCGTTTGAGCCAGATGTCGTTGCCTAGTTTTGCACTGAGACTTGATGCGCGGACGAGAGGTGTTTCCTTGATGATATCGTATACCTTTGAAGTGAGAATGAGTCTAAGATAGTCTGGAGTGTTCTCTGGGGTATAATAGTGGCGAGCGAGCCTTGGATAGGTGGTAGCGGGCATGAGGGAGAGGACACGTGACGGGACGAAGATTAGGATAACCTGGGAGGAGGACGGAGAGAAGGCATCACCACTGCCATGGCTCAGGCGGCCACTATGGGACCTCCCCTCTCACCTCGAGAGCCCAGGCGCTCTGGCAGACGCTCTGCTCCTTTCGCGTCTCGCTCACCAGACTCGGAACCCATTCCAAGACAGAAGGACTTTCCTCTCCGCCCCGCTCTCATATCCACAAACTCAAATTCAAAGAATAAGCGTCCAAAGCAGGAAGAACAAGATGACCCCCAAGAAGACCGCAAGATTCCAATTCCCCACTCCGCCTCTTCCGCCAACGGCTCTTCCAACGGCAGGTCCAAGAGGAAAACAAAGGACAGAGACAAACACCTCCCAGTTCTCGACAATGTCCCAGACACGTCCACGCCCCATCCAGAAGATGTCGCTGCAGATGTACTAGAAGAAGAGGAGCAGGGCATTACGCGCTGCGTATGTGGTAGCACCGGTGCGTACATTCCCTTTATTATTGCGAACAATGCCGCCCTGAGCTGCATCAAGAGCTTCTCAAGTACGTATCCACCAGTTATGCACTCCAGCATTAATTAAAGTCGATGACAGAAAATTAGCGAAGCGGCCCCGTCATTCTTCAACAAATTCCCATGCACCCGCTTCGCGTGTTTCCCGATCACACTCACCCATCCATGTCAAACAACCGTCAAAGAGACGAAATACCATGAACAGTAGAGATGCTGCTTTTGACGAGAGTATAAAAGAAATAATAGAAGCATCGGCCGCCGAAGCAGCAGCAGCTCAGGGACTGCCCCCCTCAAACACGAATGACAATAGCCATGCTAATTCTAATAGTAGCCGCACAGAACCGGAAGAGGAAGCTGAAAATGTACCGAGTAACCGCAAGAAGCGAAAACGCGCAGAGGACGATGGGTAAGTTTGCACTCGTCACCGCTGTTGGAGATTTGACTGAATATAATATCAGTGTTCCGAAGAAAAGAACGAGATCGGCCTCGACGGCATCCGATCACCAGGCACCTCCCGCTGCACGACCAGACACACCAGTAAATGGCGTCCAGCAGCCCCGTCCTCCTGCCGCAACCACCACCACCACCACCACGATTCCAAAACCTTCAGGACGCCATAAACGAGGCGGGCGCAAACCGCCCCCTGTCGAGATCGTCAACCAGGACGGCGAGGAGGGTATGTACTCTGCAATCTGAATGACGAGTACCTCACGTGGCTCTTTCCATTTCAGGCTCCGCGTCACCAGCTACCATAGCCCCGCGACGGACCGGCGGATCTCGTGCCAAAGGCGCAGGCTCGAACAAAAGAGCTCCTGCCTCATCCCATGCTACCGGAAGTGCGCTTCATGAACATCGACCGCGACGCCATAATACTGACGCTC
>WNGI01001918.1_pt1 | contig 17735 bp, 19 predicted proteins | sample 5400621 | NCBI WGS metagenome assembly WNGI01 (sample SAMN13153374, study PRJNA577476) | soil metagenome | isolation source: 20 cm soil or saprolite under Garry oak tree replicate 1 | place: USA:California | collected 2016-06-15 | reverse complement strand
CCCTTCTGAGACCGAGTCGTTCGGCCTGGCCGCGCTGGAAGCGATGGCGTGCGGTGTGCCCGTCATTGCCTCTGCGGTCGGAGGCCTCCCCGAGGTCGTCGTCAGCGGTGAGTCGGGATTTCTGGCGCCGCCCGGCGCCGTGAGCGTCATGGCGCGTGAGGCGGTGGCGATTCTCTGCGACCCGGAGCGGCACGCCCGCATGCGGGCGGCGGCGGCGGAGCGGGCGCAGGTCTTCTCCGCCGAACGCGTCGTGCCGCTGTACGAGAGCATCTACCGCGAAGCCCTGGGTGCGTGAATCGCTCGTGGCCGCGCTGAGCGCGCTCAGCGCGCTGCTGGGCGCCGCCATCGCGCAGGGCCGGCTCGCGCCCCCGGCGCTCGCCTTGTGGGCGGCGCTCGCGGCGGCCGCGTTCAGTGTGGCGGGGACTGCTCTGACGAGCGGCAGCCGTGACTTCCTGGTGTTCGCCGGGGTGGTTGTCGGCACCGCCGCCGCAATGCTCGTGAGTGGGACCGCGCTCGCGGTGGGCTTCGCCGCCGCAGCCGTGCTGGCGGTTCGACCCAGGTTCGCGGGCGCGCTCTTCGCGGGCCTGCCGCTCATGTACGGCGCCCTCGCCGTGGGGCGGCCGGCCGATGGCCTCATCCCCTGGACGTTGGCCGCGTGGCTGCAGCTGGTGCGCACCCTGGTCGATGACGTGGCAACACGGCGGACTCCCCACCCGTGGCTTGCCGCCGCGCTCGCGATCGGCTTCATCCCGGCGAGCCTGCTGCTTCCCGCGCGGGCCGGCTACGGTATGCCGTACTTCCTCCTCGCCCTGTTCGCCCAACTGGCGGTGCTCGTCGTGGCAACGCGACTGATCGTTGGGCGGACGGATCGCCTGAGCGCATTGCTCACCGCCGCCATGGTCGTGGGACTCGTGGCGCTGGTGGCCGGTCGGGTGGCCTGACGCCGTGTCGCCCGTAACGCTCGACACGGTGCCCGGGCATCTCCTCGCCCGGCGGTGGGGCGTGCCGCAGGCGACAATCTTCCCCGTTCTCACGTCCAGCCTCGACGCGGTGCACGAGCTCGGCGCCGCCGGAGCCCCGCACGGCTCGACGGTCATCGTCGAGGAGCAAACCGCGGGACGGGGGCGCGATGGGCGCACGTGGCGCTCGCCCTACGGCGGCGTCTGGCTGGGGGTGCTGCTGCGGCCGGCGCGGGCCGACGTCGGAGCGCTCTCGATCCGGGCGGGTCTCGTGGTCGCCGACGCGGTGGACGAGCTGCTGGGCGCCCCGCGCGCCCGCGTGAAGTGGCCCAACGACGTGCTGGTGGACGATCGCAAGGTGGCCGGCGTGCTGTGCGAAGGTCGCTGGCAGGGCGAGGCCCTCCAGTGGCTCGCCTTGGGCGTGGGCGTGAACGTGTGCAACGCCATCCCCGCGGAGCTCGCGGCCTCCGCCGCCGCTCTGTACGAGCTGCTGCCAGGCGTGCGGCGTGTCGATCTGCTGGATCGTCTGGTGCCCGGGCTCGCGGCGGTCACGGCCGGAGGCCTCACCCTCACCGAAGCCGAGTGCGCGGCGTTTGCGGAGCGCGACTGGCTGCGGGGGGGGGGGCGCGTCTTGCGGGCGCCGGCGGCAGGTCGGGCCGTGGGCATCCGGCCGGACGGCGCCCTGCTGGTGGATGACGGGGCCGGTCCGGTCGCCGTGCTCGAGGGACATGTCGAGCTCGTCTGACGCGCTATCTTAGCCGCCCATGCTCCTCGCCCTCGATGTCGGCAACACGGAAACGACGCTCGGCCTGTTTCAGGGTGAGCGGCTCGCGGCGCACTGGCGCCTCACCACCACGCCGTTCCGGACGCCGGACGAATGGGCCTCCGCCATCACCGCCTACCTGATCCAAGCCGGCCACTCGACCCAGGAGGTGCGTGCCGCGATCGTGGCGTCCGTCGTGCCGCAGGTGACGGGGAGCGTGTGCGACGCGGTGGAGCGCGCGACCACGGTGCGCCCACAGGTCGTGGACGCGCGCTCGCGCCTGCCGATCACGCTCGACGTGGAGGAGCCGCTGACGGTCGGCGCTGACCGCATCGTCAACACCCTCGCCGCCTCCCAGCTCTTTCATCGCGATACCATCGTGGTGGATTTCGGTACGGCCACCACCTTCGACTGCATCACCGGCGATGGCCGCTTCATCGGAGGCGTGATCATGCCCGGCGTGCGTACCGCGTCGGACGAGCTCGTGCGCAGGACCGCCAAGCTGCCGGCCACGGAGCTCACCCCCCCCGAGCGGGTGATCGGCCGGCGGACAGAAGACTGCATTCGGGCGGGCGTGCTGTGGGGCAACGCGGACGCGGTGGACGGCCTGGTGCGCCGCATCCGGGCCGAGTGGCCGGGCGGCGGCAAGCCGCGTGCGATCGCGACCGGCGGCCTCGCCCAGCTGATCGTGCCGCTCACGCGCGAGATCGACTCGGTGCACCCCGACCTCACGCTCACGGGCCTGCGCCTCGCGGCGAGCGCGCTCCACCTCGCCTGGTGACCGAGCCCCGCCTCCTCAACGCGTGGCGGCGCTGGGGGTATCGCGTCCTCCCGGGGGATCTGTTCTCCTACATCCTGCACCTGCGTCCGGCGGAATGGCCGATCATGGCGGGCCATACGGCGCTCGGATACGTGCTGGCCGTGGGGTTCGGGGGCGTAGTGCGTAGTGTGTGGTTGCCCCAGGCGCTGCTCGCGCTCGCGGTGTGGGTGATTTTCCTCAATGGGGGTACGCTCGCGATCAACAGCGTGTTCGACCGGGACGAGGGGGACATCGGCTACCTGCTCGCGCCGCCTCCCCTGCCGCGGCATTTGCTTGCGTTCAGCCTCGCCCTGCTAGCAGGCGGTCAGCTGCTCGCGCTCGCCCTGCCTCCGGCCTTCCAGCTCGCCTACGCGGTGTGCTTCGCTCTCTCGATGCTCTACTCGGTGCCGCCGTTCCGGTTCAAAGCGGTAGCAGGCGTCGATTGGGTGATCAACATGTGGGGCTTCGGGACGTTGACGCCGTTCGCGGGATGGGCCGCGACGGGTCGCCCCCTCGACCTCGGCCACGCCCTGATCCTCGTCGCTTTCTGCCCCCTGTTTGCGGCCCTCTATCCTCTCACGCAGCTCTATCAATTTGACGAAGACCGGCGCCGTGGGGACCGCACCTTCGCCCTGATCATCGGAATGCGGGCGAGCCTCGCGCTCGCGATCGGCTGCGCGCTCATCGCCTTCGCGTTGTTCGCCTGGGCGAGCGCGCGGCTGCACGCCGGCCCATGGGCCGGCGGACTGGTCGTACCGTTCGCCGCATGGCTCGCCGTGCTGCTGCCGTGGTATCGCGGGCACCGAGCGTGGACGCCGCGGGACCATCAGCGTGGCATGTATCGGGCGCTTGCGGCGTGGGCGGTCACCGATCTCGCGGTGCTGCTGGTGTTTGCCCGTTGAGGCGGGCGCTGTAGATTGAGCGCATGTCCGCCGTTGTCGAGCCAAGCGCAACCGATCGTTCGGACCTCCGTACCGTACTCACCGGCGGCACGAGGATAGGGCTGGGGATAGCTGCTGCGGTGGTGGTGTACCTCCTGAGCGCGAAGGAGGTCCCGGCCGGAGGCGGCTTGCGTGCTGGCGTGGAGACGCTCCTCGTCCTCGCGGCGGGCACAGCCGCGGCGTTTCTGCCCGGGACCTGGTGTGTGGCGCGCAACGTCGAGGGCATCGCGGGGGCCGCGGCGATGGGGCTCTGGGGGACGATCGTCTTTTCGATCGTGGACATCGTGTTGTTGCGGCCGCTCAAGGTCTACCCCTGGACCTGGGACGCCGTCGGGGGCGGCACGACGTGGTGGTACCTCCCGATGTGGTGGATCCTGGGAACCTTCCTCGCCTGGATGGGGGGCACCCGCGTTGCGCTGCGTGCCGCCCGGGGAGCGGATGCTGGCATAGCGCGCAGCGCGGGTCCGGTGCTGATCGGCGCGCTCCTCGTGGCCGCCTTCGCGCCGGTGACGGGGGCCGCCGTGCTGCTGCCCGTCGCCGCCGGCGCCGGCTTCGCACTCACCCTGCTGGCGCTGGTGCTCATCGCGCTCGCGCGCCGGGCGTAGCGGGGCGGGGGAGGCGGGCGGCGTGCCCCGCTGGCTGGCTCATCTGCTCGTCGTCGCTGGATGGCTCCTCACACCGGTCCTGGCGTGGGGAGCTTCGTATGTCGGGCTGTGGCTCGGGGCGACGGCCGCGTTACGGTTCACCCAGCCGCTCACCATGCTCGCGATCGCCGGGCTGGGTGCCGCCGGATGCGGTCTGGCGGCGATCGGGGTATGGGTAAAGTTCATGCGCCGCCTGCCGCACCTCCTCTCGCACCTCATGGCCCCGCGCGCCCCGGAGGACCCGCACGCCGTTGCCGCGGCCGATTGAGGTGACGCGGGTCGCGCTGCTCGCGCTCCTGCCGGCAGCGCTCGCCGCCCAGGGGCGGGAGCTCGAGGTGCACCTTGGGCGGTGGTACGGCGACAATCGCTCCCACACGTACGAATTCCGCACCAGCGCGCCGCTCGCGGGTGCGCTCACACACGGCTTCACTGCCGCTGTGCTGCTCAATGACTCCTTGGGACGGCGCCGCGCCTTCTATGGCGCGGGATACGAGGTGCAGGCGTTCCGCGGCCGCGCGGCGCTCGCTCCCTATGCGCTCGTCGGCGCCGCGCTCGGCCTCTCGACCGACACGGCGACGCAGCAACTTGGGCTCTTGTGGAGCCTGGGCGGCGGCGTAGAGTGGCGCCCGGTTTCGTCCTTCGCCGTGGGGGCCGAGCTGCGCTACCGCCTCGAGGACCGCGGGCCGCGGGGGTTCTGGCGCGCCGGATCGGACGCCCGCGGCGGGTTCGGATGGGCGGTGGGCGTTTCCATCGGGATCGGGAGGCGGGAGGCGGGACGTGGGAGCGTCGGGCGTACGCCTCCCGTCTCTCTCCTCCCGCCTCCCGGTGCCTCCGCTCCGGTAACGGGCACGGCCGGTGACGTAATCGAGACCGCCCTCGACGTGCTGGGAACGCCTTATCAGTGGGGCGGGACGGCGGACAACGGATTCGACTGTTCCGGGCTGATCCAGTATGCCTATGCGCAGCACGGCATCCGGCTGCCGCGCCGCAGCCGCGACCAGGCTCAGGTGGGGGCCGAGGTGGCGCCCGTCGTCGAGGCTATGCGCCCGGGCGACATCCTGCTGTTCTCGATGCGCTCGGGTGCAGGGGTGACGCACGTGGGGCTCTACATCGCCGACGGCAAGTTCATCCACAGCGGCAACAACGGCGTGAAGATGTCGCGGCTCGATCCGCATGACCCCGATGGCGCCTATTGGCTGGCGCGGTGGGTGGGAGCGAGGCGGGTCATTCCGTGAGCGGCGTGCGACCTGGCGTCGTGGCGTCGTGCTTCGCTGTGGCCGTCGCCTGCAGCCCCTTCGCCTCCCGCCCCCCCTCTCCCCTGCGCGGCTACCGGTTGGTGATCGAGGGACGCGACTCGCTGAGCGACTATCTGGCCGCAGCGCTCGCTGACCGGGGGTTCACAGTGCGGCGTCGCCTGAAGGGAGGCAGCGCGCCCGCGGCGGCCTTGGTCACCTTCACGTATCGCGAGCTCGGGCCGTCTCCGATCACGTGGTTCAACGCCCGCCTGGCGGACACGCGCAGTGGGGCGATCGTGGCGGCGGTGTCCGCGCCCTTGGACTCGCTCGGTGCCACCGAACGGGTCCGGGCGCGGAGCCTTGCCGACTCGCTCGCCGCCCGTCTGTCCCACCCCGAGATCACTCCCCCTTGACACTCGCAGCAGGCCGGGAGAGATTGTTCGTGGCTAGATTAGCACTCACTGACCACGAGTGCTAATAGCATCGGAAGCAACCAGTTACGTCAACGCACAACGATGTGGAGGCTTTGGGACCATGGCAACGGCAACTGCTAGCAAGACCAAAGTGAAAATCTTCCCCCTCGCCGACCGCGTGGCGATCAGGCCGCTCGAGGAGAGCGAGACCATGAAAGGCGGTCTCTACATCCCCGACACGGCCAAGGAGAAGCCGATTCAGGGTGAGGTCGTCGCGGTCGGGCCGGGGAGGCGGGAGAAGGGTGAGACGGTGCCGATGGAGTTGAAGGTCGGAGACCGCGTGGTCTACGGCAAGTACAGCGGCACCCAGGTCGAGCTGAACGACGAAGAGATCATTCTCATCAAGGAAGCCGACGTCATTGCCAAACTCGCTTGAGGCGTCGCCTCGGGCACTAGGAGGAATGGGAGATGGCTGCGAAGCAATTGGAGTTCAATACCGAGGCCCGCACCCGCTTGAAGCGGGGTGTGGACCAGTTGGCCGAGGCGGTCAAGGTGACGCTCGGCCCCAAGGGACGAAACGTCGTCATCGACAAGAAGTTCGGTAACCCGACCGTCACCAAGGATGGCGTCACGGTCGCCAAGGAAGTGGAGCTCGAGGATCCGATCGAGAACATGGGCGCGCAGATGGTCAAGGAAGTGGCGACCAAGACGTCCGATCTCGCGGGCGACGGGACCACGACGGCGACCGTCCTCGCCCAGGCGATCTTCCGCGAGGGGTTGAAGTCGGTGACCGCCGGCGTGAACCCGATGTCCTTGAAGCGCGGGATCGACAAGGCGGTGGAGTCGGTCGTCGAGGAGCTGAAGAAAATCTCGGTGCCGACGGCGGGTCGCAAGGAGATCGCCCAGGTCGGCACGATTTCGGCGAACAACGACAATGAGATCGGCAAGATCATCGCGGACGCGATGGAGAAAGTCGGTAAGGACGGCGTCATCACCGTCGAAGAGGCCAAGGGTCTCGAGACGACCTACGAGACGGTGGACGGGATGCAGTTCGATCGCGGCTACCTCTCGCCCTACTTCATCACCGATCCCGAGAAGATGGAGGCGGTCCTCGAGGACGCCTACATCCTGATCCATGACAAGAAGGTCTCCTCGATGAAGGACCTACTGCCGGTGCTCGAGAAGGTGGCGCAGGCGGGCCGGCCGTTGCTCATCCTCGCGGAGGACGTCGAAGGCGAGGCGCTGGCGACGCTGGTCGTCAACAAGCTGCGCGGCACGCTCAAGGTGTGCGGCGTCAAGGCCCCCGGGTTCGGGGACCGTCGCAAGGAGATGCTGCGGGACATCGGGGTCCTGACCGGCGGTCAGGTGATCTCCGAGGAAGTCGGCTTCAAGCTGGAGAATACGGTCCTGAATGACCTTGGCCAGGCTAAGCGCATCGTGATCGACAAGGACAACACGACGATCGTGCACGGCAAGGGGAAGCAGCCCGACATCCAGGGCCGGATCAACGAGATCAAAGCTGCCATCGAGAAGTCCACCTCCGACTACGACCGCGAGAAGTTGCAGGAGCGGCTGGCGAAGCTCGCGGGTGGCGTGGCGGTCGTACACGTCGGCGCGGCCACCGAGACCGAGATGAAGGAGAAGAAGGCGCGTGTGGAAGACGCGTTGCACGCGACGCGCGCGGCGGTAGAAGAGGGCATCGTGCCCGGTGGCGGGGTGGCGCTGTTGTGGTGCCAGAAGACGCTGGACAAGGTGCGGGGGAGCGACGAGGACGAGAAGATCGGTATCGACATCGTGCGCCGCTCGCTCGAGGAGCCGATCCGCATGATCGCCCAGAACGCGGGCGCGGAAGGCTCGATCATCGTCGGCAAGGTGAAGGAGTCGAAGGACAAGAACTTCGGCTACAACGCCCAGACCGACAGCTTCGAGGACCTCGTGGCGGCCGGCGTCATCGACCCGACCAAGGTCACCCGCACGGCGCTCCAGAACGCCGCGTCGATCGCGGGACTGCTGCTGACCACGGAGTGCGTGGTCGTGGAGAAGAAGGACAAGGAGAAGGCTCCCCCGATGCCGGGCGGCGGCGGTGGCATGGGCGGGATGTATTAGGCTAGACGGGTAGACGGGTAGACGGATAGGGGCGCCCCGGGAGCGATTCCGGGGCGCTTCTTTTCCATCCGGGGTGTACCTTTGGGCGGTGGCTGTGCCGCCGGTGCCACCCTCGCCGCCCCAGCGCGCCGCCCTGTCGCGCGACCTCGGCGATTTCCTGATCGAGCTTTCCATCGCGCTCCATAAGCACGCCATGTATCCGGGCGACCACCCATCGCTCGAGCCCGCGGCGCGCGCCGTAGCGCATCGTGCCGAGTCGCTGCTCGCCGACCGGGCCACCCTTTCGCTCGGCGTGGCGCGCCGCCAGCTCGTGATCGAGGGTGTCGCCACCGATCCCAAGCACCCGGTGCTGCACGAGCTCGCCGACCGGCTGCATCGGCACCACCTGGGCGCCGTGACCTTCAGCCGCGGCGTGACCGTGGAAGAAGTGCGCGACGTCCTGCGCAGCCTGGCGGTCGAAGCCGACCGCACCGGCCAGCCCATCGGGCTGGGTCCCGTGGAGGCGCTGCGCCGCTGGGCCCACGTGCGCCTGCACCCCCTGACGTATGAACGCCTCGAGCTCGTGGAAGACGGCGCTCCTCCCGACGCGCAGACGGGAGGGGCGCGGGCTCGGGCGGCCCAGCTGTGGGTGGGGCTGGCCCGTGCGGCCTTGGCCGCCGACAGCACCGACGAGCCGCCGCCGTCCACCGAGCCGGCCGTCATCGCCAAGGCCATTGACGAGCGCTCCCTGCAGACGGCCGGGGCTTACGATCAGGCGATCGTCGGCTACATGCTGCAGATCGCCGACGAGCTCAAGTCAGCGGGCAGCACGGAAGGGGTGGCCCTGAGGCGACGGATGTCGCGGCTGGTGCGCAGCATGAAGCCCGAGACATTGCGGCGCCTCGTGGAGATGGGCGGGGACTTCGCCCAGCGCCGCCGCTTCGTCTCGGACGCGGCTGACGGCATGTCCCTCGATGCCGTGCTCGAGATCGTGCAGGCCGCCGCCGACACGTCGCACCAGACGATCTCTCACGCCCTGGTGCGCATGCTCTCCAAGTTCGCCGCCCACGCCGAGGCCGGCAGCGGAGAGACGCGGCCGCAGGCCGACGCCGCGCTGCGCCAGCAGGTCCGCCAGCTGTTGGAAGGGTGGAGCCTCGCGGACCCGAACCCAGGGGCCTATGGCGCCGCGCTCCAACGGATGGCGCGCGCGGCGCCCCTGTTCGCTGCGCCCGCCGAGACCGCCTACCCCACGGAGCCCGATCGGCTGGCGGTCATGGGCCTCGAGCTCGACGTCGCGGCGCCGCCCGTGCTCGAGGCCGTGGACCGCATGATCGCGAGCGGCGGGGCAGCGCGCCTGATCGAGGCGCTGGACGAGATGGCGATCGGGAGCGCCGCAGCTGGCCGCGTGTGGGAACGACTCGCAACGGTCGAGTTCGTGCAGCGGCTGGCGACTGCAGACCCGGTCGACTTCAAGACCCTCGATCGCGTCGTGCCCCGGGTCGGTCCGCCCGCGGCGGAGCCCTTGCTCGACGCGCTGGCCACGGCCGAATCGCGCGGCGTGCGGCGCGGGCTGCTGGGCCTGCTGGCGCGGCTCGGGGGTCCGATCGGCCCTGTGGTCGTGCGCCGGCTCGAGGACGAGCGGTGGTACGTCGTGCGCAATCTGCTGGGTCTGCTCGATGAGATCGGAGAGCCGCCGGCGGGGTTCTCCCCCGATCGCTTCGTAACGCACGCCGACGCCCGCGTGCGCTGGCAGGCGGTCAAGCTGCAGCTCAAGCTCCCCGGAGAGCGGGACGCCGCGCTCGCGGCCGGCTTGAGGGACGCAGACGGCCGTGTGCGGCGCCTGGCCCTCGCGGTGGCCCAGCAAGGCTGTCCCGACGCGCTGGTGCCGCTCGTGGCACGCTGGGCCGCCGATCGCGCGGTGCCCGGCGACGATCGCGCTCTCGCGATCCGCGCGCTCGGCGCCGCGCGGGCGCGGGCGGCGCGGGACGTGCTGCTGCAGCTCACGTCGGGGGGGCGGACGCTGCTCGGCCGGGAGCGCCTCGCGCCCAAGTCTCCGGAGCTGCTGGCGTCGCTCGCCGCGCTCGCGGCCGGCTGGGCCGCCGACCCGGCCGTGCAGCCCGTGCTGGCGCGTGCCGCCGCGTCGAAGGATCCCGAGATCCGCCTCGCCGCGACGGCTGCGGCCGTGCCTCGATGAGCGACCCGGTCCGCTTCCTGACGGCCTTTGCGCAGGCGCTCGCGACCATGACGCTCTACACCGAGGGTCATCCGGCGCGCGAGCGGGCGGTTGACGCGGCGTTCCAGGAGCTCGGGGACCTCCAGGCCATCACGCCCGACCCGCTCTTCACGTTTCTCGGCGACGAGATCGTGTTCGGCAACCTGCCGCTCAAGGAGCTCGGGGCGTGGGACTGGTCGCAGCGCCTGGCGCAAGCCGGCATCCAGCGCCTCGAGTTTCCCAATCGCGTGAGCCGGGAGGAGTTCGAGACGTTCCTCGATGAGATCCTGGCGCGTCTCACCCTCGCCACGCTCGACACGACCGAGGCCCGGCAGATGCGCCACTCGAGCATTCGCTACGGCGCCGTCGGCGTGCGCGGTGACCGCGAGGCGGACGAGGCGCCGCTCCCCACGGCCACCATCAGCTACACGCTCTCGGAGGAAGTGGACACGCTGCGCTGGATGCAGGATGAGGTCAAGGTGACGGGACTGCTGCCGCTGCTCGAGGCGGAAGCCGTCGTGCGCTCGCTCTCCGTCGCCATGCACTCCGGCCGGCAGCTCATGATCCCGCTGCTCCAGCTCAAGGAGTTTGATCAGTACACCACGACTCACTCGCTCAACGTTTCGGTCCTCGCCATGGCCCTGGCGGAATCCCTGGGGCTCGGGGCGCGCGACTCCCGCGCCTTCGGGATTGCGGGATTGTTGCACGATCTCGGAAAGATCCGCATCCCGCTCGAGGTGCTGACCAAGCCCGGCCGCTTCACCGACGAAGAGCGCCAGCTCATGAACCGGCATCCCGCGGACGGGGCCAGGATCATTCTCACCTCGGAGCAGCGGCTCGATCTCGCCGCCGTGGTGGCCTACGAGCATCACATCATGCTCGACGGCGGCGGCTATCCCGCTCTCAAGTTCCGCCGCGACTGCCACTTCGCGAGCAAGCTCGTCCACGTGTGCGACGTGTACGACGCGTTGCGGACGATCCGGCCCTATCGCGAGGCGTGGTCGCAGGAGCGCACGCTCGAGTACCTCGAGGGCCGCAGCGGGCTCGAGTTCGATCCGGACCTTGTGGCCGCGTTCACGCGCCAGATGCGCCAGTCCGAGCCGCAGCTGGCCGTGTTGCGGCACGAGGGAGCGCCGCTCCCCTCGACCGGTGCGTGACTATCTTGGGAACGTGGGTCGCGTGTTCGTCGCCATCACCTCGCTGCTGCTCGGCGCGCGCCTGGCCGCCCAAGGCCCGGGGTCGCGCCGTTTCCGACTCGAGGGCGACTGGCAGGCCAAGACCGACGACGGCATCCGGCACATCATGGTCAGGCCGGACAGCTCCGCGCAGTTCGGGGACCAGGTGGCCCGGTGGCGGATGGTGGGGGACAGCTTGTGGCTGACGCTGGGTGACGGCGTCTGGATGGTGTACGGCCTGAAAGTGGCGGGCGATCGGCTCACGATCGCGGGCGGCGATCTCGAGAAACCCGTTACCCTGCGGCGCGTGGGTCCTGCCACGGCGCGGCCCGACACGCTGACGATTCCGCCGAGCCCACCCGACACGGCGCGGGCCTGGGACTGACCGCTACTTCTTGACCTCCTGCACGGCGGCGATGCGCCAGCCCGTCGGCATCTTGATGAACTGCATCGTGAGATGGGCCCGCTCTTCGCGCTGCGCGCCGCCCCCCTCCGGCAGGAAGCGATACTGCGCCAGCACGCTGGCGTGACCGGTGTCGCTCTGCACCGTGAGCGAGTCCGGCGTATAGGTCGCCTGCAGCTGCGTGGCCCGGGCAAAGAAACTCTCCCAGCTCGCCACATCGCGGGGGGTCATCGACGGAAACAGGATGCGCAAGTTGGCGACGCGCTCGCTCGCCACGGCGCGGGCGAGGTCGAGCAGCAGGACGGCGATCGCGGCGCGCGGCTCGGGAGGTTGAGGCGTGGGCGGCGCCATGCCGGTCGCCACGCCGACCTCCTCGGCGTCCTGGGCGGCGAGTTTTGCGAGCGGGTAGTCCATCGTGGCGTACAGCGACTCGGCGCGCGCCAGGGACGTGCCCGCGCGTGCGGCCTCGGGGCGCATGGCGAGGCTCTTGACGACCGGGGTCGCCCGCGCGATCGCGCGCCGCGCCTCCTCCCGCAGCTGCTCCGCCTCCATCCGGGCTTTCCGGTACTCGGGCACGGCGGCGAGATAGGACGTCGAGGCCCGGCCCTGGTCTCCATATCGCAGGGCGACCTCGGCCCCCTGCAACATCGTTTCCGCCAGCGCGACCGAGCGCACATTGTTCTTGATCGCCCCCGCGCGGCGGGCGCGCGCCCGCGCCGCCCGCGCCGAGTCGCGCAGCGCCGCCACGGCGACGTTCACGCCGGGGGGAAGGGGTCCCGCGAGGAGCTGGTCGAGCGTCGCCCCCGCGACGTCGGCCGGGTTGGCGAGCGTCCCTCCAGGGGAGGAGGCGGTGCCCGGTGGGGGGACGAGGGCGGGCTCGACCGGACCGCGCGGTGAGTAGAGCAGCGCCAGCGCGACGACGGCCAGCGCGGAGAGGACTACCACGCGCCACTTGAGGGACGTATGGGTGATCAGGCGCAGCACGGGGATCGGGAGCGGTGTCCAGCGCGCCGTCAGCCGCTCGGTCGTGTCCGAGGCACCGGAGAGCGCGGCGCGGATACCGAGCAACGCCTGCTGCATCTGGCGCGCCGCCTGGTAGCGGTCCTCCGGCACCTTGTTGAGGGCCTTGCCCACCACCCGCTCGAGCGCCGCGGGAATGGACGGCGCCATGGTGCGCAGCGCCTTCGGATCCGTCGTGAGCACCTGATACAGCACGCCGTGCACCGTCTCGCCTTCGAACGGCTTCTTGTAGCTCAGCAGCTCGTACAGCAGGCAACCGACCGAGAAGAGATCCGTCGCCGGCGTGATGGGGCCGTTCGTGACCTGCTCCGGCGCCATGTAGTTCGGCGTGCCCACGATCGCCCCCGACCCCGTCACGTCGGCGGACTGGAGCCGCGCGATCCCGAAGTCCATGATCTTCACGCGACCGTCGGTGGCCACGCGCACGTTGGACGGCTTGATGTCGCGATGGATCACGCCGCGCTCGTGCGCGTACGCCAGGCCTTCCAGCAGCTCGATCACGATGTCGAGTTTGCGCTCCAGCGCGAGCGGCTCGTTCGTCGCGATGATGGTGCTGAGGTCGCGGCCCTCGACCAGCTCCATGGCGATGTAGAGCTGGTCTTCGGCCTCGCCGAGATCGTAGAGCGTGACGAGGTTGGGATGTTGCAGCACGCCGGCGGCGCGCGCCTCGCGCAGGAAGCGCTGGCGCGCGTCGCCCGTCTTGCCGATGCGGCTGCCGAGCAGCTTGAGGGCGACGTAGCGTCGGATGACCGTGTCGTACGCCTTCCACACGACACCCATGGCGCCTTCGCCGATGAGGTCGTGCAGCTCGAACTTGCTGACACGGCGGTATCGTTCCGTCTTGGTCATCGAGTCTGAGACCTCGGGGCGCACGTGCAATGTGCACGCAGCGGCGGGGACCGGCAACCGGCGCTAGACCCCTGTCACGGCGTGGCCCAATCGTAGATGCGGCCCAGCACGGCCCTGGTGGCGGGGTCCACGGTCACGTCCCGCCGCGGCAGCACCCGCTCCACCACCTTCAGGAAGCCGTCCCGCGTCATGCGAGCGTCGCCCGAGCCACCCCACGCGAACGGCGCGACGTACTTGGGCGGCCGGACGTCGCCGAACACGCTGGCCCCCGCGCCGATCACCGTTCCCGTGCCGAGCAGCGTGCCGATCGCCGTCTTGGCGTGGTCGCCGATCAGGCTGCCGAGGTACATGAGGCCGGTGTCGAGCGTCGTGTCTCCCACCTCGAGGCGCACGCGTCCGTACGTGTTCTTGAGGTTGGAGGTGATCGTGCCCGCGCCGAGGTTGGCCCACCGTCCCACGATGGAGTGGCCGACGAATCCGTCGTGCGCCTTGTTCGCGAAGCCGAGGAAGACGCTGGCGGCCACCTCGCCGCGGATCACGCTGCGGGGTCCGAGCACCGAAGCGCGGATCGGGCCGCCCAGGAGCCGCGCGCCCCCGCCGGCCCAGAGCGGTCCCTCGAGGCGCGTCCCCGCCCGCACCTCCACCGCCTCCTCCAGCACCACCGGGCCCGAGCGCGTGTCGAATACGACGCCCGGCTCGACCAGCGCGCCTCGGAGGAGCAGCGCGGCGGGATCGCCCAGCACCGTGCTGCCGCGCGGAATCGCGTCCGAATCGCCGAGCAGCGCCGTGAGGTCCTCGACGAGCAGCAGCTCGGCGGCGCGGACCAGGTCGTACGCGCCGTGCAGCACGACGCCCCGGACCTCGACCGCCGTCGCGCCCGGCTGCGGCGCGTCCCACGTGGTTCCCGATCCCACCCCCCACCCCACGGTGACGCCCTCGCAGGTGAGCCGGAATGCGCCGCCCGGGAGCGACGGTGCCGAACCGCGCGGCGCAAAGGTAGAAGAGCCGATGATGGCCGGTCCGGTCACGGGATGGCGGGCCACGACCGCGGGCACACCCGCCTCGACGAAGCCGGCGAGGTGGGGGAGGGCGAAGATTTCCCGCGTGGCCGAGGCCGTGAACTGCTCCCAGCGCTCACGCACGAGATGCGCCCCGGCGCGCAGCTCCGAGAGCGGGCGCACGCCGGCGAACGGCGCCCACGCCGGCCCCGGATCGGGGTCGAGCAGGTACAAGGCGCGCGTCACTGCCGCTGCACGAGCTGCTTCAGCTGATCAGCGCGGCCTGTGGGCATGACCAGGGTGTGCCCGTTGGCGCGCACGACCACCAGGTCCTCGACCCCGGCGACGGCCATGTGCTCGTTCTCGGACCAGATCACGCAGCGCTTCACGTCTTCCGCCACCGTCGCATTGCCCACCACGACGTTGCCCCGCACGTCCGTCTTGCGGATGCGCAGCAGGGCGTCCCACGACCCGATGTCATCCCAGCGAAACGTGCCGGTCACGACGGCGAGACGTTTGGTACGCTCCAGTACGGCCACATCCACCGCCGCCGGGCGTACCCGCCCGAAGAACGCCGCGGCGTCACCCGAGGCGAGCGCGGGCCAGCCGTCCTTCAGTTCGCGGGCGTAGGCGCCGGCCTCACCGAGAAAGCGGGCGACGCCCCACGCGAACAATCCCGTGTTCCAGAGGGCCCCGCGCTGGCGCAGCAGCGCGGCACGCGCGGCGCTGGGCTTCTCCACGAAGCGCCGCACGGTGCGCGCCGCGCCGAGCGGCTTGCCGGGAACGACGTAGCCGTACCCGGTGTCGTTGCGCGTCGGCTTGACGCCGACCGTGACGAGCACGTCGTAGTCTTCCGCGACGCCGAGCGCGGTGCGCGCGGCGCTGCGGAAGGCGCGGTCGTCGCCCACGGCCCAGTCCGCGTGCAACGACAGCATCTGGCCGCCCGGGTCCTGGCGCGAAATCCAGTGCGCGGCCCACACGAGCGCTGGCGCGGTGGACGCGGCACGCGGCTCCGCGAACACCTGCGCACCGGGCACCGCGGGCACGAGCGCGGTCACCTGGTCCACGAGAAAGGGCCCCGTGAGGATCAGGATCCGTTCCGGGGGGACGAGGCCGTCGAGCCGGCGCACCGCCTGCACCAGCAGTGGGCCGTCGCCGGCGAGCGGCAGCAATTGCTTCGGCCGCGCCGGAGTGGAGAGCGGCCAGAAGCGGGTTCCGGAGCCGCCGGCAAGGATCGCGGCCCACACACTCACGCGTCACCCATCATGGCGGCGATCCGGGCCGTGAGCTTGGTGGGACTGAACGGCTTCGTGAGCAGCGTCGCGCCGAGCTCCTTCACGGCGGCGAGCACGTGATCCGCGCCCTCGGCCGTCAGCACCACGACCGGAAGGGCGCGGGTGGCCGGGGCCGCGCGCAGCTCGCGTAACAGGTCGAGTCCGGACCCATCGGGGAGGTGGAGATCGAGGAGCAGGCCATCGTAGGGGCTCGCGCGAGCGGCGACGGCGGCGCGGGCTTCGGCCAGGGTGCGGGCGAGGCTCACCCGGTACCCGAGATCTTCCAGGTGGGGGCGCAGCAGCAGCCCGATGTGCGGCTCATCGTCCACGACGAGGAGGTGCCGCGGCACAGGCGAAGGCTACAGCAGACCGGCGATCGCCGAGCGATGGCGGCGGAGATCGTAGAGCAGCGGGCCCACGTTGGTGGACGGCTGCACCAGGACGATGAGGAGGGCGTCGGCGCTCAGGACCGACACCACCGCGAGTCCGCCGCCGAACTCCAGCACGCCGGTGCCGAAGTCGCCGCGTCCGCCCGCCTGGCCCAGCTGCACCATGGCGTTGATCACCGACGGCAGCAGCGCGGCCACGTTTTCAGCATCCACGCCGTTCTGGGTGCGCGAATCGATGGGGAGCCCGTCGCGGCCGACCACGACGACGGCGTCGACACCGGTGCGCCGGCTCAGCGCCTCGACTACATCCCGGATCGTCGCCATACGGCGGCCAAGCTAGGCCGCGCGATTGGCGAAGTCAAGCAGCGACCGTGGGTTGACCCGCTCGGGCGGGCGCTGGTATGTTCCCCGCCGGATGTGCGCCCGCCGCTTCCCCGCCGCCTTCGCTCTCGCCGTCACCGGCCTCGCGCTGCTCGCCGCGTGTACGAGCCCCGTGCTCCCGCCGGCCTACACCGAAAACGTCGTGGACACGGTGACGCTGTACGCGCTCTCCGGCACGCCGCTCTTCACGCCGTCAGCGTACGCGATCAACGGACCCGCGCTGGTGCGCACCGACCTGTCCATTTCGTTCGACTTCGCCTTCAACTTCGATTCCCTGCGGCGGCCCGTCTTGTTGCCGGCGGGCGCACTCGGTCTGCCCAAGTCCACGCTGCAACCGGGCTTCCAGCTGAGCACCACGCCGTTCGCTGACTTGACCCTGGCTCCTACTGACGGCTACGCGACCGACAACCCGTTCCTCGTCGACACAGGAAACGTCGTGCTGGCTCGCTCCCGCTCCCTGACGTGCCCGGACGGCACCATCGAATCGCTGTACGCCAAGCTGCATGTTCTCGCTGTCGACACGGCGGCCACGGCACGCACCATCCGGTTCGAGATCCTCACCGACCAGAACTGCGCTTACCGCGGGCTCGCGCCGGGGACCCCCGGGAAGTAGCTCCGTGATCGACGTCAAGCGGCTGCGCTCCGCCCCGGGCGAGGTGCGGGCGGCGCTCGCCCGTCGCGGCGATCCCGGCCTCGCGGCCCTGCTCGACGAGATCGAAGCACTCGACATGCGCCGCCGCGCGGCCACCGGACGGCTCGACCAGCTCAAGGCCGACCGCAATGAGGCGGCTCGGGCCGACGCCCGGGTAATGAAAGAGCGGGGGGCGCTGCCGCCCGAGGTGGTCGAGCGACGCAAGCAGCTCGGCGCGCAGATCGACGCGCTCGAAGCGGAAGTGCGCGACCTCGAGGCCGGGATCGACGCGAAGGCACTGCTCGTTCCCAACCTGCCGCTCGCAGAGCTGCCCGACGGCGACGCGACGTGCAACCAGGTGGTGCGCAGCTGGGGCGCGCCCGCGCCCGGCGGCGGGAAGCCGCACTGGGAGATCGGTGAGCGCCTGGGCCTGCTCGACCCGCCTCGCGGGGCGAAGCTGGCGGGGTCGGGATTCCCCGTGTTCGTGGGACGGGGGGCGAGGCTCGTCCGCGCGCTCATCGCGTTCATGCTCGACCTGCACACGCGCGAGCACGGCTACGTCGA
>WNGI01001916.1_pt1 | contig 17736 bp, 17 predicted proteins | sample 5400621 | NCBI WGS metagenome assembly WNGI01 (sample SAMN13153374, study PRJNA577476) | soil metagenome | isolation source: 20 cm soil or saprolite under Garry oak tree replicate 1 | place: USA:California | collected 2016-06-15 | reverse complement strand
CCGCGCGCCGGGACGTACCGCTACACGATGCAGCAGACCATGAAGGGCGGTGTGTCGGCCGGCGGCGACGGGGGACCCGTCATGTCGGCCGGGGAAGCGTCGATCACCGCGCAGGTCCGGGAGGTGATCGCGGGACCGCGCGAGGACGGTGTGGGAGTCACGTGGAGTATCGATACGCTGACGGTCAGCTCACCCCAGCAGGGAATGCGCGCGCGCGTGGAGAGCACGCTGGCCACCAGGATCGCCCGCGTACAGGCGACGCGTCTGGACGTCGTTTACGACGACCGCATGATCCCCACCAAGACCCAGGTGACGGACCCCCTGGCCCGGGCGGACGAGGGAATGCAGATCTCGCCGCGCAGCGCGGCGCACGCGTTCGCGTTTCCGCTGCCGGTCGATCCCGTCCGCAAGGGTGACGAGTGGCGCGCCGCCGATGAGTTCCCCCTGGAGGGGGTGACGGGGACGAGGCCGATCGACGTGCAGTACATCCTCACGGTGAGGGACATCCGCGTGGATGGGGCCGACACGACGATCGTCATCGGCATCGCCACCAAGTTTCCGGACACGCCGCTCACCATGACCGAGCAAGGCGTCACCGTGCAGGCCAAGGTGACCGGGACGGCGACGGGGCAGCAGGAGTTCAACCTCACCCAGGGCGTGCTGGTGAGCGGCACCATGGACGGGAACATCCGAGTCGACATGACGGGGGGCCAACTCCGCACCACGCTGGCGATGACGCTCGAGCTTCACATCACGATGCGCCGGGTCGGAGGGCCGTGAAGCTCGCCCACCTCGCGGACCTCCACCTCGGCTTCCGGCAGTTCGACCGGCAGACGGTGCGCGGGGGCAACCAGCGCGAAGCCGACGTCGCCGAGGCGTTCCGGCGCGCGGTGGACGACCTGCTGGCGCAACGGCCGGACCTGATCGTCGTCGCCGGCGACGTGTTCCACTCGGTGCGGCCGACCAATCCGGCGATCCTGTTCCTGTTTCAGCAGCTGCAACGGTTGCGCGTCGGGCTGCCGGAGTCGCCCATCGTGCTGCTCGCGGGCACGCACGACACGCCGCGCTCGCTCGAGACCGGAACGATTCTCAAACTGTATGAGGCGCTGGGCGTCGAGGTCGTCGTCGACGCGCCGCGCCGCCTGGTGTTTCCCAAGCTGGACTGCGCCGTGCTCGCCGTCCCGCACCAGGCGCTGGCCGCGGGAGAGCGGCCGGCGCTGCGCCCCGAGTCCGGCACCACGCTCAACGTGCTGGTCGCGCACTGCGACGTCGACCGGGTCGTGAGCCGGCAGGACCAGACCCCCCTCGCCTTCGGCGGCGCGCAGGTGACGAAGCAGGAGCTCGCCCCCGCGCAGTGGGATTACATCGCCCTCGGCCACTACCACCTCGCCCACCAGGTCGCCGCCAACGCCTGGTACAGCGGCAGCCTCGAGTACGTGACCACCACGCCGTGGCTGGAGCTGCGGTACGAGCAGGAGGAAAAGCGTCGCGGCAAGGGCAAGGGCTATCTGCTGGTCGAGCTGCCCGCCGCGCGCGTCACCTTCCGGCCGGTCGCGGCGGTGCGGGAGCTCGTGGACCTGCCTGCCGTGCAGGGCGAGGGCCTCACCGCCGCGCAGCTGGACGCCCTGATCGCCGAGCGGCTGGCCAAGGCGAAGCCGCCGATCGACGACCAGATCGTGCGGCTGGTGGTGTGGGACGTCTCGCGCGCGACGCAGCGGGACCTGGACCACGCCGCGATCCGCTCGTACAAGGCGCGGGCGCTGAGTTTCCTCCTCGATGTGCGCCGGCCGGCGGAGCAACGCGTGGAGGCAGCGGGGGCGCCGGGGCGGCGCCTGACGCTTCCGGAGACGGTCCGCCAGTTCCTCAAGCGCCGGCCGCTGGACGCGGATCTCGAGCGCGACGAATTCGTCCGCCTCGGCGCCCACTACGTCGAGCAGGCGGACGGCGAGGCGCTTGGCTGATGCGGCTCCACCGCCTGCGGCTCGTGAACTTCCGCCAGCACGCCGACACCGAGATCGCCTTCGGGCCGGGGATCACCGGGATCGTCGGCCCCAACGGCTCGGGGAAGACGACGCTGCTCGAGGCGATGGCGTGGGCGATCTACGGCGGCCAGGCGGCCCGCGGCGACAAGGAATCGGTGCGGAACCTGCGGGCCAAGCCGCGTTCCAGCGTGCGCGTCGAGCTGGAGGTGGGCGTGGGGGCCCACGAGTACCGCGTGACGCGCTCGCTGCACGACGCCGAGCTGTATCAGGACGGCATGCTCGTCGCCAACGCCTTGAAGACGGTCACCGAGAAGCTCGAGCGCGCCCTGGGGATGTCGCACGACGAGTTCTTCAACACGTACTTCACCGGGCAGAAGGAGCTGGCGGTGATGTCCGCCTTGAAGCCGGTGGACCGGCGCAAGTTCCTGGCGCGCGTCCTCGGCTACGAGCGCCTGGAGCTCGCCCAGGTGCGCGTGCGCGAGCGCCGCAACGCGCTCGCCGCCGAGCTCCAGGGGCTGGAGGCGGGGTTGCCCGACCCTGCGGAGCTCGTGGCCCATCGCGAGGCGGCCCAGCAACGGTTGGCGGCGGCGCGCAAGGCCTCGCGAGAGGCGGAGGCGGCCCGCAAAACCGCGCAGGGCGCGCTCGCCAAGGAGACGCCCCGTTGGGAGGCGTGGGAGGCGCGGCGCGATCGCACGCTGTCGCTCGACGGCCAGCGCCGCATCGCCGAGCATGCGGTGACGGCAGCACGGCAGGAATTCCAGCGGCTCGACAAGGAGTTGGCCGCGGCGTTAAAGGCGCGCGAGGAACTGAAGCGGTTGGAGCCCGAGCTCCGACCGATCCAGGCGCTGCAGGAGGAACGGGACGGGTTGGAGGCCTTGCAGCGCGAAGAGGCGGCGCGGCGCGAGGAGTTTGCGAAGCTCGAGGAGCTGCGCCGGGCGATCGCGGGCCTGGAGCGGCGGCTGGGTGAGCTGGGCGACCCGGCGGAGCGGCTGGCGCACGCCGAGGCGGAGGTCGCCGCGATTGAAGGCCGGCTCGCGGCCGCCGAGGCGGCCCTCGAAACGGAGCGCACCACGTGGGTGCGCGACCGCCAGGACGCCGAAACCAAGCGGCTCGCCCTTCGCGAGCAGTATAAGGAAGTGAAGGAGCAGCGCGACCTGATCGTGAAGCTCGGGCCCAAGGGCACCTGCCCGACCTGCAAACGCCCGCTCGGCGACGAATACGAGGCGGTGCTGGGGTTGCTCGACCGGCAGCTCGAAGACATTACGATCAACGGCAACTTCTTCAAACAGCGGGTGGAGCAGCTGGCCGAGTCGCCGGCGACGCTGCAGGCCGCGGAGGCGGCGCGGGACGTCGTCCAGGCCGAGCTGGGGACGGCGACGGGCAGGGTCGGAGAGCTCAAGGCGCAGACCGAGGAGCGCAGCCGGGCCCAGACGGAGCTGGCCGGGGCGCGGCGGCGGGCTGCGGAGCTGGAGAAACGGGTGCTGGCGCGCCGCAGCGGGTACGATGCGGCCCGGCACGAGGCCGTGCGGGCCGAGTTGACGCGGCTCGAGCCGGTGCGCCTCGAGGCGAAGGCGCTGGAAACGCGGGCGGAGCGGGCGGAGGTGCTCGTCAAGGAAGCCGAGCTCGCCGAGCGGGGCCTGACGGTGCGGGAAGCGCAGGTCAAGGACCTCGTCGCTGCGATTCAGGCCGAGGGCTTCACGGAAGAGGAGTTCAAGAAGGCCAAGGAGCGGCACGACCGGGCGCAGCTGGCGCTGCACGAAGCGCAGCTCAAGGTCGTCGAGGCGCGCGGGGACCTGGTGCGCGGCGAAGAGGACCTGCGCGACGCCGAGCGCCGCGAGGCGGAGCGGACGGCGCGCGAGCGGGAGATCGCCACGCTCAAGGCGCAGCATCGCCTGCACAACGAGCTGGACCGCGCGTTCAGCGATCTGCGGGGTGAGCTGAACGCGGCGATGCGGCCGGAGATCGCCGAGCTGGCATCCGGCTTCCTCGCCGACCTGACCGACGGACGGTACGACGAGGTGGACCTGAGTGAGGACTACGAGGTGACGGTGCTCGACGACGGCGTCCCCAAACCGGTGATCTCCGGTGGGGAGGAGGACATCGCCAACCTGGTGCTGCGGCTGGCGATCTCGCAGATGATCGCGGAGCGGGCGGGGCAGCCGCTGTCGCTGCTCGTGCTCGACGAGATCTTCGGCTCCCTCGACGAGGGTCGTCGCCAGCACGTGCTGGCGCTGCTGCGCCGTCTCGGGGACCGCTTCCCCCAGGTGGTGCTCATCACGCACATCGAGCAGGTGCGCGAGGGCCTCGACCGCGTGATCCGCGTGGAGTACGACGCGGGGCGGGGGACGAGCGTGGTCCGCGACGACACCGCGACCTTGAGCGCCGGTTTGGGAGTCGGAGGGACCGATGCGGGCGTGGCTGCCTGAGCGCCGGCTCGACGGCCCGGTGGCCGCGACGGAGGCGGACATCGAGGCGTTGAACCGCGTCTTCGCCGAGGCGTTCACCGACCGCTACCGCCGCGACGGCCTGGTCGGCGTGCGCGTCCCCTACCTGAATCCCCAGGTGTGGCGCTACGCGCTGCTCGATGCGGGCGCCGGCGCCATGCTGTGGCGCGACGAGAGCGGCCGCGTCGCCGGCTTCAACATCGCGCACCGCTCGGGACGGGAAGGGTGGATGGGCCCGCTCGCCGTGCGCCCCGACCGCCAGGCGGCGGGGGCCGGCAAGACGGTGGTGCAGACGGCGGTCGATTGGCTCGTCGAGCAGGGGGTGACCACCCTGGGTCTCGAGACGATGCCGCGGACCGTGGACAACATCGGGTTCTACTCGCGCCTGGGGTTCGCGCCCGGCCGCCTCACCGTCACGATGACCAACGACATCGCGACCCGCGGGCACCGCGCGCCGAACCTGCTGTCCCAGCGCGCGCCGGCGGAGCGGGCCGCGACCCTCGCCGCCTGCCGCGACCTCGTGGACGCCCTCGCCCCCGGCACCGACTACACGCGCGAGCTCGAGCTCAGCGCCGAGCTCGGCCTCGGCGACACCGCTCTGGTCGAGGGCAAAAGCGGCGTCGATGCCTTGGTGCTCTGGCATTCCGTGCCGCTCGCCGAAGCGCGGGGTCCGGACGAAGTCCGCATCCTGAAGCTCGCCGCGCGCGACGAACGGGCGTTTACCGCCGCCGTCGCCGCTGCCGAAGCCGCCGCCGCCCGGGCCGGCATCCGCCGCGTGTCGTTCCGCTGCCAGACCACGTACGAGGACGCCTACCGCCGGCTCATCGAGCGCGGCTACCGGGTCCGCTGGACCGATCTGCGGATGACGCTCGAGGGGTACGCGGAGCGGACCCCCGCCCACGGCGTGCTGCTCTCCAACTGGGAGATATGACCGCCGGGCTTGTCATCTTCGCGGTCACCTACTTCCTCATCGCCGTCCAGCGGCTCCCGTTCGTCCACCTGAACCGCCCGGCGGCGAGCCTGCTCGGCGCGGTGGCGATGGTGGTCGCCGGCGTGCTCTCCCTCCAGGACGCTTACGCGGCCATCGATTTCGACGTGCTCGTCTTTCTGCTCGGCCTCATGCTCATCGTCGGCTACCTGGAGGTCGGCAAGTTCTTCGAGTGGGCGGCGGAGTGGGTACTGCGCCGCGCCCGCACGCCCGACCGCCTGCTGCTCGGCGTCGTGGTGGGCGGCGGGCTGCTGTCGGCGTTCTTCGTCAACGACACCATCTGCCTCGTGGTCACGCCCGTCCTGCTCGCGGCCTTGGGGCCGCTGCGCGTGCGCCCGACGCCGTACCTGCTCGGGCTCGCGATGGGCGCCAACGTCGGATCCGTCCTCTCGGTGACCGGCAATCCGCAGAATATGCTCGTGGGCATCTGGAGCGGCACGAGCTTCGGTGGCTTCCTCGTCCGCATGCTGCCGGTGGCGGTCGGAGGCCTCGTGCTCACGTACGGCTATCTGCGCTGGGCCTTTCGCGCGGAGCTCCGCGAGCCGTTCCGCGAGCCCCTCGAGACGGTGCCGGTGGCCGTGGATCGACCCCTCGTAACGAAGGGGGTGCTGGTCTTCGGCGCCGCGTGCGCGGCATGGCTCGCGGGCGGCCCGCTGCCGCTCGTGGCCATCACCGCGGGCGCGCTGATGGTGGCGGTCGCGCAGCGCGATCCCGCCTACGCGATCGATCGCGTGGAGTGGTCGTTGCTGCTGTTCTTCGCGTCGCTGTTCGTGGTGATGCGCGGGCTGGAACGCACGGGGGCCGTCGCGTGGATCGACGCGCGCGGCCTGGCGCTGGTGCACGGCGGCGGCCCCGCGACGGCGGCCGCGGCCGTCAGCGGCGTGATGGCCGTGCTGTCGAACCTGATCTCGAACGTTCCGGCCGTGCTGCTGTGGCGGACCACCGTGCCGCAGTTGCCCAACCCGGATCTGATGTGGCGCGTGGTGGCGATGAGTGCGACGTTCGCCGGCAACCTGCTGCTCATCGGCTCGATGGCGAACTTGATCGTCGCCGAGCGCGCGGAAGCGCGCGGGGTGCGAATCGGCTTCGCCGAGTACGCGCGCGTAGGCGTCCCCGTCACGATCCTCACCCTGCTCTGGGGCGTCGCGGTGCTGGTGGTGATGGGCTGACGCCACATTGCCCCACGCTCCGTACCTCACCCCCCGGCCCCCTCTCTGCTTCGCGGAGAGGGGGAGCGTGGGGGCAAGAATGGGAACGGATTTTGCCAAGCTCTCTTCGTGAACTCCCTCGAGGAGAGCCGCCATGTTTTCGAAACGCACCGTCGTGGTGCTTGCTGCATTCGCTGCCTTGGGTGCGGCCGCGTGCCGCGACGCCACCACACCGCAGCCACAGTCCGAGGCCACCGTCCCGTCGGCCAACGGGCGTTACATCGTTGTCTTCCGGGACAGTGTGACCGATGCCCCGAACCTGGCCCGCCAGCTGATCCAGGTGACCGGCGGGTCGCTGACCTTCACCTACTCGAGCGCGCTCAAGGGGTTCGCGGCCACACTGCCGCAGGGCGCCCTGCTGGCCCTCGGGCGCAACCCACGCGTGGCCTACATCGAGCCGGATCAGGTCTTCCGGGCCGACGTCACACAATCCATGGACGCGAACGGGGACCCGTGGGGGCTCGATCGGATCGACCAACAGACCGAGCCGCTGTCGGGAACGTACACCTACACGTCTGACGGAGCGGGCGTGAACGTGTACATCATCGATACCGGGATCTGGACGCTCACGGCGGACTTCGAGGGACGGGCGGACAACGTGTACGATGCGTTCGGCCTCACCGGTGAAGACTGCCACGGGCACGGCACGCACGTGGCGGGGATCGTCGGGGGCGCGACGTACGGCGTGGCCAAAGGGGTGTCGTTGCACGGCGTCCGCGTGCTGAGCTGCGCGGGGGTGGGCCTCACGTCGCAGATCATCGCCGGGCTTGACTGGGTGCGCCAGAACCGCGTCGACCCGGCCGTCGCGAACATGTCGCTGGGCGGCGGGCTGTCCACCGCCCTCAATGACGCGACCACGAACTTGTGGGAATCGGGTGTGTTCGTCGCGGTCGCGGCCGGCAACGACAACGCCGACGCGTGCCAGGCCTCGCCCGCGAGCGCGACCGGGGCGTTTACCGTCGCCGCCTCCGAGAAGACCGATGCCAAGGCGTCGTACTCGAACTGGGGAACGTGCGTGGAGGCCTACGCGCCCGGGTCCGCCATCAAGTCCGACTTTCTCCTCGGCCTCACGGCGACGCTGAGCGGGACGTCGATGGCGTCCCCGCACGTCGCGGGCGTGGCCGCGCTCTACAAAGGCATGTTCGGCGACGCGCCCTCGGCCACGGTAGCGGACTGGATCATCGCGAACGCGACGGCGGACGTGATTGCCGGCAATCCGAGCGGCACGCCCAACCGCCTGCTATTCAAGGGCGAGCTGTGATCAGCGACCGGTCGGGGCTGCCCGTCACGTAGACGACGGGCGAGAGCCCGACGACTTCGATGGCGTGCAGGGTCCCGGCGGGGAGGTCGAGGCGGTCGCCGGGACCCAGGTCGAAGGCGTCCCGCCCGACGGTTACGCGGACGAACCCGGACAGCACCCAGCGCGTCTCGGCGAAGGGATGCGCGTGCTCCGGCGTGCGCGTGTTGGCCACGTCGGACCACCAGGCGGTGACCATCCCCTCGGCCTCGAGCGCGCGGCGCAGGGTGCCGAGCTGCAGGATCCCAAGGGCGGGGTTCCAGCGTTTGACTTGGGGCACGGGCGCTAGTGTAGGATGTCGGAGGCGTCGCCGCCAGAGCGGGGGGCGGGCCCGTGTCTCACGACCGGAACTGTGGGGCCCCCGCGATCACCCGCCGGGCGAACAGCACGACCGCCCCGGCATAGAAGAGGTGCACCCAGCCCGCCGGCACCGCCACGACGAACGCCAGGACGATCCACACGACCAGCGAAACGATCCCGAACACCACGGTGAGATTCACGGTTGCTCCTACGCTTTCGCTCGACGGTTTCGCTCGACGCCTCGGCTTGACGTCTCCGCTCGACGTCGTAATTTGAGGTCAGGGGCGGAGAGCATAATTATTGAGCCAACAGGCTCGATCGTGGACCCGGATACTGGAGCGGATGTCACGCCCCCTCGATTGGGGAAGACAGAAGCCACGGTGAGGGACCAAACGTAAGCGCTCGGGCTTCAATAATTCTCTCCGTTCCTGTTGCGCCCGACCGGCCGGCCGCGTCTACGATGCGATCCGGCCGATCGTGTTTCTGGGACGCCGGATCGTCTCCCAAAAGTACTTCGGCGCCAGGAGCGGCTTCCCCCCCACCACCAAGCCCACCACCAGGATCGCCATCCACAGGCCGTAGGCCACCGCCACTTCCTCCCGCAGCGACGGCCGCAGGAACTGCCCCAGCCACAGCACGAAGATGATCGTGGCGTCGAGCCACTCGAATTCCATCTTGAAGAGCAGCAGCATCGCCAGGGCGGTCTGCAACAGGGTGAGCAGGATCTCGAGCTGCTGCGCGTCGTCGAAGTGAAAGGCGCTCCACACGCCGAAATGCTGGAGGTGCGAGTACCCGTACACCAGGGGAATCATCGCGGCGAGCACGGTCCACTGGTTGATGTTGCTCGACACGAGGTTCATCAGGGCCATCGGCGCGTGCGTGACGCGCCGCGCCCAGTAGAACGCCGAGACCTTCTCGGGGAATTCGGAGAGAAACGGCGCCACCCACTGCACCAGCACGAACTGGCTCACGCCCACGACGCCCGCCACGGCGAGCATCGACTCGAGGAAGGGATGGGCCGTCACGTACAGCAGCGCGCCGCCGACTGTGAACAGGCCGATGATCGCCGCCGGGCGCCGCCAGCCGCGCTGCCGGTACGCCCAGCGGGAGACGGCCGGCGCTGAGCTCACCTTCTCCGCGTCGTGCGGCGGGTTCTTGAACAGCACCCAGAGGTATGCCACGTATAACGCGATCAACACGACGGCGTCCACCCAGCCGAAGCTGCGCTTGGCGAGAATCACCAGGAAGTAGAGCAGCGGCGGGATCAGGCCGATCACTTCGACGGCGTGCTCCTTGTCGAGCTTGATCGCCGGCAGCCGCGCGCCGGCGGTCTTGCGGCCGGAGACGGCGAACACGAAGTAGATCATCGGCCAGCCGAGGCCGAGCAACAGGCGGATGGCGCCGGTCAGGTTCGCGATCGCCAGGTGGGCGCGCTCGGGGTCCTTGCCCGCCTCCCAGGCGATGACCGCTTCGACCGCGAACTCGGGGAGCGTCTGCAGCCAGGCCAAGAGCGCGAGCGCCAGGCCCTGGGAGATGAGGAACTGGGCGGCTTCCGCGCCCCACGCCACGAGGAACGCCGAGGCGAGGATACTGGGAAAGGTCCACAGGGCCGAGAGCGCGGAGGCTCCCGCCTGGGACACGGCCGCGAGTACCTTTAGCAGTCGCACGGAGGAGCCCAATCTAGCCATGCCGCGCTGCGTCGTCACCCGTCGTGTGCACTTCAACGCCGCCCACCGGCTCAGCAACCCGCGGTGGAGCGAGGCGGAGAACGCCCGCGTGTTCGGCGTGTGCAGCAACCCCAACTTCCACGGCCACAATTACGACCTCGAGGTCTCCGTGGAAGGAGAGATCGATCCCGCGACCGGCTACGTGCTGGACATCCAGCGGCTGAAGGAAATCGTCACCGAGTGCCTGGTGCGGCACCTCGATCACAAGAACCTGAATCTCGACGTCCCGTGGTTCCGCGACCTGAATCCCTCGGCGGAGAACATCGCGGTCGTGTGCTGGCGAGTCCTGGAGCCGGCCGTCAAGCCGGCCCGGCTGGCGCACATCCGCCTGTGGGAAACGGAGCGTAATTACGTGGACTACGACGGGGCGTGAACGATGGGACGCGATGAAATGAAGTCGGCCAGCCTGCACAGCTTCCATGAGGAGCACGTGCCGCCCACCGAGGTGGGCAGCCCCTTCCAGCAGCGGGTGCGCGAGATCCTCGAGCAGCTGGGCGAGGACCCGAAGCGCGAGGGGCTGCGGGAGACCCCGGCGCGCGTCGAAGCGTCGCTTAAGTGGCTCACGCGCGGCTACCAGATGGCGGTGGAGGACGTCATCGGCGACGCCATCTTCACCGAAAAGCACGAGAACATGATCTGCGTGCGCGACATCGAGATCTACTCGCTGTGCGAGCACCACCTGCTGCCGTTCTTCGGCCGCGCCCACGTGGCCTACCTGCCCAACGGCAAGATCGTGGGGCTGTCGAAGATCCCGCGGGTCGTGGAGGTGTACGCGCGCCGGCTGCAGGTGCAGGAGCGCCTGACCGACCAGATCGCCGACGCCTTGTGCCGGGTCTTGAAGCCCCTCGGCGTCGGGGTGGTGATCGAGGCCTATCACCTCTGCATGATGATGCGCGGGGTGGAGAAGCAGAACTCCAAGACGGTCACGAGCGCCCTGCGCGGCGCGTTCCGCGACGACGGTAAGACGCGCGACGAGTTCCTGCGCCTGGTCCACGGCGGCCGCTGGCTCGAGTGACGCTCGCGGTCGTCACCGGGGCCTCGCGCGGCATCGGCCTCGCGGTGGCGGACGAGCTGCGGGCGGCGGGCTTCCACGTCGTCCGCCTCGCCCGCTCGCTCACCGACGGCTCGGCGGACCGCCAGACAGATCTCCGCTGTGACGTGAGCGACCCGACCCAGGTCGAGCGCGCCGTAACCAACGTCCGCCGCGAGCTTGGCGTCCCGGACGTCGTCGTCAACAACGCCGGGATGTTTTTCATCAAGCGGCTGGAGGAGACCTCCCCCAAGGACTTTGCCGAGCTGATCGCCGTCAACCTCACCGGTTTGTTTCTCGTGGCCCGCGCGTTCGTCCCGGCGATGGTGGAGCGCGGCAGCGGGCACCTCGTGACGATCGGCTCGATCTCGGATCACGTGGCGTTCTCGGGCTCGACCGCCTACGCGGCGAGCAAGTTCGGGATCCGCGGCATGCACGAGGTGATCCGCGCGGAGACGGCGAAGTCGGGCGTGCGCACGACGCTGGTCTCGCCCGGCCCGGTGGACACCGACATCTGGGACAGCGTCGATCCCGACTCCAAGCCCGGGTTCACGAAGCGCAAGGACATGCTGCGCGCCGAAGATGTGGCGGCGGCGGTGGTGTGGGCAGTGACGCGGCCGTCGCAGGTCGATGTGACGGAGATCCGGTTGGTGCCGACGATCTACGCGCCGAGGGGATGAATCCAATGCGGAACGCGGAATGCGGAACGCGGAACAGCAGGGCTAGGTCGATCGCAGAGGCAACCGTTCGAACCCACCGCCACTGTTCCGCCTTCCGCGTTCCACGTTCCGCGTTTCTCTCCCTGCTGACCGCAGCTCCACTCGTCACCGCCACCGCCCAGGCGCTCCCACCTCTCCCCGACAGCACCGGTTGGGGCGTTCATGTTCTGGCCTTGGCGCGCGGGCCGGACAGCGCAATCTGGGTGGGGACCTACGGGCAAGGCATTTTCGTGCTCCGCACGGCTGCCACCACCTGGGAGCGCATCCGTTCTTCAAGCGATACCGCGGCCCATTCCATCTCCTGGGACTTCGTGCACGCCTTCGCGTTCGGGCCGCGGGGTGAGGTGTGGTACGGCACGGTGGGGAACGGGTGGGGGCTCTCGACCGACGGCGGCAAGACGTGGAAGAACTGGGAGTTCCGGGAACTGGGTCCCGAATGGCAGTACGTCGCGCCGAACGGGATCGTCACCGTCGGCGATACCACCTACATCGCCACGGCCGACGGAATCAAGGTCACGGGGGACGATGGGAAAGCCTGGGCGGTGATCACGGACTCGGCGGGGGCGGGGACGGCGAAGGATCCGGTGATGGGGCGTATCGTCAACCAGTACGCCCTCCGTCTGCAGATCAATTCGTTCGGCGGAAGGGCCCTGATAGTGGAAGACCTTCGCGGTTGTGAGCGGTCGGTCGACGGAGGACGAGTGTGGGTTCGGATGAACGTGGCCGACGCGTGTGAAGGAGCTTGGCCCGATCCCTGGGGGGCTAAGCGCAGGAGGCGAGGCGTAGACCTGCGACTCAACAGCACGTCACTGCTGTGCGGCACCTCTACCGGGTTGTTCGCTGGCTCTTGCTTTGACGTCGCACCTGCAGCTGATCGAGAGCACACGGATCTGGGCCTCATACGGCCGAGCAGCGCGAAGCACACCTGGTTCCGCCGCCCCATCGCGCTCACTGACCAGCCCTACATCGACCAGACCTATCGCTTCGGCTCGACCATGGGCGGCAACTTTCAGCCGCACCAGGGCGTCGAGTTCAACAACCCCGACGGCACGCCCGTCCACGCCATCGGCGATGGTGTGGTGGTTTATTCAGGACCTGCCGAGGCTGGGGCTAACACGATCGCCATCCGGCATGACCGAAAACTGAGAACCGACAACCGAGAACTCTTCGTTTTCTCAGTCTACTATCACAACACGAGGTTGCTGAAGCGGGTTGGGGAGCGAGTGCGGGCTGGCGATACGATCGCCCTCGTCGGCAACACCGGTCGAGCGACCAACGATCACCTGCATCTCGAAGTGCACGCCGCGCCGACGACCGACTCCAGCAAGATCGTCCACCCCGACGTCCGCTACCCCCCATTCAACACCAACCCCGAGCTGTGGATCGAGCCACTGCCAGGCACCGGCCTCGTCGCCGGGCAGGTGTGGGACTCGAAGGGGCAGCCGGTCCAGCAGGCCCGCATCTACGGACTCGTCAAGCCCGAGCCCCAGGAGACGCCGTTCTCGTTCATCGAGACCTACGGCCCGCGCAATCACTCGGACCCCGTTTACCGGGAGCACTTCGCCATCTCCGACGTCCCGCCCGGCGACTACGCCCTGGGCGTCGAGATTGAAGGGAAGAAAGTGTTTCGTCGGATTCGCGTGGCCGCCCGGAGGCTCACCTGGGTCGAGTTCCGGCCCGATGCACATTGAGCTCACGGAAATGCTCCGTTGCCCGGAGGCGCACCGGGAAGAGTTCCTCGTGCTCTCGACGGGCGAGATGTCGGGACGGATGGTGCGGGCGGGCGTCGTGGGATGTCCGGTGTGCCAGCGCGAATATGAGATTGTAGACGGCATCGTCCACTTCTCGGGACACGGGAAACGAGAAACGGGACACGTCGATGATGCAACGTTTCCCGTTTCCCGTATCCCGTTTCCCGGTGCTGATGCACAGACGCTCCAAGCCCTCCTCGATCTCTCCGGCCCCGGCGGCTACGTCGTGCTTCTGGGCTCGGCGGCCCGCTACGCGGTGGGACTCGCGGCCTTGATGGGCGGAATCCACTTCATCGGCCTCAACGCGCCCGCCGATGTCGAAGAACTGCCCGTACTCACGTTGCTCGTCTGCGGGACCAAGATCCCGCTGCGCGACGCCATGGCTCGCGGTGTGGTCGTGGGGAGCGAATCGAGCGGCGCTCTCTGGCTCGCTGAGGCCCGCCGTGTGCTGTTGCCGGGTCGTCGGTTGGTAGTCGAAAATGAAACCGCCCGCCCCGATGGCATCACACAGCTCGCCACGGGTCAGGGCCTGTTTGTGGGAGAGAAGAAGTAGGTTTTCTGTCCGACAGTCCGACGGTGTCAGCCCTCGATCGCCGCCGCCATCTTGTCGGCCTCGGCGTACGCCTGGTCGATCACGTCCTTGTAGTGCGCTTCCACCGCGCGCCGCTTCACCTTGAGCGTCGGTGTCAGCTCCCCGGACTCGATCGTGAAGTCGTTCTCGATCAGCACGACCTTCTTCGGCATCTCGTACTTGGCGAGCTCGCGCAGCTGGCCCATCACCTCGCGCTCGATCTTCGCCTTGACGTCGGCAAGCGTCAGCAGCTGGGCGTGTGAGCCGGCCGAGAGCCCGCGGGTCGCCGCCCACTTCTCCATCTGTTCGTAGTTCGGGACGATGAGAATGATCGGGAATTTGCGCTTGTCGCCGAGTACCACGGCGTTGGCCACGAACTTGTTGAGCTTGACCTGATTCTCGATCGGCTGCGGGGCGATGTACTTGCCGCCCGCGGTCTTCAAGAGATCCTTCTTGCGGTCCGTGATCTTGAGATACCCGTCGGCGTCGAGCTCGCCGATGTCCCCGGTGCAGAACCACCCCTCGGCGTTGAAGACCTCCTGGGTCGCCTCGGGCTTGTTGTAATACCCCTTCATGATGTTGGGCCCCTTGGCCAGGATCTCCCCGTCGGAAGCGATCTTGAGCTGCACGCCCGGCACCACCGGACCCACGGTGCCGAGTTTGGGGCGATCGATCGGGTTCAGGGTCAGCACCGGCGACGTCTCGGTCAGCCCGTATCCCTCGATGATCGGCAGGCTCGCGCAGTAGAAGAACTTGGCGATCTCCGCCGACAGCGGCGCGCTCCCGGACACGAAGAACCTGATCCGGCCGCCGGTGCGCGCGCGCAGTTTGGCGAACACCAGCCGGTCGGCAATCGCGCGGCGGAACGCGAGCCAGGGGGGAATCGACACGCCGGCGAGACGGTGGTTCGCCCACTGCTCACCCACCCGCTTCGCCCAAAAGAAAATCTTGCGCTTGATCGTGGAGCCGGAGAGGGCATTCTCCAACACGCGGGCATACACCTTCTCATACAGTCGCGGCACCGAGACGACGATCGTGGGGTGCACCTCCCCCAGGTTCGCGGCGACCTTGTCGAACGACTCCGCGTAGTTGATGATCACCCCTGCCTGCATCAGGGTGTAGTCCACCATCCGCTCGAAGATGTGGCTCAGCGGCAGCATCGCGAGACATTCTTCCGCGTCGCCCAGGTCCAGCACCTGGAGCACCGCCTGCACGTTGCTCCAGATGTTGTTGTGCGTGAGCATCACGCCCTTGGGGTCGCCCGTGGTTCCCGAGGTGTAGATGAGCGTGGCCAGAGCGTCTGGCGAGACCGCCAGCGCTTCCTCTTTGAAGCGCGGGTACCGGCCTTCCGCCGCCTTGCCTTTCGCTTCGAGGTCGCCGAGGAGGGTCACGCCGCCGCGTCCTGCAGCCGCGTCGAACGCCATGATGTGTTTCAACGCCGGCAGGTGCGCTTTCACCTCGAGCACCTTGGCGACCTGCTCGCCGGTAGAGCAGAACACCCCGACCGCGCCGGAATCGCTGAGGATGTACTCGACCTGCTTGGCGGTGAGCGTCGGATAGATCGGGACGTCCACCGCCTGCGCACACAGGCACGCAAAGTCGGCCAGCGCCCACTCGACCCGCGTCTCGGAGAGGATCGCCACGCGGTCGCCCGGCTGGATGCCGAGCTCGCGGAGCCCCAGCGCGAGGTGCCGGGCGCGCCGCTCGGCGTCGCGGTGGGTGATGGCCTGCCAGGTGCCGCCGACCTTCGCTCGATACGCGCAGGGCAGCCGGTCGGCGTACCCCGTCATCGTCTCGAAGAACAGCTGCGTCAGCGTCCCCTTCTTCATGGCAGGAATCCCACGACGAAAGTGATTGGCGAGCCGGGGACCGGGGTGCCGTCGTGGTGATACGCCGTCGCGGTCACCACGACCGAGTCAGGCACGGTGCCGCCCGTATAGTGCACCTGCACCACCGCGAGGCCGCTGGTGCTGGTGCGCACCGTGTCTCTGGGGACCAATGTGACGGTTGTGGCGCCGCTTGAATAGATCGTGGCGGTGAACGCGATGGGCCGGCCCGTCAGGCTCAAAGCGTTGTTCGCCGGGGTCGCGTACGCCTGGACGCGAAGGGAATCCGAGAGCGAGTCCGGGGTGCTCACGGTCACGGTGCTGCGCAGGGGCGCGGTGGCGACGATGGAATCGAGCGGCGACTGGACGTTGAGAGTGAGAGGATTCGAGCGCAGGTTGCCGACCCGCGCCTGCAGGCGGCCCGTCTGTCCGCCGACGAGCCCCACCGTGGCGCCGGTGAAGCTGTCGACTACCTGCACGGTGGTGTCGAGCCGCGCCCACACGATCATCGCGGCGACGGAGTCACCGTGCCCGTCGAGCGCCCGGGCCCGGGGCACGAGCGTGTCGCCGACCTCGACGCGCCCGCTGTCGGGCAGGCTCACGTCGAGCGCGACGATGGCGTTGAGGTCCGTCCCCAGCTTTCCGCAGGCGGCCGCGGCGAGGAGGCAAAGACCCACGCGCGCGCAGGAGCGCCGCGTCAGGGCGCCTCCGCGGAGAGGGGCGGGGAAGCAGGCGGCGTCACGCCCATGTCGCGGAGCGCGTTGGTGGCGTGCTCCACCCACTTCTGGGCGTCGGGGCCTTTCGGCGGCTGGATCAGGAAGGCCTTGAGGTGTTGCGCGGCCCCATCGGGGTCACCGCGTTTCAGGAGCAGGAACGCGAGCCCGTAGTGCGCGCCCGCGAGCGCGGTGTCGAGCTCGAGCGCGCGGCGATAGTGGCGGATCGCCTCATCGATGCGGCCGGTCTTCGTGAAACAGATCGCCATGTTCTGCAGGATGCGCGCATCGTTGGGATGATCGCGCACCGCGAGGCGGTAGGACGTGAGGGCGGCGTCGTAGTCGCCCTGCCGCTCCAACGCGAGGGCCTCGTTGAGATAATCGAGGCGCTGGGGTTTGAGATCGTCGCGCGAGCCGCCGAACAGACGGCGCCAGAAACCCATGCGCCGAAAATAGCTTGCGGGCTCCCGCGTCCGCAACGTAGCTTCCCCTCCCATGCCTGCCGTGCCGCGCTTTCCCGCTCCGCGCTCCTCGCGCCCCGGACGCCACTCACCCACCGGGGTGCTGCAGGTGGACTGGCCGTTCTTCGGGGAGTTGTGCCGCGCGCTGGCGCTCAAAGTGTACCGCGACTACGAGCCCGATCTGGTGCTCGGCATCGCGAAGGCGGGCGTGATCCCGGGCGCGGTCATCTCCAGCATCCTGCAGTGCGACTTCGCCTCGATGGCGATCACCCGCGCCGACAGCGGCAGCCGGCCGGTGGTGATCGCGGGACCGCCGGCCCTCGTCACCGGGCGGCAGGTCCTCATCGTGGACGAGACGTGCGACAGCGGCGACACCATGAAGCTGGCCCTGAACGCGGTGCGCGAGCTCAAGCCCGCGTTCGTCAAGACGGCGGTCTCGTTCCGCACGGGGCCGTTCGCGCCGGACTACTGCGCGCTCGAGACCGAAAACTTCATCATCCTCCCCTGGGATCGTGAGGTCATCGTGGACGGCGAGATCGTGATGCGGCCTGACTACGCGGAAAAACTCCGCGAGCTGGGCCAGTGAAGGATCGCCTCCGCGACGCGCTGCAGTCCTCCCGAGCCGATTCCACCGAAATCCGCGTCGAGCGGACCTGGAGCTCCGCCGTCGCCTTCCGCGGCCGCCGCCCTCGGCGCCCTCGCGCGCGCCTCGCGCATGG
>WNGI01001915.1_pt1 | contig 17737 bp, 7 predicted proteins | sample 5400621 | NCBI WGS metagenome assembly WNGI01 (sample SAMN13153374, study PRJNA577476) | soil metagenome | isolation source: 20 cm soil or saprolite under Garry oak tree replicate 1 | place: USA:California | collected 2016-06-15 | reverse complement strand
TGAGGCCGTCGCAACGTGGCCTGCGCTATATCCGGTTCACGGAAATTAATGGACAGATACTTCCCGTGGGTTTCGCGCAAAGCCTCACAGCCGGCACCATGAATTTTGGCAGCAGCCTCGTAGCGCTGCGTAACTCAAGGACAAGTGGTCCCTTTTCAAACCGCGCGGAAGCCGGAAATCCTGATGTTGATGGCTGTCTTGGCTTGGATGTCCTAATACGTCACAAAGCGGTAATTAACTGCTGGACAAAATTGATCTTCTTTAAAGTCGATCGATCTCGTCCTCTGCAACTCGCCTCGGTTGCTCTGTCGGAGAAATTTACGAAGATCCCGCTGCGCCGTGAGAAAAATGGCGCGCTTACGGTACCCTGTTCGATTCACCGGCAAGCCGGTCGTCTGCTCGTTGATACGGGTGCGTTTGTTACGGTGTTCGACGAAGGCCTGTTGAAATCGTTTGGGATTGCATTGCAGCCAACACGGGTCTCTGCGCATTTCACTAGCGGTGTGGCGCGGAAAATTAGTGCCGGACAGATCAACGACCTCACGATCGGTAATTTTAGAGTACCACCTGAAAAACTCGGTGCGGCCGTGTTACCTAACTTCGCGCTCGAGCAGGGCGATACACATATCAGTGGAATCTTGGGGATGGATTTGCTCTTCATCTGTCATGGCATCATTGATTTTGACAGCATGGATCTGTTTTTGAAATAGCTCCTGACACATTTATCCCGGTTGATCGCAACATCATCCGTGACAACGTCGCGCGATTTTTTCCTTTCGTAATTACTAAGACATTGCTCTTTGTTCGCCGATGATTGCGACGCAGGATCGGCGTGTAAGTACGCGCGCGACGGGAATCGTCGGCATTGCGATCTTGTCGAGTCGCGTCCTGGGTCTCATTCGCGAAGTAGTGATTGCGTCCCTTTTCGGCGCCACGCGTAACATGGACGCGTTTCTAACCGCGTTTCGTGCCCCGAACATGTTGCGCGACCTATTTGCCGAAGGCGCGCTTTCGACTGCGTTTGTCACTACCTTTTCCCGCCGGATCGCAACCGAAGGTGATACCTCCGCATGGCGACTGGCGAGCAAAGTCGCGACCCTCACCGTGGTGTTTATGAGCGCCATTGTTGTCCTCGGCATAATTTTCGCGCCGCAGGTGATCGCCGTTCTCGCGCCAGGATTCGCCCCGGAAAAGGCGGAGCTAACCATTCTGCTCACCCGAATCATGTTTCCTTTCATTTTGCTCGTGTCTCTTGCCGCGCTCGCGATGGGAATGCTCAACGCCAAGAACGTTTTCGGAATACCAGCGATGGCATCGAGCTTTTTTAACCTTGGTTCCATCATTGGCGGTGTTGTCCTCTGCTACTGGCTCGATCCGCAGCCGGACTGGCGTCACCCTCATTTTGGTGAACGGGGGCTAATCGCATTGGCAATTGCGACTTTAATCGGCGGTTTGCTTCAACTGCTGGTGCAATTTCCACCGCTCAAGCGTGTCGGATTCAGGTTTCGCCCTGATTTTTCCTGGAGCGATCCGGGCGTCAGAACAATTCTGACCTTGATGGGACCGGCAGCAATCGCTGCCAGCGCCGTGCAGGTAAACGTGGCGGTGAACAGCGGCTTCGCCTCAGCTCTCGGGGACGGTCCTATGACCTGGCTGAACATCGCATTTCGTTTAATGCAACTTCCGCTGGGTCTGTTCGGCGTGGCCGTGGCCACGGTTACGTTGCCGCTCGTCTCGCGTAGCGCTGCTCTTGGGAATATGGCGGAATTTCGCTCGGCGCTGTCGCATTCACTCCGCCTCGTCATGCTCCTGACCGTTCCGTCGGCAATCGGTCTGATCATCCTGGCCGATCCGATCATCAGCTTGATTTACGAGCATGGCCGCTTCACGTCGCTCGCAACGATTCAGACGGCCGCCGCCTTGCGTTTCTACGCCATCGGTTTGGTCGGATATTCGGCGGTCAAAGTGCTGGCGCCTGCATTCTATGCGCTAGACAAACGTCATCTGCCGATGCTGGTGAGTCTGCTTTCGATTGCAGTCAATTTCGGCCTCAATTGGTTTTTTGCCTTTCAGCTCAAAATCGGCCACCGCGGCCTTGCCCTCTCGACCAGCATCGTCGCGATCATAAATTTTCTTCTCCTCTATATAATGATGCGGCGCTATACCGGCCGACTCGAAACGAGCGCTCTCGTCGCGACATTCTTGAAATTATCTGTAGCAGGCGCGCTTCTCGGTCTCGTTTGTTACGGGGCGCATGTTCTATTTTTTCGCCAACTGTTCGCTCTACGCATCTGGCAAAAGGCGATTGATCTGTTGATAACAATTCCCATCGCAGCGATCGTATTTTTCGGAGCGGCTTATGCTCTCCGCGTAGGGGAAATCCAGGATCTCGTTATGTTATTGCGACGTCGGCTGGGCCGTTGAGCGCGAGTCGCTCCCTCGAGTTTAAGATGGACGACACGGAGATCGTCCCTCGTATTTATCAGCCAAGCGCCTGATCCAGATCGGCGATCAAATCATCGTGATGTTCCAGTCCCACCGATAAACGCAACAACCCCTTCGGTGCGCGGGTGGCGGGCCCCTCAATCGAGGCGCGATGCTCGATTAAGCTTTCCACGCCGCCCAAGCTGGTTGCCCGAATAAAAATCTTTGTCTTGGCTGCCACTTTCATGGCTGTTTCCTGCTCGCCTTTGACTTCGAATGAAAGCATTCCGGAGAACTCTCGCATTTGTGCCAAGGCGGTCTCGTGCGCCGGGTGCGTGGGTAAGCCAGGGTAATAGACGCGATTTACTTGCGGATGAGCAGCGAGAAACCTCGCTATTGCGAGCGCGTTCTGCGAATGTGCGCGCATTCGCCACGGTAGGGTACGCAGACCGCGAAGTACGAGCCAGCAATCAAAGGGTGAGGGGACAGCGCCACCTTCGCCCTGAATACCCCGAATCTTGCCAAACAATTCGGTTTCTTCCCTCCCGATTACGATACCGCCCAGAACGTCGCAATGGCCGCCAATGTATTTTGTAGTCGAGTGTAGAATGACATCGACGCCGAAGTCGAACGGCCGCTGCAGTCCGGGCGCCCAGGTGTTGTCACAAACGGAGATCGCACCGGCGGCCCGCGCGCGTTCCGCGATCTTTTCGATATCGACAATCTTTAGCAGCGGATTAGAGGGGGTCTCGATCCAGACGAGCCGCGGTTTGCGTGCAAACGCTCGATCAACTTCGGCCGGAACAGTCATATCGACGAAGTCCGCTTCAATTCCCCAGCGCACAAAAACGTCCCGCACTAACTGCGTCGTGCCGTAGTAGGCGTCAGTCTGCATGATAACGTAATCACCGGGCTTAAGTGCCTCAAAGATCGCGCTCGTAGCAGCCGAGCCGCTGGCGAAGGCTGCCGCCGTCGTGCCACCTTCAAAGGCAGAAAGCGCGTATTCCAGCGCTTCACGATTCGGATTACTTCGACGCGTATAGCTGAAGCCGCGCGAATAGCTCCCATCGGCATCGCGCTCAAACGTGGTCGAAAGGTGGATTGGGGCCGACACTGCGCCGGTGCTCGGATCGACCGAATGTCCGGCGTGGACAGCGAGAGTCTCCAGCCGTGCTTTGCGCCAATCGTTCACGCCGCGGGACTTTAGGCGGCGGGCGCTTTTCTGCCAAACCTTTCATGTTCCGCGCCGACTGATTTGTGCGATTTTCGCGCGGTGGATTCGATTTGACGCCGCGCAGCACCAAGCGCAAATACCAGTCTCCGGCGCGGTTTCCTGACACGCCTCTCTCCAATTTATGAGTTCGGCCCTGAGCATTTACGAAGATGACGACGTTTTCGCAATGGCGCGCGAGCAATTCCGCGTCATCGCCGACTATCTGCAAATTGACGTTAATAATCGCGAGCGGCTGATGTACCCGAAGCGGGCGATTGCGGTCACCTTGCCGGTGCACATGGATGACGGCAGCACGAAGACTTTTCAAGGCTATCGGGTGCAGCATCATCTGACGCTAGGTCCGACCAAAGGCGGCACGCGATTTGCCCCTTCTCTTTCCATGGGTGAGACCGCTGCCCTGGCCATGTGGATGAGCTGGAAATGCGCGTTAAACGGTTTGCCTTATGGCGGAGCGAAAGGGGGTATCGCCTGTGATCCGACAAAACTCTCGCGGAGCGAGCTGGAGGCCGTCTCCCGGCGCTACATGCAGGAGATGATCCCGTTTGTTGGACCTCACACCGATATCATGGGTCCGGACATGGGCACGAACGAACAAGTGATGGCATGGTTCATGGACACCTATTCCGTTTATCAAGGCTACGCCGTGAGCGAGATCGTGACTGGAAAACCGGTATCAATCGGCGGTACCGAAGGCCGGCGCGAAGCCACCGGCCGAGGCGTAGTTTACTTGGTAGAACGAGCAATGGACATGCTCAAAATGGACCCCGAAAAATGCACGGTAATTGTCCAGGGTTTCGGCAATGTTGGCTCCGTCGCCGCGTTATCGCTGGCGCTGAGGACCGGCCTCAAGGTTGTCGGTCTCAGTGATGCCACCGTCGCTCTCTACAATGCCAAAGGCATCGACGTGAAAGCGGCCGAGCAGCACGTGCTGAAAAAGGGAAATTTGCGGGCGTTCGATCAAGGCGATCGGATCGACCCCAACGAAATGCTTCTGCAGAAATGCGACGTGCTGGTTCCGGCCGCAGTCGATCGAGTCATCACCGAACGAAACGCAGCGAAATTGCAGTGCCGCATTCTGGCCGAAGCCGCAAACGGCCCGACCTCTCCCGAAGCAGACAGAATCCTTGATCAAAGGTGGGATGAGGTTTTTGTCATTCCCGATATTTTGTGTAACGCCGGCGGTGTCATCGTTTCCTACTTCGAGTGGGTGCAAGGTCTGCAATCATTCATGTGGAGCGAGACCGAAGTGACGGACAAACTTTTCCGCATCTTGGAACATTCTTTCACTCAGGTCATTCGCCGGGCAAAAGTGCACAAGATTTCACATCGCATGGCAGCGTTGGCGATCGGGGTCGAACGCGTGATGAAGGCCAAGGCAACACGCGGGCTTTTTCCATGAGCATGGTGGCGGGCACGGAAGCCGCCCTTTCTCTTCGCGTTTTGCTCGCGCACTCCATCGACTATGCTGGGCTATTTCCTCCGACGACACTTACCCTGGAAACCGCCCTGAAGAACCACGCGACGTACTTGCGCAGCAGCGATGCCTGGATGCTTTCCACTTTTGTGTTGCCCATCGGAAAATTCGCCGATGCAGCGTGGTTCATTTCAGAGTTCGACCAGAACTGTCCGCTTCGGATCTCTGCTCTCGGGGCGAAGACGACCAATACGATTGATTTTCTGGAGGAGCTAAAAACGGCTGTAAGGGGAATCCGCGAGTTTTTGGGCGAGTGCAAGAATTTTGTACTGATCGACCAACTCGAGATACCGCTGCCGCCAGGCGTCGAAAGGGAGACTCTGGCCAAAATGCGCGAGGTGATCGGCGACTTGCGCGTGCGCACGTTTTGGGAAGCGTTGACGGAGGACGCAGAGCGGACCATTTCGTTGTTGGCGGAGCACAATTCACGAACGAACGGGCAGCCGTTCAGTTTCAAACTACGCACGGGTGGTGTCACCCCTGATGCGTTCCCAAGCTCAATGCAGATCGCAAAGGCGCTGGTCGCGGGGGCGAGGCAAGGTGTAGCGATGAAGTTTACGGCTGGTCTTCATCATCCCATTCGGATGTTTCGCGATGAAGTGAACGCAAAAATGCATGGATTCCTCAATGTCTTAGGTGCGGGGCTCCTTGCGATCGAGCACGGTTGGGATGAGCGACAAACCTGCATCATGCTCGAGGATGAGAACGCCAACTCCTTTCATTTCGACGAGACCGTTTTTGGCTGGCGCGATTGGAAGATCAGCTCGGCTAAGATCGAAAAACATCGCCGGTTCATTACCTCTTTTGGCAGCTGCAGCTTCGATGAGCCGCGCCAGGATCTGCGCGCGCTGAAATTGCTGTAGCCGCAGTTGCTTGGGCCGCGCTCGCGTCGCGCACAGAGGCGACTACACTGGCGTCTTCCCACAATCTCCTACAATTCTTCCTCATGGCGCAACCGGTCCGTTCCTTCATCGAAGTGCCGCGCGATTCGCATTTCCCGATTCAAAATCTGCCCTTTGGTGTTTTTCAACCCCGACACGGCAGCCCGCGAATTGGCGTCGCCATTGGAAATCTTGTCCTCGATCTCTCAATCTTGGAGGAGCTCGGCTATCTGGACGTCGTAACGGAGGGAATAGTCGCCGGAGGAGCACGGAGACAGCGAATCTTCGGCAGCGACTCATTGAACGCATTCATGGCGCTCGGTCGACCGGCTTGGAAGAAAACGCGTGACATCCTTCAGCATTTACTCGCAGCCGAGACCGCGACGTTGCGCGACAATGCGGAGTTGCGCGATCGCGTTTTCTACGAGCAGAGCGAGATGACGATGCTTTTGCCGGCGTGCATTGGAGATTACAGCGATTTCTATTCGTCCTATCATCATGCTCATAATGTCGGGACGATGTTGCGCGGGCCGGAGAATGCGCTCATGCCGAATTGGAAGTGGCTGCCGGTTGCCTATCACGGCCGCGCCAGCTCGGTTGTGATCAGCGGTACGGACGTGAAGCGGCCGCGCGGCCAAACGAAAACGTCCGAGGGTTCGGCGCCGGTGTTTGGGCCGTCGCGCAGCCTCGATTTCGAGCTTGAGGCCGCATTTTTCATCGGGCCTGGAAACGAGTTGGGCAGGCCCGTTCCGATCGAGCGCGCGGAAGATCATATTTTTGGAATGGTGCTAATGAACGACTGGAGTGCGCGCGATATTCAGACTTGGGAATATCAGCCGCTCGGGCCGTTCCTGGCCAAGAATTTCTGCACCAGCATTTCGCCTTGGGTTGTCACCCTGGAGGCACTGGAACCGTTTCGAAAGCCACTCGGGCGGCAGGATCCACTCCCGCTCTCGTATTTGGACCGCGCCAATGATTCAACCTTCGACATCCATTTGGAGGCCCATCTGCGAACTGATGCGATGCGTGAGCCTCACGTCGTCACGCGAACCAATTTTCAAAACCTCTACTGGAGTTTGGCGCAGCAAGTGGCGCATCACACTATTGGCGGCTGCAATCTCCAGACCGGTGACCTGCTGGCCAGCGGGACCATCAGCGGGCCGACCGAAGAATCGCGCGGCTGCATGCTCGAGCTAACTTGGCGCGGGGCGAATCCGCTGAAACTGCCGAGTGACGAAACGCGAAAATGGCTGGAAGACGGTGACACCCTCACGATCACCGGCTGGTGTGAAGGTGATAATTACAGAGTCGGTTTCGGTGAGGTGACCGGTCGAGTTACCGCCGCGACTTAAAAAGTGGAAGAATATATTGCTCTGCGCCGCGGCGCGATCGGCCGGAGAGAGTCTCAATCAAGGGAGGGCGCGCGATTTGCTGCTTTTCGCGGGAATACGAGCTTGTTACCTTCAATGCGAATTATAGGGCGCTTCTTATGGCAGACTTTTTCTTAGCCCGCCAAATAATGATGGGTCTTCATCGCTTATGAAAAAAACTACTTCCGCCCCCACCGCGCGAATGCGGGGTCATTCGCGCGCCAACGGAGATGAGCTGGACGCTCGAGCGCTGTTGTTGGCGCTCCGCGCATTTAAGCGCGGCGATTTTTCCGCGCGTCTGCCAGAAGATTGGACCGGCCTGGCTGGCAAAGTAGCCGACAGCTTCAACGATGTCATCGGTTTGAATCAACGTATGGCGAAAGAGCTCGAGCGGATCGCCCGCGTTGTTGGCAAAGAGGGAAGGATCACTCAGCGGGCCTCCATTGGTGACGTCTCTCAATGTTGGGCCGAATCGATTGGTTCGGTTAACGCCCTGATCGGGGATCTGGTATATCCAACCAGTGAAATAGCGCGCGTCATTGGCGCAGTAGCAAAGGGCGATCTTTCCAAAACGATGGCAATCGAGTGGGACGGCCGGCCGTTGGAGGGTGAGTTTCTCCGCACTGCCAAAACAGTAAACACGATGGTCGACCAGCTCGGAGCATTTGCATCCGAGGTAACTCGCGTTGCTCGCGAGGTCGGCACGGAAGGAAAACTGGGCGGTCAGGCCAAGGTGCGAGGTGTGGCAGGAACGTGGCGGGACCTTACCGAAAACGTCAATCTGATGGCCGGAAATCTCACCGCTCAGGTTCGCAACATCGCGACTGTGACCACTGCGGTAGCGACCGGCGATCTGACCAAGAAGATCACGGTGGACGTTAAGGGAGAGTTCCTGGAGCTGAAAGACACGGTCAACGTTATGGTCGACCAACTACGCTCATTCGCTTCGGAAGTGACCCGCGTGGCGCGCGAAGTGGGCTCCGAAGGAATCTTGGGGGGACAGGCAAAGGTGGAGGGTGTTTCCGGCACCTGGAAAGATCTGACTGATTCAGTGAATTTCATGGCGCGCAACCTGACGGGTCAGGTGCGCAACATTGCTGAAGTCACCACGGCAGTGGCGACGGGTGATCTGTCGAAGAAAATCACGGTCGACGTCAAGGGCGAAATTCTGGAGTTGAAAAATACGATCAATACCATGGTTGATCAGCTTAGCTCATTTGCCTCGGAAGTGACGCGCGTGGCACGTGAAGTCGGCACCGAAGGAAAACTTGGCGGCCAGGCCCAGGTGAAGGGAGTGGCCGGCACGTGGAAGGATTTGACCGATTCGGTGAACTCGATGGCGCGAAATCTTACCGGCCAGGTCCGGAATATTGCCGACGTCACGACCGCGGTGGCTAATGGCGACCTTTCCAAGAAAATCACTGTTGGTGTTCGTGGCGAAATTCTCGAGCTCAAAGACACGATCAACACCATGGTCGATCAACTGCGCTCGTTTGCTTCGGAAGTGACCCGCGTCGCGCGCGAGGTCGGCACAGAAGGAAAACTGGGAGGCCAAGCCGAGGTGCAAGGTGTTGCCGGCACGTGGAAGGATTTGACCGACAACGTCAACATGATGGCCGGCAACTTGACGGCGCAGGTCCGTAACATCGCCGAAGTCACCACTGCGATCGCGAGCGGCGATTTGTCCCGCAAGATCACCGTTGACGTCAAGGGTGAGATTCTCGAAATGAAGGACACGATCAACACGCTCGTTGATCGTCTAAGCTCGTTTGCCTCCGAGGTAACGCGCGTGGCGCGCGAAGTCGGCTCGGAAGGAAAGCTGGGCGGTCAGGCTGATGTCCGCGGCGTCGCCGGAACGTGGAAGGATCTGACCGATTCAGTCAATTTCATGGCCAGCAATCTTACCGGCCAGGTGCGCAACATCGCGGATGTGACCACTGCCGTCGCGCGCGGCGACTTGTCAAAGAAGATCACCGTCGATGTCAAAGGCGAAATCTTGCAACTGAAGAACACCATTAACACCATGGTGGATCAACTGAGTTCGTTTGCCGCCGAAGTTACGCGAGTCGCGCGTGAGGTAGGCACCGAAGGGAAACTAGGCGGCCAGGCTGACGTTCAAGGCGTCGCCGGCACATGGAAGGACTTGACTGATTCGGTGAATTCCATGGCCGGGAACCTTACCGGGCAGGTTCGCAACATCGCCGAAGTGACTACGGCAGTGGCAAATGGCGATCTGTCCAAGAAAATTACCGTCCAGGTTCGCGGTGAGATTTTGCAGTTGAAAGACACGATTAACACCATGGTCGATCAGCTCCGCTCCTTCGCGTCGGAAGTGACGCGCGTGGCTCGTGAAGTAGGTAGCGAAGGAAAGCTGGGCGGCCAGGCCGATGTGCGCGGCGTCGCCGGAACGTGGAAGGATTTGACCGATTCGGTGAATTCCATGGCCGGCAATTTAACCGCGCAGGTACGCAACATTGCTGGAGTGACCACGGCGGTCGCGCGGGGCGATCTCTCGAAGAAGATCACGGTCGATGTGAAGGGCGAGATTCTTGAGCTCAAGGACACGATCAACACCATGGTTGATCAGCTCAGCTCTTTCGCGGCGGAGGTAACGCGCGTCGCGCGTGAGGTGGGCAGCGAAGGTAAGCTCGGCGGTCAGGCCGATGTGCGTGACGTCGCCGGAACGTGGAAGGATTTGACCGATTCGGTGAATTCCATGGCCGGAAATCTCACGGGACAGGTGCGCAACATTGCTGACGTCACCACTGCGGTCGCAAACGGTGATTTGTCGAAAAAGATCACCGTCGACGTCAAAGGAGAAATCCTGGAGCTGAAAGACACGATCAACACCATGGTCGATCAATTGCGCTCATTTGCTTCGGAAGTAACCCGGGTGGCGCGCGAGGTTGGTTCGGAGGGTTCCCTTGGCGGTCAAGCGCGGGTAGAAGGCGTCTCCGGAACTTGGAAGGACCTGACCGATTCGGTGAATTTCATGGCCAGCAACCTTACCACCCAGGTGCGCAACATCGCTGCCGTTACGACGGCCGTAGCAACGGGCGATCTTTCCAAAAAAATCACGGTCGATGTGAAGGGCGAGGTTTTGGAATTGAAGAACACCGTCAACACGATGGTGGACCAGCTCAATTCTTTTGCATCGGAAGTTACCCGAGTGGCGCGAGAAGTTGGAACGGAAGGCAGACTCGGTGGCCAGGCAGTAGTAAAAGGCGTGGGCGGCACTTGGAAAGATCTGACCGATTCGGTGAATTTCATGGCCGGCAATCTGACTGATCAAGTGCGCGGTATTGCCAAGGTGGTGACCGCGGTCGCTAACGGTGATCTAAAACGAAAGCTACTGGTCGAAGCCAAAGGCGAGATCGCCGCCCTGGCGGACACGATCAATAGCATGACCGACACGCTCGCTACTTTCGCTGATCAGGTCACGACTGTGGCCCGCGAAGTGGGTGTGGAAGGAAAGCTCGGAGGGCAGGCAAATGTTCCAGGCGCAGCCGGCACCTGGCGCGATTTGACGGACAACGTCAACCAACTGGCCGGTAATCTCACCTCTCAGCTGCGGGCGATCGCCGATGTGGCGACGGCCGTTACCAAAGGCGATCTGACACGGTCGATTCAAGTGGCTGCGCAAGGCGAAGTCGCCTTCGTCAAGGACAACATTAACGAGATGATCCGAAACTTGAAGGATACTACCTCGCGCAACAAGGAGCAGGATTGGCTAAAAACCAACCTGGCTAAGTTTAGCCGGCTACTCCAGGGACAGAGAGATCTGCTCGCCGTTGGTCGGCTGATTTTGTCAGAACTCGCGCCGGTCGTCTCTGCTCAACAGGGAGTCTTTTATATTATGGACGGTTCCCGAACCGAACCAGAGCTTAAACTACTGGCGAGCTATGCGTTTCGTGAACGCAAAGGGGTGAACAATCGCTTCAAACTTGGTGAAGGCTTGATCGGACAGGCGGCCCTGGAGAAAGAGCGTCTTCTCCTCAACCGTGTGCCGAACGATTATGTCCAGATCAGCTCCGGCCTCGGCGAAACGCGTCCGGTAAATATCGTGGTTCTACCCGTGCTGTTCGAAGGCGAGATCAAAGCCGTGATGGAACTCTCTTCCCTGGAAGAGTTCAGTCCTACCCATCAGGCGTTCCTCGACCAATTAACCGAAACTATCGGTATCGTGCTTCATACCATCGAAGCGAACACGCGGACGGAAGATCTGCTCAAACAATCGCAATCGCTGGCTGGGGAACTGCAAAGCCGGCAAGAAGAATTGCAGCAGACTAACCAGGAGCTGGAAGAGAAAGCGCGGCAGCTTTTCGAACAAAACGCCGAAGTCGAAAAGAAAAACCGCGAGGTTGAACAAGCACGGCAGGCGCTGGAAGGAAAAGCGCAGCAGCTTTCCCTGACTTCGCGCTACAAATCGGAATTCCTCGCTAATATGTCGCATGAGCTGCGGACTCCGCTCAATAGTCTGTTGATTCTGGCGGAACAATTATCCTCAAATCCGGAAGGTAATTTAACGCCGAGACAGGTGGAGTTTGCTGAAACCATCCGCGGCTCCGGCAAAGATCTGCTAAAACTGATCAACGATATTCTCGACCTATCCAAGATCGAGTCCGGAACTGTGACCGTCGACGTAGGTGAAGTTCGCTTCGATGAGATGCGGCAAAATATTGAGCGCACCTTCCAGCATGTCGCCGACGACAAAGGCCTTTCCTTTCAAATTCTGATTGATCCACAATTGCCTCCTGCAATCTACACAGATGCGCAGCGATTGGATCAGGTCCTGAAAAATCTTCTCTCGAATGCGTTCAAGTTTACCGAACACGGTCACGTCACCTTGCGGATGACGCCCGCTGCCGGAGGCTGGAGCGCCGATCAAGTGTCGCTTAATCGCGCTAACCGGGTCATTGCCATTTCAGTAAACGACAGCGGAATTGGGATCCCGCCCGAGAAGCAATCGACCATTTTCGAGGCCTTTCAGCAGGCTGATGGGAGCACCAGCCGACGCTTTGGAGGAACGGGTCTTGGCCTTGCGATCAGTCGCGAATTGGCACGATTGCTCGGAGGCGAAATTAAAGTGGATAGCGCCCCGGACCGTGGAAGCACCTTCACTCTGTTCCTCCCGGATGCGATCACGACGGCGAGAGGAACAATCGAAGGGGTAGGGGCTGGAGCGAGCGCGCCCGCGTTGCTGCCCGGAAACGGCGCGGAGCCGATAGCTGCAGCCGAAGAAATGTTGGTGGCCGATGATCGCGGCAAAATTTCGCCCGACGATAAGACAGTGTTGATCGTCGAGGACGACCGGGATTTTGCGCAGTGGCTATTCGAATCCGCTCACGCAGCCGGTTTCAATGCTATCGTTACGTCCCGCGGTCATGCCGCACTCATGTTGGTGCGAGAAATTCCAGTCGCGGCAGTCACGCTCGATATCAGCCTTCCCGACATGGACGGTTGGAAGGTCCTGGATCGTCTAAAGACGGATTTGGCCACACGGCACATTCCTGTCTTCATCATTTCCGCCTCGGATACAGGAGCGCAAAACGCGCTGAAGCATGGTGCGGTCGCTGCACTGACGAAGCCAATTGACAAAGCCGCGATCGAATCAGTCTTCGCCAAAGCTCGAAGAATGTGCGAAGCGCCTGCCAGGAAGTTGCTCGTCATTGAGGATGATGCGCTGCAGCGCAGGGCGATTCGCGAAGTGGTCGGCAATGGCACGGCCGAGTTGATCGACGCCGAGAGTGCCAGCCAAGCCCTCGGTTTTTTGCGGGATCATGAATTCGACTGTGTTGTTCTAGATTTGATGCTGCCGGACATGTCCGGCTTCGATTTGATTGAGCAAGTCCGCGCGCAGCATCCGCACTTGCCGATCATCGTTTATACCGCGAAAGATCTATCTGAAGAAGAGGAGGAACAGCTCAATCGCCTCGCCCAGACCATCATTGTCAAAGATGTGCGCAGCCCGGAGCGACTTTTCGATCAGACAGCGCTCTGGCTACATCGAGACCTAGCGAGACTTCCGGAAGACAAACGAGCGTTGCTACAACGCTTGTACGATCCCAACAAAATCTTAGCCGGGAAAAAGGTGCTGATCGTTGATGACGATATCCGGAACATATTTGCCATGACCAGTTTGTTGGAGCGCTACAAAATGGACGTGATTTCAGCTGAAACTGGCAAGGCAGCCTTAGAATTGCTGCAAAACAATCGGGAAATCGACCTAGTCTTGATGGATATCATGCTTCCTGAGCTGGACGGCTACGATACCATGCGTGCTATCCGAAAAATGTTTGGCTTTGAGCACCTGCCGATCATCGCGTTGACGGCAAAGGCAATGAAGGGCGATCGCGAGAAATGTATTAATGCCGGTGCCAGCGAATACATTTCCAAACCGGTGGACACGGATCGATTACTCATCTTGCTGCGCAACTGGCTGCACCGGTGATCTCGCAAATGGCTGAGGTCCTCGAAGAAAAGGTCAATATCCTGATCGTTGACGACCGGCCGGAGAAGCTTCTCACCTACGAAGTGATGCTGGCCGAACTAAACGAAAATATCGTGCGCGCAAATTCTGGCCGGGAAGCATTGCGCTGGCTGCTGCGCAAGGATTTCGCCGTCATCCTACTCGACGTGAACATGCCTGGAATGGATGGCTTTGAGACCGCTGCACTGATTCGCCAGCGCCCGCGCTCGGAAACAACACCAATCATCTTTGTCAGCGCCGTAAATGACAACATCAAATACATTGCGCGTGGTTATTCGCTCGGGGCGGTTGACTACATGCTGACACCGGTCGTGCCGGAAATTCTGCGGGCGAAAGTCGGAGTCTTTGTCGATCTTTTTCGGAAAACTGAACAAGTAAAACGCCAGGCTGAGGAGCGCACAAAATTGATTCGTGAGCAAGCCGCCCGAGCCGAAACGGAAGCGCAACAGAAGCGCTTTGCCTTTCTTGCCGATGCGAGCAAGATGCTCGCTCTCTCCCTGGATTCTCAAGAGACCTTTCAAACACTCGCCCGTTTGATCGTTCCGCGGTTGGCTGATTTTTGCATCATCGATATTGCGAACGACGGCGAACTGCAACACGTGGCCCTGGCGGCAGAGGAGGAACCACGGCTGCGCCAACTACGTGAGCGGTTTGCGTCATGCTCGGCGGCGCGACGAATCGCGTTACAAGTTTTCGAAACTGAAAAAGCGCAGATTTGCCCTGATGGAGATGAAAACGCTTTACGCAATCTGCTTGTCGACACCACGGGCTGCGAGTCTGCCCAAGCTATGGGCGTTAGCTCGCTCATTGCCGTCCCTTTACCGGCACACGATCGCGTGCTCGGCACTATCACGATGGTCAATGCTTCCTCTCGGCCTTGCAGCGCGAACGAGCTCTCGCTCGCGGAGGAATTGGCTCAGCGCGCTGCCCTTGCCGTCGACAATGCCGCTCTTTATAATGCGGCGCGCGAAGCGCGTGCCGAGGCGGAACGAGCCAGTCTTGCCAAGGATCGTTTCCTCGCCATGCTCAGTCACGAACTGCGCACGCCGCTCACGCCTGTGCTCGCTTCCGTCTCCGCCCTTGAAGGAGAAGAGCAAATTCCATCGGTCTTGTACGATTCATTGCAACTGATTCGTCGAAATGTCGAACTCGAAGCGAGACTGATCGACGATCTGCTGGATCTTACCCGCATCAGCAAAGGTAAGCTTCAACTCAGTTGCGAGGCCGTGGATGCGCACAAGCTCTTACAGAATGCGCTGGAAATCTGCCGATTCGAGATCGATTCAAAACATCTCACGCTGATCTCGGAGTTCTCGGCCACACATGTTCGCCTGGAAGCCGATCCAGCGCGTCTTCAACAAATCTTTTGGAATTTGATCAAGAACGCGGTGAAATTCACACCAGCCGGCGGCAAACTGAGTGTACGGACGAGGAATGGTTCGGCCGATGAATTCTGTGTCGAAGTGGAAGACTCCGGCCGCGGTATTGATCCCGATCTTCTACCGAGAGTCTTTAACGCCTTTGAACAGGGTGAACGCGCCCACCTCGGTGGTCTGGGACTTGGATTGGCCATTAGCAAAGCGCTGGTTGATGCGCATCATGGGCGCATCACTGCTGACAGTGCGGGGCGCAACCAGGGCGCAAAATTTACTGTCACCTTTCCGCTGTCGGAAGCGGGCGAGACTGATCGTTTAACTGCGCCGCCGACTCCTTCCTCCGAGCGGAAGTCAAAGCGCATTCTTCTGGTCGAAGATCATGAGGACACCAATCGATCTCTTACCACGCTCTTGCGTCAACGGGGCTATCAAGTAGATCCAGCTTACGATCTTCGAACTGCTCTCGAACTCGCAGCCAGCCGCGAGTTTGATGTCCTGATCAGCGACATTGGCCTGCCCGATGGCAGTGGCATTGACCTAATGTCAAGTCTCTATCGTCGCCGTCCGCTTTTTGGAATTGCGCTGACCGGGTTCGGAATGGAGGAGGATATCCGCCGAAGTTACGACGTTGGCTTCTCCCATCATTTGGTAAAGCCAGTCGACCTCAACAAGCTCGATTCCCTTATCCAGCAAGGTGAGCTAGGCGCCTCCAGCGTCGCTGATCAGGCCCATCGACCAGAGCTTTAAGCGCGCTGGTTTTGACCGAAGACGAAACGTTTTCCACCCAGGCGAACTTGAGGACGAGACGCAGTTCCGAAATTGGGACGGCTTTGTCCCACGTTACGGACCACGTGTTCTAGGTTTCCGAGTAATAATCTTTCCAAGTGACTGCAGCATAGCAAATTGTATCTTCGGCAATTCGTTGGCACGAAGCGTGCAATAGCAGCCGTCGTGCGCGTGACGCATCGGAAAATTCGGCTCCCGCGAAACCACCGTCAGCAGCGGTTCAATAAAACGCAACCCTTGTCCTTATGAACGACATTCGTTTTGCTCTCCGACAGCTCCGCAAATCTCCGGGGTTCACCGCACTTGCCGTCTTTACTCTTGCGGTGGCGATCGGGATGAACACCGCCATCTTCACTTTGATAAACGATTTGTTCCTGCGCGGATTGCCGTTCGAGGATCCCGCGCGCCTGGTGCGGATTTCCAGCGAAGCGAAGGAACGGAACCTTCAACAGCTACCGTTTTCCATACCGCGGTTCTGGCGTTATCGCGATGGTCAGTCCGTTTTTTCGGGCATCGCTGCCGACACCGGCACCGGGTTTATTCTCACCGGATTCGGCGATCCCATTCAGATTAACGGCTTCAATGTAACGGCGAATTATTTCCACCTCCTCGGCGTTCGACCAATTCTTGGCCGTGGATTCTTACCGGAAGAAGAACAGAAGGCAGACGTCGCCCTCGTGAGCGAGCGGTTTTGGAAGCGCCGTCTGGGCGGGGACTCAACTGCGCTCGGCCGCAATCTGACATTGAATGGGGTGCCGACCAGCGTCGTTGGCGTTCTGCCTAACTTGCCGATCGCGCTGTTCGGACCGGATGTGGATGTGATCACGGTGAAACCGTTCGATCAACCCGGCACACCGCGCGAAGTCCTGATGCGCGGAGTCAGCTACATGCGCGTGACCGCTCGTTTAAAACCGGGGGTCACGATTGAGCAGGCGCGCGCTGGACTCGCAGCGGTACAGCAAGGTTATCGCGTGGAACATCCAGAGAACGCCGATAACAGCTGGACGCCGGTTATTGTCAGCATCGCCGAAGACACCACTGGAACTTTACGACCGGCGTTTCTCACTCTTCTAGCCGCGGTCTGGTTCGTCTTGCTCATCGCGTGCAGCAATGTGGCGAATCTGTTGCTCGTTCGATTTACCGGGCGCAAGCGGGAGATTGCGCTTCGCGTTGCGCTCGGTGCATCGCGCAGCGGAATCGTTCGATTATTTGTGCTCGAAAGCACGATTATGACTCTAATTGCAGGAATCATCGGGCTCTGCCTCGCGTCATGGATTGTGGCCATTGTCCCGCGCCTGGCCGGGCAGAATCTCGCGATCGAATCCTCTGGTGCATTCCAATCACCGGTATTGCTCTTTACGGTAATCGTGTCTCTCATCACCGGCGTTCTTATGGGGGCCTATCCGGCTTGGCAAAGTTCGCGCTCGGATTTGGTCAGTGGATTAAAAGATGGAGGTCGCGCCATGACAGGTAGTCGCAGCCAACATCGATTGCGTCGCGGCTTGGTTACTGCACAGGTCGGCCTTTCGGTTGTACTGCTGGCCGGTGCGGCGCTCCTGATCACGAGTTTCGTGCAGCTCAGCCAGCAGGAAGCCGGGTTTAAGCCCGAACGTATTTGGTTGGGTGGTGTCGGCTTACCTCCGGCTCGTTATCCTGACCATCCCGCCTACGCGCGATTTACCGAGCGACTACTAAACAACCT
>WNGI01002224.1_pt1 | contig 17738 bp, 24 predicted proteins | sample 5400621 | NCBI WGS metagenome assembly WNGI01 (sample SAMN13153374, study PRJNA577476) | soil metagenome | isolation source: 20 cm soil or saprolite under Garry oak tree replicate 1 | place: USA:California | collected 2016-06-15 | reverse complement strand
CAGGAGAACCAGGCTCGCCGGAAGGCGGACTCGCCATTTTCAACTGGAATTCTCCGTTATAAGTTTTTGAAATCTCCAAACCGTGTAGCGGGGCAGCCGTAAATCTGATTAGCTAAAGTCAGCCCATTAATTTCTTTCGTGTCCCCCTCAAAGTCCCACCTCAATTCCACCCACCGGTTGTCTGATCTCAGAATACGTGAACGTCAAGTGACCGTCGCAGATGTCGATGGGAACACTAATCCCTACGCCTCTCCCCCACTCTTCCCATGCCGAGTGAAAATTCCATCTCCGCTCGAACTTAAAAGTCGAAATGTCTCACTTTTCAATCTCAGATCCAGACTAGTGTGAGTCAGCAATAACCCTCGTGTCAACAAAGCGTCACAGGGACTCTCTACCGGCGGCGCGGCTGATCGTTCTGCCAATGTACCTTACTCCGCAGCGTTTTCGCGTCCGATCCGCAGTTCCCGCCCTGCTTGATATCCCGGACGAACAGCAACCCTTAACATCTACAGCAATTTACACAGCAATTTGCTAATCTCAGCCACGGACCGTCCGGCTTCATTCTGTGGAGCCATCAGTCCCACGACTTTCGTCCGGTTGCATCAGATCTAAGGAATGCAACCTTAGATTTAGCAAATCAAATCAAATCCTGGATATCTTTGTGCTTCCTCGATCGTCCCAACAATCTTATGCCCGAATGTAGCCAGATGTAGCCATTCTCATGTTTGTAATATATATAGCACCGTCCATCCCATCAATATTCTACCAAATAAGAAAGCAAAAACCAGTGCAAGCAAAGCAAAGCCATGCGTGGTCTGTATTTTACCAGCGCCACGGCGTCATAAATACCATCATACTTGTTGCATATGATGCTGCCCAACGCCATTAGCAGAACCGCCATCCCATAAATTATCAAACATCCCTGGATTAACTGACCGCTTGTCCTCCATCGCAGCACCTGGCGCATTCAACCAAGAGGAACCTCGCGGCCTGCACCACATTTCCCCCAAGTTGCGAATCCAACTTCCATGGGTAAAGGGATTGGGAGGAGCAGCACCAGGCATCAATGTTTTATGAGCCTGATTTCTGATCTATCGACACAGGAGAGAAATTAACCCAAGAACGGAAAAGAAGAGTTGTGTGGCGCGAGTTTAACGAAAAGATTGACAAGATATTTTAGTTCAGGGCTAAGACGTAAGCGAAAGTGGTAACTCGCCTGTTCGATGGTGGTTATATTTAGAACAAGGAGCTGTTTCGCCGCATGGGACCGCACAGGTGTAATAAAGAAATACAGAAGGGAAAGAGAGCATTGAGCCATTAAATCAGAATATATGTCGTGTGATTAAGCTGACGGACGTACCCGAACATGATATGTCAATAATGCTGCCACAGGCCAAATAACGCATATGGCCACGCTAAAAGCCACGCCACTACCGGGAGCTATACTTAATGCACGTCGAAAACTGATGTGATCTTTGACAGTCAAGAGGTAGAGGTGCAGTGCAGATGTACAAATGACGAGAACTAAAGTTAATGTCTGGGGCATGCGATTGGTTAGCTTTCCTGACTAAACGTGGTAAGGGGCGACCTTACCGCGGTCAGTAATAAAACAAAAAAAGAGGCGTAGTTTCGTCGCCCAACGCAGTTGTTGACCCATTGACAGTGATGGTCACAGCCATCCACACAGTTATCACACTGTTTTGGTGGTGATCAATTCCCTATGTTCGACGCACTCCAAGGAAACGTGGCTTACCATTTTGCAGTGACTTGCACGCGGCGGCCGGTAGGTCTTGCATGTCGTACAGTACTTCACACGGACACTATGACGTTGAAATGGGCGACGACGATTCGAGTCAACAGACTAAAACTTACGTGTCATTACGCACTCGCAAGTCCCGAGGAACAGGAACTGTGTTTTCTCCATCCGCGTGGTAGGGTGGATTTGGATCTAAATCACGAGGTAAGATCCCCGGATCTGTGAACGCCTGTCAAAAAATTAGCACGTCTTTAAAGTTACCATGTGCTCGATTACCGTAGCTAGCATGCTGGAAATGACAAGCAGTGCCATGTATACCCCAACCACCGCCACTGCTGGACTCTTGTGATGCCACCACCAGACGCAGGTTGTCCCAAACCATACACCAGACAAACCAAAAACAATGATAAGACATATAATAAATGCCCAGGGCGAATCACCGCCAGTTAGTAAGTGACCCCTGAAGAAAAATCGGTTCCGAGACGGGTGTTGTTCATGCCGGCGCACCACGCGCCCCGTCTTTGGATCCTTAATGGGTACTTGGCTTAAAGGAACTGAAACCTCGGGAAGTTGTGAGATGAACGATGGATCAGGCGAAGGTGATATGGGCGTATGCCGCGACACACTTAGACTATGCGAATGTTGCTTTACATGGCCTTGATAATACCCAGAAGTACGTTTGAATCGTGGCGTTGACGGCGACGCGGACGACCGACGAAAATGGGCGCTATGCCGATGGTTATTAGCCATACCATCCTTGATAGGAGTTAGTCTTCCTTCTTCTGCTTCCTGCGTCGGCCGGCGGATAGAATCAATGCTAAGCCCCCTTCCAAGGCTGAAAACCCTGTCAATGCTGGTTCCCATTAGACTTCCGCCGCTCAGGCGTTTCTCCCCACCCCGCGCCTTTGGAACAGTCAAACCTAGTCCCACAGTTGGACATTGTCTCCCAGACGTATTGCGCCTGGCACCGAGCCCGCCCGGCCGCCCACTGATAGGCAATAAAGGATCCTTGCTATGCTTTGCCCTCCCAAATGACCGATTATACTCTCTCCCTCCTTGTGCGTCTTCTTCATGAAGCGTCCCTTCCTGATTATCCACCTGAACTCCTCCCATATGTCCTTCTCCTATCACATCAAGATCCGCTTCCTCGGTTTCGGGTGCCACGTGGGGTCTTGTTGGGGAACCGACGGGGCTCAACCTCGAAAGCGCAAAACCATCAGTTTCCGGAACATGTTCTGTGACTTCGTCCGATGAAGCTATGGAACTTGGTCGGGAATAGGTTTCTTGATAGTCTGGCCTGGAAGGTCGGAAAAAAGATACAGAAGGTTGGATTCCACCGGCGTGCGTAGACCTGTTATGAGGTGAAGATGTCACATTGGGCGAGGTTGGAGAAAAGTTGGCTCCCAAAGCGCGATTAGCCAGCACAGACATCCCTCGGGGACGCTGAGGCACCTGGGGTGTCGCAGAGGTCACGGAGTGTCCTGAGCTGGGTCTACTTGTCGTTCCACTAGGTGCGTTAGTGTTGAACTGCGGCTTCGTTGGCGACTGGGCACTTAGAGTCGATGGTAGTGGAAGCTGGACATTTTGGGCCGAATTTCGTTTTGGCTGAAAGGATGGACTCGGGTATGAAGGCGTGGACGACATCTAATGACCAAATAATACACGAGAGGAAACGAATAGAATAATTAGAGGGAGATCCAGGAGGAAAATGAGCGCGGTTCAGCCCTTTGAGAGGCCAATTTGAGAATGAGAAAGCTTTGAAAATCACCGTGAGCGTATTGCCGTGCCCATGAGGCCTAAACTTCCTCTCACGATCTCACGCCTAGAGCCATCAATTAGTTATTAAGCGATCTACAGTGCGATTACTTGACGCTATAGTATGAAACTCCCAGCATGTTCATTACCATTTACAATGGCCCGCCTTCTCCATCTCGTCTACTTTCCGCGCAAAGACTGCAAAATGTATGGTGGGCGAAACAACCTGGCGGTATATGGTCCCATGCATTCCTTGTGGTCGCGACACGTCTCTGAGTGCCGACCAAGATGGATGCAGGGTATTGAACCATTGTTTATCATCCTCCTCGTCCCGTCTCGCTGCCTGCCAGTGAGTAAGCGAGTCGAGTGTCACATTCGGGGTCGGAGATCGTTCAGGTTCCGTCCAGTTCCGGGCGAGTTGAGGTCTATGTTTCTTTTCAACCGCTTGTGAGGAGAACATATCCAGCTCCATGTGTTTTTGTGCAGGGTGTAGCCTGACCGGCTTTGTCAGGCAGGTCCCGGGAAAGACATGCTTCGGTAGACAAGGGACTCCGTCTGATGTAGGCAGAAAAGGTGTCCACATCGGTAGGACAAGTTCCGAGTTATGGATAGCAATGGTCTTTCCATCAAGCTCACTGTGTTCCTCATCAAAATGACTGGAAAGCTGGTTGAATCGAATGGAAGGAAAGGTACAAACTACAGCCCAATGTATAACAACCTTGAAATTTAATTTCAATGACTCGGATACTCACAAGTAAAAGGACAAGGAAGTGCTGTACGTGACATGTGAGATAGCTGAACATGTTCTTGAAGTTGCTGTAGAGAGCTATGCACTGGTGAATTGCACCTCGGTAATTTGCATAGCCAATTTGAGCCCTTTCAATTGAGTTAGGTTGATGTCATGATCAAACAAGCACAGGTAGTACACATACCAAATGAGTTTTGGTTTTCAAATGGTTCAGGTGATGCTAACAAAAATATCATGTAAGGCATGCAAGTTGTAGATCCTTAAACTTAACTATACCTTCTCCAACAGGTGCCATGAACCAAGGACAGCTCCACAAATCTTTCCATTACTCATCTTCCATTCGCATTCCAAGGCAGTCAGCGTATCCTTGGCAATATCAACAATAGTCTCAGAAGATAATGTGACAGAATGCATGTCGTGCCCGAAAGTCGGAATCCTCTAAGGAGTGCCACTATCATATACGCCGGGATTAATTTGGCAAGTTCCCGTGCGTGGGCGCCACGATAAAAGGTAAATTTGGATGTGTATTGAAGCGTGTATGGGAGTGTGTATGGGAGTGTGTATTTACATGCAAGTTGCCGCGTCGGAAGATGACCGTTTCTAAGTTCTGAGCCAGTATGGGACCAGATTCTCACCATCCTTACCTCGTTATCAAGAGCCTCACGAAGAATGGCTGGGAAAAGTTTCCCGACGTCTCTAGAGACGGTGGATCGCGCCCTCCTCCTCGCATCGCTCTCAAGCCTTATTAATGCACCTCAGTATCTATCGCCAGCTATTATCAGTACTGCGACAGCAACCCGCGATCGGTTAGCGATAGTTCTCTTCTCGCGATTCTTCAATCGCGGACCTGGTCAAGATGACGATACCGACAATCGCGTGGATTTACCAGCATCGCGAGGCATTTCGCACACAGAGCGATGGGATGACATACAGCGGCTGTTGACTTTCGTTTATGTGCAAGCATACAAGACTGCTCAGGAGATGGGTAAGGTTTTGCTGGATATCGACGTTCTGCTTAGGGGCTTGGATGAGAATGTCCCAGAGGATATCGCAGATGGCATCGACGTGGTATTCAGAGTAGCTGGTGGTGAGTAGGTCGAGCCATCCCACTTCCAGCTTAAATGGCTTACTGAGTACGGTACTCGTAAGATTCAATTGCTGCCCCCCTGCCGTCAACCATATTCGACGTTCGCCATGTATATATGCCCGTGGGTGAACGTCCTAACGAAAGCCGACGCAACTCGGCTTCAGAGGTGCAGGTCGAGTCAAAGTTGCCACCGCTTTACCCTGTTGTTGTGCTTGGCGGGACATTTGATCATCTCCACCCGGGACATAAGATCCTGCTGAGCATGGGTGCCTGGATCGCTAGCCGAAAGCTCATCGTTGGCGTCACGGGTGTGTCATACTGTCGTATTTCCCAAATCCTATTTGGCTAATCAATAGCAGATGATGCGTTATTGCAGAAGAAGGCTTATAAAGAAGTCATGGAGCCGCTTTCTGTTAGGATAGAAAAGGTTCGGGCATTTTTGAATTTCTTCAAGCCCGGCCTAGAGTACGATATCGTTCCGATATATGATGTTTATGGGCCGACTGGATCGGATTCGGATATTCAAGCCCTTGTTGTGAGCGGTGAGACGCTCGGTGGGGCCGAAGCAGGTATGACCTCCCCCAAACGTCGCGAGATAACCCCTTGACATTAGTTTTTCCTAGTCGCGGAGTATCGAGCTTCTCATTCGCTACCATCTCTTCAAGTATTTGTGATTGATGTGATATCATCGACAGCATCCTGCCTTGAGCACGGTGACACGGAATGGCTCAAGCAGCACAAGCTTAGCAGCACAACTATTCGTGAATGGATTGTAGAGCAGCGAAAAGTGTAACTGTAATAGAATCACTGTGTGTCATTGTATATGCGTAATCAGACAGTTTGCTTGGACTGAGTCGGCTTGTTCTATTTTACCTCTTTTTTGTCCCGTCTCTTTTCGTCTCTGGCTGCTTCACTCCTTCAGCAGCGATGTCGCGAAAAGCGACCCCCATTATTCCCCGACGATCCCTCTTTACCCTCCTGCTCGCGTCATCACTAGCTTCCCACAGTCTGGCGGCATACCAGTGGCCCGAACCGCAATATGATCAACTGGAACAGTTTCTCTACGAAGGAAGCAGAGCAGATGGATCAAATCTCGCTTCCATTGTCCACCCATGCAGGAAACGAACGACTACTCTGGCATCGATTGGTGCAGAATGGCTCCGCTTCGTAGGTTGTCGGACTTTATGATATCAATATGTACCCATATGACCTTTAGGCATTTCATGACATGTAGACCCATAATTCGACGAGCGGTGCAGTAGGGCTCGATGCATCTATAGCCTTTGAGTTGAACTTTCCAGGCGTACGACCCCCTCCTTGCCTTCCTGGAGATCTGCTAAACGTCCGTGCAGAACTTTGGTGCAGGATTTACCGATACCCAGGGGGACTTTGAGAGTTTCCCAAACAAATACGTCTCACGTTCGTCTTGTTCGCCAGTCGCTCGAAACATTTCTGACACCAGTCACAACCAGGGTCTGACATCATTGCACTGGGAGCGGTGTTTGGAGTATCAACATGTGGAGGACCGATCCTGCCGTATCGCGGTGGGCGTATTGATGCGTTAATAGCAGGTCCTGAAGGTCCGCCGGAACCCCAGCAAGGTATCCAGACATTCATTCAAGATTTCACTCGAATGGGATTTAACACAACCGAGATGATTCAAATGGTTGCTTGTGGTCACACCATAGGCAGTGTACGCTCCACCGACTTCCCTAATCTCGTCGCGTCCAACCCAAGTCAACCAGACATCCCTAACTTTGGTGACTTTGACACGACGATGTTGGTATACGACAATAGAGTGTATGCAAGGAAATCGTCTTCGCTTTTGTTAGATGCTTACCTGTCTCCGAAAGTGTAACGGAATACCTGTCTGATACAACACAGAATCCATTGGTCACCACGTCGAACGTTACATACCGGTCCGACTTGCAAGTTTATTCCAGTGATGGCAACCTTACAATGCAGAGGTAATGTTACCATGTGAGAGGAAATTTTATGCTTACATCCCTGGAGCTTGTCATCATCTGGGGCCTTTGCTTCAACATGTCAAAGTATAATGGAACACATGATCAACACAGTCCCAAGCAACGTTACATTGACGGACGTGGTTCAGGTTATACCCGCCAAAGTCGGGGGCGTGGGGTTGACAATCCAACAAAATCAACTTCTGTTCACAGCCACTTTCAGAGTAAGGTCACTCAATCTGATCCCGGGTTTTTGCTAAAGGCAGTTGCTTTAGCTCATTCAACCAGTCGATGCCACCGTGAACAACAACCGAGTTGTCACCATGTTCTGGTGTGATCACTATGGAGATGATGCCAATTGTGCTCGCGGCTCTAAGTCAGCACAACCCGCTCAGACGACTCAAATGAATACCAACACGTCTCCCGTTACATACTACATGAACATAACTTTCATCAAGTATAGCTTTGTTGTACCCATTGACTCCATAGTTTCGATCTCTACCTTTTGGTTCGAAGTAAACGAGAATAATGGAACCCAACCAACGCTTTACAAGAATGGCGGCAGCGGATATCAGGTTCAGCAGGATCAGCTCATTTTTGTCCCTGCAATGGGGAGTTTGACCCTTACGGCGAACCCGGTGGCTCGAGGTGGTGGAGATGTCGGTAACTTGACCTACACCAGGACCTATTCGCTCGTTGCTGGCGTACGTACCCCAAACTTGATTTCTCTTCAAAGTTACTCACAATATACAGATTCGAGAAGAACTCAATCCTTCACAGGTCTACATGAATGCATTTGACAATGCTATCCATCTTTATGCATCCGTTCTCAACCAAACGGTCCAGATGTCGCCGGACAATTCCCTGTCACCTGTAGCAGGGTACAAGTTTTACACTGGGAAGGTATCTGACATTGGCCTGCAACTGACCGTTGATATTTATGCAGAGTCGAGCGGGACACAGTATATGTTAGATTTTCAGCAGACTTCGACAGTGGGAAACACACCCATCCTCACCCCAACGAACGTTACCAATTCGAGTATGACCCCGTCATCAACAGGGAACGGAGCCGCGGCACGGCTCGCGTCAAGCCGCACGGCAGTCCTTTCCATCGGTGCCGTACTGGCCCTTTCCATCACCATGTTGGTCCTGTCATAACGGATCATTCTGTTCTTCATATAAATACTGTACGGTTTCATTTTATTCTTATCTCAATCTCCAGAGGAGGATCTTTTTTGATTGTACCTTGGCATTTTGGTAGATATACCAACCTCTTTTCGGTTCTTTCCTTTCGGAGGCTTATGATCCTTCTTAATACCTTCATTAGACTTCGGACACGGACATCTATTGCAGCAATATTGTTTTCATATATATTTTGTACGCGCAATGAAATTGATCATGATGTTGATGTTGATGCAATGTCAACGCCGCTGTCGCGGACCGAGTTACTAGCTGTGCACCGCGCATGTCCGCAGACGTCCCTCCATGGCCACACGGTCGATCGAAAGACAACGGGAACTAAAACCCGAATGCTTCAACATCGAGCGCTGATTTCAAGTTGGTATAGGGTTCACTCCGTGGCTCCTGCCCAAACGCATCCTCGACGGCATCAAGAGTCTTTATGGTTTCTAGTTTAAATGAAGCTCGCTTGCGTAATCTGGTACTACACCGCCTTCATTTGTTTTCCTGTTTGTGCCATGTCCCGGAATCTACTTCGCTCGAGTCAAGAGACCTCCAGGCTCTTTCTTCTTCCTTAGCAGCTGATGCCTACACGTAGGCCATCCACTCACTCAGCGTACAACCTGTAAAGTACCCTCAAGGCCAATGGCACGGCACCGCCCTGCGGTAAGCGCTGAGGTCATGCACCATATAATTTTCGGTCTTAATCACTACCAGACTAACCCATGCGTAAGAAGGAGATTACGTCCAGGAATTCATGCCGCTTCGGGTATGCGCAGCCAGCTGGCGGATCGCGCTTTTTGTGTATCGTAGAAGTCCGGTGGCTTCATGCCTGGAACTTCCACTATAATCGGAGATCGAGGTTTGAGCTTGTGCTCCAAGATTTAGCATCATTATTGCGAGACGATCACTGTCGAGCACTTCTTTTCAACCCTGATGCAGCGGAACCGAAAAGCGTCGATGTCCAATAAATCCCTCTGGCGAAAATCACAGAGTCCGTGGTCATAGAAAAACAGCAAACGCCCATGAACATCTGCAGCTTTTGTTTCAGCCCCGTACCACTCGGTATATATTTAGAGGACAACCAACTCGCCCCGAGCCACGCAATGCCGATATCGTGCTGAGCTGGTTGGCTGTTTCATTTAGCTTCGCACGGACTCCCATGGGCTCATATAAAAGTTTCGCATTTAAGGCCAGCAGCACTCCTCGCAAACACCCCCATCGAGACTTGGCGAGCGGGTGCCCATCTAACTGGACAACTGACCCAAAATATGAGCCTCTATAACGTTGAACGGAAGAAGCGCTCAAGTAAGAATATCATCGTCGAGGAGACGACAGGGCGAGATACCCCGGACAACGTCGGAATATTGGATAAAACTCATCGTAAATTGAAGGTTTGTCGTACCAGACGGTTTCGAGATCATATGAACTGAATACCAGCAACCTGTAGAATCGCCATATACAGCTCATTGGAATCGGGGGTATTTCTAGGTTCCCTCCTGCCAGATTATCTCTCAGACGCTAGGGATTGGTCTAGGTACAATTGGCACGGCAATTTTCGTACAAATCGGTTCAGCATTGGTGAAGGGCGGTCCTGGTGCGTAATTCGAGTTTATTAAACAGGGATGCAGACGATTAACCTCATGCAGGAAGCTTGTTTGTGGCCTTCGCCCTATGGTCAACGTTTATCCTGGCTGTCAATAACTGTTTATGTAAGAGAAAATCTGCTTGTAGGCACCATATGCTTGAACATATCGTATAGCCGAGATGGTTACTTGGATGCCAATAACCGCGCCTTTCGTATGACCATTAGTGCAAATTACATTTAACAACGCTTAAACCCTTGTTTCTAGATTCGCTTTGCTGACCATTTTATCGATCCTGCCGTCGGATTTGCAATGGGAATCAACTTCTTTGTGTTTGAGCTTATTTTCGTTCCCTTCGAAGTTGTGGCGTTCACTATCCTCCTGCGGTTCTGGACGGACAAGGTGCCAACAGCAGTTGTTGTTGTCATTGTGCTTGCTGCATATGCGTAAGGCATCTATGCCAACCTTACGGATCCACCCCACTGAACACATGTGATTACAATATAGAATTCTAAACCTGTTTGCAGTTCGCTATTATGGTGGTAAGATGACCTGTTCGTTTCTCCGTTCCTGGAAGCGCTGAAATCCAATAACAAGAATCCGAATACTGGTTATCATTTGGCAAGATTTTTCTTGCAACAGGATTAATCTTCTTCACATTTGTGACTATGGTCGGAGGAAATCCTTTACATGATGCATATGGGTTCAGATTCTGGAATCGTATGTATCAAATATCAGATCTCAGCCGTCTCCGGGAGCCTCATGTATTTATCCACAGCTTCGAGGGTCTCTGGTACACCCTTCGCGGAATACATCTACACGGGATCCCTTGGCCGCTTCTTAGGCTTTCTTGCCTGCGTTATCCAAGCGACATTTACTTTGGGAGGTACCTATTGCTGGTCCCAATTGTTTGATTTTCCAGTCATTGACCTACTTTGCTAGGTCCCGAGTATGTCGCGCTAACTGCTGGCGAGGCGGAAATGCCGCGAACATCGCTACCTCCAGCTTTCCGTACCGTATTTTTGCGTCTCACTACCTTCTTCGTTGGCGGCGCTCTCTGTGTCGGCATCGTTGTTCCGTATTCGGATCCAAACCTGCTCAACGCTATCTCAGATGCCAAGCCAGGTGCAGGGTCTTCTCCATATGTTATCGCGATGGAACGAATGCACATACCAGTTTTGCCACATATTGTCAATGCATTGGTCTTGACTAGCATCTTTTCTGCCGGAAATAACTATTTTTTCTGTGCCAGCCGCACGCTGTACGGATTAGCGTTAGAAGGGAAATTACCCAGATTTTTCGCGATATGCAATGGTAACGGTGTTCCAGTATTTTCCGTCCTTGTGACGCTCTTAGGTTCCTGTCTTTCGTTCCTCCAAGTATCTAACAATTCGGCCGTCGTGTTGCAATGGTGCGTCGACTGTTACTGTCTTGCGTAATACTCGTTAATTAAAACCCAGGTTTATCAACCTGGGCACAGCAGGCGTGTTGTTGAACTATGCTCTAATATCCTGGACATACTTGCGTTTCTACTATGTAAGCATCGAAGCACATAATTCTCGCAATGATTAACAGGTCGTTTTGCAGGCGTTGAAGGCTCAAGGCATCAGTCGTAATTCATTGCCGTATAAGACCTTCTGGCAGCCTTTTTGCGGATATTATGCGCTTTGTGGGACACTGATCATGGCATTCGTCAGCGGATACACCGTGTTCCTCCCAGGGAAATGGAATACCACAACTTTCTTCTTTTCTTATACCATGTTCGGCCTTGTCCCTCTCCTGTTCATTTTCTGGAAGGTGGTCGCCAGAACTCAGGTAAGATACGAAGGATCCTCTTGTCTACGCTCTCACTAACTCTATTCAAAGTGGCGAAGACTTGAAGATATCACGTTCTTTGAGGCAGAAAGAAAGAAAATAGATGAATATGAAGCAGCAACTTTGGCCTCGCCTACGTAACTTGCAGTCTTTCCACACGTTCGAGTAAAGAAAGCGGGAGTATTTGTACAATTATGATGAGACGGTACATGCAACTTTATTTATTATGCAGCTGCGACTGCAGCCGGTGGATTGGCGGATGTACGGCCTTCTGTACGAATGCCATAGCCATATCCAGCACCTGGAATGTTGTTCGGTCCATCGTAGTGCAACTTGGATAGATCGTAGTTGCCTATAGGGCATGGTTATCAATAAAACTTGTCAGCGTAATTTAAGAGTTAGACACATACCAACAAAAGTCCAACCATCTTCCTTGACGTGGTAGAGATTGCATGTGTTGCCTGAAAACGCATCGCGGTGACCGGCGGCGTAGATACTACGTCTACCTAGCTCTTGTGCTTCGTCATCTGTTAGATCCCAGTGGTATCCTTGATCTAGAACACCATATGCAAACGTGCTTCCCGAGCCGACTGAGAAAAGGTCGCCTTTAAGACGTGTGCCATCGGAGTCGACGTAGAAGATTGCTGGGCCCTAGATAATTCAGTCTGAGATACCGTGGAACGCATTCAATGGCGATTTCCTCACCGTCTTGTCCCAGCCACAGACCATTGTACCCTATCAGAAAGATTGATACGCCGTTACACCCGCAGATAGATCTAGAAACGTACCATACTCAATCCCATTCCCTTGTAATTGTAGACAAGATTGCTTAGATATTTGCTGGCCGCAGACACGGAAATGCGTTCTCGATTGCGTAATTCATGTAGTCGGCAATGCATTCCGAGATAAGTTTCCCAGTACTGACAGTCAGCTAATTTAAAAATGGTCAAGAGAATTTCTCGACAGCGAAAAAAGGCATACCGGCACCGCCGGCCATGGTTCCAAGGAGATATGGATTAATCTCAATGACTTTCTTTACGGTTCCGCTAGCTGCATACTTATCAAGAAGGGAAAAACCGGTCAAGGGATGTACATACCAACATAACTACCTGCGGTAGCTCTCGAGTCTACGGCAACGATGACGCCACCCTTGTATCTGAATGCAAGCGTCGTCGTGCCATGCTGGATTTTGATTCTGCAATTTGGATCGGCATGATCATCCGTGTGTAATCTGAGGAAACCAGCAGGCTACACGAGAGATCATTAATAAATAATGCTAACGGAAATGTTTTATCGCGCGTACGTCTGGGACATCAGGCAAGGCGAATGACGGTGCACCCTTGGCTAGATTGCCAAACCCGGCTGTTGAGCCCCACATGACGTCTGAGATTTCTTCATCCTCAGCGAGTTCACTGGTCTTTCTGAGCTTGGCTAATGCGCTTGTTGTCGAGAATCGTTCAGCTAGAGAGTTCATGGTGCGAAATATGATTCTGAGCGCGCTGACGCGTACTGGACAAATGTATTTTGGTATATTTGGTATTCATGATAAATATAGTATCAAAGCCTACAAGTACGATTGATAAAGGTATCAAGAAGAGGTTACTTAGTTAATGGCTGTAGCAGCAGTACTGCTTGTAGCCGATGTGTCTGGTATGAACTTACGGAGATATTTCTGTACATAACTTTCCGGTACGCCCTCCTTTAGGGCATCCTTAATCGCTTCGTTCATCCGTCCGATGTACTCCTCCTTCGGGTCACCCTCGGTCGTGTTGTTGTTATCAATGTAGATAAGGGCCATGATTTTGTTTTCGCCCACATTGTTTCCAGGCGCATTGATCACTTCGCCTGGCCCACTCTTAACCTCGATGTCCACTATTTGCCTTTGATAAATATCGGGAGAGCCTTCGTAGGCGTTTAGGGTGATTTCATCCTCCCGGGTCATCTCGTACAGAAGACCATACACTTCGTCCTCAGAGGATGGGACGACGTTGGCATATCCTCTGGCGTTAATGATCCACTTCCTATATAATTGTTAGCACACACCGATCGCAAGAAACCAATCGGACACGATCACCATCCTCGAAAGACTCCGACGCCCACAAAGTTACTGTGTGGGCATCGACGGCGCATCTGATCTTCCCACATATTACTGCCATAGCCAAAGTACAGCTTCTTGTGGTCGACGTTGGGCTGGCGCATATTATGACTGGCTGACGTAAGAGAGATACACACAGATTGACTCGTTTTCCCTCTTCTTCTAAACTTGCTCATTCGACCAAGGATCAACCAGTGAGGTCACATAATCTAACATGGCAGAGGCGCACGGAAAAGCATGGCCGCTCGCGGACGCGGACTTGACCAACTCTGTATGGAAATTTTCACCTCTGACGTTATTTTTTTCCTTATGCATCGCCTAGATACTTGATCTCGTTCAACAGGCGGGCACATACAAGCAGCTTAAAAAGGGTGCCAATGAAGGTACGCTAGACTTGGATGAATTGTAATGACCGTTACTGATGTCTGAGCAGCGACCAAGACTCTCAATCGTGGTATCGCTGAGCTCATTATCTTGACTGCCGATACGGAACCTTTGGAGATATTGCTCCATTTACCACTTCTGTGCGAAGAAAAGGTGAACACAATATCACCGCTCCCATAGAACTGAACGTCTGATCACTCCTCGTCAAGAACGTAACCTACGTGTTCGTGCCGTCAAAGGCTGCCCTTGGACGTGCCTGCAATGTTTCAAGACCCGTCATTGCTGCAAGCATTACTACCGGGGAGGCCAAAGAAATCCAGAGCCAGATCCACACTCTTAGGAATACTATCGAAAAGCTGATGGTCTAAGGACGCATACAGTACATTTGGCTCAGATAATGTCATTAGTTATTTTGAGCTAAATCTACGCGTGAACTAGTCTTCGAGTTCTTGTTCGACGAATCGATATATTCAAACTTGCGAGAATCAATCGTAAAGGTGACGGGTCCCTGTGTTTCCGCTGTTAACATGCGTAAAAACAACAGCTGTATTTGCCCACCTCATTAGTGAGACTAACATCCATCATCGCTCCGAATCTCCCATCTATAATAGAGGTGAGATAGTGCATGATGGTAACCAGATTAAAAGCGCGCCTTGTATCCTATCTGCCTGATATGACTGCCTCAGCTTGTCCAAGAGGGTTGCGTACATTTCCCTCGATGCCTCGGTTGCCTTGAAGAAGAAGCATTATTTTTTACGCAGGAAGGGAAATGTTAACAATTACCATGGCTCGATGAAAATCGGGCTTATTACCCTTGGTCGTGTTCGCCATCAACGTAAACTGCGACACGCACAGAATCTCCCCGCCAATGTCTTTAATGCTCGCTTTCCACATCTTTTCCGGATCATTAGGGTCATTGAAAACTCTCAACGATAAACTAGTGACATAGGAATTAGCTGGATGATCATAGTAGATTGCGACACTCACATTTTGTTCGCTATCGTTGTAACGTCAGACATGGTATCATCTGTCCTGGGACATAGTATTCGTGAGCTTGCTACCAGATGTCTGTGGGTGTAGTACGCAGACCTGTACCGATCCCCACAAGGACCATTAATCCTTTAGCGATTTTAGAAATAACTTCACCGTCGACTAGCACAGTGCAACATCATGAGATTAGTCTCCCAAAAAACAACGAACCGAACCGACCTGTAACAGAAGCTGAAGTAACTCTCTGAATGACCGCCCTCATCGCGTCGATGTCAAGTCCAAAAAAGGTAAGAACGCTCAAGCACTCAAGTTCAACCCTATAATTATGTCAGACTCATCTGTCGTTCTAGAGACAAGTCTGGGCGACGTACAGCTAGAGCTGTACTGGAACCATGCACCAAAGGTACGTAACACTCCCGAGTTTCGCTCGTTTGGTATGCTAAAATCGTAATAGACTTGCCAAAACTTTGCAGAACTAGCGAAACGGGGATACTACAATGGCGTCGTGTTCCATCGCATCATTGCCGTGTGTGCACCGGTTCCCTTGAACCCCTATAGTAGCGCTCATCTCAAATTTCAGGACTTTATGATCCAGGGAGGTGATCCGACAGGAACAGGTCGAGGAGGAACGAGCATCTACGGACAACGATTGTACGCTAGCCTGCTCCTGCGCACACACTTTGATTGACACTACTACTGTCCCAATTTCAGCGAAGATGAGATCCATCCCGACTTGAGGTTTACGGGCGCTGGAATCTTGGCCATGGCCAATTCAGGCCCAAATTCAAACGGTGCGTCGCCCAAAAAAAACGAACGCGCCAGCCCTAACGCGAAACAGGTTCACAATTCTTCATCACGCTAGGTCCTACGCCTTATCTCGATAACAAACATACTATATTCGGACGCGTTGCGTCAGGAATGCGTGTAGTGCAACGATTGGGTTCTGTCGCCGTTGATGCGCAGGACAAGTTAGTTTGCTTCTTTTTCTAGTTTTGTGCGTTTTTAGCTGACTTGGTGCATACTAGACCCGTAGAGGACATTAAAATCCACAAAGCTCGTGTCGCATGAATCAGAAGCATGTATTCGTAGCGCATCAGAATAAATATGATGATATTTTCTCCTGGGACAAGCGTTAAAAAAAAAGTCTATCACTAGCGTACCATATTCGTTGTCAATTATCTATCTAGCTATTCGTCCGCGAACGATATAACAAATATGGCCACATAGCAATATAGCACAAATATAACAGAGCAGGAGTGTTCGTGTGGTAACGCGGTACCGAACGTCAAGCGCGTTCAGCAGTTGCGAGGTGGGTATCTATAGTCTCGAACCAAAAAAGTCGTTACCGCCTTCGACTTGAAGTTCCTCGTACACGTGGTCGAGTGGGTGTTTCGTCGTTCATCATAGCATTCCTAGGCAGCGGAAACCTCGTACCAGGTGGACCCGCCATCGTCGACGAGGTTGGTCCTACCGAGCTTTCTCTTGCTGGTTGACCAGATTCTGTTGACATCGTACGAGATACGGTTGCGGAACCGGTGGGCACCTGGGACGGCCACCGGGAGGGATCGATACCTTCTGACCAGTCCTTGATAAAACCGCCCTCATCACCGATCGGCTGCTGCTCCTTAATCGTCACGTTTAGTCCCTCCACGCCATCCGTCAACTCATCGTTAGTCGGATCGAGGAGTAACCCTTCCGTATCGATCTCGATTTCAGAATCGTAAGGGACCGAATCGTCCTGATCCATGGCATCCACATCCGCTTGTTTAGATGGGTCTTTCGATGTCCCGGCATATCGCCGTATCCGGAGGTTAGCCTCTTGGTCGCCGTCTCCATCGTTGCCAGGCCAGTCATCATCATAAATACCAGCCGGTGGCTCGCCAATCCAGTCCTCGTCTTGATCGGTTCCGAAATCCCACACATCCAACATCGTTGCTTCTCCAGTGTTGCTCGCGGCAACGCACCACCGCCCTTCAAACACCACTTGCCATACACCAGTAATGCTCGTAAGCAGGTCCCGAACGACCGTGCCCTCTCTAATGTCCCACATCTTGAGATTGCCATCGGATCCGCTAAGGACTTTAAATTCATCGTGTTGGAAGCAAGTTATGGCGCCCGTATGCGCCGCTAGAGTATGTTTGAGTTTACCCGTGTCTGGATCCCAGATTCGGAGCGTCGAATCTGCGGCTGCGGAGACGAGATAGGATGGTGAAAGACCAAGGAGACCAACAAGGGATGTGTGTCCTGTGAGTGTATGTTGACATGCACCCGTTCTAAGATTCCACACGCGAACAGTGCCATCCATTGATCCAGAACATGCTTGGTGGCGTATAGGATCCAATACTACGCTGTATACTTGATTCAAAGAACATCAATATT
>WNGI01002104.1_pt1 | contig 17738 bp, 21 predicted proteins | sample 5400621 | NCBI WGS metagenome assembly WNGI01 (sample SAMN13153374, study PRJNA577476) | soil metagenome | isolation source: 20 cm soil or saprolite under Garry oak tree replicate 1 | place: USA:California | collected 2016-06-15 | reverse complement strand
GGTCAAAGTCGGTAAATCCAATGACGTGACAAAGCATCGATCCGTTTGGGTAAATGCGCGTGGAATCATGTTCGAAATAAATTCCGCGGAGATTCCCGGAACGAAGTTTTTCACGCAGCGCGCTTGCGGCGCGGCCAGACACTCCACGCTTAATTACGATGTAGCGGCGTCCGCTGTTTAATTTTTCTGTAAGCTGCGCTGGCGGGATACCAAGCTCGTTGTGTAGGAGAGCAATGGCCGCTTCCCGGTTGTTGAGATGGCTGGCGTCGGCCACTATCTTTTCTACCGGGATGTTGTGCGCGAGAACTTCCTGATTGGCGTCGAGAATCACGCCGCGCTCTGCGTAAATGATTTGCTTGTAAACGTTCTTTTCAGCGGCAAGACCGGCGTATTCGTCGTGCTTTATCGCCTGCAGATAAATCAGACGAAATGAAAAGATGCTGAAGAGTCCGATAAAAGCAGCGCAAACCAACACGCAACGGTTACGGCTGTTTGGATTCATCTTGGAGCTGACGGGTTGATTACGGGCTGGATCTCATCTTCATCGGCTGATCGGGCAGGAATCGTTAGCCGCACTATGTTTGCCTCAGAAATAGGGATCATTTTCAGGTAGCCTTCTTTTAGGCGGCGTTGCAGCGCCGAGCGTGACGTGAAAGCCTGAATCTGCGCACTGGCTATGTCGTTTTGGGTGCGCAGGGTGACAAGCTCGCTCTCGATTGCCTTTCTGCGCTCGCCGAGATGATAGAGTTGCAGCGTTAAATAGACGTAGCCCAATCCCGCCACTGCCAGAAATGCAGTCATCACAATCCAGCGCGCCAGGGATGCTGCATTTACCTCGTTACACTTTTGTCGACGCGAGCGGTTCATTTGATCTTCTCCGCAACGCGCAGCTTTGCGCTACGCGAGCGCGGATTTGCGCGCTGTTCGTCATCAGACGCCTCCATCGGTTTCGGCGTCACCAATTTGAGGTCGTAATCGGGGTTGCGCTGTGGTGCCGGCCATTCAGGCCTGTCGAGCCATTCCCGGCCGTGATCGCGGAAAAAATTCTTTACGATGCGATCCTCCAACGAGTGAAAACTGATCACGGCGATGCGGGCGTCGGGCCCCAGGCGTGCGACTAAAACGCGTAACCCTTGTTCAAGCGCGCCAAGCTCATCATTTACTTCCATCCGCAGCGCTTGAAAAACCTGAGTGGCTGGATGCTGGCGGCCGTGTCGTCCGATTAACTTCTCGATCGCTCGCGCCAGCGGCAGAGTTTCGCGAAACGGCGAAGTCTTGCGCATTTTGACGATCAAGCTCGCAATCCTGCGCGCGGCCGGTTCCTCACCCAGTTCACGAAAGAGCTGAGTCAACTGCTCTTCACTGTACTGGTTTACGATGGCGGCAGCAGTGAGGCTTGTCGTCGGATCCATCCGCATGTCGAGGGGACCGTTTCGCACAAAGCTGAAACCGCGCGCGGCATTTTCCAGTTGGCGCGAAGAAACACCAAGATCAAGGAGGATGCCGCCGACCGTGCGAATGCCGAGTTCATCGAGAACACAGCCTGCGTGCCTGAAATTTGCTTGCCGCACAATGACGCGGCGACCGAAATGTGCCAGTCGTTCGGTGACGTGCTGGACTGCGTCAGGGTCCTGATCAAGAGCCAGAACGTCGGCGCCGCTTTCCAATAGCGCTTCGGTGTGGCCACCACCGCCACATGTTGCATCTACAACGAGCGAACCCGATTTTGGTTTAAGTAACCTCAGCACTTCCGGCTGCAAAACTGGACGGTGATACACCTGATCTTCTGTCGAATCCGCCTCATCGTCGGCAGCTCGCGCGTTAAGCGCGAGCCAGGCGGGCGGCTCACACCACACTGCACTGATGACATTTTGACAGAACATCGATTTATAAACCAATTGCACTTGCGACATGCTGATAAGTGGGCGTTTGCTCCTCATGCGCCCGTTTCCAGCGTTGCAAATTCCAAATCTCAAAACGGCCCTGACCACCTACGAGAGTCACTTCGCCTTTTAAACCAAGCTTTCGGCAAAGCTCTTCCGGCAATACGAGCCGACCTTGCCGGTCCGCGCCTGCATGCTGAGCGCGGGAATGCAGTTGGCGCAGAAAAATGCGGCGATCACGCGCGGAAACTGTTTGATTTGCTTGCGCAGCCGAACTCGTTTTCCCAAACTCCGTCGGCGACATAACGATGAGAAATTGATGAGTCGCCTCAGGCAAAAGGATGAACTCTTCAGGGCGACCGCGTCGCCAGCGAGAAGGAATGGTGATCCGATTTTTATTGTCGATCGAATGCCGGAACTCTCCGGCATACAAACGTTCGGGTTGGGAATCGGGGTCCATTGATCAGGTGGAGCAATCGTCCATTTCGCCCCACTTGACACCACTTTTAACCACCTTAGCGACAGGCGGTCAATAAAAATTTTCAGCTTTATTGCACCCGGCCGCCTTCACCGTAAGATCCTCCACGGCATGAAATTTTACCACCTCAAGCTGGCACTTCTGTGCACGCTTCTCTGCGGCGGCGGCGCCGCCGGATTCGCCCAGTCTCCAGAGCAAAGTGGCAGCGATGCTGTACGCGTGACCGTATCGATGCATCCTGACGGCTCACGCACCGTTTACAATTTCGACAATGCTCAGCACAAGGCTGTGGCGACGACCACCGGCCCAGATGGCAAAATCCGCGAAACTATTCGTTATGAACTCGACAGCGCTGGCCATTTTTCCAGCGCCGAAATTTCCGGGCCTGACGGCCGGCTTAGGCTCAGGAGTCGCTACAAGTACGACGATATGGGTCGCATACTCGAAGAAACCCAAAGTGCGCAAGACGGCACTCTTCTCCATAGAATCGTTTACAGTTACGATTCGTCCGGCAAACAGACTGGTTATTCCATTTTCGATGCATCCGGAAAATTGGTCGAACGCACGGGCGCGTCGAGCACTCGTCCGTCTCCGTCGCCGAAACCGCGCGAGAAAGCTCGGCGATAACTTCTCCGGTTGAGAGCGAACGAAAAAGTTCGTCGTTGCTACTGATGGGCCGCGAAATGTCATTCGGTTGTTGGCTTGCCACATTGGGGAAAGAGCGTTACAAAAACGGGCGTGATTGATTACATCCAAAAGGGCGGATTGTTGATGTGGCCAATCCTCGGTTGCAGCATCATCTCGATTGCTGTTTTCGCGGAACGCCTCTTTTACTTGCACCGCGCCACAATTCATGTGAGCGAGTTCTTGAAGGGATTATCGAATCTTATCCGTCGTCGCAATTTCGCTGAGGCGCTCCACGAATCGGCTGGGACACCCGGCCCTGTGGCGCGGGTAATTCACGCCGCGATCATCCGGCACGACGCGCCCCGGGCTGAGTTGCGCGATATCGTACAAGAAGCTGCCCAGCTTGAGGTACCAAAGCTCGAGCGGTTTCTTCCCGTACTTGCTACGATCGCGTTCCTGACGCCGTTGCTCGGGTTGCTTGGGACTGTAACAGGAATGATCGATGCCTTCGGGACAATCGCTTCAAGCGGAGGTTATGCGACAGTAACTGAACTTTCCGGCGGTGTTTATAAGAGCTTGTTGACTACCGCAGCAGGTCTGGTCGTAGCAACTCCCACTTTTGTTGCCTATAGTTATCTATCTTCGCGCGTGAATACGATGCTTCATGATATGGAACGTGCCGGGATTGAGATCGTGCACATGTTAACTGAGAGTCGCCCCATCGGTGGCATCATCAGCTTCCAACCTGAAGAGGCCATTCGATCGGAAGCGCAGTTTGATTCCTAGACAGGCGATTCCGCTAAATCGACAAACCTGCAGCGCCTCATGAAGCTCAGTCGCACGATAAATTTTAATTTCGGCTGGCTTGTGCTCGTGTCGCTGGTGGACCTGGCATTCGTGCTCGTTTTCTTTCTGTTATTGAGTTCGAATTTTATTCTGCAACAAGGCATCTCGATTTCGATGCCCTTCTCGCGCTTTACACTCGGTCCCCAGGCTAACCGGCAAATCATTAGCATCACGGGCGGCGCAGTTCCGGCCATTTATTTCCGAGACCAGAAAGTCACCATGGAACAACTCGGGCCATTACTGGATGCAGCCAAACGCAACGACCAATCAATTATTATCAAGGCCGATCGTTCAACTTCCTACGAAACGGTTGCCGAAGTAGCAAACGCTGCGCTTGAACACGGCGTCACTGCAGTTGCGCTGGCTGCGACTCCGCCGCGATGAACAGCCTCACCCTCGAGAGCGTCGCTGAACCACTTCTTTTTAACTGGGATTCGCCGCGGGGCCGCAAGTTAGCGATTACAGTTTTTTTGGCGCTTTCCTTCGTTGCGCACGCGGCCTGTTTTTACATTTTTCAAATTGTTTATCCGCCAACGGTCGCGCTCCTGCCGCCGCCGGCGCGTGTCTCATTGATAACCCCTGATTCCGAAGAAGGTCGAACACTACTTCGCTGGATCGATGCAGAAGATCCGGCGCTCGCCTTCACAACTCGTCGTTCGCAGGATGCAACGCTCCGCGTCCTGCCAAAAACTGACCATGTGCCGTCGTATTCGTCGATAGAACCGACTTTGAAGGACATTCCATCTTTGCAACGCGACCTGCGCATCCCAAGTTGCAATCCACCTGACGTGGTACGAATTGTTCGTCAGCAGTCCGCCTCGCCGACACGCGTTGTGGCAACATCCGTTTCGTTCTCGAACGAGTTTGGGGTTTTTGGCGCTCCGACCCTTCCGGAGCTGAATTTTGCCTCGAATGAAGGGACGCCTCAGACAGTCCGCTTTTGGGTGGCCGTTAACAAGCTTGGAGAAATTCGATATTGTTTACCGCTTAACTCGTCAGGTGACACGGCATTGGACGAACAAGCCCGGTCGTATTTGGTGCGGTGCCGGTTCCCCCAAAACATTGCAAACGCTGGCAAACCCGATTCGTTTCTGGCTTGGGGAACCGCAACAATTCAGTGGGGCAGTGATATCGCGCGTCCGCAGTCGCCATCAGGAGGTGTTAAGCCGTGATTCGCGTCAGTCTTGCTACTTTGGTAACAATTTATCTGCTGCTTTTTCTTGCAGCAGTTTTCCTCTTCTGGATAGTTGGAGAATGGAATCGCCGGCGACGCGAGCAGCTGGCTTTGCAGCACCGGTTGCGTTGCGCGATTTGCGCGTTCGAATTTGAGGATCGAACGGACGCGCTGCTTCCCCGGTGTCCGCACTGCGGAAGCCTGAACGAACGATTTAGGATGGAGCGAATTTAATATGGGCATGTGGATAGGCCGAAACCGGAAGGCGCGTGTGACCTACGGGTTTGACGAAATCGCGCTCGTACCCGGGCGCGTCACAATTAATCCCAATGAAGTCGATATCATTTTTCGTTTGCCGCGCAAAGAGGCTGAGCCGCTTGAGCTGAAGGTTCCGATCCTTGCCAGTGCCATGGATGGAGTTGTCGATGTGCATTTCGCCATCGCAATGAACAAATTGGGTGGACTAGCCGTTCTGAATCTCGAAGGCGTACAGACGCGGTACAAAAACCCGCAGGAAGTGCTGCAAAAAATCGTCGATGCCAATAAATCCGAAATTACTGCGCTGCTGCAGCGAATTTACCAGGAACCCGTCCAGGAGGACCTGATTGCGGCGCGTGTTCGTCAGATCAAAGATAGCGGTGTCTTGGCAGCGGTCAGTTCCATTCCCCAGCGCGCCGCAGAATTTGGCAGGATCGCGGAAGAGGCCGGTGCGGATGTTTTCGTGGTGCAGAGCACGGTTTCCACGGTGCGGCATATTTCGTCGGAGTACAAGTCGCTCGATTTGGAAAAGTTTTGCCGTGAAATGAGCATTCCGGTAATTGTTGGAAACACGGTCGGCTACGACGTGACGCTGGAGATTATGGAGTGTGGGCCGGCTGCGGTTTTGGTCGGCGTCGGTCCCGGAGCGGCTTGTACGTCACGTGGCGTCCTGGGACTCGGTGTTCCGCAGGTGACCGCAACCGTCGATTGCGCAGCAGCGCGTGACGCTTACTTCAAAAAAACATCTCGCTACGTGCCAATCATCACGGATGGCGGAATGAGTAGAGGCGGCGACGTTTGCAAGGCATTGGCCTGCGGCGCCGACGCGGTGATGGTTGGAAGCGCGTTTGCGAAAGCGCAGGAAGCGCCGGGCCGGGGTTACCATTGGGGCATGGCAACGCCGCACGCGAATCTTCCCCGGGGGACGCGCATTAGGGTGGGCTCGACTGGCTCGCTGAAACAGATTCTGTTCGGTCCGGCAGAAGTCGACGATGGCAGTCAAAACCTGGTTGGGGCCATTACCACTTGCATGGGAAACGTCGGCGCGCGCGACATTGCCGAATTTCAGCAAACGGAGATTATTATTGCCCCTTCGATTAGAACCGAAGGCAAACTTTTCCAAACCGTTCAAAGCGTCGGAATGGGAAAGAGCTAAGACGATTCAGTGATTTAGAGATTTAACGATTGACCTTGCGCAACATCGTTGAACCGTTTCACGCTTGAATCGCTAAATCACGAAATCGTTCAATCCTAAATGAACAACGATCGCAGAGTCGTTATAACTGGTCTCGGTGTTGTCACGCCGGTTGGCAATGACATCGAAACATTTTGGTCCAATCTTAAGAACGGGGTCAGCGGCATTCGCGCAATCGATGCGTTCGATACTGCCGGATACGATTGCAAAATCGGTGGGCAAGTTCGCGATTTCGATCCCAAACCATTCTTCAAAAATCCAAAGGACGTTCGCCGCACGGATCGATTTACGCAGCTTGCAATGGCGGCAGCGACAATGGCCGTCACCGATAGCGGGATTGACATGGAAAATCTCCAACAACGTGACCGCTTCGGCGTGATCGTCAGCACCGGAATCGGCGGACTAAAAACGCTCCAGGATCAATTGACCATTTTGTTGACGAAGGGGCCATCGCGAAATTCACCATTTACAATTCCGATGCTCATCAGCAACATGGCTAGCGGCTTCATCTCGATGGAGTTCAATCTGCGCGGACCCAATTTGTGTATTGTCACCGCGTGCGCGACGTCGAACAACGCGATCGGCGAATCCTGGCGCATTATCAAATCCGGCGATGCCGATCTGTTCCTCGCCGGCGGTTCGGAGGCATCCATCGTAGAAATCGGCCTCGCAGGATTTTCAGCCATGAGAGCGCTCAGCACGCGGAACGATGAACCCCATCGCGCCTCGCGCCCGTTCGATCGCGACCGCGACGGTTTTGTGATAAGCGAAGGCGCGGGCGTTGTGGTGGTGGAGGAATTGGAGCACGCCAAAGCGCGTGATGCGAAAATCTATTGTGAAATCACCGGATACGGCCTCTCGGCCGATGCGTATCATATGACTGCGCCGCCACCCGATGGCGAGGGCGCGGCGCGCGCAATGCAACGTGCGCTGGAGCATGCCCGGATATCGCCGGATCAGGTTCACTATATCAACGCCCATGCGACTTCCACGGACATCGGCGACATATGCGAGACGCGCGCGATCAAGCAGGTGTTTGGCGAGCACGCCTACAAAGTCGCCATCAGTTCTACCAAATCGATGACAGGCCATTTACTGGGAGGCGCAGGTGGAGTCGAGATGGCTGCGTGTGTGCTTGCTATTCGAGATTGCGTCATTCCCCCAACGATTAATTTGGAAAATCCGGGCGAAGAATGCGACCTCGATTACACGCCAAACGCCGCACGCGAGAGGAAAGTACGCATTGCGCTCAATAACTCATTTGGCTTCGGCGGGCACAACGCCACCCTGGTCGCCAGCGCATTTGAAAAATAGGTTTAACCTAAGGTGGCGCGACTGCTGCCTCCTACGTCCCAATCCAGTGAGATCTTCGCCGCTTTGACTGTTCACTCGTTACTTGTCACTATTCACTGTCCCGATGCGGGCATAGCTTAATGGTAAAGTTCCAGCCTTCCAAGCTGGCCATGCGGGTTCGATTCCCGTTGCCCGCTGAGATCAGCGCGCGGCGTTGATCTGATTTTCGATGTGTTGCCATTTGGTCGCCTCTCGTACAGTGAGCCAAACGCAATCAGCAACGCAAAGTTCGAGAAACGCGTCAGCTTTTCATCAGCTCGCACAACGAAACGCCTTCAATCGTCGTCACTCAACAATTGCAGCGCAAGTGGTATCGTCGTTAACGCACCGACGGCGACCAGCGTCCAGCCGATCGCTCGCCTCTGCTCACCGCTCAGCTTTTCAGAAAGCAACAGCGCGATGCCGGCGCCCAGCATTGCACGCGTGCCCGCGATGAGACCGATTTGAGGAACGGTGACTTCGTGTTGTTTCATCGTCGTTTCACTCCTTTAATCGTAATACTAATCCACCACAGATGGGCTCGGGCCGCAAGCCGAGCGCTGCCGCTTCCGGTTCCAGAGACGCGGTTAGCTTTTCCTACGCACGCACAACGAAACGCTTTCCGTCGCGATGCGCGTCAGCAATCTCGTGAAGAACGAGCAATCTGGATTGTCGATACACACGTTAAGAAATTGTCTTGACCCAAGGCATAGGTTTTTATTAGACCCGTATCGGGGCGGCGGAGTGCAAGTATGCAAGACAAAGATGTCAATATCAATGTGGTCCGCTCCGTCTGGCGTCGAACGAAGAAGGGACACGTCAAAGCTCGTGACCTGCAGCCACAAAAGGACGTCAAAGGTGGTGGCGGTGTTGCGGGCATTATGAGAACGTCCGGTTCGATCACCGAGGCTCCGCTACAAATTGCCCATAAAGCGCCACCGTCCTTTAGGACTCCGCGCTGGCTGCATCAGTTAAGAGCAGCACGAGACGCCATGATTCGAAGGTTGTTCGAAATTCCAGCTGAGCCTGAGCGAAAGGCTCAGGCGGAGCGGATTGCAAAGGCGCAGCGGGTGTTCTCGCGATGGCTGAAAAAAAGCAAGAAGTAGCAACAAAGTAGCGACGCTCCGACAAGCAAATGCCGGATGGCGGACTTATCGATCGCCATCCGGCATTTTGTGCTTTTCGCAGACAACGCTGCGTAGCTGGTGAGAAAAGCCGTCTTGTTTTTTCCTTTGCTAATGGCCGCTGACGGGTACCGCCAAATATGCAATTAACGCGCCGGTAGTTGGGTCGAAAGCTCTGCCGGTAATCTCTCCCTTATTATTTATATCTTTCGCGAGTGCGAGAAAGGCAGAATAGCTGCCTTTGAGATCGTTGAGGTCTGTTGGTGTGTTGCCGTGATCCCAAATAACTGCGCGACAATCAACCTGGTCCGCGTCGCAGGAGACACCGACTACCTGCCGGGCGTCATTAATACCATATGCCTCACTGTCTACATGTTTTGGTGTACGGTTTGGCAAAGGTTTTAGCTGTCGAATGCCATCCTCCCTGGTCCACATGAAAGCGTGTATGATGTCGCCTTCAACAAACGCCTGGTCGCCAGCAAACCCGACTACATCGCCTCGTTGGTTGATTGCCGTCGGCGTATTCCACCACGGGGCTGGCGCATTTGGGTAAATATCCGTCACGGTGCCATTTTCCCAAAGCACGGCATGCTTGGCTGTATGTCTTCCAACGGCCTGGTCGCAGATGCCAGAGATGCCGACGATTTGACCATTGTCGTTGATCGCCGTCGCAGCTCCTGAGCTGTCGCCGGAGATTAGTGGCAGGTCTTGGATCTGGTCCGGGGGTCCCAGAGTCCACACGGCTGGACGAAACTGGAGTACTTGGGTGCAGCAACAGTTGGGGTCATGAACGCCATTCTCCGCCCATCCGACGACCTTACCCAAGTTGTTGGCTCCGGTTGCAAAGCCGTTATTGCCTCCAGGGAAATTGGGCAATCCTCTCATCTGGTTGTTTTGCCAAACGAACCCGAGATTGATATAGCCGACGTTGTTAGGCGTACTGTAGAAAAACGCGCTACTCCAGCTCTCGCCGAGGAGCTGCGGGTCGGCGGTTTGGGAAATACCCACGATGATTCCCGCGGTATTTTTGACGTTCCATGTTACACTGCTGTTTGGGCCGCCGAGTGTGCCGAGATCAGAAAGCACGCCGTTTCGCCACAGCGTAGCATGCCGGTTCCTATTCGGCAGCCTGGAATAGCCTGCCGCGCAGCTCTGGTCATTAATGCTGTTTCCCCCGCTACTCGTTCCGCCAAAATCAGGGAGGGTCGACACGTTATATTGTGTTTTTGCCTTTGCCTGAACCTGTCCCTGTGCGTGCACCGGAAGTAAACCGATGCACACAACAGTCACGACTATTGAAAGAGTTTTGGTAACTCCTTTGGTTATAAGCTGTGCTGTCATATTTTCTGTTTGAATTTTCATGACCGCACTTTAGGAACTCGCGTCGCGACATCGCCAGAGCCACTTCATAGGTTTCGTACAGTCCATTTGATGAGATGGTCACCTGACCGGTTCAGCGTCGACTGCAGAGTGATGCCGAATCAGTGCTGCGGCTTAATTCAATTTTGAATTAAGCGCCGTGGCGAACTTGCTAAGCCCCTCACGGATTTGCGCGCGCGACCAAGCGGCGAATCCAAATGTGAGCGCGGGCTTCGGCTCTACTTTCATAAAGCACGACGACAACGGCGACGGCCTGATACCGATGTCAGTGCATACGCGCGTCATCACCGGCATGTGTTGTTTCTGTCGCACCCAGGCGACGAAGTGTAATCCAGCTTCGGGGATTTCGAGGATGAAGTACTTGCTTAACAATTTGTTGAATTGCTCGATAAAAAAGTCCCTTCGATCCGAATATAATTTTCGCATCCGTTTAATGTGAGTGAGGAAAAACCCCTCTGTTAGGAATCGGGCCAATGTCGCCTGATCGATGGCCGGGGAATGTTGGTTGATCACCGCCCGAATCTTAATCATAGGTTCGACCAAATGTTCCGGCGCCAGGATGTAACCCAGCCGCAAGGACGGGTAGAGGATCTTGCTCATTGTGCCTGAGTAGATGACACGACCGACGTTATCGAGGCCTTGCAAACATGGGAGTGGGGGACCGGTATAACGAAATTCCGAGTTGTGATCGTCTTCGAAAATGTAAGCGTCACAGGCGCGCGCGAAATCGATTAAAGCCGTTCTTCGCGCGAGGCTCATCGTCATGCCGAGCGGGAATTGATGGGAAGGGGTTACGTAAATTATTTTTGGCGAGCGCTGCTTCGACGGCCGCGCGATTGTGATTCCTTCGTGGTCAACAGGTCTTGGCACAATAGTAGCCCCGGCAAAGCCAAAGGTTCGGCGAGCCTGGTAAAATCCTGGATCCTCAATCCACGCAACCTCGCCTCGATTCACCAGTGCCATCGCGCTGATCATCATTGCCTGCTGCGTTCCGGCCGTGATGATGATCTGGTCTGGATGACAGCGCGCGCCTCTGTAGTCGCACAAATAGGATGCCAACGCCTTGCGTAGCTCCGGATCGCCACGGCTTGACGCATACTGGAGCAGATGCGCTCCTTTTTGTGTGAGAACTTGTGCTCTGAGTCGTTCCCATATTTCGATCGGAAATTCATCGAGTGCCGCGACAGCGGGGACAAAGGAGACCCCGGGTGGCCCTGCGATTCCGAAATCAAACTGTTTTCCGGCCCGAGTATCGGGAATATTTCTTACGCGATCAGAAAGGCGCGGTGGGCGCTCCAAAGGTCGTGCGGCGTTTGTCGTTCCTGCACTCAGGAAAGTTTCAGGCAACGCCTCCGTGAGGAATGTGCCGGATCCAATTTTAGCTCGAAGATATCCTTCAGCATGAAGCCTCGAAAGAGCGAGGTTTACCGTGAATCGCGATATTCCAAGATCCGCGGCCAGCGCGCGAGAGGAGGGCAGTCGGGACGAATCATCGTTGAAGCTTCCCGAGACCAGTTCATCGCGTATCTGGCGGTAAAGTTGATGATGCAATGGTTCGGCTGCAGCGCGATCCAGCCGGACCATTTCAAAAGCGAGTATCGAATGGCGACGTCGCTTCCCATGAAAATTTGGCGTTGGATGTTCGGCGTTGGGCGTTTGGCGCTTTCTTCCGATCATGAGCAAGAGCATGAGCGCGAGCATGAGTAAGAGCAAATATCCATCGAAAGTGGTCTGGCCATTTCGCACCAAGTGGACTGTTGACACCTTACCACATGGTCAGAAGCTTTCGTTCAAATGCAGACTCAAACTCCGTGCACCGATTACATTGAAACAAAAGGCCTGATTTATTTTGCCAGAATGCTGGACAAGATCCGGCTAAAAGCAGCGGGAAAATTGTCACCCGGATATTTTGCCGGTGTCGAAGATCCAACGCACTTCGACGCCCGTTGCACAAGATTTCTGGGAGTAAATTACGATGAGCTTGTGGAGCGAACCCTGCAAGGTGGATCGGATGAGGAAATCCTGGACTGGTGCTTTGCGAGTGGCAGGCGGCCCAGCGAAGAGGAAATTTCCATCTGGAACGCCTTTCTTCGGAAGCGTGGCTGGCGGGACGAAGCGAGCGACGAACTCGCCGAGTCGAAGAAAGAAGCGGGTTTCGGCGATCGTCGAGACATTCAAACGTGGTTGGACCTGCACGATGCCGAAGAGGGAAGAACGCTACGCGCAGTGGTCTCCGACTAACAATACTTCACGCGCGCGCAGTGTCATCACTGCGTCCCTACGGCGTAAGGAAAATTTTGCCTGTGTAAGGATCTTCTACTTCGCTTCCCGGTGGAAAACCGGTGACGTCGACGTAACCGCTGTCTGGCGCGAACGGACTGGTAACCCAGCCTGGTTTGCCGGGCACAGGAGTTCCATACGGCAGCTCAGTTTTTTGCTGGCTCGTGCCTGAGGCTGCCTTCGCGACGCGGACATCGCCTCGCCCCAGTGGCGCAGGGACTGGACTGCGCGAGGTCTGATTATTCGAAGCATCACTAGGCGGCGTTTCATTATGCTTATGACTGCTCCGACTGCTCCGGTGCGGCCGCGGCTTCTCATTCGGTTGCGCGATTGCGCTACGTAGCGCTCTGAAAAAATCTCGAAAGGGCCCTGCTTTTGCTACATCAGTCCGACTGACCAGTGTGGCGATCGCGAACCAGACTACGATGGCGCGGAGCGGTACTTTCACCAGGGATGTTTCGTATCAGCCGCCTGCCGTGCGCGTCTCCCTTAGGGTTTTACTTCCACTGGTGTCCCGATGTGAGCGATATTGTAAAACTGGCGGGCTTTCCAATAAGGCATCCTAACACATCCATGTGATGCGGGAACCCCCGGCAGGTAACCTTGGTGCAATCCGTAGCCCGGCGAGAATTCGAGAAAATAGGGCATCGAGGTACCCACGAAATGCGAATGCAACGGTTGGGGGTCACGCCTGCTATCGACATTGGCCTTCAAGACTTGGCCTGAGTCATCAACGTAGTCACCGTATAGACTGGAGCGATGATGTTCGTCCTTACGAATCACCTGAAAATGACCAGTCGGAGTGCGGTATCCTTCTCGGCCGCTTGATATCCGAGACGACGCCATTCTATACCCTCCGCGGTAGAGATAGGCTTGTTGCTCCCGCAAGCTGACAATGATCGATGGCCGGCCGGAATGACTCGCCGGTAAATTCGACGTGATCAAGTCGGTCACGGTGCTACAGCCGCTCAAAATCATGAGGATCGTGCAGAACGCGCAAAATTGTGAAAGTCGATTCATCATTTGCTCACACCGAATGTATCTAAAAGTCTACGCACAGCAGTTTCCGCCGCTTGTATTGCTGCCTAGGCGATCAGCACTTCGGCGAAAAGACGCTGTTTTCCACGGCTTTGGATCAGGCGTTGCTTACGCTACGTGCGTTCTTGTTGCAATGCAGTTTCGCATCCACCACGCCAATACAACTCATACGCTGTGGTTTCGACGATTATCGGGCAAGCACGCCTACTTCGTTTCGTCTTAATCGCTCAGCGAGCTTCATGCTCTTTTTGCGACCGTTGATGACGAACGTGTTGTTTTCTCCCAAAGTTGACCACGGCCCGGGCGGCACTTCGCTAAAGTCCACAAACCGCCAGTCCGTAACGTCCGTCTCTTTCAGCCCGAGACAGTCTCGCACAGCGGGGGAAACATCGAGGCCAGCGCCCCCGTTCAGACTCGGCTTCGGACGTTCGTTGCCAAAAACATATTGCCAATGGTCTGTCCGGAAGGGTCCTGCGTCTTCCCATTGCGCATATGCGATTCGATTGCCTTTTCGGATCGCGACCCAGCGATCTTTGCAAGTGGAAAGAGCTGGGCCTTGGAACGCCTCCTTAAACCACGGGACAACACGAGGTGCTTCCGGGCGGTGGCCAGTATGTGCTTTGTCATTGTACGGGAGCGCGCAATAAAATGGGTTCTGTCGCGGTGTAAATCTTACCGGGATATAATTGCTCCGATTGCCAGGATTCGGGTCGTCGAAACCGCCGTAGTTTTTTGTCCATTGTTTGTCCCACGCACTTGTGCGATTTGGGACAAGATTGTGTCCGCTTGGCTGTTCGCCGATCCAAAAGATTGTGGTTACGATCTCTCTTTTCCACGGATACTGGCGCGCAGGCCGAGAGGCGGAAGCTTTTCTGATGAGGGGTTTGTCTTTGTCAGCGACGGCTTCGATTTGAGCAGCAAAGGCTGGATCAAATGCGGGAAACAGCGCGAAACAAAAAAGCCCAAGAGAGCAGCGTTTCCCCATTATTTTGCAATCGCTTCCCGTTCAAACACTGCGTAGCGCTGCGAAGATTTGCTTCGCATTTCGCGGACTAGATTATCATCTTGGACGCAAGATTAAAGCGATTTTTTCGATACACCGCTCGGGCTGAGGCTTTGAAAAGTGCTGTTGCACCATAGGTATGATACGCGCGCTTGCGAAGAGTGGAGATGTCCAATACGGATTCGAGTCCCGTTGGCCGCTATTGGTCCGGTGCGATCAGTTCGCGGTTACGCCAGGTAAAACCGAGACCTGAGTAAATCGTTAGTGCCACAGTAATCCACACGAGGACTGGACCAGCTTCATGCCAGGCGCGCAGCCACCAAGTCGGTGTTTGGCTCGCATACCGCAGTTCCGCAATTGAAAGAAGCGCGAGAAAGAAAATAATCGTGATGATTTGCCACGAAGTCTTTTGTTTACCCAAACTCTCTGCTGGAAGGATCCGTCCTTTGGCGCTAGCCATCATACGCAATCCGGTAACCAAAAAATCTCGCGCGACGACTGTGGTCGCTGCCCACGCCGGCACGGCCTTGAGCGGCACGAGGGAAATGAATGCTGCAGCCACCATGATCTTGTCCACCAGCGGATCCATTAATTTCCCAAAGTTCGTGATCAGCCCATAACGCCGGGCGATTTCGCCATCGATAAAATCGGTCAGGCCCGCAATCAGGAAAATCACAAGTGCGGTGGTGCGCGCATATTGCCACGAGGAATCGAGCGCGATAACGAACACCAGTGTCAATGCAAGCCGGCTAAGAGTAATTCGATTCGCCCAGTTCATACTGTAAATGGGAGCGTTGATCCCCGCCCGGCGTCGACGACGCCGGCTAGAGAAACCTCGCTCTTAAACCGTGGCCTCTTCCAAATCGGCACTTTTTTCTTCAATTCATTCACAATCCGTTGGCTGGCGCGAAACGCTTCTTGCCGATGCGGACTGCACACCCGCAAAAAAAGCGACGGTTCGCCCGCTGCAATAAACCCGATCCGATGATGAACAAGAACCAGTTCAAGCTCAAATCCTTCTGCGGCTTGTTCGGCGATGCGCTTCAGCTGGTGCTCTGCCATTTCCCGGTGGGCTTCATATTCGATTCCTTCGATCTCAAGTCCATCTTCAAGTGTGCGCACAATTCCCCAGAAATCGAGGACCGCTCCAGCGCTGAACGTGCCGCGTTCCTTTGGCGCTTCCAAAGGCGCCTCGGTCACCAAAATTTCGCAAACGGAATTTGCCATGCGCTTCAAGTCTTCACCACAATGGGTCGTCTCCAGTTTACAAACCTACTCATAAATGTCATTCTGAGCGAAGCGAAGAATCTCTGATCAGCGACCGTTTTCTCACATCGGCAGACGGAGATGTTTCGCTTCGCTCAACATGACAATACAATTACGATATGGGTTCTAATTCAGTCAAAAAGGAGATGTCAAAATGACAACGAATCAATGTGATATTGGCCTGATCGGCTTGGGCGTTATGGGCGAAAATCTCGTCCTTAACATGGAATCGAAAGGCTTTTCGGTCGCGGTATTTAATCGCACAACTGAAGTTACCGAAAAATTCGCGGCCGGACGCGCCAAAGGAAAAAACATTCAGCCCACGCGCACGCTGGAGGAATTCGTCTCTGCGCTGAAAAAACCGCGCATAGCCATGATGATGGTCAAAGCAGGCGCGCCGGTGGACGCTGTAATTAATCAACTCTCGCCGCTACTCGAGAAAGGAGACATCATCATCGACGGAGGAAATTCTCTTTTCACTGACACGCAGCGGCGGGAAAAGGAATTGGCAGCGAGAGGAATTCATTTCGTCGGCATGGGCGTTTCCGGCGGCGAGGAAGGCGCGCTCAAAGGCCCTTCGCTCATGCCTGGTGGCTCTCGCGAGTCGTGGGAAGTCATTGCGCCGATTTTCCGCAAGATTGCTGCGCAAGTGGATGGCGAACCGTGTTGTCGATACATGGGACCCAATGGCGCCGGCCATTACGTCAAGATGGTGCACAACGGCATCGAGTACGGAGACATCCAGTTGATCTGCGAATCGTACGCCATTCTCAAGGACATCCTCGAGATGGACGCCGCACAGCTCGCTGAAGTTTGTCATTTCAACAATCAACGCCGCTGTTGAGGCGCGCGTCGTCTCATCCCGAAAGGACGAACGCGTAGCTGCCTCGAAAATTCTGCCGCACCCGAGACTTCGAAAGTTTAAAGGGAATCGCGCTCGCCTAATCGATGCGGTGCGCGATGCACTTTACGCGTCGAAGATTGTTTCTTACGCGCAGGGAATGGAGCTTCTGCGCTCGGGAAGTGCCGAATATGAGTGGAACCTCAACCTCAGCGATATCGCCACCATCTGGCGAGGCGGCTGTATCATTCGCGCAAGATTCTTGAATCGAATCGTCGAAGCATATCGGCGCGACGCGGAACTGCACAATCTTCTGCTCGATCGATATTTCACGAGGGCAATCAAAAAGGCGCAGCCCAAATGGCGCCTCGTTGTTGCATTAGCCGTTAAACATGGCGTAGCGGTCCCCGCGTTTTCTGCGTCGCTTGCCTATTTCGATAGTTATCGCTCAGCTCGTTTACCTGCAAACCTTCTGCAAGCGCAACGCGACTTCTTTGGCGCGCACACGTACGAGCGCATCGACAAGCCTGGCGTCTTTCACACGGAATGGACCGAGCCAGACCACAAGCCCGCCGAAAAACATGCCGAACCAAAAACACCCGAGCCGCATCACGCGGGTGAGTAACTGTAGCGTGTGCTGTCCTCAGCGCAGGCTGGTCCGCTGAGACAGCGGACACTACAGCAGGTAATTTTTCGTTAGCGAAAATCGTGCGACTCGCTGCCGACGAGTTCGCCGTGCGCGAGCGGTTTGATTTGACGCGTTTTGATCAATACGACGTTGTCCGAGTTCTGCACTTCGCCTTCGATCACAAGAAAATCTTCTTCGGTGATCAACAGGCGGAATCGTTCGAACAGATCAGGATCGACAATGGCGTTTGAAACGCCGGTCTCGTCTTCCAGACTGACGAAGACAAATCCTTTGGCCGTGCCAGGTCGCTGACGGCAAATCACGTTTCCGGCGATTTGCACGATCGAGCCGTGTTTCGCTTTCGTCAGATCAATTGCACGCCAAA
>WNGI01003050.1_pt1 | contig 17739 bp, 21 predicted proteins | sample 5400621 | NCBI WGS metagenome assembly WNGI01 (sample SAMN13153374, study PRJNA577476) | soil metagenome | isolation source: 20 cm soil or saprolite under Garry oak tree replicate 1 | place: USA:California | collected 2016-06-15 | reverse complement strand
CAGCAACATTTCGAAACCTTTCGCCAGCGAATGTTGGATTATCCAGTTCGCATCGAAATGCTGAGTCGGTTTCGTTCGCAAGCGGAGCAGAAGAAAATTCTGCAGTTGTTGCGCGAAGGCGGGATCGACATCGTGATCGGCACCCATCGCCTCATTTCCGGCGATGTCGTTTTTAAGGATCTTGGCCTCGTGGTCATCGACGAAGAACAACGCTTCGGTGTCTTGCATAAGGAAAAGTTCAAGGAGCTTTTTAAACTTGTCGACGTACTCACGCTTTCAGCGACGCCTATTCCGCGCACGCTCTATCTTTCCCTTGTCGGGGTAAAAGACATGTCCACCATCGAAACGCCACCGCAGAATCGTTTGCCAGTGGAGACAGCGGTGTGCGCCTACGATGAACGGATCATTCGAGACGCCATTAATCGCGAACTCGAACGGCAAGGTCAGGTCTTCTTTTTGCACAATCGCGTCCAATCAATCGAGAAGGTACGCGATCGGATCGCGGAGCTTTGCCCAACTGCGCGGGTAGAGTTCGGCCACGGCCAGATGGAATCGGATGAGCTCGAAACCGTGATGCACCGTTTCGTAGCTGGACGAATCGATGTGCTTGTTTGTACGACGATCATCGAGAGCGGACTCGACATTCCCAACGCCAACACCATTATTATTGACCGCGCCGATCGGTTTGGGCTGGCCGATCTCTATCAGTTGCGCGGCCGGGTCGGACGCGCTGAGCACAAGGCCTATGCTTATCTGTTGCTCCCGCGCGAGATGATGACGATCGGCGCAGCGCGGAAGCGCATTAACGCGATCAAACAATACAGTTCGCTCGGCGCTGGTTTTCGTATCGCCATGCGGGATCTCGAGATTCGCGGCGCTGGCAGCATTCTTGGAACGGCCCAGAGCGGACACATCGTGGCGGTCGGATTTGATTTGTACTGTCAGCTGCTCAAACAGGCCGTATCTCAGATTAAAGGGCAGAAAACGCGCTGGCGTTTGGAAGTTGATCTACGTCTCGACTTCGTCGCGACGAATGAGGCCGAGTTCGTTCGCGCCGACTCTAATGGCCGGGTTTCGGCTTTTTTGCCGCGAACATACGTCGGCGACACCACGCTGCGTATTCAGGCGTATCGCCGGCTCGCCGAAGTCACTACCCAGGAACAACTCGATCAACTGGTTAAGGAATGGCGCGATCGCTTTGGAATCTTTCCTGGCCCAGTGGAAAACCTGATCACGCTGACTCAGATTAAGCTGGCAGCGGCAAAGGCGCAGATCACTCGCGTGGAGACGCGGGAGGATAAATTGATGCTGACCCGGCGAGGCGATTTTATACTTGTGGCGGGCAAATTCCCTCGTTTAGTTGCGCCTCAGATCGAAGGGCGGCTAACGGAAATTCTCCGGCTGCTCGGAAAATTGCCATGAAGGCTCGTTTTATTTTCATTCTAATCGGGGCAACACTTTTGCCGTTGTCTCCACTTTGCCGCGCCGCCCCCGTGGCCGAACCGCAGGTCATTGATGGCATTGCCGCGGTGGTGAATGATGATGTCATTACATTTTCTCAGGTGCGCGTCCTATCAGCGCCGAAGGAAAGACTGCTCCGCTCGCAATATCAGGGCCAGGAACTGCTCGCCAAAACCAAGGAAGCCCGCGCTGCTGCTCTCAAAGATCTGATCGATCGCCAGCTCATGATCCAGGCATTTAAGAAAGAATCGTATCAAATTCCGGATTTTTTCCTGGATCAGCGCGTGCGCCAAATCATCGATGAGAGCTTCGGCGGGGACCGAAACACCTTTATCAAGACGCTGCAGGCACAGAACTACACTCTCGGCGAATTTAAGAAACTCGAGACGGAAAAGATGGTCGTACAGGCGATGCGCCAGAAAAATGTAAGTGAGAAGCTGAAGAAAATAGCCGTCTCACCGAACAAAATTCAGGATTACTACCGGAAACATCGCGACGAATTTACAAATAAAGAGCAAATCAAACTCCGTTTGATCATGATTCCGGCGCGCACTGCCGACCAGAGCTCGCAGAAAGCGATGGCGGAGGAAATTTTGAGCAAACTAGTCAAAGGCGCCGAATTTGAGCGGATGGCGCAGATTTATTCCGAAGACAGCACACGCGACCTCGGCGGAGACTGGGGCTGGGTCGATCGCGGTACACTCGCGCCGTCACTGGAGAAGATCGCGTTCAATTTGCCTGCGGGAAAGATCAGCAACATCATCGAATTGAGTGGCAACTACTACATTCTCAAAGTCGAAGATAAACGCGGTGGCGTAACCCGCTCATTCGCTGAGGTGCGCGATGAAATCGAGAAGAAATTGCAACAGCAAGAGGCGCAGGCTGTGCAGGAACGGTGGCTCGCGGATCTGCGTCAAAAAGCCTTTATCAAGACCTTCTAGATAAGCTAGCCAGATTCTGGCAATAGGTTGCAGCCACGGTCCTCCGTCGCCGTGAAGGTGAGACGCCTCGACAGAGCGAGCCGGTTACAGCATCTCCGAAGCGCCTGCTTGCTTCGACTGAACAGCTAACGAAACTGCTCGATGCCACTGCGCGTCGGAATCACTCTTGGCGATCCGGCCGGGATTGGGCCGGAGATCGTACGCGCCGCGATCAATTCCGGAAGATTGCCTCAGGGAGTGGAATACCAATGCATCGGCGAGTCGGCCGGCTCTGTTCCAGGCAAACCTACACCGGAGTCAGCGCGCGCGGCATTGGTTGCACTGGACCAAGCGGTGCAACTTGTTCGGACGGGCAAGATCAATGCCATCGTCACTGGACCAATTCATAAAGCACGGATGGCGGAAGTCGGATTTGCCTTCCCCGGTCAAACCGAATTTTTCGCGGCGCGCTCGGAGGTAGCCAATTTCGCAATGTTACTCACAGCCGGCGCGATTACGGTTGCGCTGGTCACGACACACATTCCTTTGCGCGAAGTTCCGTACGCGATCACAAAATCCGAGATTGTGCGAGTCGGAAAATTATTAACCAACTTTTTATGGACCCGGGGGAACCACCGGCCACGAATTGCGGTCGCGGGATTAAATCCGCACGCGGGGGAATCGGGAAAGCTTGGCACAGAAGAAATTGAGAGGATTACGCCAGCGATCGAACAATTGCGAGCCGCCGAGAGGGAGGCGGAATTCGACGGCCCCATATCACCGGACACACTTTTCTTTCATCTTGTGCGAGGCCATTGGGATGCGGCGCTTTGCATGTATCACGATCAAGGATTGATCCCATTGAAACTGCATGGTTTCGATGTCGGCGTTAATGTGACCTTGGGACTTCCCTTCCCGCGGACCAGTCCGGACCATGGAACCGCCTTTGATATTGCCGGAAAAAATAGGGCGCGACCCGACAGCATGATTGCCGCGATCAATCTCGCCGTCGAACTGGGCGGCAAATGAATCTCGCACGCTACGGCACCGTTTTTACTTTAGGACTTCAAAATACCTTCGTCTATCGCTGGAACTACTTTTTGCGCGCCCTCTTTGGTCTGATTCCGCTGGCCGGAACTGTCTTTCTCTGGCGCGCTGTCTTCAACGAGCGCGGCGGTGGCTTTGGAGGATACAACTATGGCTCCATGATCTATTACTATCTTCTGACTATTCTGGCTTCGAACCTGGTAACTCCTACCGAGGACGAATGGCAAATCGCCTCGGATATCCGGGAGGGTCAGATCAATTCTTTCCTAACCAAACCGCTAAATTACCTCGGCTACCGGACCAGTATCTTTCTCGCCAGCCGACTCGTTTACACGGCGGTTACCATTCTGCCGATCGCGCTCATATTTTTCTATTTTCGTAATTACCTGCAACTGCCAGCACATTACGCGACTTACTTGCTGGCCGGGGCCTCATTGATTATGGCCGCATTCATCCAGTTCTTCATTACTTATTCGCTGGCAATGATGGCATTTTGGGTCCTGGAGATTTCAACGATCGTCTTCATCGTCTATTCGTTCGAGTACTTCCTCGGAGGGCAAATGTTTCCAGTTGATATCATGCCACTCGGTGTCCAAGCAGTCTTGAAATGGCTGCCCTTCTATTACGAACTATTCTGTCCAATCGCCATCTTCCTCGAGCGTTTACGAGGAGCTGAGCTCGCCCAGGCTTTGCTCATTCAAACTGCCTGGCTGTTAATCACCTGGGCTGTCGCAACGCTGATGTGGAAGCGCGGGCTTGGTCATTATCAGGCAGTAGGCGGCTAAGTCGTGCGAATCGGCGGAAGGAGCGCGATCAACAGTGCTCCGGCGAAAAACAGAATCGCACTGTAACTAAAGCCGATTGCGATTCCGAAGGCCGACCAGAGCGCGCCCACAATGATACTGGAAACGAAATCGCCGATCCCATTGACTGTCGCGAGGACGCCGAATGCCATCCCATGATGACTGCTCTCGACCAGTTCCGCGCAAAGCGAATCTTCCAGCGTTTCTTCCGTCGCAATATAAATCCCGCCAAGGACAAACACGAGAGCGAGTATCCAGATGGAAGCGGGCAAGAAGATGATGAGTAGCGTCATCACGCCAGCAAGCCCGTAGCCGGCCGCGAGAACCTGGTTTTTCCGAAATCGGTCTGCTAGCCAACCGGCGATGAACGAAAAGCCGGCGTAAAAAACGTTGTGAAGGACGTAGAGCAAGACTCCGGCACTTGTGGCCCGTCCGAGCCCAAATGAAGGTGTTAGTCGTTGTGTCGCCAGTAAAATCAGCATCGTGTGCGAAAAATCGCCGGCTCCGAACAATCCCACGGCAGCGAGAAATTTCCTGTAATTGCGAGGCAGCAATCGCAATCGTTCACCGAAGGAAATATGCGGGACGGGAGTTCGCTCTCGCTCATTAACAAGAAACAGAATGACGCCAGCAGCGAGTAGTCCGGGCACGAGTGTCCAGCCGAAGAGGAGGTGAAAATTATGACCAGTCAGCTGCCAAATCAGCAGGGCGCTCAACGGACCGATGATGGCTCCGGTCGTGTCCATGGCGCGTTCAAGCCCGAAGGCGCGGCCGTACGCTTCAGGAGCGACGGCAGCAGCGAGCAATGCTTTTCGCACCGGTGTGCGGAGTCCGCGGCTGAACCAGCCAGCAGCGCGCGCCAGGAGCACTTGCCAGGCATTGCTAGCGAACGCGAAAGATGCCGTTGCGAGCGCGGTGCCGATGTAGCCGGCAATGGCGATTGGTTTTCGGCGGGCCAGCTTGTCCGTATAAAAGCCGGACGCCATTTTCGCGAACGAAGAAAGTCCGTCCGACACGCCCTCAATTGTTCCAAGCCATGCCGCTGACAGGCCAAGCGAAGCGAGAAATGCCGGCATCGCGGCGGTCGCGATTTCATGCGACCAATCACTGAAAAGCGAGGCCAGCCCGATGCCGAGCACAGTCGAATTCAGCCAACGTGCGCCGCGTGTGGGCATCGCGTTGGTTATCGTTCGATTGGTAATCCTTCGGCCCGCCAGGCTTTGAAGCCGCCGGTCATCGACTTCACATTGGTGTAACCCATTCTTTGCAAACTCTCGGCTGCGAGTGCGGAGCGGCCGCCACCGCCGCAATAGCAAATGATCGGCGTGGAAATATCGGGCGCGAGTTCTTCAATCTCGATTTCCAACGTTCGGCGACTGATCGTTTTCGCGTCCGGAACATGACTGGCTTTGCTCTCTTCCGGATCACGCACGTCAATAATGAGTGCGTCATCCTCTTTCGCCGCTTCAGCTGCCTCTCGGGGTGAGATTTCGCTAACATGCCTCTTCGCCTCGCTGACGAGTTTCTCAAATCGCGTCGCCATTCGGAATAGTTGGCCCGGAAGAGAGCGTCCGCTACGAAATTATTCGTATCGCAGGGCGTCAATCGGATCCAACCGGGAAGCTGTCCGTGCCGGATAAAATCCAAAAAAAATTCCAACGGCCGCGCTAACCAGAAATGCAACAACGATCGAACTTGGCGAAATAAGAGAGGGCCAATTTTTCCAGACCGAGAGAAGCTTCGAAGCGGCTATGCCGAGAATAATGCCGAGCAAACCGCCAACGGCGCTAAGCGACACGGCTTCGATCAAAAATTGCGTGAGAATGTCGCGGCCATGCGCGCCCACCGCCATACGCGTCCCGATCTCGCGCGTCCGTTCGGTTACGCTTACTAGCATGATGTTCATAATACCGATCCCACCAACTACCAGTGACACGCCTGCGATCGCACCGAGCAATCCAGTCATGACTTCAGTGGTGGCCGTTGCAGCCTGCGCGATTTCCTGCTGATTACGGACAGTGAAGTCATCGTCTCGGCCTGGCCGAATGTTGTGGCGCTGGCGCAGCAGGGAGATGATTTGTTGCTGTGCCGGTTCCAAATCGCTCGCGTTTGCGACCTGCACGTTAACGTTACGTAATGTCGTTCCACCAGCGACGCGCTTCATCGCGCTGGTATAGGGCATGATCACGACATCATCTTGATCGAGGCCCTGTGCGCTCAGGCCCTTGGGCGTAAGAACACCGGTAACGGTGAACGGCACGTTTTTGATCCGCAGCGTTTGTCCAATGGGATCTCCATTGCCAAAAATTTGCGACGCCGTGGTTTTGCCGATCACGCAAACCTTATTGGCACTGCGCACATCTTGCGGCGTAAAAGGCGAGCCACTGGCCAGCGGCCATTGCCGAATATCGAAATAATCGGCCGATTCACCCAGAACGCGGGTGAACCAATTCTGATTCCCAGCGGCGACCTGCACGCTTGAAGGAACTTCCTCACTGACTGCGCTCACGCCTGGCACTTCGCGACGAATCGCTTCGGCATCTTCGATCTTGAGAGTGCCGGCCCCGCCCCATCCAGTTCGAATTCCACTGGAGGTCGTACTGCCAGAAAAAACGAGAATGACATTCTGGCCGAGACTGGCGATTTGGGCTTCGACCTGTGCTTTGGCGCCGCTGCCGATACCAACCATGGCAATGACCGCGCCGACGCCAATAATAATTCCAAGAGCAGTCAGCGCCGATCGCAGCTTGTTCCGGCGCAAAGCACGAAATGCAATCTTAAACGTCGAGCCGAGTCTCACTTCTAATTCTCCGGTTGCGGGAGTTCGTCCACGTCCGCGCGTTTCCCGATTTCGTCCGATGCAATCAACCGCTGCGAAACAGGGCGATCGCTGCGCACCAATCCGTCGCGCATGGCAACGTCGCGCCGGGCGAAGGCCGCGATATCGGACTCGTGCGTGACCATGATGATGGTGATGCCACGCTTGTTCAGTTCTTGGAAAATCCCCATGATTTCAACGCTGGTCCGGCTGTCGAGATTTCCGGTCGGTTCGTCGGCGAGCAAAACCTCTGGATCATTGATCAGCGCGCGCGCAATCGCGACGCGCTGCTGCTGACCACCAGAAAGCTGACTCGGATGATGGTCTTCCCGTCCCTGCAGACCGACTGACGCAAGCACGCGATCAGCTCGCTCGCGAAGCTGTTGATTGCTGAGCTGATGTTTTCCGTAGAGTAAAGGCAGCTCAACGTTTTCACGCGCCGAAGTCCGTGGCAGGAGATTAAAATTTTGGAAAACAAAGCCGATTTTGCTATTACGAATATCGGCGAGTTGATCCCGAGTTAGATGGGAGACATCACTACGATCAAGTAGGTACTGTCCGCTCGTCGGGCGATCCAGGCAGCCGAGAATGTTCATCAGCGTTGATTTGCCCGAGCCGCTTGCACCCATCAAAGCGACAAACTCGCCACGATGAATCTCGAGCGAAACGCCACGCACGGCGTGCACTCCCATTTCGCCGGTGCGATATGTTTTATGCACCTCGATCAATTGAACAACGGCTGCGTCGTTCCCGTTCACGACCACTAGAATCGACGGGGCCCGCTAAAAGGATTCCCCGGTTGGGTCGCGTTGGCTGTGGTCGGGCCGCTCAGTTGAGCCGTGACAACGCGCTCACCTTCCTTCAGGCCGTCGGTTACCTCGGTCATCACCCCATCGCTAATTCCAGTTTTAATCTGCGCCGGCTGCGGCCTGTTCCCCTGCAAGACGTAAACAGTCCGACCGGTACGGCGATCTCGCGCTGGTCCTCCGCCGGGGCGGCCAGCACCCCCGCTTCCTGGAGCAGGCGCAGAAGCTTGGGACTGCGGCGCGGCGGCGTCCGGCGGCCGATAGCGTAACCCTGCATTGGAAATCTTCAGGACATCGTCCTTATGCGAGATAACGATCGACACGTTCGCCGTCATCCCCGGTTTTAATTTCAATTCCGGGTTACTGACCCCGATCACGGTATCGTACGTGACCACGTTTTGCACCGTGATCGGGGCGTTGCGCACTTGAATGACCTGTCCATGAAACGTCTGATTAGGAAACGCGTCCACGGTAAAGTCCACCTGCTGATTGACGACAACAACCCCAACGTCCGCCTCAGCGACGTTGGAATCGATCTGCATTTTGGTGAGGTCGTTCGCGATCGTGAAAATGACTGGGGCCTGCAAGCTCGCCGCCACCGTTTGGCCGACATCGACACTACGGGAGATAATAGTGCCATCAATCGGCGACACGATGGTGCAATGGTCCAGATCGGCCTTCGCCTTGTCGAGCGCACCTTGCTTGATTTTCACGTTCGCTTCAGCCTGATGCAGATTTGCCAGCGCTTGATCGAGCTCGGACTGGGCGGAGTTTTGTTTCGCCACCAGCGATTGGGTTCGTGTGGCGTTAATTCGCGCAAGTTCGAGGCCAGCCTGGGAGCTGGCCAGATCGCCTTCCGCCTGGGTAACGGTCGCCTGAAAGAGGGCCGGGTCGATCTGGGCGACCGTCTGACCGGCTTTCACCGGAGAATTAAAATCAGCGAAAAGTTTCTGAATGTTTCCTGAAACCTGACTGCCCACCTGGACGTTCACGACCGGGTTGAGCGTTCCGGTGGCTGTGACTGCTTGCGTGATTGGACCGCGCGTGACAGTCGCAGTCTGAAAAGCGGAAGCGCTCGATTTGCCACAGCGCACGAGGACAAAAAGGGCGAGGACGAGCGTAATCGCCGCCGCGATAATTACGTTGCGGCGGTTCATAGTTTCGTTTCAGCCGGGGCAGGCATAAATATATGACAAGTGAAAGCGGTCCGCCGTTACATCGAAATCTACTCGATCATGCTTCGCAATTCCCTCATTCGTGAGTTGAGCTTCAAGGCGAACTTCCTCCTGTGGATGCTGGTCGAAGTCCTCTGGTTTGTCGGACAGATTGTCTTTTTCGGCATCATTTTCGGATCGGTTAATCGCATCGGCGACTGGTCAAAATGGGAAGTTGTCCTGCTCGTTGGCACACATCAGATGATCGCGCAGCTTTTCCAGGCCTTCTTTTTCATGAACATCTCGAACATCCCTGAGTTGGTCCGCACCGGGAAGCTCGACTCTATGCTGGTGTTGCCAATTGACAGCCAGTTCGCCGCGTCGACGAAACAATTTGGACTCGATAGCGTAGTAAACGCCGCGCTCGGCGGCGCGGTCGTGGTGGTCTCCCTTTCCCGTCTTGGCATCACGCCTCATCCACTCCACGTCGTCCTTTATCTGGTCGCCATCGGATTTGGCATCGCTATTCACTATTCAATTATGCTCAGCCTCGCTGCCGTCAGCTTTTGGATCGTGCGCGCGCAAGGTCTGGTCTATGGCTACTTCAATTTTCTCAATATCGCCCGCTATCCAGACGTCATTTATCCGCGCCTGTTTCGATTTATCTTTGGCTGGATCGTGCCGGTGGTAATTGTCGCAAACATTCCGGCTCGGGTGCTGATCAAATCACTCGGGCAGCCCGCCTGGCTGATGTTTCATTTGATCGTCGCGGCCACGATCGCATTCTGGTCTTCGCGTATTTTCTGGCGATTTGCCCTACGGCATTATTCCAGCGCAAGCTCCTGAAAAGGCGCTCTTCCGCAGCAACGAAATCTCCCCTTGCGCCCCTGGGTAATTGTTCTTAATTATGCGCTCCGCTCGCGCCGGACCCTTTGGCGCGAGATTGCTTTTATGCCCAGATCCAACAAAAAAGTTGCGCCACGCAAGGCAGCGAAAAAGCTGACCGCGCCAAAATCTTCCAAGTCCGCGAAGAAGGCCAGGCCCGTCGGGAAAAAAACGCAGACGAAGCCTGCTGCTCCGAAAACGCGACGCGGAAAAGCGACTCCGAGCCGGGGAGCGAAAACTAAGCCAACAATTTTGGGAACCAACCACAAAGAGCGCCGACTCGATCCTTTCACGCGGGCTCAAAAGGAGAAGCTGCTGCAACTTCGCGATGCCATGGTCGATTCCATGGCCGGTGTTGCCCAGGATACCCTGCGTTCGCGGGCAGAAGGGAGCGAGGCTTCCGCCTTTGGCATGCATCAGGCCGATGCCGGATCGGATGCTTACGATCGCGATTTCGCGCTCAGTTTGCTTTCCCAGGAGCAGGACGCACTTTACGAAATCGATCAGGCGCTCAAGCGCATCGAGCTCGGCACCTATGGCATTTGTGAGATGTCGGGCAAACCGATTCCGCACGCTCGTCTTGAAGCAATTCCGTTCGCGCGATTCACAGTCGAATGCCAATCCCAACTGGAGAAGCAAAGCAAGCAGTCGCGCGTCCGGCAGTCAGTTACATCGCTCTTTGGTTTAACTGAAGAGGAAGCACCCGAGACTGAAGAAGAAGAACCGGCCCCTGTCGCCGAAAAGGAATAGCGATGGCGCAGGAGATCATTACTCTCGAATGCACCGAGGCCAAGGCGCTCGGCAAACCGGTATCACGCTACATGAGTTCCCGGAACAAGAAGAGCCCGCGCACGCCTAATCGACTGGAAAAGAAAAAATACAATCCATTCTTGAAACGGCATACGCTCCACCGCGAGACGCGCTAATCTGATGCAACCGAAAACCGCAAAACGCCGCTCCGCCTTTCGCCGGGCCAATCGCACCATGCCACGCCGGCGGATCGATATTGCGGCGGAAGCGATCGATTACAAGAATCCCGATCTGTTGAAAAAGTTCGTGACGGAGAGCGGAAAGATCCTGCCCCGGCGCGTCACCGGCATGCCGGCGCACATGCACCGGAAGATCACGCGCGAGATTAAACGCAGCCGTTCCGTGCTGCTAATGAAATAGCCTAGGCGCTGACGGCGCGATTCAGCAATTCCACCACTCGCTCGATTTCGGCGAGCGTGTTATAAAAGTGCGGACTTACTCGCAACCAACTCGACCCAGCACGGCTAAACCTGAGTGAAACGACGACGTCGTTTTGGCTCAGGAGGTCTAAGAGTTTCGCCGTCGCCACTTTTGGATGGCGGAACGTTAAAATTCCCGAGCGATTAGCCTCGCTTGTCGGGCTAAGGAACTCAAAACCCATCGGGCCGAGCTGCTCCCTCAGTGCCCGTGTGAGGGAAAGAATCTTTGTCGAAATTTGAGGCAAGCTCGTTTCCAACAGAAGTTCAACGGCGGCGCGCAATCCAGCAATGGCGGAATGGTTGTAAGCGCCGGGCTCGAATTTCTGTCCGTCCGCGGCATAAGTGATTTCGCGTTGCGCGACGAAATTAGGTGACTGCACATTCCAGCCGCCGATGATGGGCGGATTCAGCAAGTCACGCCGGCTTTTCTTAACAAATAAAATTCCTGCGCCGGAGGGGCCGAGCATCCACTTCTGGGCGCCCGCTGCGAGAAAATCAACGTGATCGAGCGCGACTGGAAAGGCGCCGAGCGTTTGAATGGCATCGACACAAAAGAAGGCTCCGCGCTCCGCGCAAAGCGCGCCGATGGCTGCGACATCGATTCGATAGCCGCTGCAGAAATTCGCTGTTGCCAGCGCCACCAGTTTCGTTTGGTTGGTCAGCGCTCGTCCGACGAGTTCCGGAGTGATTTCGCCAAGACGAGCCGGGTCCAGCAGTACGATTTTCACTCCTCGCCGCTCGAGGGCGAGCCATGGATAAACATTCGCCGGATACTCTTCCAGATAACAGACAACTTCGTCATCGGGCCTCCATTCGAGCCCGTTCGCAATCACCCCCAAACCACTTGAAGTCGGACCGGTAAAAGAGATTTCCGCTGGCGTCGCACCGAGAAGTTGGGCCACGGCCGCCCGTGTCGTCGCAATGCGTCCAAGTTCGATCTCGAACTGCCGTTCATTAGTGGACGCACGCTCGATCGATTCACGCATCGCCTCGGCAACCCGACGCGGCAATGGCGCATCCGCCGCATGCGCGCAATAAATCTTCCGCGCACAAATCGGAAACTCACGCCGGCGCGTTTCCTCGTTCGCAACGGGATCGGAGATCACGATTTCTTTCGCGTCCGCTCGCCTTGCTCGATCAATTTCCAAAACTCACCCGTGTCTTTCAGCTGATCGTCCTCGCCCGTTGGGAGCTTGGTTCGAAAAAGAAAATCGCGCAGCGTATTTTTGTGCAGTACGCGATGCACCGTGATTCCCTCCGGTGTTTTCTCAAAGTAGATCCGGTAATCTTTGGCCCGATAGCGGTAGAGCTTTTTCCCTTCACGCTCGAGAACGCCGAACCGGCTGTGGTCAAGGTGGTCGAGCTCTTCGGGCAAAATTTGAAACTCGGCGAGCAGATCAAGCTGGAGGGTTTTCGGCAACGCCGACATTTCGGAAGCGCTCAGCTCGTTAAAAATGATTTGGAACATCGATTACTCGACGTAAACACGTTGGACCCGACTACCAATTCGCGTCGTAATCTCCCAGGTAATCGTCTGCGCCCGCTCGGCTAATTCGGCGCATGGAATTTCCTCATCGCCTTGCCGGCCCATCAACACCACTTCGTCCCCGACGACAGCCTCCGGAAGCTGAGAAACATCAATCATGATCAAATCCATTGTAACCCGACCCAGCAGTCCGCATCGACGTCCGCGAATTAAAACCGAAGCGCCGCGATTTGAAAGATGACGAGGGTAACCGTCTGCGTAGCCGGCTGTCAAAGTCGCGACCCGCATCGGTCTTGGCGTAATGAAAGTGCGCCCGTAACTGATCCCATGTCCGGCCGGCATTTCTCGAATCAGCCCAATGCGTGCTTTCCAGGTCATTGCCGGACGCAGAATATTTTGAAATTGCGGCAGCGGCGAAATGCCAAAAAACAACATGCCAGGTCGAACGATGTCGAAAGGCTCGTCCGCGAACTCCAGGGCTCCCGCCGTTTGCAGTGCGTGCGCCTTATAATTGCCGGGCGCTTCGGATCGCAACTGTTTGACGAGAGCGCTGAAGCCACGCAACTGGTCACGGGTAAAAACTTCGTCTTCGTTTGAGACCGGCAAATGCGTTGAAACGCTGTGAATTTCGACGCGCGGCAGCGCCTTCACTTTTTTGAAGAGGGCCATCGCTTGATGTGCCGGAACGCCCATTCTTCCCATTCCCGTATCAATCTTAAAATTGATCAGGACTTTGTTATTCGAAGCCAGGCGATTGAACTGATCCGCTTCTTCCCAGCTCGAAATCGAAGGAATGAATCCGTGCTCTGCGATCGAGCCGAATTCTTGAGGCAACGCCGGACCGAGAAGTGTGATCGGTTGCCGGACTGCGGCGCGCAAAGTGATGGCTTCCACCAGATTAGCGACACCAAAAAGGTCCGCGTCCTTCGACAGCGCCTGCGCAACAGGAATCATTCCATGCCCGTAGGCATCGGCCTTCACCACGGCCAGTATCTCGACATTCGGACCGAGCCGTTTCTTTATCAGGGCGGCATTGTGCCGCACGGCACCGCGATCGATCTCGGCCCAACAACGATAGTGATACTCCGTCATTTCTTAGCTCGTTCTACGGTAATATGGGGCTCGCGAAGGTAAATCGGCGAAAGCGGCGCGCGAACCAGATTCCGCGGAAATTCCAGAGCCCGCTGGCAGAGCAGTGCACCCGAGGGAAATCGCAGCTTTGCCTGTTTGAATTGAGGCAGATCGTCCGACGTGTAAATCGGAATCGTCGTTTGAGAGATGCGCTCGACGATATTGGGTTCGGACATCAACGCGATTTCATTGACAAGCGTTCCACCGCGGACCCGAGCAAAAAAGAATGATGAGCGCTTCGCATCGCCGAGGACGGCGTAATCCGGATCGGCCGAGATCGCGCTGATTGAAGGAAGACCACAAATCCTCGCGCCGGTGGTTGCTTGCAACCCCATGGCTGCAGCAATCGCAATGCGCGTGCCGGTGTACGATCCGGGGCCCGTTCCGACGATGATCATTTCCGGCGAAGAGTATTCACGAATGACTTGATTGAGCGTGTGAAAGAACGGCGCCGAGTTTCGTTGATCGTTGGACCATTCGAGGGAAACAATAAGGCGATCGTCGTCAGCCATCGCGATGCTGCCCTCACGGGTGGAAAGATCCATGGCCAGAGTTTTCATTCCAGCTCAATCGCCCGCTCATGTGGCGATAACATGTGGAATCGAATCCAGCGGGCGTCGCCGGGGATCGCGCTCGGAAATCGATCGGCCCATTCAATGATACTGACGCCGTTGCCAAAAATGTATTCGTCAAACCCGATTGCTTTCAACGCTGTGACATTTTCCAATCGATAGAAATCGAAATGATAAATGGACAATCGCCCGGGGCTGGTTACCGGCGCCGGGCAGCCGAGCCCGCGCGTAAACCCCTTTACGAATTGCGTTTTGCCAGTACCAAGGTCACCCGCTAAAGCAAGCACTTCTCCCACCTTTACTTCCTGGGCAACGCGCGCTCCGGCCGCTTCGGTCTCAGCGACGCTGGCGGAAGTGAACATAGCCGGAGGGAAATTTTGCTTTTCTGATTTCACGTTTCGCAGTCAGCTGGCCGATGCGCGTTAGCGGTATTTTGGGAAACTTACCGGCCCAGCTTCTTTTCAACGATTCTCGATTCCGAGGTGAGACAGCGAACAACAACTCATAATCTTCGCCATCGGAAATTGCCTGCTCAGGAGAGCAACCAGGCGAGAGTGGTAGCGCATTTTGTTCAATGACAAAACCAAGCTTACTTGCGCGCGCGAGTCGCGGTAAATCGGTTCCGAGGCCGTCGCTCAGATCAATCATGGCGTGGATGCGAAAATGTGAGGTGAGCCATCGCGCCTCGTCGATCCGCGGAATAAACTTCAGGTGACGGCTTCGGATTGAGCCGCCCAGTCGGCCGGTGACAAAAAGGTCGTCGTTCGCGTTTCCACCGGTGCGCCAAACACAGCGATCGCGTTCGACATAACCGGCGGCGCTGATTCCCACGACGGTCGACCCGCGCGTGTCGCTCGTTTCTCCGCCAACAATCGCAACCTGAAAGCGGGCCGCGGCGCGGTTCAATCCGCGATAAAGTTTTTTTACCCAGTCGACTCTTCTTTTGCTTTCGATTGCCAGTGTCACGAGGGCAAATTCTGGAATACCGGACATTGAGGCGAAGTCGCTCATCGTTCGCATCATTGCTTTCCAACCGACAGCGCGGGCATCCGTATCCGGCGCAAAATGAATATTTTCGACGACACAGTCCGTTTTCAGCAAGAGCAGATCCTTTGCTGCCCCAAAACGAACAACAGCACAATCATCGCCCGTCCCGGTAATGACACGAGCGTTGAGTTGAGGGAGCGGCAGAATTTTCGCGAGGAGATTGTCTTCGCCGAGCTCACTCAATCTCATTACTGAACCATATCCGGGAACGCCAGGGCGGTGAGCGTCAGCGCATTGAAAATTGCGTGCATCGTCATCGAAACCAGCAATGATCCACTCCACTCATAGGCCAGGGTGAAACAACTACCCAGTACGAACAACGGTACAAACGATGGTAAATGGGCATGGACCGCCGCGAAAAGGAGGGATGAAAGCACCAGCGCAACGATTCGGCCGACGTAGCGCCGCAAAACGCCATAGAGAAAGAATCGAAAAACGAATTCTTCAGCGATCGGCGCGACCGCGACGGCCAGCACGATGATAATAATCCTTTGCTCAAGCAGTTGTGAACTGCTGAATAATTCAACGATCCCCTGCCGGCTCGATCCGCTACCGAGAACACGCGCGGTCACCCAATCTGCAAAAATAATCAGGGGATACGCGAAAATCATCAGCACAAGCCCGGTCGCGATTGCGCGACGGAAATGGACTCGGGTTAGCCCGGCCAGTTCGGTGACATCAAAGCGTCGTAGCTTCAGAAAAACGGTGATGAAGGCGACGAGACCGGCCGCGAATATCCCATTGGCTATGAGGTCGCGGGTTCGCAAATTGACGATTTGAGCCGAGCCGGCGCCGATACTATTCAAGGCAAACAGGGTCGCGAGAGCAACGGCAACGGCTGCTTCCGGCAGACCGAAGCGTCGATCTGTTGCTAAGCTCGGGTCGGTTCGGCGAGTCCCGATTTGCCGCAACAGCGAAACATAGATGTAAATGCTCGCGACCAGGAACAGCGCGTTGACGACGGAGCCGAGTGCAGAAAGCAAGGTATCGCCGCCCATGCGGATCGGCGCTTAGGGAGCGTAGTAGCTCGGCAGAAAATAAGCGCGGCCGCTTTCGAGCTGCGGCACGAGCTGTTTTGGCAGTTCGAGCTGTAATCGAGAGCGAGACTCCCCAAGCGCACGGAAAAAACGGCTCAAGCTGAAAGGTGCCGCATATCTGACCACCGCTGCATCCGGTGCGCCCCCCAGTTGCTTCGCCTTGGCATAAGCGTCTTCGATCTGGCCGACGCTATCGATTAGCTTGTTCTCGAGCGCGTCCTTACCCGAAAGGATGCGACCGTCGGCAATCGAATTTCGCAATCCGTCAGCCGGCAAGTTCCGTTCTTTCGCTACGATGCCGAGGAACTTGTCATAAGTCTTCATGACAAAGCTTTGCACAAATTCGCGTTCTTCCGGCATCAAGGGCCGTCCGCCGTTTAGCAAATCTTTAAATTTCCCGCTTTTGAACACGACCGAGGAGAGCCCAATCTTATTAAAGAGCTGCTCGTAATTCAGCGTTTGAATGATGACGCCGATACTGCCGGTGATGGTGGTCTCATTGGCCATTAAATATTTTCCACCGCAGGAGACGTAGTAGCCACCGGAAGCGGCAAGTGAATCCATATAAACAACGACCGGTTTTTTCGCTCGCGTTTTCGTTAGGGCGTTATAAATGATGTCCGAAGCAGTGACTTCGCCGCCGGGAGAATCGACCTCCAATATGACGGCCTTGATTCGATCGTCATCGCGCGCTTGTTGCAAGGCGAAGCGCATATCATCGACCATATTGTCTCCCGTGTTTCCCGGGATCGACGTACTGATCAACCCGCGCAGGACGATCAGCGCGATCCGGTCCGAACTACCGCGCTCGCCGCGTTGAACCACTACTTCCCGAAACCTTTGCCATGGTTCTTCTCGGATTCTGCCGCCGCTGATACGACCAACCACAGCAATCGTTAGGAAAATGTTGACGATCACGCTCGCGCATAACGCCAGAAACAAAAACAGCGTGAGGCAACCAAGCTTCCGATTGGCCATGACGCGTGAAACTGGAGGCAAATTGCGATAGGAACAAGCGCTTTTCGCTCCTCAGCCGCGAAACTCTTATGAAAAGTCTGGCTTGGAAGCTGCTTTGGAGGGTCAATAATGAACAGTGGACGTTTACCCAGCAGCGCCGCCGCCGCCAGACGCGTGCGCAATGCAAAGCCAGCGCGCAAACGTGGACGCCCTCGCAGCGCCGACTCCAAAGCCGCTGCGTCCTCATCGCCAGCCCTTCCAAGCGTCGGTACGCTCGCTCGCACAAAAGCATTGCTACTGGCAGCGCTGCGAGTGTGGGAGTTGAAACACCGCGTCAGCGATTAGCCGATAGCTCCGACCCTCGCGGCTCGACCTTAACGTAGATT
>WNGI01004104.1_pt1 | contig 17744 bp, 18 predicted proteins | sample 5400621 | NCBI WGS metagenome assembly WNGI01 (sample SAMN13153374, study PRJNA577476) | soil metagenome | isolation source: 20 cm soil or saprolite under Garry oak tree replicate 1 | place: USA:California | collected 2016-06-15 | reverse complement strand
TGGGCGACCAGGCGGCCGCGGCGGCCCGGCTCGACGTCGATCGCAGCGCGATCTCCCACCTCGCCCGCCGCATGGCCTGGCCCCTCGTGGCCGCTGGCGATAAGATGTTTCGGGCACTCCTGGAGGGGGACCCCGCGTGAATCCGTTGTTCGTCGTTCCGCTGCTCGCCTACACGCTGGCCGCCACGCTCTGGCCCGGCCAGGTAGACGGTCGCCGCCGCGCCCGCACACTGCTGTTCGGCGAGGCGCTATTTGTGATCGCGGCGCTCGTCCTGGGCACGCTCCTCGCCCCGCTGGCGCGGCCGAGCGTCGATGGACTCTGGTGGGGGCGGGTGGCTCTGTTGGCCACCGCCTATCTCTACGTCTCCGGTCGGGGGATCGTCCTGATCCGGAGCGTCCTCGAGCTACCAACGCTGCAGATGCGGCGCGACGAAGACCGCACCGCCGGGGCGATCGATGTCGCCCGCGGCCGCGCGGTCGGATCGCTGGAGCGGGCGCTCACCCTCACGTTGGTCCTGCTGGGCGACTACGCCGCGGTGGGGTGGATCATCGCCGCCAAGTCGCTCGCCCGCTTCAAGCAGCTCGAAGACCGTGAGTTCGCTGAGTACTTCCTGGTCGGCACCCTCGCTTCCTTTCTGCTCGCCCTGCTCGTCGGCCTGGGCATCCGCATCCTGTTGAGGCAGGTCTAGCTCCCTAGTCCCCGCGCAACCCTCCCACCGCGAGCAGTGTCACAGAGTTAACCGACACTGCCTCCTGCCCCCCGCTCGGAGCCTGGTGGACGAACGCGAACTGATAACCCGAGTCCGGGCCGGGGACGGCGCCGCCGAGCGCGCGCTGTACGACGCCCATGTGGACCGCGTCTACCGCCTCGCCTACCGGCTCGCGGGAGACGACGAGCTGGCGCGCGAATTCACCCAAGACACGTTCGTCCGCGCGTTCGAGCGGTTGGGCGGGTTTCGAGGCGAGGCCAAGCTGTCCACCTGGCTGCACGCCATCGCGACGTCGGTCGTGTTGAACGGGCTGCGCAAGGTGAAGCGCTTGCGCCAGCGGGAAACGGATCTGGACGAAGCCGTGGCGACGTCCGCCGGCGGGCGCGCCGCCGAGCCGGACCTGAAGCGGCGATTGGCATTGGCGATCGACGGTCTGCCCGACGGCTATCGCATGGTGTTCGTGATGCACGACGTCGAGGGATACACGCACGAAGAGATCGGTGCGAGCCTCGGCATCGAAACCGGAACGTCGAAGGCGCAACTGTCGCGGGCGCGGGCCAAGCTGCGCGATGCGCTCGCGGATTTCGCGGGGGAGTGGGTCTCATGACGGACGATCGGTTCGAGGAACGGCTGCGGGACGCGGCGCAAGACTACCACCGCCCCCCCGCCACGCCGCGCGAGGAGCTGTGGCGCGGCATCGCGGCGGCGCGCGCGGCGCGGCAGCGGCGGATCGCCGCATTCCGTCCTGCCCTTCGTTGGGGTGTGGGCATCGCCGCCGTGCTCGCGCTCGGCGTGGCGATCGGGCGCTGGAGTGCGACGGGCTCCCCGCCGAGCCCCGGCGGTGCAGGGACGGGCGAGCGCACCTCCGCGTTCGTCTATCAGCTCGCCGCCGCCCAATACCTCACCCGCACCGAGGCGTTGCTCACGGGCTTCCGCGCGGAAACCCGTGCAGGCGTGCCCACGGCGCAGTTTTCAGTTCAGGCCCGCGACCTGCTTTGCACGACGCGACTCATGCTCGACTCGCCCGCGGGTCGAGACATCAGACTGAAGAGCTTACTCGAAGACCTGGAACTGGTCCTGGCACAGATCGCGCAGCTCCCCTCGAGCGGCGATCGAGACGACGTGCAGCTCATCAATCAAGGGTTGGAGCAACGCAGCGTGTTGCTGCGGCTCCGGACGGCAAGCCCGGCCGGTCCCGGTTCCGCTCGCACACAAGGAGCATTGTGATGCAAGGCCTACCGCTAATCGTCGCGGCGACGCTGGGATGGCAGCAACCGGTCGCAGCGCCTCACGTCATCCTGGCACCAGTGCAGGCCCAGGCGGCGCTCGGCGCCCTGCACGCCTTGGACGCGCTCGATGCGCTCGATGCCCTAGATACGGACGAGGGGCGGGTCCTGCAGGACGAACAGGAACCGACGGACTCGCTCTGGCGGGCCGCACGCCAGGCGCTCAACCACGCGGACTATCAGGGTGCCGCCAATCTTTTCGGGGACCTTGCCCGCCGTTATCCGTCCGCCGCACGGGCCGGCGATGCGCTCTATTGGGCGGCATTCGCGCTCTACAAGAACGATAATCTCGACCGTGCGCGCAGCTTTCTCCTCACTCAGCAGCAGCGCTACCCGAAGGCGGCGACGCTGCGAGACGGTGACGCGCTCCTGGCGCGAGTGCAGGGCGCCCTCGCCAAACAAGGGGACCGGGAAGCCGCCGAGTGGATCCAACGGCATGCGCAGCCTCCGGCCGATACCGGCGGTACGCGCGGAGGGAGCTGCCCCGGCGAGGATGACGACGATGACTTGCGCATCGCGGCGCTCAACGGCCTCCTGCAGATGGATGCCACGAGCGCGCTGCCGATCCTCAAGAAGGTGCTGGCGCGACGCGACTCGTGCTCGGCCGGGTTGCGCCGCAAGGCCGTGTTCATCGTGTCACAGAAGCGCGGTACCGAGACGGAGGACATTCTCCTCGACGTCGCCCGCCACGACCCCGATCCGGAAGTGCGCCAGCAGGCCGTGTTCTGGCTGTCGCAGGTGGGCAGCGATCGGGCCGTGACGGCCCTCGACTCGATCCTCCGTAGCGCCACGGATCCCGAGCTCCAGGACAAGGCAATCTTCGCGCTGGGCCAGATTCATCAAGGGCGGGCCGGCCAGATCCTGCGCGACTACGCCGCCAACGAGCGCGCCCCGGACGAGGCACGCGAAAAGGCGATCTTCTGGCTCGGCCAGCAGCACTCCTCGGAAAACGCCGCCTTCCTGCGAGAGTTGTACGCGAAGCTCACAGGGGAGGAATTGAAGGAGAAGGTGATCTTCTCGCTCTCCCAGATGGGCGGCGCGGACAACGGGCGCTGGCTGATGGACATCGCGCTCAACGAGCGCGAGCCGGTGGAGATGCGCAAGAAGGCGCTCTTCTGGGTGGGCCAGACCGGTGGAAACTTGGATCAGCTGGCCGGGCTGTATGACCGAATGCAGAACCGGGAAATGAAAGAGCAGCTGATCTTCGTGTACTCGCAGCGCCACGAGGCCGCGGCGCTCGATCAGCTGATCCGCATCGCGAAGGCGGAGCAGGACAAGGAGCTCCGCAAGAAAGCCATCTTCTGGCTCGGCCAGTCCCACGACCCCCGCGCCGCGCAGGTGCTGCTGGAGATCATCAATCCGTGACCGGCCGACTGGTGCTCGCCTGGGCGCTCGTGGCCGGGCCCGCGGCAGCCCAGCGCCTTGGTGCGCGGGTCGCCGCCGCCCCCGACGGCACGGTCCGGCTGAGTTTCGCCGCCCGTCCCGGTGTGTGCGGCGACGGGCACCATGTCATTGCCCTCGACTGCGCCGGCGGCCGATGCGGGCGGCGGGGATGGGGGCACACCATCACGTTCGACGGCGGGTTCGACGGCGACGAGGTCGAGTACGACTGCGAGCCGGGACCGGTGCGCGTCTCGCTCACCGTCCGGACCGGCCAGGTGCGGTCGCTCCGCACCTACGTGGGAGGGCACTGGGTCACCCCGTCTCGAGACGCCGCGGTCACCGACCTCGGCACCGTGTCGCCGCGCGACGCCGTGGACTTCCTGCTCGACCTCGCGACACGGGAAGACACGCGGGGGGGAGAAGAGGCGATTCTGCCCGTGACCCTCGCGGACTCGGTCATCGTCTGGCCGATGCTGTTGAAGCTCGCCCGTGACGACCACGCGCCTCGGCGCACCCGCCATCAGGCGGTGTTCTGGCTGGGCCAGGCCGCGGGAGACGCCGCGACCCGCGGTCTCGCCGACCTAGTCGACGACGGCGACGTCGATCGGGAAGTGAAAGAGCAGGCGGTGTTCGCCTTGTCCCAGCAGCCGCGGGACGCCGGTGTGCCGGCACTCATCCGGATCGCCCGCACGCACCCGGAGCGTGGCGTCCGGCGCAAGGCCCTGTTCTGGCTCGGCCAATCCGACGACCCGCGCGCCCTTGGGCTGTTCGAGGAGCTGCTGACCAAGCCCTGAAAGAGTCCCCATCGCCGCTCGTCCCCCTTCCCTCCACCGCCTTCCCTTGTTGTCTTTCCCCCATGCCGTTCTGGACTCTGAGCCGCAAGGTCGTCGCCGCGCTGATCGTCGTGGTCGCCCTCACCTTCGGCTGGGCGGCCGTCGTCGTCGCCGTCGCACTCGCCGGCGCGCACGACGAAGCACGCTCGGCCGACGCGATCGCCGTGCTCGGCGCCGCGCAGTACAACGGCCGACCGTCGCCCGTATTCCGCGCGCGGCTCGACCACGCGGCGGCGCTGTACCAGCGCGGGCTCGCGCCGGTCGTCCTCGTGACCGGTGGGGTAGGGTCGGGCGACACGGTGAGCGAGTCGGAGGTGGGACGGCGCTATCTCGTGAAGGCCGGACTCCCCGACGGCGCCGTCGTCGGGCTGCCGGCGGGGGCGAGCACGTCGGCCTCCCTCGCAGGGGTCGCCCAGTGGTTCTCCGGGAAGGACAACCGCCGCGTACTGCTCGTGTCCGACGGGTTCCACATGCTGCGGCTGCGCATTATCGCCACCCGGCTGGGACTCGTGCCGTTCACGTCCCCCGCCACCAACTCCCCTATCCGGTCGAACCCCCGACGCAACGCTGGCTCTTCAACCGCTGAGCGTGCCCATGCAGCTCGAAAGCCGCCGGGTCTATACCGGCCGGGTCGTGCGCCTCGACGTCGACACGGTGCGATTCCCCGACGGCTCCACCGGGGAGCTTGAGATCATCCGCCACCCGGGCGCCGCCGCCATCGTGCCGTGCGCCTCAGACCCAGAGGGTGATCCCGATCCCACGATCCTCCTGATCCGCCAGTACCGTTACGCAGCGGGCGGTCCGATGTGGGAGATCCCGGCCGGCACCCTCGACCCGGGCGAAGATCCCGAGGCGTGTGCCCGCCGCGAGCTGCTCGAAGAGGCAGGGGTCACCGCCGGCCGCCTGCAGCGGCTGACCTCGATCTGGACCACGCCCGGCTTCACCGACGAGGTGATCCACCTCTACCTAGCAAGCGGGCTCACGACCGGGACACCGTCGCGCGAACGCGACGAGTTCATCGAGGTCGTGCCACAACCGCTGTCCCAGGTCCTCACCCGCATGCGAGACGGCGAAGTGCGTGACGCAAAGACCGTGGTGGCTATCCTTTATATTGCCCGCTTCGTCCTCGGGGTGTAGCAACCCGCCGTCCCCCGACGAGGACGACGTGTCGGGCCGACTCCACGCCGGATCGGTGAAGGTGCGGCCGGATCGATGGTTACGTAGGTGATGCGACCGGTACGGTTCGTGCCGTATCTTTTACTTTAGAGGAAATGCACGGCCTGAAACATGGAGCGGTCCATGCGAGCAACCCTCAAGCGGAATGACCAGGCAGCCGTCACGCCGCGCGCGCTCGAGCGCCAGGCGCTGCACGAGTTCGACGACGGCCGGCTGGTGCTTGAGCACCTGTCGGGCGACCCCCAAGCCTTCGGCACCCTGGTAGACCGCTACCAGACCCGGCTGCTCAACTTCATCAATCGGACCATTGGAGACCGGGAGCGCGCGGAGGACCTCGTCCAGGAGGTCTTTATCCGTGTGTTCCGGCATCTCCACCGCTTCGACCAGACCAAGAAGTTTTCGACCTGGATTTACACGATCGCGTCGAACCTGGCGAAGAACGAGCTCCGGAACCGCAGCCGCAACCCGCTGGTGCTGTTCCAGACCATCAAGAAGCACTGGGAGGCGGACCACCGGCCCCTCCAGTTCGAAGACACCACGGCCCGACCGGACGACCTGTACCGCAAGCGCTTCCTCAAGGAAGCGGTGGACCAGTGCGTCGACCAGCTGCCCACGCACCACCGGGCCGTTTTCGTGCTCCGGGAGCTGGAAGGCAAGAGCTACGCCGAGATCGCCGACATCACGGGCTGCAACCTGGGCACGGTGAAGAGCCGCCTCAATCGGGCCCGGAACAGCTTCGCCCAGCTCATCGAGCCCCTGTTGGAGTAGGCCCCCCCCGGGGGCGGGCAAGGCCGGGAACCCGGCCCAGGCCCGACGGTAGTAGATTCTCGTCATGACGTGCAACGAATTCCTCGAACGGTATACGGATTTTCGTGACGGTCTGATCACCGCCCCACGCGAGCTGCGGCGCTTCGAGCGCCACCTCGCGCGCTGTGTCGGTTGTAGACGATACGACGTCGCCGTGCGACGCGGTGTGCTCGCATTGCAGGCCGTGAGCACGATCGAGCCCTCACGCGATTTCCGACGCCGGCTCGACGCACGACTCGAGCGCGAGCGTCGCGCTACCCGGGACGTGCGGGCGAGTGCGGGGGTAGCGGCGGCGCTGTTTGTCGCGGCGGCGCTCGCGATGCTGGCGCTGGAAGGCGTCCGGCGTCCCGACGTAGCCCGCGCCCCCGTGCTCCCGCCTGTTCCCTTCCCGAATCCCGTTGTGCAGACCGGTGTGCCGTTCGTCTCGTTCCAGGACCCGCGCGCGAGCGTGTTCGCGGGGCCCCAGGCCTCGGACGGCGCCGTGGTCGTCGAGCCCGCGTCCGCAGGTCGGTAGGCTTTCTCTCGCCTCGAGGCCACGGTAACTTCCGCCCCGTATGGGGGCTCTCACCTTTGACGCGCTGCTCCGGAGCCTGAAGCAGGGCGCGCCGGATTCCGTCTACTATCTCCACGGCGAGGAAGACGTGCTGAAGGACGAGGCGGTGCGCGCGCTCCTGGACCGCGCAGTCGACCCGGCCGCCCGCGACTTCAACGTCGACCACCGCACAGCCGCCGATCTCGATCCCGAGGCGTTCAATGCGCTGGTGAACACGCCCCCCATGCTCACCGCCACGCGGGCCGTGGTCCTCCGGGGGATGGAGCAGCTTCGCAAGACCGCCAAGGTGCGCCAGGAGCTGCTGCGCTACCTCGATTCGCCGAATCCCACCACCGTGCTGGTGCTGGTACACGGCACCGCCGAGCCGCCCGACGCCGAGCTCCTGCGCCGGGCGACCGCCGTGGAGGTCGCGGCGCTGCCCCCGGAGCGGGTCGAGCGCTGGATGACCCACCGCGCCAAGCAGTTGGGTCTCACGCTTTCGCCTGAGGCCCGGGAGCTGCTCCTCGCCAGCGTGGGAACCGACCTCAGCGGCCTCGCCCGTGAGCTCGAGAAGCTCGCACCGCTGTGCGCCGGACGGCCGGCCAGCCGGGATGAAGTGGCCGCGCTCGTCGGCATGCGCCGCGGTGAAACGCTCCAGGATTTCATCGACGCGGCCCTCGAGCGGCGGGCCACCCAGGCCGCCCGGCTCGTCGAGTCGGTGCTCGAGCAGGCAGGCATGAGCGGCGTCCGCATGCTCACGGCGGTCGGCACGGCCCTCGTCGGCACGGCACTCGCGCGAGCCGAGCTCGACCGCGACGCGCCGCGCAGCGGCGGACCGCGCAGCGATCGGCTCCAGGCCGTGCTACTGTCGCATCTCCGGGCGGCGCGACCGTACGGCCTGGGGAGCTGGGAGCAGACCGCTCTCCGCTGGGCTGGGTGGGCGGAACGGTGGACCGGCGCCGAGCTGCGCGGCGCGCTGCGGCAGGCCCTCGACGCGGATCGCGCCCTCAAGTCGAGCACGCTGACCGACGAAGCCGGCATCCTCGAGCAGCTGGTGCTGTCGTGGGGCGTGCGGGCGAGGGAGGCGGCATGATGGTCGGACGGTCGGACGGTCGGACGGTCGGACGGGTACTCGTTGTCGCAGCCGCGCTGCTGACCGCCGGTCCGCCCGACCCACTGTCCGCCCAACGCGACACCGTCCGCGTAGCCGTTCTCCGGGTGGCGCAGACCCGTCCCGACTCCGCGCGCGCCATGACTCGCCGGCTGCTCGCGAGCCTGTCGCCGCAAGATTCCGTCTACCCCGGTGTACTCTTCACGGCGGGCCGCATCGCGGCCGACGCGGCGAACGCCGCGACGTATCTGCAGCGCGTCGTGGTCGAGTACGGGCGGTCGGTATGGGCCGACTCGGCGCTGGTGCTGCTCACCCAGCTTTACTTCGCCCAGGGCGATCCCGCGGCCACCGTCCAAGCGGCGGAGCGGCTGCGCCTCGACTATCCCGATTCCCCGTTGCGGGCCCGGGCAGACTTCTGGGGCGCGCGCGCCTACTTCGACCTCAAAGATGACGCGCACGGCTGCCCGTTGATCCGTGAGGCGTTGGACGCCGCGGGCGCCGACGTAGAGTTCAAGAATCAGGTGACTTTTTACGCTTCGCGCTGTGCCTCCGCCACCGTCGCACCGCCGGCGGCGGCGCCCGCCACAGCGAGCGACACTCAGACGAGACCCACGCCACCGGCCGGGACGTATGCCGTCCAGGTGATGGCCGTGAAGAGCGCGGCGCAGGTGGATGAGATGCTCACGCGTCTGAAAGTGATGGGCTTCGACGCCCGGGTGGTGCGGGATACGAGCGGTCTCTTCAAAGTGCGAGTCGGGCGGTACGGGACGCACGACGAAGCCGCGCAAGCCCAGCGACGTCTCAAGACCCGGCTCGGTGGCCAGCCGTTCGTGGTGGAGGAGCCGTGATGCCACGAGTCGAGGCGGACACCCCGCTGATGCAGCAGTATCGCGAGATCAAGGCGCGACACGCCGACACCATCCTGTTCTTTCGGATGGGTGATTTCTACGAGATGTTCGAGGACGACGCGCAACTCGCCGCCCGGGAGCTGGGCCTCACCCTCACGTCGCGCAACAATGGCGGCGCGGCGGAGGTGCCCCTCGCCGGCGTTCCCGTCAAGGCGGCGACCGAGTACCTGCGCCGGCTGATCGGCCTCGGTCACCGCGTGGCGATCTGCGAGCAAGTGGAGGATCCCAAGCTCGCCAAGGGCCTCGTGCGGCGGGAGGTCGTGGAGACCGTCACCCCCGGTACCGTCCTCGCCGACGACTGGCTCGAGCGCAGCCGGAACAATTTCCTGCTGGCCGTCGACGCTCGAAGCGCGCCGGCCGGGCTGGCGGCACTCGATCTCACGACCGGCGAGCTGTTGCTCGAGACCGCGGCACCGGAGGAGCTCGCGGCGGCGTTCGCTCGCTACGAACCCCGGGAAGTGGTGCTTCCCGGCGGCGCGCCCCCGCCATTCCCACTTCCGGGCGCCATGCGCACCGAGCGCGAGGCGTGGGAGTTCGATCCCGAGCTCGCGCGCGAGGACTTGGCACGCACGTTCCGAGTGGCTTCCCTCGACGGACTCGGCGTCGAGCCGGGCGACCGCCCTGCCCTGGGCGCGCTCGGGGCGCTGCTCCGCTACGCGCGGGAGCTGAAGCCTGGGGGCTTGCCGCACCTCGCCCGCCCCCGCGTGCTGCGGCGCGGCGACCTGCTGCCGCTCGACGAGATGACCCGGCGCAACCTCGAGCTGGTAGAGCCCCTCCGCGCCGCCCTCCCCGGCGCCCCGGGTGCGGCGGGGACGACGCTGCTCGGCGTCCTCGACCGCACCATGACGCCGATGGGCGCCCGCCTCTTGCGCAGCTGGCTGCTGGCGCCGCTCGTAGAGCCGGCGGCTATCACGGCCCGCCTGGACGCGGTGGAGGTCCTGGTCGGCGACGCGCGCGGACGGGACCGTCTACGTGAAGCGCTGGATGGCGTACGCGACGTCGAGCGTCTCGCGGGTCGCGCCGCGCTCGGGCGTGCGACTCCGCGCGAGCTGGGGGCGTTGCGGGATTCGATTCTCCGATTGCCCGACGTCCGAGCGGGGTTGGACGGGCTGGAAGCGCGCGGGCGGGCCACGCTGCTCGAGGAAGCCGCGGAGCGCTTCGATCTCCTCCAGGACCTGGGCGACGAGCTCGCCCGGGCGCTCGTGGAGCGTCCGCCGGCCCAGGCGCCCGACGGCGACGCGATCCGGGTCGGGTACGATCGCGAGCTCGACGAGCTGAAGGACGCTCGCGACGGAGGGAAGCAGTACATCGCGGGGCTCCAGGCACGCGAGCGCGAGCGCACTGGCATCTCCTCACTCAAGGTCGGGTTCAACAAGGTCTTCGGCTATTACCTCGAGATCACGAACCCACACCGGGACCGTGTGCCGGCGGACTACGAGCGGCGCCAGACGTTGTCCGGCGCCGAGCGGTTCGTCACCCCCGAGCTCAAGGAGTACGAGGCCAAGGTGTTGGGTGCGGAGGAGCGAATCGTGACGCGCGAGGCGCAGCTGGTGGACACGCTGCGCGTCCGGGTGGCCGAGGCGATCGGCCGGGTGCAGATAACGGCCGGCGTGCTGGCCCGGCTCGATGTGTGGGGCGCCCTCGCCGACCTCGCCCACCGCGAGGGCTATGTGCGGCCGGAGGTCAATGACGGCTTCACCATCCTGCTCGAGGGGAGCCGCCATCCGGTCGTCGAGCGGATGATGGCGCGCGAGGCATTCATGCCGAACGACGTGCTGCTCGATGAGGCCGGTCGGGTGATCCTGCTCACCGGCCCGAACATGGCGGGGAAGTCGACGCTGCTCAGGCAGGTCGGGTTGTGCGTCCTGCTCGCCCAAATGGGCGCATTCGTCCCCGCGCGCCGGGCCGTCGTGGGCGCGGTGGACCGGCTGTTTACGCGGGTGGGGGCGTCGGACAATCTGGTGCGCGGCCAATCGACCTTCATGGTGGAGATGAGCGAGACCAGCGCGATCCTCCACGGCGCGACGGCCCGGAGCCTCGTGCTGCTGGACGAGATCGGACGGGGGACATCGACCTACGACGGCGTCGCGATCGCCTGGGCGGTGACCGAGTTCCTGCACAACACGATCGGCTGCAAGACGATCTTCGCAACCCATTATCACGAGCTCACGCAGCTGACCGAGGAGCTTGCGCACGCGCGCAACTTCAACGTGGCCGTGCGCGAGGCCGGGGAGGAGATCGTATTTCTGCACCGCCTCGAGCCGGGCGGCGCCGACCGCTCATACGGCATCCATGTGGGGCAGCTCGCGGGGCTACCGGCGCCGGTCGTCGGGCGGGCGTGGCAGGTGCTCGCGCTGCTCGAAGCGGGTCACCACGTAGCGCACCAGACTCCGCCCGCACGCCCCGACGCGGCCCAGCTCGCGCTGTTCAGCCCGTCGGGCAGCCCGCATCCGCTGCTCGCAGAGCTCGACCGGCTGGATGTGAACACGCTGTCGCCGCTCGAGGCGCTGAATCGGCTCGCGGCGTGGAAGAAGCAGCTCGCGGAGGGACCATGAGAGTCCGGACCATCGCGGTCGCCAGCCTCCTGACCGTCGGTTCCGCCGGGTGCGGCCAAGCACCCCCGGCCGAGCACCCGGGGAGCGGGTCACCCGGCGTCCCGCCCGATCAGGAGCCCCCGGTGGCATTGAACGCCGACTCGCCGATCCAGTACCCGCCCCGGCTGTACGATCAAAAGGTCGAGGGAGACGTGATGCTGCGCCTGTTCGTCGATTCCGTGGGGCGCCTCTTGCCGGAGTCGAGCCGGGTGGCCGAATCGAGCGGCTATCCCGCGCTCGACTCGGCGGCGCTCACGGGTGCGCGCAGGCTGCGCTTCGCTCCCGCCCGGCGACACGGCCTGTCCATCGCCACCGCGTTTCTCCAGCCGATCGAGTTTCGTCACCCGCAGGCGAGTGGCGCCGTTTCGAAGGGGGAGCCGGACACCACGCGTCCCCGACCCGCTCCGGTGCGTCCGCCTGTCGCTCCCGCTCCCGCTCCCATGCGCCCAGCGCGGCGCGACACGACGCCGGCGAAGCGGGACACCGTCCCGCGGGTCCCGGATACCACACGCACCGTCCCGGACAGCGCGCCGAAGCCGGATTCGAATGCCGTCCCACACTAAGCCGTACGGCAACATCCTGGAGACGATCGGCTGGACACCGCTGGTCCGGCTGAACCGGGTCGCGCTGGGGATCCGGACGCCGGTCTACGCCAAGGCGGAGTTCTTCAATCCCGGCGGCTCCGTGAAGGACCGGATCGGACTGGCGATGATCGAGGCCGCCGAGCGCGAGGGACGCCTCAAGCCCGGCGGCCTGATCGTGGAGGCCACGTCGGGCAACACGGGAGTGGGGCTCGCGCTCGCCGCCGCAGTGAAGGGTTACCGCTGCATCTTCACCATGCCGGACAAGATGTCGCAGGAGAAGGCGCGGCTGCTGCGCGCGCTCGGCGCCGAGGTGATCATCACACCGACCGCCGTGCCGCCCGACCACCCCGAGAACTACATCATGAAAGGGCGGGCGATCGCCGCGGCGCACCCCAACGCGATCTTCGCCGACCAGCACTACAACCCGGTCAATCCCGAAGTCCACTACCGCACGACCGGTCCCGAGCTGTGGGAGCAAACGGCGGGGAAGATCACGCACTTCGTGTGCGCGCCCGGGACGGGCGGCACCGTCAGCGGGGCCGGGCGGTTCCTCAAGGAGAGGAACCCGCGGGTCCGCGTGATCGCGGGCGACCCGGTCGGCTCGATCTACACCGAATACGCGCGCACCCGTCAGAAGACCGAGGGCCACCCCTACAAGGTGGAAGGAATCGGCGGCGACAAGTTGCCCACTTCGCTCCACTGGGATGTGATCGACGAGTGGATCACCGTGTCCGACAAGGACGCCATGCTCATGGTGCGACGCCTGGCCAAGGAAGAGGCCCTGTTCGCCGGAGGCTCGACCGGCGTCAACGTCGTGGCGGCGCTCGACGTGGCGCGCCGGGTGAACGACCCGCAGGCGCTCGTGGTGACCGTGCTCGCCGACACGGGGGAGCGATATCTCTCGAAGGTGTTCAACGACGAATGGCTGCGGGAGAATCAGATCCTCGAAGCGGAGCGCGTGTCGGTGGGAGAGGTGCTCGAGGCGCGGAACTCGGGGGCGCCCCCGTTGATCTCCGTCGCCCCGACGGCGACGGTGCGTCAGGCATTGAACCTGATGAGTACGTACAACGTGTCGCAGCTTCCGGTGCTGGACGTCGGCGACGGGGTGGGCGCGGTCTCTGAGCAAGGGCTCATGGCGCGGGCGCTCGAGGACCCGGCGACGCTGGACCAGCCGGTTCAGGATGTGATGGATGGGCCGTTCCCGGTGGTGGATGCGGACCTTCCCGTGGAGCGGCTCACCATGCTGCTGTCGCGCGAGACGCCGGCGGCGTTGGTGCGGCGCGAGGGCAAGATCGCGGGGATCGTCACCCGGTACGACGTGCTCCACCGGCTCGCCGGGATCCACTGATGCGGATCGCGGTGATCACCGGTGGCGCGACGGCCGAGCGCGCGGTCGCCTTCGCGGGCGCCGCCCAGATTGTGGAGGCGCTGCGGAGTCGTGGGCATTCGGTGCGGGTCGTCGACACGGTCACCGGGCTCCTCTCCCCGACCGACGAGCAGCGGCTGCTCACGACGGCCGTTGGCCGGGAGCCGCCCGCGGTGGCCGAGCTCGACGAGCGCGAGCGCGCGATGCTCTCAAACGGGCTCGCCGGGCTCAAGGAGGTCACCGGCGCGGACGTCCTGTTTCTCTGCCTGCACGCGGGACGGGGCGAGGGCGGGATCTTGCAAGCGGTGCTCGACGTGATCGCCGTGCCCTATACCGGTAGCGGGGCGCTGGCGAGCGCGCTCGCCATGGACAAGGACCTCGCTAAGCGGCTGTTCCGAGCCGCGGGCGTGCCCGTGCCCGGGTGGTTCATGGCCCCGGTCGCCCCCGAGGACGTGACGACCGCGCTGGGTTGGCCGGTGATCGTGAAGCCGTCGAAGATGGGCTCCTCGGTGGGGATGACGCTCGTCCGCAACGCCGAGGGGTTGGACGCGGCGGTCCGCGTGGCGCGGGCGTACGATGCGGAGGTCATGGCGGAGCAGTTCATCCCCGGGCGCGAGCTGACGGTGGGAGTGCTGGGCGACGTGCCGCTACCGGTGGGCGAGATCATTCCGAAGCATGAGCTGTTCGACTACGAGTGCAAGTACACGCCCGGGATGTCGGAGGAGCTCTTCCCCGCGAAGCTCGACACAGCGCTGGCGCGGCAGCTGCAGGAGCTGGCGCTGACGGCCCACCGGGCCCTCAAGCTCGGAGGCTACTCGCGCGTCGACTTCCGATTGAGCCCCGAGGGCGACATCTTTTGCCTTGAGGCGAACACGCTCCCCGGCATGACGCGCACGAGCCTCCTTCCTCAGGCCGCCCGGGCCGCGGGGATCGAGTTTCCAGAGCTGTGCGAGCGGATCTGCCGCCTTGCGGGGAACTCGGGGAGCGCGCGCGGGGGATAACAACACGATGGACCCGCAGCGGATGTTCGGCATGACGCCGTGGGTGCGGCGGCTGATCGTCGCCAACCTCGTGGTCTTCCTCCTCCAGGTGACGCTGTTCGTCAGCCCGGCGTTCCTCACCACGTTCGGGTTCGCCCCGCTCGGCGCCGTGGCGCGTCCGTGGACGTTTGTCACCTACATGTTCCTGCACGGCAGTTTCCTCCACCTGGCGGTCAACTTGCTGGCCCTGTTCGTGTTCGGGCCGCAGGTCGAGGAGCGGATGGGTGGCGGGTCGTTTCTGCGCTACTACCTGCTGTGCGGGCTGGGGGGCGCGGCGCTGTCGTTTGCGCTCATGCAATTCCGGCCCGTGACCCTCGTCGTCGGCGCTTCCGCCGCCGTGTACGGGGTTCTGCTTGCGTTCGCCTGGGCATGGCCGGACCAGCCCATCAACGTGTTCCTCCTGCCTACGCCGATTCCGGCGAAGTGGCTCGTCACGTTCTATGTGGCCATCACGCTCGTACTCGCGCTGCTTTCCACGAGCGATGGTGTGGCGCACCTCGCCCACCTGGGCGGGTTCGCCACCGGCTTCCTCTACCTGAAGGTCGGCGACTGGCGGCTGGGACGAGCCGAGCGCACCCTGCGGCGCCGGACCGAGCCCAGCGTGCTCGTCCATCCGGGGCGCGCCGCACGGGCGAGCGACGCACCCAAGCCGCCGCGTCGCGTCGAGCGCGATCCCGCGCAGGCGGAGATCGACCGCGTGCTCGACAAGATCTCGGCGCGCGGCATCGACAGTCTCACCCCCGCCGAGCGGCGGTTCCTCGCCGAGATGAGCCGCAAGATGCGCGACCACACCTGAGAGCCGTCGCTCGAACAGTGACGTCCTAAAATGTCAAGCCGGTCGCGACCTGTGGCGCCGCGCCCACGGGCCGGAGCGCGCTTGTCTCCGGCGGGGCCGGTTCCCAAATTGGGGCCGACTCATGCTCGTCAATCTCGTGCCGGAGTTTCTCGCGATCCTCGCCGCGCCCGACCCCACCGCGGCCTATCACGAGTATCTCGAGCGTCACAAGCCGGTGCTGCAGAGCTACTGGCACAACTACGTGCTGGACCCGACGTCGCCGCATGCGGAACAAGTGGTCGCGGCGGCGTTGCGCGCCGAGCGCGCGGATCTCGAGCGGCTGCTCGAGGACGTGGACGTCGCTGCGATCGCGGAGGACGCGCTGCAGCGCTCGCTCCAGCAGCTCGAGGCGGACTGCGCGGTGGATCTGTACCTCATGGTAGGCGTGGGCGGGGCCAACGCGGGCGAGCTGGTGGTGGGCGGGCGGGGCATGGCCTTCGTGTGTCTCGAGCACTTCACCGGCCGGGCCAATCCCCAGACGTACGGCATGGGACTCGCGCCACACCTGTTACCGCTGTGGATCGCGCATGAGGTGGCGCACGCGGTGCGCTACACGTCGCCGACCAGCCGGGCCGACCTGAAGCGCCTGGTGAGCGACCTGCGCGGCTACTACGACTACTGGGACACCGGCAGCCGGGCCACCTTGCGGGAGCTGCTGGCGAACGAGGGGGCGGCCGTGGCGACGGCGCAGGCGGTAGCACCCGGATTCGAGCCGTGGGAATACTTCGGGTACACCCGCCGGCAGTACCGTCGTACCCGGGAGCTCGACACGTTCCTGCGACGGGCGGCGGCACCGCTCCTGGACGAGACGGGCCTGGGGCTGCGCCTGCGCTTCTTGTCGGGGGGCACGAGCCCCGCCGCCCGCCTGACGGCGGGGAAGGTGCTGCCGGAGCGCGCGGGATACTATCTCGGTCTGCGGCTGGTCGAGAGCTACCTCGCCGAGCGGGGGCTCGCCTCGACGGTGCGCGCGGCGGCCGGGGAGTTCAAGACGGCCGATGAGCGAGCCCTCGGGATCCAGAGCGCATGAGCCCGCGGCCCCGCGCCGAGCGTCGCCAGAACCGGCCGCTGCGGGAGGTCTTGGACGACCTGCTGGGCCACGCACGAGAGATCGCGCGCCGGGCGAAGGAGATGACGCCCGCGGAGCTCGACTACGCGCAGCAGCGGCTGGAGTGGCTCGCGGACGAGGTGTGGCGGCTCGCCACGGGCGAAGCGCCACCGGGGTAGGGCCGACTACAGCGACTTCTCGAACCAGTGATGCGCGTACGGCTCGTCATTGAACGGCCGCACCTCGCGGTATCCGCTGCTCCGGTAGAGGGCTTGCGCCTCGGTCAGGGCCTTGTTGGTCTCGAGCCGGAGCAGCGGTACGCGCCGTTTCCGCGCCAAGGCCTCGAGCCGCTGCAAGATACGTTTCCCAATCCCCAGGCCGCGGGACGCCGGGGCGACCCACATGCGCTTGATCTCGCCATGGTCGGGATGGCACTTTAGCGCACCGCATCCGACCGGCTCGCCATGCAGCGTGGCCAGGACGAAAAACCCCTGCGGAGGCGTGAGCTCCGTCGCCGTCGCGGGAATACCGAGGGCGGGATCGTATCCGGCCTCGAAGCGCGCAGCGAGCTCCTCGAAGTAGCGCCTGAGACAGTACTGGGCAGCACGACTCCGCGGGTTCTCCACGCGGAGGCGGACGGCACTCGCGAGGAGCAACCGCTCCACGGCTCCCAGGGCGGAGACGAAGGCGGGTCGTTGGGGCTCGGGAAGGCGACTCAACAATGAAGCGGCGGCCTCGTCGGACCGCCGATTCAGGAGCGCCAGCTCTTTTCGGCCCGCCGTTGTCAGCTTCAGGCAGCGCACTCGGGCATCGCTGGACGATCGGGCGGTGCGGACCAGGCCTTCGGCCTCGAGCCCTCGCAGCAGGCGGCTCGTGTAGCCCGAGTCCAGGTTCAGGCGCGCGCGGAGCTGTCGCACCTCCATGCCGTTGGGGCCGATCTCGAAGAGGAGGCGTGATGCGCCGAGCGAGCGATCGCGCCCGAGGAAGCGCTCCTCGAGGGCGCCGATCTGCTGGGTCACCGTTCGATTGAACCGGCGGATCTGGGCGATCGCGTCCATATATCTGACGTTAGTCAGAGATCAGGCGGCGGGCAAGCACGCCGCATGGCCTTGACACCCATTGGAGCGGCCGGCAGGTTAGCACCCCATCGATACGGTTCCGTAGGAGCTACCCGCAGACGCGGGACGGCGTGGCTTCTTTCCACACCCCTCTGGCCACGCTGCTCTCAACGCCGCATTCGTGACGGCCGGCAAGTGACACTCGTGGACCCCATCCGGATCGGGAGGTAGTTATGGCAGCGGATTTCTTCCTTGGCGAGTCTCTGGTAGGCGACGGGAATGAGGTCGCCCACATCGATCTGATCATCGGGTCGAAGTCGGGCCACGCGGGGCACGCCTTCGTCAGCACGTTGGCGAACAACACCGACGGTTTCACCAAGCTGCTCGCCGTCGTCACGCCCAACCTGCCGGCGAAGCCCGACACGCTCCTCTTCAACAAGGTCACCATCAAGAACGCCACGCAGGCCGTGCAGATGT